>ENA-UERW01001600-UERW01001600.1-human-gut-metagenome-genome-assembly--contig:-NODE-1600-length-14344-cov-5.222892_pt1 | contig 14344 bp, 15 predicted proteins | sample MGYA00242994_ERZ507995 | MGnify/ENA primary metagenome ERZ507995 (study PRJEB26167, sample SAMN06115492) | human gut metagenome | host: Homo sapiens | place: China:Chongqing | collected 2015-04-26...
AGGTTGTGTTGGTTTAATTTCTCTGATAATACCTTTGCTTCATCAACGCTGGAACAAAAAATCAAACCTTTGACGCGTTCTCCTGAGAATTTAAATTCTTCGGCTTTTTGTAAGACATGTTTGACACGTTCATCAGAAGTCAGATAGGCAAAGTTTGAGAAGTCCTTTTGTTCCTCATTATTAATTTTGAGATCGCTGATACCGTGATAATGGAACGGGCAGAGTAGGTTGTAATCCAACGCATCCTTCAGGCGGATTTCGTATGCGATTTGATGGTTGAATATCTTAAAAACGTCTTTGTCATCCGTGCGTTCCGGGGTTGCAGTCATTCCTAACCAAAATTCCGGCTGGAAATGCGCCATGATTTTGTCGTAGCTATTGGCTCCGCTTCTGTGGGCTTCGTCAATGATGATGAAATCAAAGGCGTCTGGTGCAAAATCCTTAAGAATGCGGTCTAGAGAAAGCGTTTGGATGGTAGAGAAGAGAAACGTACACTCCTTGTCTTTATGATTCCCGGAGAGCAGGCCGTAGGTTTGCCCATGCTCAGAGCCTATGACTCTTGCAAAACTATTCTTAGCTTGAATGGCGATTTGTTCACGGTGGACGACAAATAAGACTTTTTTGATCGGTCGCTTATGATGCTCAGGCTTTTTTTGTTCCATTAAATGCTTAACAGAGAAGGCAGCAGCGTAAGTTTTACCCGTTCCAGTTGCAGAAATTAATAAAGCACGGTTTTGACCGGAATGATAAATTTCGTCTAACTTCTTAATAAAAGATTCCTGCATTTTGTTGGGCTTGAGCTCAACCTTCTGAGGCAAAGAGGAAATGTAGGCTTTTGCCTTGCGTTGTAAATCTTTTAGAGTTTTTCTTTCTTGTTCATATTCCTCTATGACTTCTTCCAAGGGGAAGGAGAGAGGATCGTTCCATAATTTTTCGAACTCTTTTTTGATGAGGAAGACCATCTCACCTTCAAACGTGGATACGAATTTGACATTCCATTCTTGGTTCGTTGTTAATGCGTTCTGGGTGAGATTCGAACTACCGATAATGACGTTACATTGAGAAGAATGATTAAAAATGAAGGACTTAACGTGAAAGCCTGATCCTTCTTTGCAGCGATACATTCGAACGTCAATATTCTCGAATTTTGCAAGTTCTTTTAATGCGCTAGGTTCGGAAAAGAGGTTGTAGTCGGTGGTGAGAATTCGACCTTTTATACCTTTTTCTTTGAGTTCCAAGAGCGTTTGGGTGAGTAGATTTACTCCGCCGTCCGTGATAAAAGCAACGCTGATATCAAAGGATTCGCAACCGCGAAGTTCGTCAAGAATATCGCATATAACTTTTTGAATGTTTCCGGCTGAAAATTGACCAGAATTGATTAGGAACTTGGAGCGGTATTTTTCTGAAGAATCGTGTTTCTTGCAAATGAATGAGGTTTGAAGACTCTCCTGCAAATCTTCTATATTCAGCTTGTGATCCATGACTTTTCTACTACATCCGGTTTTTCTTTGAATATACCCGGAACGTCTCACATTTGAGTAAAAAAGAACTGATTCCGTGAAATGAAAGTAGAACAAATACTCACAAATGAGCTACTCAGAACTTCGAATCTCGGTAGAAACCCTGTATAAAAGAAAGGTGTTCACTTTTATAGGAGGACATCACATGAAAATTAGAAATGTCGCTTTTATTGCAGCTTTGATCGGATGGATAGCCCTCGCGGTTTACTACGTCACTCCGTCGGAGTCGGCGGTAGCAAAAGAAATTGAAACCGCACCAAAGACGGTCGGCGAAACTTTAAGTGCAATCGCTCAAAGTTTGAAACATGAAGGCGAAGAAAAAAGAAAGCAGCTGAGAATGGATGAAGGAAAACAGGCTCCAAACCCAACTCCTTCTGCTAAAGAGCTACCAAAAGAAACGAAAAAAAATCCTTCAAACCAAAAGTAACTGAAAACGAGGCCGGTATTTCGGCCTTAAGGTTTTCTGAGACTCTTTCAACTCAAACTTGGAAATTAATGAGAACGAATATTATTTATCTCTTCAATCGAAGTGATTATAATTCTCAACAAATGGTACAAGGAGTCTCGAAATGTACAAAACGACAGTTGTTGTGGACGGAATGCATTGCTCTATGTGTGAGTCTCAGGTTAAGTCTCTGGTCATGAAAATTTTGCCGGACGCAAAGCTCTCCGCTTCACATAGAAAAGGCACACTGACGATCGAAGGAAGCTTCATTCCCAGCGGCAATCTTGTTAGAAAAGCTCTGAAAGACGGCGGATATGAAGTCAAATACATTTCGACCGAAAAAGTTGAGAAAAAACCTGGTCTGTTCTCGTCTTTGTTCCATGCCTTGAAATCAGCCTAAGACGAAAGAATCTCTTGAGCCGCGAAAGCGGCTTTTTTCAGGTCCCCGAAAGGCATTTTAGGGACAAACCTCTTTCTTCGGCTCCTTATTTTGCTCTCTTGCAGCCGTCCACATACCCCACAGTGTTGAGAGACAAAAACAAGTCTCAAGGCAGATGCCGCCCCAGCTTTGAACGCAAATGTTATGAATGAGTCAAAGAACCGAGCCGGCCAATAGTCCGAGCCTAAGCTTGATTCCATCAAATCGAAACAAAGACAGCGTCAATACTACGCTCGCTGCCAATGGAAGAATTTCTACGGTGGATCGCGAAAGAGCAAGCGCCATCGCAATGCTGATGATGATCAGTGCGGCGGCGCAGAGCAGGGACCTCGTATAAATGGACAAAGTGATTCGAGCCAGCGCGATCACACATGACACGACGGCCGTCGGAAGTCCAAGCAGCGCAAAATGAACCCCATAAAGCACGGTGTGGATGATTAAACCCTGCTTTAACCGTAAATCAGACTTCTGCAGCATGGCTATGATGGCTGCAGCTGCCGCAAGCCATCCTGCCATCTGAGCGAGATCCATGTCACGCCTCTTCTAAGATCGGAGAGATTTTGTCTCTCAACTTCTCTAATTTTTCTACGATTTCTTCAATACTGTACTTCTTAAGAACTCGGTCCTTGACCGCGACAATGCCGACCGCCATCACGGGCATTTTTCTGCCCAAGAAGACGGGAACCACAATGGCAAGAACACCTTGATCCCATTCCTCATCGTGAATGCCGTAGCCTTTTTCGAGAGAATCCTTCAGAGCAACTCTTACCTCGTCAGGATTCACTTTGGTTTTGTCCTGGAACTTGATGTGAGAGCGCTTTAGTTCTGTTTCTAAAAGATCTTCATCTTGGTATGCCCAAAGGATTTTTCCGGCCGCAGAAGCGTGAATCGGAAAGGCAAAACCCGGGTGTAGTCCGGTCGTTTCAATCGGTTGGGAGAAACCGACAAGGGAGATGAGGCGACCTCTTAATTGAACCAAATAAACCGTCTCAGCTAATTCGTCAGCCAGCTGATCGAAATACTTTTCAACGGAAGCAAATTTTTGGGCATTCCTGTCTGCAATGGTTCCGAGCTCGGTCATGCGTTTGGTCAAACGCTGTCTGCCTCGGCCGTTTGTGGCTTCGATCATCCCGACTCTTCGCATTTCTGCAAGCAGTTTGTAGGCAGTTGAGGTGGGAATGCCGAGCGCCGCCACGATATCCATCAGCAAAACGCCTTCTTTGGAAGTAGAAAGCAGCTCGAGCACTTCAACAATTCGATCCAGTCTGAATTGTCGGTTTTCTTGGGATGGAACTTCAGGCATTTCAATTAATGGTCAGGAAACAATTAATTATAACGGCTGACCTGGTTTACTCGATACAGGGTTTGATCCAATAAAAATTTCCGTTAAAGAATTTCAATATTCGTTTTCAGATGTTAAATTCTCTTTAAGAGAGAAAATAAAACTCAATAAAGAGAATGTAGTGAACTTAAAGGAGAAATCATGCAATCTCACCTCATCTCAAGAAGAAGTCTCATCAGAAGTTCTCTGATCGGTCTGGCATGCAGTGCCGCACCGGCTATCAGCGCAGCAGAAAAAGATGATTGGACCGAAACCTATGACGTGGTCATTATCGGCAGTGGCTTTGCAGGTCTGGCTGCCGCCTACAGTGCTCTGGAAAACGGCGTCAAATCCGTTTTAGTGCTGGAAAAAATGAATGTTTTCGGAGGCAACTCTTGCATTAATGGAGGACAGATTTCCTTGGCAGGAAGCGGACTCCAAAAGAGCAAGGGCATTAAAGACAGCCCGAAACTCATGGAAGAGGACATGCTGAGAGTCGGCCAGCGTCTGAACCATCCGGCCCTGGTCAAGGCCGTTGTGAAAGAGTCTCCGGCTTGTTACGACATGATGGTGAAATGCGGCGTCAAATTTGCCGATCAAGTCATCCGTCTCGGCGGCCACAGCGCTCCGAGAACCATCTTTGCAGAAAACTACGCCGGCGGCGGTATCTGCGTTCCTATGCACAAGTGGCTGAAGGATCACGGCGTTGAATTCAGAAATAAGAGCTTCTGCAGTGCAGTTCTCACAGATAAAGACGGCGTTGTCCGCGGTGTCGAAGTCGAAGGCCAATATGATTTCGACAAGAAGACACATAAAACGATAATGTCGTTGTTGTCTCGCTGCTACACGTGTTCAGTAGCCTCAGTTGTAGACTGATCTTTAAAAATATCTTTTTCGGCGGAAGGTGACGACCTCCTTCTTGAGGTTGTTCACAACCTTTACGGTATCTAAAGTACCAAAATGAATCAACTTTCATTTAAAAGAGGAGGTCGTCATGACTAACTTTAACACGAAATATCAATCTGTCTGTGGTATCGATATCGCCAAGAATGTCATTCAAATCTATCAAGTTAATCAAGATGGCGAATGCAAAAATTTTCAAGTTAAGAGGAAGGAATTTTTGCAGCTGTTTGAGAACAGAGAACCTTCTTTGATTGGCATGGAAGCTTGCGGCGGCTCCCAGTATTGGGCGAGAGAACTACAGAAACTAGGCCACACAGTAAATTTAATGGCCCCGTCTGCTGTAAAACCTTACGTTTCCGGCTTCAAGAGCGACCGGAAAGACGCTATAGGCATTTTCAACGCAATGCTTGCGGGAGTTCGAAAGGTTGCAGTTAAAACCGAGGCTGTTACTGATCTTGCAACTTTGTTAGGGATAAGAGCAAGGAGAATAAGGGCTAGGACAGCGAAAGTAAATATGGTTCGCGGTTACTTAATGGAATACGGCATCGTTATGGCAAGAGGGCTGCGCCAGTTCAAGAACTCAATTGCTGATAGTCTCCTGCAACTCGAAAGAGCGCAAGCCAGCAACATGGTAAAGGAAGAATTTAAATTTTTGGTTGACGAAGTGGATAAGGAAACAGAGGCGATTCTTCGTCTTGATCGTGAAATTAATTCGTTAGCCAAACAGTGCAAAAACTTTGACCATTTTCTGACTGCACCCGGAGTCGGGCTGATCACAGCCGCAACAATGTGTGTCAAATTAGCTGATCCTCAAGTCTTTAAAAATGGACGCCAATTCGCTGCCTACATAGGACTTGTTCCACAGCATTACGGCTCCGGAGGAAAAAATGTAAATACAACCATTCCAATAAAATGCAATAAAGAGTTAAGAGGACTTCTAGTCCAATGCGCCCAATCTATTCGCAGGACAAAAAATAAGTCTTCCTGGGTTACGCAAATAGAAGACAGGAAACCGAATTCAGTAGCCACAATAGCTGTTGCGAACAGATTAGCTCGAAGACTCTGGGCGATTGCTTCAAAAGGTGAGGACTGGAAAAGAATGGATATAAATTTTGGCTAATAAAGTAGCTTAATCTTCTAAATTTCTCGAGCGAAAAAACTAATGAGAAAAACGGTTGCACCGGTCTTTGAATAGCCTGAGTAGGTGTCAAGTCAAATCAGACTTCGATAAAAGAAAGGAACAAAGAACCGGATTCATTATGGCCACTGTTCTAAGAGTCTAGAAGCAGATAAACAGGCCGAATAAGAAGATTTAGCTCCAACTTTAACCAAAGCACCAACTCTCTTTGATTGCCGAGAAGTATAAAAATAGCACCCAACAGAAGAATTGGGCGGGGAGAGTTTTGTTTGACAAGCACATTTCTGTTTTTAAAACCAGAAACCAATCGGCACTAATCCCTAGAACACTTTGAACAACTTTAACTAGTTGATTTATTTAACTTTGTATGGGATGTGTTTTCGAATGTTCGTTGAGCAGTAAGAGGCTGTATAAGGAAATGAGGCTAAGTTTTAAAGGGTGTTCAGGGATGTGCTTGACAAACGACGACATAAGGAACACCTACAAAGTGCAGGCAGTGAAGGGCGTGGTTTTTGCGACAGGCGGCTGGGGTGCTGACAATGAATTCATTTCCGCTTCAACTCCGCAGTACTCCACACTCGAAAGTACCAGCCAGAAGGGCGCCACATCTGAATCCGTCCGTATGCTCCTCGGACTTGGCGCGATGCCCGTCCTTTTAGACATTTATCAGGTCGGTCCGTAGGCAACGCCTGATGAATTCGGCGCCGGCGCCGCTTCGATTTTTGCCGATTACATCTTTGCCGAAGGCATCATGGTGGACGCCAGAAACGGAAAACGCTTCGTAAATGAATTGGCTTCTCGCAGAGAACGTTCAGAGGCCGAAATGAAGTGCGTTGACCAGCAGGGCAAGCCGGTTATGCCGTTCGGATTCTGTTCTGAAGAGACCACAGTTAATCGTCCTGGTTTCAAAGCAAGTTTCCGCGAAGGTACGGTCAAGAAGTTTGACACCGTTGAAGCTCTCGCCAAATTCTACGGAGCCCCGCTTGAGCCGTTGAAACAGCAGATCGCTGAATAGAACAAGATGGTAGCAGCAGGTAAAGACGAGCTCTTTGGTCGTCCTCTGGATAAGCGAGTCGAATTGAAGGCTCCGTTCTACGCAATGAGATTCTGGCCGAAACTTCACTACTGCATGGGCGGCATCGGCATTAACGATCAGGCTCAAGTGATCAGCACGAAGACCTGCAAACCCATTCCTCATCTCTATGCAGCCGGCGAAATTACCGGCGGTGTCCACGGCTTGGACCGTTTAGGCAGCTGTTCTTCTACTGACTGCCTTGTTATGGGCCGCATCGCCGGAAGATCTGTCGCAGCCAACCTTTAAGAGAGAAAAAATCATGAAATACATCGTGTTATCTATGGCGACCGCTTTCTCCATCCTCCTTAGCCCCGCCTTCGCACAAAACCAAACCATGTCCGGATCAATGGCTCGTCTCCACGCTAATGTTCAATGCGCTCAATGCCATAACAACACACAGCTAATGCAGACTCCTCAGGACACTACTTGTATCCAATGCCACGGAAAATCTTCTTCCATCCAGCTTCCTGCTAACGTCAATGAGAAGAACTATCACAACTCTCCGCATTACGGAGACACCGTAAGCTGCCTTGAATGCCATAGAGAGCATCAGCCTCAGCAGAATCTCTGCAAAAACTGCCACGTCATCAAATGATCGGAGCTTCTAAATGAAAAACCTTCATCTTTTAGCGATTTCGGTCGGCATGGCTATCGGTTCTGCTGCCATGGCAGAACCGTCGGTGACACTGTACGGAATTCTTGACGGGGGCGTTTCCGTCAGCAAACTGCAGCATCAATCCGCCAAAGTTCAAATGACCAACGGTAATTGGCTGAGCAATCGTTGGGGCTTGATGAGCCAAGAGGATCTTGGCGGCGGAAACAGTGTGTATTTCAAGCTGGAGCAGGGCTTCAACTTAAGCAACGGTTCAGAGGCTGTGGCCGGAAAGGCATTCAATCGTGAGACGGCTTTAGGTTTGAGCGGCGATTGGGGTAAGTTAGGCTTCGGACGCTTCGGGGACTCTCTTCGGACTGCGGAACGTTCAGCATCTTAGGCGGAGCTGCATATTCCACTTCGTTCTCAACGATCGGCAATATGTATGGAGCCCTTCTATCTGACCGACAGCTACAACAACTCTGTGGCTTATGTGACGCCGGAGTTCGGAGGTATTCAAGGACACCTGATGTACTCGAACGGAACGGATACCGATGAGAAAAAGTGGTCGCATAACTCTCATTACTACGGCGCTGGTCTGACCTATAACAAAGACAAACTTTCCGTCGATGTGATCTACGAACTGTTGGACCACAAAGGTGCCACAGACCAAGAAAGGACTCGTCTTTTGAACCTCGGGGCCTCTTACGACTTCGGAACCTTCAAAGTGTTCGGTGCGTATGAATTTGCACAGCATGCTGCTTTGCCCGGAATTGAATTTGCTGAAGAAAAGATGGCAGAAGCCTACAACGCGGGCAGAGCGAATAACTACCATGCTTTCTCACTCTCAACGTCTGTAAAAGTGCTTGGCGGAGACTTAATGGTTCAAGGCCAGTACGTCTTTGGCAAAAACAAGAACGATGACAAACTTGAAGACGGCTTGGATAAACAATTCAACGCTTACAGTATCGGCGGCGGATACTTGTACAACTTTTCTAAGAGGACGCTGATGTGCGTTCAGGGAGCATGGGGAAAAGCACATAACGCTTTAAATCTAGCGCCCGGATTGAGCGGATGGAATACTTCCTTGGGTGTGGTGCATAGTTTCTAAATTATCTCCTTAACATGCAGTCCTTCAGCTTGAATTCCCGTTCTTTCGAGAATTCAGGCTGTTATTTCATGTTTATGCCAAATGAGCTGTGGTCCATCAAGTAAACTGAGGACAGACCGAATTCTCAAATAGTGTTTTCTAAAAGCAGGGAGCGTCTGTATGCACAAAAATCAGTTCGGAATCACCCGAATGAATCTAGAGCATCTCAAAACGTTTCACGTAGTTGCCAGTCTAGGCAGTTTTACTGAAGCGGCAAAGGCGCTTTATATGACGCAGCCAGCGGTCTCTCAGCAAATTCAGGGGATCGAACATGCACTCCGCAATCCGCTTTTCGATAGAAGTAAACGTCAGATACGACTGACCGCTAAAGGAAAAATCTTGTTTAGTTATACTCAGAAGCTCTTTGGGATTTTTCGTGAAATCGAAAACGTCTTTAGTGATTTGAATCACCTTTTGACGGGAGAGCTCACGATAGCCGCCAGCGCAGTGATGGGTAACTATTTTCTTTCTTCCTTTATTGGGGAGTTTTATAAAAAATATCCTCTGATTTCCATTCGTTTGGAAATGGGGGACTCTGCCTACGTTACGCACCTCGTAGAAGAGGGGCTTGCAGATGTAGCTTTAAGCCGCCACGTGAAAAATCTCAAGCACTGCAAACAGAAGTTGCTTATCAAAGAGCCGTACGTTTGTGTCTGTGGACCTACATCTCCTCTAGCCGCAATGAAAAGGTCGCTTTCTGCAAAAGAATTTGCGGAAAATTATCTTGTCATGCGTCAAAAAGGGAGTCGTATGCGTTCCAAGCTCGAGGAGTGGTTTAAATGTGTCGGAGTTTATGAATTCCTCTCGATGCCTGTTATTGAAGTTAATAGTCTTGAAAGCTCTAAACAACTAATTGCACGGGGTTTCGGTGCAGCGGCTTTTCCATCAATAGCAGTCAGACAGGAATTAAAACGAGAATCGCTGATTATGCTTTCGGTAGAAAATTTTTCTGTTACAGCGGATTATTTTCTTGGCTACAACGATAAACGTGAACTTTCTCCGGCAGCTTTCGAATTTATCTCCCTCCTTACAGAGAGTATGAAGCCGAAAGATCAAATTTGAGTTGTACTTATAAGAATTTCTTATGGGAAGCATATGATTTGATAATTTTTAAATTTGCCGCCTAAAGCTCAGAATTTACTCGTAGCTTTTAATCGAAATCAAGGAGTTTTAAAGTGGCAAAAGAAATAGAAAGAAAATTTCTCGTCATCAGCAACGGATGGCGTGAAAACGCAGTCGGCACTCATTACCGCCAAGGTTATCTGAACAGCGTTAAGGAACGCACAGTTCGTATCAGAACAATCAATGACAAGGCTTTCCTTACGGTTAAAGGATTGACGGTCGGCTGCACACGCCTTGAGTTTGAATATTCAATTCCATATGACGACTGCGTCAAGATGCTCGATGAGCTTGCAGAAAAACCGATTATCGAAAAAACTCGCTACAAGATTCCGGCCGGGAACGGGCTTACATGGGAAATAGACGAATTCCACGGGGTTAATGAAGGTTTGATCGTAGCTGAAATAGAAATTCCCTCCGAAGATACATCCTTCGAGAAACCTGACTGGCTTGGCGAAGAGGTCTCTTCAGATCCTCGTTATTTCAATTCCAACCTCGTCTCTCATCCTTACACCACATGGAATAAGTAGGTAATCAAATGACAAATCCATACGACAAAAATAAAGCAATTAGTGCTGATGAAGCGGCCAAAATCATTCCCCGCGCTGAATTTCGCGTCTTTGGAAAAGATATTATTGCCGGCGTTCAGGAACATATGTGGAAATGCAAAGCCACGCTTTACGCTGCTCGCGTGATGCCGGAGGAGGTTTATTTCCTCTCTCGACGCACCAACGAAGCCAATGTCAAAGTTCGCGACGGTTTGCTTGACATTAAAACCAAAGTCGGAGAAACGCCGGATGGTTACGAAATTTTCCAACCTCGCGGCAAATTCCAATTCCCCGTCAAACGGGAAGAGTTGGCCGAAATCCTCAAACATCTCGAAGTCCCGCTTGAGCTGACAAAAGACGTTTACAGCCTTGAGGAGTTTATAGAGATGGCCAAAAAGAATTCGGACCTAGCTGTCGTACGTGTGGAAAAGAAACGCTTTGGCTTCTCAGTTGAAGGAATCATCTGCGAATATGCTCAGGTTTGGTTCAATGGCGCAATGGTGGAGACAGCCTGCTGCGAAAGCGAGAATTATGAAGGCATGAAAAAAGCGACGCAGGCTCTGGGTATTTCAGAGCTGCCCAATACAAACTATTTAAAAGCTGCTAAACAAGTTCTCGGCATGAACTAAAGTTTTATTGGAATTAACCAGAACGGCGGTTTTAAACAGCCGCCGTAAAAACTATGACAACGAGCACCGTCCAAACCAATTACGACCCTCTGGATTTAAACAGCTACTCTCTAAATCGGCTTCCTAAGAAAAAGCTCACTAAAACCGGGGCATTTTTTAAGAAATGGGGGCTACCGATTGCTGCAATTCTGTTCTTTGTCCTTGCGTATGTCGTACAAATCCCCATTCTGAATCAGAAACAAGAGATAATGTTTGCCCTTTTTGCAACAGCTCTTTTTCTTTGGATCAGCGAGGCGCTGCCGAACTACGTTACCTCAATGCTTTTAATCTGCGGCCTTGTGCTGACAGGAATTTTAAAAGCGAAACCGGCAATGGCAACCTTGGGGGATCCGGTTATCTGGTTAAACGTTTCAGCATTTGTTCTTGCAAGCGCTTTAGTGAAGACACAACTTGTTAAGCGAGTAGCGCTTTGGCTGATTCTTCGTTTTGGACGAAATGCCTCAGCAATCTTTCTGACTTTTCTTGGTATTAACGTTCTTTTGGCTGCGTTTGTAAACGCCACAGCAGCGAAAGCTGCACTTATGATGCCGCTTTTCATGGTCATCTCTGCCGTTTACGGAGCACCGGGGACAGATACCACGAATAACTTCTCTCGAAATTTGGTGCTTTACAACTTAGTCATGATCAACGCCAGCTGCAATGCGTTTATGACTGGTTCCGGAGCTAATCTTCTTGCGATCGCTTTGCTCGCGGGTGCCGGATGCACGATTTACTATTTTGATTGGCTGATGGCTGGCCTTCCGCTCGTTATTGGTTTCGGAATTATTGGGTACGGACTTGGGATGCGATTTATCTTTCCCGTATCCGAAGAAGATAAGCTGCCGAAACTTCAGGGCGGCATGGAATCTCTTCAAAAGGCTTACGATGAACTCGGACCATTCAAGATGGACGAGCTAAAAGCAATCGCTATCTTCGGTTTGGTACTTTTGGTTTGGGCAACGGATAAAATTCACGGCATCAATGCAACAGTTGTGGCCATGACCGGCGCCGTCATTATGCTTGCACCGCAGTTCAAATTGCTAAATTGGAACGACGTTGATATTCCTTGGCATCTGATGATCTTCTCAGCAGGAGCTTATGCGCTTGGGGCGGGGCTCACAGCTACCAAATTGATGGACACTCTCACCAAAGCTATGATGGACGGCCTTGGACTGGCTTCAATGAGCTACTTCAGTCTATATGCACTACTGACCGGCATCTTTATCGCAAGCCACTTCATTTTCCAAAGCAAGAACATGAGGACGATTATTTTCATGCCGATCGTTATTGGTATTGCACAGGAATTGAAGATTGATATTCTCTCGTTGGCGATTCCCGTTGCACTCTGCATTAACGTCTGCTGGAGCCTCCCGTTTAATGCAAAACCGAATGCGATGCTTTACGGTACTAATAAATATACGATGGGCGAATCGTTCTACTACGGCTTCGTTATGTCCTTTCTCTACTGGCTCGGTTTAATGCTTGCGGGAGCAACTTATTTCAAATGGCTCGGCATAACTCCCGGATTCTTCTAACGAAATAATCACACGTTGTGCCGCAAAGTTTTCCAAGACTTTGCGGCACGATGTTTTTCCATTCTCTTTAGTCGGTTTTTTGCAGGAGAACTCATGCTCATAGACGCGATTAAGCAGCACGGCAAAAAACAAATCGAAGTAAAGCAAAAAATCCGCATCACAGATAAAACTAAAAAACTCAAGTACCGAGTTGACACATTCTTTATTTTTCCCGGTGCGCTTCAAATTACGGAAAATAATTTCAAAAAAGAAGAGTTCAAACATAATCTGAAGTGCTACCTTAGTCTGAGTGAACAAAGCCCGAGTTTGTCGGGACTTCGCAACGAACTTTCGGAGCTAAGACTATCGCCAGGGCAAGAGGAAGAATCGGATGATTTCTACAGGCGCTTTTGTCTCAAATATAAAACTGCACTTCAAGAGAGCAGCCGCTCCTTGATGGAGAACCAAGAACTGTCAGTGGAAGAAACTGAGGCGTTCCTGCAGACTGTCAATAAGCTGCTTGAGGAGTTTAGAAAAATTAAGTCCTCCCAAGAAAATTCAGACCACCTGGTTCAGCTGCTCGATAAACTTGATGAGTACCTCACGGTGGTGACTGCTTTCTGCCTTAGAGATCTCAGTGAAGTCTGCATCGGTGAGCCGAGAAACAAAATATTGTCTTTTTGGCAGGAAGTTGAGAAATACCGCGCAAGCCGCTTTCCGGTTGAATCAATCGAAGGAGAGAGTAAGGAATCGGCATTCTTGATGCGATGGTCCTTTCTGAAAAAATTTGTTCAGAGTTCTCTTTTTCTTGACATTCGTTATAAGCAAGGTGCTCCCTTACTTACGCATTCTATTTACGGATCAGCAGCGGCACTTTCGATGCTTTTTGCGACGGTGGTGGCATTCTTCTATCAAGACAGATACGGATCTTTGAGCCGGAATTTGTTCTTCGCTCTAGTGATTGCCTATATATTCAAAGACCGTTTTAAGGAAATTGTTAGGGACTGGCTTTCCAATGTGATATTTAGAAGGTGGATCCCGGATAGAAGACTATTCATTTTTTTGGGAAAGAAAAAAGTTGGATGCGCAAAGGAAAATTTCGACTTTGTGTCTCTTAATGAACTCCCCATTTCCAACAAAGATATTTTGCAAGAGGATGCTCGTTTGTTATCCGATTGCTTTCGGCAATCCAAGCTTACTCCATATGCTTGTGATTCCATTTTCCGCTATAGCAGGGAAATTACGCTCTCAGCTTCAGAATTCCCCGACGAAGCTTGTCTCATTGACATTATTCGCTTCAATATCTCGGAATTTCTCCATAACCTGGGAGCAACATCGGAGGGGCTTCCTTTTTTCTGCGATAACGGAAAAAGTCCGAAAGGCGAGAAGCTTTACAACATATATCTCTTTCGATCATTCTGCGTCGGAGAAAAAAGTGACTCAGAGGTAATTAGAGTTACGGTGAATGCTAAAGCAGTCAGACGAATCTCTATTGTTAAATCCTTTGAAAACGGTATTTCTGTCTTGGAGAATAGAGGTAAATTTATTTACACCTAAATTTTCATTCTTATAGAAAATACTGCTGGGTTAAGTTCGAATACAAGTTGCTGCGTTGCCAGGAATTGAATTTCTTGAAGAAAAGATGGCAGAAACCAACAAAATCCGCAGCGTGAACAACTTCCATGTTTTTTCACTGTCTAGCTCTGGAGATGGTTTGGTGAAATTACGTCATCGGCTAGTACAAGAACGTAGGACAACTTGAAGAAGGCTGGGACAAAAAGTTCAATGTTTACAGCATTAGAGCAGGATACCTATACAACTTCTCGAAGAGAACACTCGTTTACGTTCAAGGTGCTTGGGGTAAAGCTCACATAGCCCTGAATCAGGCGCCCGGATTGAGCGGATGGAATAC
>ENA-UERW01001603-UERW01001603.1-human-gut-metagenome-genome-assembly--contig:-NODE-1603-length-14311-cov-3.853239_pt1 | contig 14311 bp, 13 predicted proteins | sample MGYA00242994_ERZ507995 | MGnify/ENA primary metagenome ERZ507995 (study PRJEB26167, sample SAMN06115492) | human gut metagenome | host: Homo sapiens | place: China:Chongqing | collected 2015-04-26...
CAGTTCAGAGAACTTGAACTGGGTGCTCTGGCGCCAGGTGTAGTAAGCCGGATCGCGGAAGTCGTCGATCAGGTGGTGGGTGAACTCAAGGCCGGTCAGTTCGAAGAAGGATTCCCAGCCGATGCGTTCGGCCCAGTCGCCCAGACGTTCGTACTTGTTGGCGTTTTCGGAGTACACTTCCACGATGTGCTTGATCGTGCTGGTGAGGGTGTTCCAGCGGGGCGGTTCGTTGGGAATGTACGCCACGACCACTTTGGAGAACTTGGGCATGGAGATACGGTTGGAAACCTTGCCGCCGACCATCAGGGCGATGCCGTCGCCTTCGCCGTCGGAGATGGGCAGGGCGGGGCACATGGTGTAGCAGTTACCGCAGTACATGCAGCGGTCCTGCTTGATGGCCACGGAGTTCACCTTCTTGCCGTCGTGTTCGCTCTTGACCGGGCGCACGGCGGCGGTGGGGCAGGCGGCGACAGCCAGCGGGATTTCGCAGAGCTGGTCAACCCACTGGTCGTCGATCATCGGAGGCTTGCGGTGGATACCCACGATACCGATGTCGGAGCAGTGCACGGCGCCGCACATGTTGATGCAGCAAGCCAGCGAAATGCGCACGGGGGCGGGCAGACGCATGTTCTTGAACTCTTCGAACATGGTGTCCATCACAGCCTTAACCGGGCCGGAGGCGTCGGTGGCGGGGGTGTGGCAGTGCACCCAGCCCTGGGTGTGCACGATGTTGGAAACGCCGGCGCCGGTGCCGCCGATGGGGAACTTGTAGGAGCCGGCGGCGAACTTGCGGCCCGCCAGGTCTTCCTTCAGGGCCTTCAGGGTGGCTTCGTCGGTCACCATGAATTCGATGTTGTTACGGGTCGTCCAGCGAACGTGCCCATCGCAGTACTTGTCGGCGATTTCGCAGATTTCGCGGATGTTGGTAACGGACATCGTACGGGTGCCGCCACAGCGCACGGTGTACACCTTATCGCCGGATTCGGCGACGTGCACGAGCACGCCGGGTTCCAGGATTTCGTGGTACAGCCATTTGCCGAAGTTCTTCTTGATGACTTCAGGGAAGAACGAGTCGTATTTGCGGGGGCCAATATCGGAGATACGGCCTTCCATCGGCTTTTCAGGATTGTAGCCGGAAGAAACAAACGCCATGGTAATTCTCCCTTCTCTTTAGCGTTGATGTCTGGAGCGGTAAGCAGCCAGGTCACGGTTCCAGCCGCCGGGCACTTCTTCTTCCTTGAAGAAGATGTACGGGTTGGAACGCGGTTCCTTGACGTGCTGAGCAAGAGCGGGGATTTCGGTGACTTCAAGCAGCTTCTGGAAGGACAGACGCTTCATGGTTTCGCCGAGACGTTCGCGGTTCTTGCCTTCTTCCATCCACCAATCCCAAATCTTTTCAATGATTTCTTTGACTTCGGTGTAAGGAGCTTCAACCGGGACGAAGGGAACGAGCAGGGAGCCCATCTGAGCGCCGTCAACGACCGGGGCCTTGGCGCCGCAGAGGATGGACGCGCCGCGTTCGTCGCCGATGTGCAGGGCGCGGGGCATGGTGTTGATACAGTGCATACAACGCACGCATTCGGCGTTGTTGATGAAGAGGCGGCTGCCGTCCCATTTCATGCACTTGGAGGGGCACAGGTTGATGACTTCGGCTTCGATGTCGAACTTGCCCCAGTCACGACCGGCGTGAGCACCGGCGTTGGGGGCGAATTCGCCGGCAACGTAGGCTTTCACAGCTTCCTGATCGATCTTGATGTCGTCCTTCCACGTACCCACGACGGCAAAGTCGGAACGGGCCATAGCGGCCACGCAGCCGTTCGGGCAGCCGTCGAACTTGAACTTGAACTTGTAGGGGAAGGCGGGACGGTGCAGCTCGTCCTGATAGTCCATGGTGAGCTGATAGCAAGCGTCCTGCGTGTTGTAGCAGGCGTATTCGCAGCGGCTCTGGCCAAGGCAGGCGGCAGGCGTACGGAGGTTCGAACCGGAACCGCCGAGGTCGACGTCAAGCTTGTGGGTGAGATCGTAGAAGATCTCTTCAAGCTGCGGGGTCTGGGTGCCGATGAGCACGATGTCGCCGGTGGAACCGTGCATGTTGGTCAGACCGGAGCCACGGAGTTCCCAAATGTCGCACAGGCCGCGCAGGAATTCGGTGGAGTAGTACTTGCCGGAGGGCTGAGCCACGCGGACGGTGTGGAAGTGAGCCACGCCGGGGAACATTTCGGGCTGGTCGCAGTAACGGCCGATAACGCCGCCGCCGTAACCGAACACGCCCACGATGCCGCCGTGCTTCCAGTGCGTTTCCCCTTCTTTATAGGAGAGTTCAAGCACGCCGAGCAGGTCGTCGGGAGCGTCGGCGGGAACCTGAAATTCCACGTTGTCGGGGTTGGCCGCTCTGTATTCAGCTTCCTGCTTGATGTCGGACACGAAGCTGGGCCAGGGGCCAGTTTCGAGTTGATCCAACAAGGGAGTTGGATGTTTGATTGCCATTGCCTTACCTCCACTTGGTTTGGTTGGTAACCGCATTGTGGTGCGGCTGAGCGCCGCGGGATATTCTAAGACGGCCCGGGCGCAAACGCGCGAGCCTGATCTCAGTTATCTTACTTCTTGTTAAAAATACCATGCAGTTCTTGTTTGTGTCAAGGAAGGCTCGAGAAACACAGTGTCATCAAAGGATTTTGTGCACATTTAGCCCTGCGGAGCCGGGAACTCGTACAAATGGCGCGTGATTAGGGCACGATAGAGGATGGAGTGAATTTCTGCACCAGTCCGGAAAGGGCTTTTGGGGAGTTGAAAACCGTTTCCCTCTTTGTTTTTTTTGTATAAAAAGTATGTTTAAACAGTGTGATAGTTGTTGACGGAAAAAGTTGTGCAAAGAAGAACGAAAAAGATTTAGTGATTTTTTGAACAATATTCTGGGAGCTGAGTGTGTTTCCCCTTTAATACTAGCTGATTAAGCTGCTTTTGGGCCAAAGTCCAACAGGACGCACGAAAAGGCTCCCATGAAAAACAGGGGAGGTTGTCCCAAAAGGCGCGGTGTGGAGCCCCGAAGAGTGGCGGGTGCCGGGCATACGGAAAGGCGCTTGCGGAGGGCGGCTCAAACCGTCGTTAGCGGGTGTTTTCGGCGACCAGCGTGGGAAGGCAGGCGACGCTCGCTTCAGTGTGCCTGGCTCTGGCTTTGCTCAGGGCGTGTTGCGCATCCCGGTAGCGGGTGAAGGGGCCCTGGCCGACGAAGTATTGCGTGCGGCCGTTGGGAAGGCGTTCCGAGAGGATTTTGAGTTCGCCGGACCGGTTGCGGGAAGTCTGCTTGGTGAGCTTGGAGGAGCTGGCGGACGAAAGCGTTTTGAGCTTGTTTTGGGCGTCCTTGAGCGTGCGTGCGCTGGCCAGCCGCAGGTAAAAGGCGTTGTTCCGGAGGACCGGGATGCCCCGCTTGTCGGCGACGACCTCGACTTGAACGGAAATCACGCCGCGCCGGATCATGTTCAGCTTGCTGGCGGCGGCCCTGGAAACGTCGAGGATGAGTTTTTTCTTGCCCGGCCCGCGGTCGTTGATGCGGACGAGCAGGTTGTTCCCATTGGAAAGGTTGGTCACGCGGACGATGGTCCCCAAAGGAAGGGAGCGGTGCGCCGCCGTGAATTCGTTCTTGTTGTAGCGTTCCCCATTGGCTGTTTTCTTGCCGTGGAACGAGTCGCTGTAGAAGGTGGCTCCCCCGGTGAAGACCTCAAGCATGGGGCCCGGAGATCGGCCTTCCGCCTGCTGGACGGCGGCCAAATAAAAGGGAAGAGCCAAGAGCAGCAGGGTGATGGCTCGCTTTATCATGCGTATCCTTAGCGCTGCGGCCCCGTACGGCAGGCCTCCCGCGCCTGGCGGAAGAGAAAGGGCCTTGGTTTACCTCGTGATGGAGTGTGGAATTGTCATATATTTCACCCAGACTACGGATTCTGTCAACCCCGGCTTTCCATGCGCCCTCAACAAGCCTCTTAAGGCAAGGAACATGCGGGCTTCCGGGCGTACCGACACTTGGGCTGGCGCTCCATGGGCCTTGACCTGGCGCTGAACCGGATAGTATCGTGTTTTCGGCCCTTTCGATGGGCTTTCACCCGCTCCCGCCCGCCGGACGTTTTTCCGCGCGGAGGCGGCGGACAACGGCTTACCGGGAAGAACTATGCTTGCCATCCTTGACTACAAGGCGGGGAACCAGACCAGCGTGCGCCGCGCGCTCGATCATCTGGGCATTCCCTGCGTCATCACTGCCGATCCCGCCGTCGTGGACAGCGCGGCCGGCGTGATTTTCCCCGGCGTGGGCGCGGCCGGACAGGCCATGCGCCACCTTCAGGATTCCGGCCTCGACGCTGTGCTGCGCAATGTCGTCTCGTCGGGCAGGCCCCTGCTCGGGATCTGCCTCGGCTGCCAGATCATGGTGGCCCACAGCGACGAGAACGACACGCCGACCCTCGGCCTCGTGGAAGGCCGCTGCGTGCGTTTCGACGAACACCTGGAGGAAGGCGGGGCGCCTATCCGCATCCCGCACATGGGCTGGAACACGATTTCCCGCAAGCAGGAGAGCCCCATCCTGAAGGATGTCCCGGCTGACGCGGCCTTCTATTTCGTGCACGGCTATTATGTGGAGACGGCCCCGGAAAAGGTCATCGCCACAAGCTGTTACGGCACGGAGTTTTGCGCGGTGTATGGGCAGGACGGCCTGTGGGCCATCCAGTTCCACCCGGAAAAGAGCGGGCGGCCGGGATTGAAGATCCTTTCCAATTTCTATGAATGGTGCATGGCACGCAGCGCGGGAGGCCGGGTATGCTGACGAAACGGGTTATCCCTTGCCTTGACGTGCGCAACGGGCGCCTGACCAAGGGCGTCAAGTTCGTGGGCAACGAAGACATCGGCGATCCGGTGGAAACCGCCCGGCAGTATTACGAGGCCGGGGCCGACGAAATCGTCTTTTACGACATCACGGCTTCCGCCGAGGCGCGCGGGATCTTCCTCGACGTGGTGGAAAAGGTCGCCTCGGAGATTTTCATCCCCTTCTCCGTGGGGGGCGGCATTTCCACGGTACAGGACATGCGGGCCGTGCTGCTCGCGGGCGCGGAAAAGATTTCCGTGAACTCCGCCGCCGTGAAGCATCCTGAAATCATTTCGCAGGGCGCGGACGCGTTCGGCTCGCAGGCCATTGTGGTCGGCATGGACGTGAAGCGGGTTCCCGTCACCCCGGAAATCCCGTCCGGATACGAGATCGTGATCCACGGCGGGCGCAAGGCCATGGGAATCGACGCCATCGAGTGGGCGAAGCGCTGCGAGGCGCTCGGCGCGGGCGAGCTGTGCGTCAACTCCATCGACGCCGACGGAACCAAGGACGGCTATGAGCTGACGCTCACCCGTTTGATCTGCGACGCCGTGCGTATCCCCGTCATCGCTTCCGGCGGCGCGGGGAGCCCTCAGCACATGGTGGACGCCGTGACGGAAGGCCGCGCTTCGGCGGCGCTCATCGCCTCCATCGTGCATTACGGCGAATATACGATCGGGCAGCTCAAGCAATACATGGCGGATCGCGGCGTGCCCGTCCGCCTGACGTGGTAGGCATGTCGGGCCTGACGACCGGCCTTGTCCGGCGTGATCTGCTGGATCTGGAGCAGCGGCTGCGGGACAGTCTGTACCGCGTGCTCCCGTTCGAGGCACACGCCGTCTATTTTCCCCGCCAGACCCGTTCGAAGGAACCGGAATGGCTGCCGGACGAGGGAAAGCTTTTGCTGCCGCTCGTCCGGCACGGGGAACTCCTCGGCGTGTTCATGGCCCGTGTGCCCGACGCCGAGCGCGTGACGGCGCTGCTGCCGTCCCTGCCCGGCATCGTCGATCTGTGCCTTGAGAATCTGGAGCTGTACAAGGCCGGGCGGCTTGATCCCCGCTCGGGGCTTGCGACCCATGAAGTGCTGTTGGAGCGGCTCACGCAGGAAACCGGGGCCATACAGTCGGCGTTCGCGCGGGAGTTCGGGCTGGAAAGCGGCGAAGGCAGCAGCCGGGGCGGTACGCTCGGCCTCATTGTCGTCCGGTTCGACGGCGTGCGCGAGGTGGCCCGGAATATCAGCTACGGTTTTGCGGATCGGCTCGTGGGCAAGCTGGTGGAGGCGTTTTCCGGCCAGCTCCCCGAGCAGGCGTTCGGCGCGCGCATCGGCGACAGCGCGGTTGCGGTGTTCCTTCCCGAAGCCACGCGCCCCGAGTGCGAAAACCTTTCCGCCGCCATCCTGCGGGCGATGGAGCAGGTACGCCTGCCCGATCCGCTGATCGGCAGGCAGTTCGGCGTGCAGCCCCATGCGGGCTATGCGCTCTATCCGCAGGATATGGACGGGACCCGCCAGCGCAGTTCGGAAGAGCACGGGCGTATCCTGCTGCACAAGGCCCAGCTCGCGGCGGAAGTGGCCCGCACGCGCGGCCCCGGCGGTTTCCAGGCGGGCCGGGTCATGGGGTACGGCAGGCTGCTTCTCGAAGGCGGGCACATCCGGCAGGTGATGCCCCTTTCGCGGGTCCTGACCTCGCTCGGCCGGAGCGTGGGCGCGCGGGAAGGCCAGCACTTCTCGGTCTGGTCGGTGAACTACGCGGTCAAGGGCGGTTCCGGGGACGAGTCCCTCCAGCCGCTCTACAAAGGCGAGATCGTCCTGCTGGAAGTCCGTGAATCGGAATCCGTGGCGGAGATCCTGCACCTTGGCGATCCCGCGTGGCCGCTTGAGCCCGACGACGCCCTGACGCTGCTTCAGGAGGAGCAAAGGCTGAGCGTGCAGAACGCGGCCCCCGAAGGGCAGGACGACGGCGTGTTCCACCGTCCCGATCCTCTGACCGGGCTCCTGCGGCATGGCGATTTCCTTGCCCATCTGGCGCGGGCGTGCAGCGAGTGCGAACGGTTTTCGCTGGCCCTGCTGCACGTGGACATGGCGCGCCGCGACGGTGAATCTTCCGGCGCGATCCAGCCCATGACGCAGCCCGAGCACATTATGGCGCAGGTGGCCGATCTCGCCCGTTCCGTATGCGGCAGGAAGGTGCTCGGCGGACGCTTCGGGCTGAACAGCCTCATCTTTTTCCATCCCGATCTGGAGGCGGAACCGCTCCGCGAGCTGTACGAAAAGCTGTGCGCCGACATCGCCTCGCGCCTCGGCGTGCGCGCCGGCGTGGGGCTGGCCTGCTGGCCGTTCCTCGATCTCCGGCCTTCGGACATGATCGAAGGCGCCCGCAAGGCGCTTGAATACGCGCTCCTGCTCCCCGCGCCGCATATTGGGCAGTTCGGTTCTCTCGCCCTGAACATCAGCGCGGACAAGCGGCACTGCCGGGGCGACGTGTTCGGGGCCATCGAAGAGTATAAGCTTGCCCTGCTGGCCGACGAGGATAATGTACTGGCGTGGAATTCCCTCGGCGTCTGCCTTGCCTCGCTTGGGCGCCATGCCGAAGCCCGGCGCTTTTTCGAGGAGGCGATCCAGCGTACCCCGGACGATCCCGCGCTGGCCTACAACCTCGGCGCGGTCTGCCAGAGCCTGCACGACAACGAGGCGGCTGCGGAGCATTTCCGCACCTGCATCCGGCTGTCGCCCTCGCATCTGTATGCGCTGATCCGGCTCGGGCAGCTCGACGAGGCGGAGGAACGGCTTGAAGAGGCCCGCGCCCGGTTCGAGTCGGCGGCGGCCCTCGACACCGGGAGCCCGCTCCCGTACCGGCATCTTGCCCGTCTCGCCCTGCGACTCGGCAAAGCGGATCAGGCCCGCGAACATCTGCACCAGGCGTTGCTCCGCAATCCCCGAGATGTGGCCGCCCTCAGCCTTATGGCCGACCTCTACCTTGACGGCGGCGAAGATCCGGAGCTTGCGGAATCGCTGGCCCGCCAGAGCGTGGCCCTGCGTCCCGAATATCGGAATGGCTGGCTGGTGCTTTCCCGCGCCCTCGAAGTGCAGGGCCGTCTGTCGGACGCCCGCGAAGCCTTGCTGAAGGCCGGGGAATTGTAGAAAAGCCAGATTGGAAAAGAGGAGGGGGCCTCTTTGCGGAAGGGGTCCTCCTCTTTTCTCCTGCCACTGCTGTTACTCTTCTCCGCTCTCCGCCGCCCTTCCCCCGTACTTCTCAGCACGGCCCGCGCCCCTAGGCGAGGCTTGGTTCTTTTGCAGGCGAAAGGGCTTGCTGCACGGCTCAAGCTGAGGCGGCTGCAAGGGGCGGCGAACCTCATTCCTCCGTCTCTTGGGAGCCCTTCCGCCTCTGATCCGGGGCGTATTTTTTGAGTGTGCCTTCTTTTTCCAGCGTACTGCACAGGATATAAAAGGGGTAGATGAGGGCCAGCCCCGCCACGGCGCCCAGCTCCACGGCCTCGATGAGCGACAGGTCCGCTTCCCGCCGGGCACAGATGATGGGGGCGAAGACGACCCCGAGCAGGACGTGGAAAAGGCAGGGAAGCCAGCTTTGCGTGGGCAGCAGGAGCAGAGGGACGGAGAGGGCGGCCCCGGGGATGAGCCCGATCCAGAGGGGCGGGGATTGATGCGTCATGGCCGCGTAGGTCAAGCCCGCCAGCAATCCGCCGTAGGATATGACGAAGAGGAAGTAGCACCGGCGCTTGAGGCGCGCGTAGCTTGCAAGCTCGGACCGTATGGAGAAGCCCATTGCCGTCTCCTTGGCTGCGTTGCGTCGTGGCCCGCTGCGTTTGGCGGCAGGGGCGGGGTTGAGGCTCTGCGGCAACCCGTCAGGCTAGCCCGCCGGTTCGTCTTCGGGCTGCGCCGCTTGCGGAAGGACGACTCCCGGATACGCGGTCATTCCGGCCATGAAGCCCCAGAGCATCGTGGGAATCAGGCCGAAATCCAGCCCTTTCAATGCGGCGGTGGCGGGAGCGAAGAGGGCGCCCGCAAACGCGCAGATCAGGGCGGGAATCCAGCCTCCGTAGGGCATGAGCAGAAACAGGGCGCACAGGATCGCGCTCGGGAGCATTCCGGCCGAAGACGCCAATATGGGAGAAAGGAGAGCGCCTTCGGAACATCCGTAGATAAGGCCCCCGAACATGCCGATCAGCATCACGGCAAGCAGTCTGCAGCATCTTTGCCTTGAAGGGGTGCCTTTAGGTGCAAGGATGAGGAACCGGGTGAGGGACATGGGGTAGCCTCCGATGATCGCCCTCAAAAGGGCGGGTATTCGAAATCGGAAGATCGTGCGTTGAGCGGGCTGCGGGCTGTTGGAAGACCTATGGTTTCTTTGGTGGGCCCATTTCGTCGGAAGCGGGGCGTTTGCTGTCTTTGCCGGTGCCTTTTTCCGCCCTTTCTTTCAGTGTGTCAAAGAGCGTGAACAGGGGGTAGGAGATGCTTGCCCCCAGCAGGGCACCCCATACGGCTGCGGGGAATATGCCTATATCCATTCCCCTGAAATAACAAAATATCGGTGCAATAATGGCGCACAAGAGCGTGTCGAACAGCCAAGAGAGCCAGCCCCGCAAGGCAGGAGCAGGAGGAACGCGCCCGGGACCATCCCCAGCGCTGCGAACAGGTTCCGATCAAAGGGAATGCCGGGCGTAAAGTGATATAGTACACGCTCACGCACACCCCAAGCACTGAAACGAGGAACACAAGGAAACATCTGCCTCCCGAAGGCGTGCATTTTCTGGAAAAGGCGGGAAAGCTGGAGAGAGCCATAAAACGTCCTCCCATGATGCGGAAGCGTTTTTCTGTAAAGCATGGGGGGCAGGTCCGGATTCCGGCAGTGAAGTCCTGCGGTCCGCATTCCTATCGAATGGCGCGGAACGTTGGGCAAACACCAAGAAGGACGAAACGGAGCGGTTCCGTCCGAGGGAAGGAAAAGGAGGCAACCCGGTTTCGCCGGACTGCCCCCTGTCAATCAATCGTCGTCGGTAGGACGGATGGTCAGCACAGGGCAAGTCGCGTTCTTCACGACCTTTTCAGCCACGGAGCCGAACAGGATCAGGTCGATGCCCTTGCGTCCGCGGGTGCCCATAACGATGATGTCGGCCTGTTCGCTTTCGGCGAGGGCAAGGATTTCTTCAGCCGCGTAGCCGACGACGACAACGCCGCGGGCATCCACGCCGGTGAAGTGTTCGGATACAAAGTCGGTCATCGAGCGTTCGGCACCGGAAACGATTTCACCGACAAAGTTGTCGATGGTATTCGGCGGCACATGGAAACCCGTGTACTGGGTCAGCGTGGGGGCGGCGTATACTGCCACAATGCTGGCTCCGGACATCTTGGCGAGCATAACGGCGTATTCGGCTACGGATTCGCTCTGATCCGACAGGTCCAGGGCGCACAGGATCTTCTTCAAGGCAGGCATGACTCTTCTCCCTGTAAAAGATTGCACAGTGGAGAGCTTTACTGCGGAACGGCGCAGGAGCGCTCTTTAAGATTAATCAGACTGTAATCGTTTTTTCGTTAACAAACAAGAGGCCGCCTTTTATTCGTTTCCCTCTTGTGCATTGCCGGAAGCCGAGGATCGGGGGAAAAAGCGGACAGTGACGGAACTGTGGCGAAAAGCAAACGTTTTCGCGCTGATGAAAAAAGGTACATTTTTTTCTTGACAGGAAACCGGATTGAGGACTAGTTTTCACGAAACACATTTGAGGACAACATGACCAACTACACCGCCACCGCATTTACCGCTTCCAACGAAAGCAGCCGCTTTTGGGGCTTCTTTTTTTATTTTGGTCGCGCCTGCGGTACAGGGGTGTGTGGGGTGTTGTTGTAAAGCAAAACCAGACATTCAGGGCCGCGGGTGCAAATCCGCGGCCTTTCTTTTTGCCGCGGATCCATGCAGCAGCTTCCCTGTGCAAACACACAAAGGATGGAATACCATGAATCTCGGCAAGCAAGTTCGTCTCCAGCGCATTTTCAATCGTGAAACCGGCCGCGCCATTATTGTTCCTATGGATCACGGCGTCTCTGTCGGTCCTATCGAAGGCATCGAGAATATCCACAAAACAGTCTCGGACATGGCCGACGGCGGCGCTGATGCTGTTCTGATGCACAAAGGGCTGTGCCGCTGCTGCTTCCGCGCTTCCGGCGAAGGTAAAGACGTCGGCCTGATCATCCATCTTTCCGCTTCCACGTCCCTGTCCAGCTACTCCAACAAGAAACGCCTCGTATGCACCGTTGAGGAAGCCATCCGCCGTGGTGCCGACGGCGTTTCCGTGCATGTGAACCTCGGTGACGACAACGAGAGCGATATGCTCGCCGACCTCGGTGAAGTCGCCCGTGTGGCCGAAGAATGGAGTATGCCTCTCCTCGCCATGCTGTACGCCCGCGGCCCCCGCATCTCCAATGAATACGATCCCGCCGTCGTTGCCCATTGTGCCCGCGTGGGCGTGGAGCTCGGCGCCGACATCGTGAAAGTTCCTTACACCGGAGACATCGATTCCTTCGCCGACGTCATCGCCGGCTGCTGCGTGCCTGTGGTCATCGCCGGCGGCCCCCGCACCGAGACCACCCGCGAATTCCTCGAAATGGTGGACAATTCCCTCAAGGCGGGCGGTTCCGGCCTTTCCGTGGGCCGCAACGTGTTCCAGCATCCCAAGCGCGTGCAGCTCGTCCGTGCCCTGCGCGGCTTGGTCCATCAGGGCCTGTCCCTGGACGAAGCGCTGGCCGTTGTGGAAGGCTAGCGGGAGCGGGGGAGGGCGTTTCCTGACGGGCGCTCCCCCCGGCCTCAATCCGGGAAACGCCGGTTTGGTAGAGGCGTCTGCGCGGCGGAAGCTGCGCTGGGAAAAGGGAAGGGGAAAGGTTCCGGGGAGTTCCGGGGCCGTCATTTTCCGGTCAGGACATGAAGCCTGATGCGGTTGAAACAACAGGAACGGGACCATGCCTGACATTTATTTCAAGAGCGTGCCTTTCAGCAAGGAAGACGTGACGTTGGCCCTCGAATCCGGCGTCGACGGGATCATCACCGAAGCCGAACACGTGGAGGGCGTCCGCTCCCTGGCCCTGTGCGACGTGCGGGCCGAGGCGGACATGCCGTCCGTGGGGCTCGGCTCCAAGGCCGAGGAAGAATCCATCGCCTCCCGCATCGCCGGGGGCGAGCGGCTCGTACTGGCTCAGGGGTGGGAGATCATCCCGGTGGAAAATCTGCTCGCGCAGCCCGCCGTGGCCGGAAAGCTCGCGGTCGAGGTCGCTTCGCTGGCCGAAGCCCGTCTTGCGGCGGGGGTTCTCGAATGCGGCGTGCCCGTCGTGGTGGTGCTTCCCGAAGCGCTGGCAAGCCTCAAGAACATCGTATCGGAGCTGAAATTGTCGCAAGGCACGCTGACGCTGGACAAGGCGACCATTACCGAAGTGAAGACCGTGGGCCTCGGGCACCGCGTCTGCGTCGATACGCTGACCCTCATGGAGCGGGGGCAGGGGATGCTGGTGGGCAACTCCAGCGCCTTCACCTTCCTTACGCACGCCGAAACGGAGCACAACGAATATGTGGCGGCGCGGCCTTTCCGCATCAACGCGGGCGGCGTGCACGCCTATGCGGTGATGCCCGGCGACAAGACCTGCTACGTGGGCGAATTGCGCTCCGGGGACGAAGTCCTTATCGTGGATAAGGACGGGCGCACGTCGCTCGCCACCATAGGGCGCATCAAGACCGAGGTGCGGCCCATGCTGATGATCACGGCCCAGATGGAAACGCCGGAAGGCACGCGCATCGGCTCCGTCTTTTTGCAGAACGCCGAAACCATCCGCCTTGTGCGGCCTGACGGGACGCCCGTCAGCGTGGTCGCGCTCCGGCCCGGCGACGAAGTCATCTGCCGAGCCGATGTGGCCGGGCGTCATTTCGGTATGCGCATTCAGGAAAACATCCGCGAGATATAGTCATGCCCGAATCCAACGATACCCCGGACGGCTGGTCCGAAGCCGCAGCCGCGAAACAGTCCGAAGCGCTTCAGGGGCTGCGCCTCCAGATCGACGCCGTGGACCGCGAACTGCTGGCCCTGCTCAACCGCCGTGCCTCCCTGAGCCTTGAAGTGGGGCGGGTGAAGGCGAATACGTCCGGTCCTGTCTTCCGCCCGCAGCGCGAACGGCAGATTCTGGACAACCTTGCCAGCGAGAACTCAGGCCCCCTGCCCGAGGAGCATCTGCGTTCCATCTGGCACGAAATTTTCGCTTCGTCCCGTACCCTTCAGCGTCCCGTATCCGTGGCCTATCTCGGCCCCGAGGGTACGAACTCGTATTTCGCGGCTGTGGATCTGCTCGGGAATCTTATGGATTACCGGCCTTGCAAGAACTTCCGGGAGGCCTTCGCCGCCGTACACGGAGGCGAGTGCGCGCTCGGTGTGATCCCGCTTGAGAACGTCCTGCAGGGCTCCGTGGGGCAGTGCTTCGATCTCTTCATGGAATACGATGTGTACATCCAGACCGAGTCGGTCGCCCGCATCCAGCACACGCTGCTGTCCGTGGAATCGTCTCCGGAAGCGATCAAAGTGGTGTATTCCCATCCGCAGGCGCTTGCCCAGTGCCAGCGCTGGCTGCGTCAGCACCTGCCCGAAGCCTCTCTTATGGCCTGCGATTCCACCGCCGCCGCCGCGCGCCGGGCGGTTTCCGAGCCGGGGAGCGCCGCCATCGGGCACAAGAGCCTGTCCACGATGCTCGGTTTGCCCATCCTTGCCTATAATCTTGAGGATGAGCCGACGAATCAGACGCGTTTTGTGGTCATCGGCCCCAAGCCCACGGACACTTCCGCAGCCAACAAGACTTCGGTACTGTTCACGCTGCCCGACAAGCCCGGTTCTCTGGCGGGTATTTTGGATCTGCTGTTCAAGGCGGGGGTGAATCTCCGCAAGCTGGAGTCGCGCCCCTTGCGCTCTCAGAGCTGGAAATACGCCTTTTTCGCCGATCTCGAGACGAACCTGCTCAAGCCCGAGCTCTCCGGCGTCCTCGCCGAACTCCGCAACACCTGCCACTCGTTCAGGCTGTTGGGCTGCTACACGGCAGGGGAGTAGTGAGGGAAGGAAAATGAAGATTGGGGAAGGGAGGGAAAACTTTTCTGGAGAAAAGCTTTTCCCTCCCTTCCCCAAACCCCATCCCTCCCTTTCCAAAGACTTTTGTGTTTATCGAATCCCTGTTGGGCCGTTTTCCCTGTGGGCGGAAGCATGAAAGAAGGGAAACACGCTAGCGTTTTTTGCTTTTTGAAAACAATGACCTTTTAATGGATTCGCTTTAGGGGAAACGGATCGGTTTTGCTTATGAAAAAGGCCCGCATCACGATGCGGGCCTTTTGTTTTCTGTTGCGTCTCCGGGAGACGTACGCCTCCGAAACGGGATGGCGCGGCCTGCCCATCCTTCGTTGAGCCATACAAATCCTTGACGTGATCCCC
>ENA-UERW01001608-UERW01001608.1-human-gut-metagenome-genome-assembly--contig:-NODE-1608-length-14273-cov-4.512539_pt1 | contig 14273 bp, 13 predicted proteins | sample MGYA00242994_ERZ507995 | MGnify/ENA primary metagenome ERZ507995 (study PRJEB26167, sample SAMN06115492) | human gut metagenome | host: Homo sapiens | place: China:Chongqing | collected 2015-04-26...
GGCGGTGGAGGGCACCCCCTTGGCCAGACGCATCTTGTCGTAGAACTCGGTGTTGGTGCAGCTCTCCCGCTCCACATAATCCACATCGTCCAGCAGGATGTGGAAACTCATGATGTCGATGCCGTATTTCTCGGCCATCTCCTGCGGGATATCGCAGGAGGAATCGGTCAGGATCGCGATCTTGCTCATAGTAACCTCATTTCCATTCGTAGTCTCGTAAATGTCCGTGGTCCAGAAGCTCCGGGAAATCCCACTGGCGCAGCCCCTCGTACACGCCCACGGCCACGCTGTTGGACAGGTTCAGGCTGCGGCAGGTGTCCCGCATGGGCATGCGGATGCAGTGTTCCTGATTGGCGGCCAGCAGGGCTTCCGGCAGGCCGGCGTCCTCCCGCCCGAACACGAGGTAAGCCCCGTCCGGGTAGGCCACATCGGTGTAGCGCTGGGGTGCCTTGGTGGTGAAGTAGTAGTACGGGCCGCTGTTCTTTGCAAAGAAGTCATCCAGCCCGTCATAGTAGCTGATGTCCAGATAATGCCAGTAGTCCAGCCCGGCGTGCTTGAGTTTTTTGTCGTCGATGGCAAAGCCCATGGGCCCCACCAGATGCAGACGGCAGGCGGTGCAGGCGCAGGTACGGGCCACGTTGCCGGTGTTCTGGGGGATGCGGGGCTCTACCAGAACGATGTTCAAAGTTGGTTTTTCACTCATCTGCGGTCCTCCGTTAAAAGTCCCGGGGCGGGCACAGGCGGGGCAGCAGCGGCTCGAACCAGACGCCGAAGCGGGTGTCCTGCCCGGCGGGGGTGTTCTGGATGGCCAGCGACACGAACTCGGCGGCGTTGTCGGCGGCAGCGCTCAGGGCGTTGCCCTGGATCAGGGAGCCGATGAGCACCGCACCGTACAGGTCGCCCGTGCCGGGGAAGCTGCGGTCGATGTGCAGCTTTTTGACCACAAAGCGGTCAGAGCCGCTGCCGGCGCAGCCGATGTACTTGCCCAGCGGCAGGCCGGTGACCACGGCACTGGGGGCCAGAGCTGTCAGCTCGTCGGCCAGTGCCTGGGCGGCTGCGTCATCCAGCGGATCATCCACGGGAGTACGCTGCAGCAAAAGCTGCGCCTCGGTGTAGTTGGGCAGGATCAGGTTGGCCGACCGGCACAGCTGCCGGATGCGGCTGATGAGTTCCGGGGTCACGGTGGCATAGGCCTTGCCGTTGTCGCCCATCACGGGGTCCACCACCTTGTGGGCCGACGGCCACAGAGCAAAGGCTTTTTCGGCCAGTGCCACCTGCGCTTCGCCGCCCAGGTAGCCGGTATAAATGCAGTCAAAATCCAGGCCCAGTGCATGATAATGCTCCAGAGCGGCCTCGCCGTAGGCACAGCCGTCCAGACGGGCCGGGGTGCCCAGCCCGCCGGTATGGGTGGAAAGCACCACCGTGGGCAGAGCCACAGGCTGCAGCCCCATGACCGACAGCACCGGCAGGATCACCGCCAGACTGCAGCGGCCCACGCCGGACAGATCATGGAGGCAGAGGATCTTTTTGGGTTCAACAGGTTTTATCAAATAAGGAACCTCCTTACTTTGTACGGGTCCAATGCAGGCAGAATGCCGCCAAAAGGCAGAACTGCCTGAAACACCATGCTACAGTATACCACAACTTTCTGTACAAAAAAAGCGTATAGTGGATTCTTTACAGGAAATACTACCGCCAAGAGCCCGCACAGCGGGCAGGGAAAGGAGTGTTTGCAATGAAACAGCAGGCAAATCAGGGAGCGTCCGGTATGCTGCTGGGCATGGCGGCCGGGGCGGCACTGGGGGCTGTTGACGTTACGGCGACCACCCAGAACCAGCGGCAGCTGCGCCGTACCACCCGCAAGGTGATGAAGGGCGCAGAGAACGCTGTGCTGCAGCTGGACCGCATGGTCGGCGACTTTGTGGAAAAGCACATGGACAGCTGAACCAAAAACAACGCCGTTCCCACAGCGGGAACGGCGTTGTGCATATGCGGGGAAACCTTACTTATTCCAGATGCACATCCGGGCAGAGGTGTTGATCTCGCCCAGCAGGCTCAGGTCCATCTGGATGTTGCAGGTCACAAGGACGGATTTGTTCACGTCGCTGCCGGTGAGCACCGAGGCGGGCAGGTTCTTGAGGGTCAGCACGGCGGTGCCGTCGGACAGGTCGCCGCTCAGAGTGCCGTCATAGTTCACCTCGCCGATGGCGATGCCGGTGAGACGGCCGGTCATGTTCATGGAAGAGAGCTGCTTGACCGGAAGCTCGAGAGTGAAGGTGCCGTTGGGCTGGCGGGTAAGGGTGGCTTCGCGGGTGGTGTCCACGGCACTGTCGGCCATCGACTCCTTGTCCCCGGACTCCCGCCAGAACCGGACGCCCACCGTCATCTTGACGGCGGCGGCACTGGCACTGACCGCCAGCGTCAGGAGCAGCAGCAGCGAGACGAGGACCGCCCCGGTGCGTCTGCCCATATGCTTCAAAGATTTCGTCATATTCAAGAATCGACCTTTCCAGCCGCAGAGGCGGCTCTGTGCGTTCCAAAACGGAACGCGAAGGAATTTGTCACCGCAAAAATAACATATTCAGAAGAAAAAGTCAATCCGGCTTGTGAGGCTTTCACAAAAATGTTTCACATAAGACACATCTTATGGAAGAAAAAACACGGGCTTTGCCGAAGACACAAAAAAAGCCGCTTCCCAGCGGACGGGAAGCGGCAGAAGTCAGGAAAACTCAGACCTCAAAGTTGGGGTCGTCCTTCAGCACATGGATGCTGGTCATGAAGGGGCTCTGCTCGGGGTCCTGGAACGGAGCCTCCTTGACGTACTTGTTCAGCGCGACAGCGGTGCGGGCGGGGTCGGCGATGGTGCCGGCGCCGCCGATGCAGCCGCCGGGGCAGCCCATGCCTTCCAGCAGGTAGCCGTTGTACTTGCCGGCCTTGGCCAGCATCAGCAGCTTCTTGCACTCGGCGAGGCCCTGTGCGGACGCGATCTTGACGTCCATATCGGGGTGCCACTCCTTGACCTTGTCGGCGACAGCCTTGGCGACGCCGCCGGACTGTGCGAAGCCGCGGCCTGCGCCGGAAGCGTGGACCAGATCGATCTCATCGGGGTCAACTTCGAGGTTGGCCACGTCGATGTCCTTGGCCTCGATGATGCCGGCCAGTTCCTCGAAGGTCAGCACGAAGTCCACATCAGAGCGGACGGTGCGGCGGGAAGCTTCCAGCTTCTTGGCGGCGCAGGGTCCGATGAAGCACATACGGGCCTCGGGGTCGGCCTGCTTCATCATGCGGGCGGTGAAGACCATGGGGGTCATGGTCATGGAGATGTTCTTTGCAAGATCCGGGAAGGCGGTCTTTGCCATCATGCTCCATGCCGGGCAGCAGGAAGTAGCCATGAAGTTCAGCTTGCCGGGCACCTCTTCGAGGAAGTCGTGGGCCTCATCCACGGTACACAGGTCGGCACCGATGGCGACCTCCACGACATCGCAGAAGCCCAGAGCCTTCAGCGCAGCCTTGAGCTTGCCGGTGGAGGCCAGGCCCGGGAACTGGTTGATGAAGGCGGGAGCGACGAGGGCGTAGATGCGGTCGCCGCGGTTGAAGCCCTGAATGAGCTGGTAGATCTGGCCCTTGTCGGCGATGGCACCGAAGGGGCAGTTGACCAGACACTGGCCGCAGGACACGCACTTGCTGTAGTCGATCTCGGCGCGGCCCAGCTCATCGGAGTGGATGGCACCCATGCCGCAGGCAGCGGCGCAGGGACGCTCGGTCTTGACGATGGCGTTGTAGGGGCAGACGCCGACGCAGCGGCCGCACTTGATGCACTTTTCCTGGTCGATGGTGGAACGGCCGCTCTCCCAGGTGATGGCCTTCTTGGGGCAGACTTCCATACAGGGGTGTGCGAGGCAGCCCTGGCACAGGTCGGAGACCTTGACCAGCTTCTCGGGGCAGCGGTTGCAGGCAAACTTGATGACGTTCACCAGCGGGGGATCATAATACTTATCGGCGATGGAAGCGTCCTCCAGACCGGAGACGACGCTGTTGTGCTCGTCCATGCGGCGGGTGGGCAGGCCCATGGCCAGACGAACGCGCTCCTCGACGATGGCGCGCTCGAGGAAGATGTCCTTGCGGAGCTTGCCTTCCTCACCGGGGATGATGGTGTAAGGGATCTTGCGCATCAGGTGGTTGGCCTGCTCGCCCTTGACGTTGGCGTAGGCCATCCGTGCCACCTCGGTAAAGACCTGGCGGCGGATCTGGATGACCGTGGTGTTGATTCCTCTGAAACTCATTCCAATCTCTCCTTGCTTTGAAACAACAGAACAAAAAACCGCTCTGACGCGGCTTTTCTCCGGGGCCTTTGATACTGGGCTGCTGCAAACAGCCGGATGCCCCGAATAATCCACTTTTATTGTAGCATAAACCCTTCGGGAAGAAAAGGGAAAAGCCTAAAATTTGTTATGAAATTCACAACTGATATATCTTGCACAAATGCGAACAAATGGATTTGTACAAAACGGCAAAGAAACGGCTAAGATTACACCATCTCGGCCCGGACACGCTCGCCGTCGTAGCTGCCCAGCCGGACATGGACGATCTCGCCGCTCTTATGGCCCGGGGCCGAGACCACAACGGGAACATACAGCCGGGTGTAGCCGGTGAAGAGGGTGCCGGAGAGGGGAGTCTCCAGCAGAACGTCGTCTTCGCTGCCCTCGCAGCTGGCCAGCACCTCGCGGCGGATGTCCTCGGCGATGGCGTTCATCTCCCGGCTGCGGGCCTGCTTTTCGCGCTCATGGACCTGATCGGGGAAGTCGTAGGCGGGGGTGCCGCTGCGGCGGGAGTAGGGGAAGACGTGGACTTTCAGGAAGCCGATCTCCTTCAGGAACGCGCAGCTCTCCCGGAAATCTTCCTCCGTCTCGCCGGGGAAGCCGCAGATGCAGTCGGTGGTGAAGCTGACCGGGCGGTCGCCGTAGGCGGCGCGGAGCTGGCGGACCACCTCGGCGTACTGCTCGGCGGTATAGACGCGGCGCATCCGGCGCAGGGTGGCGCTGCAGCCGCTCTGCAGGCTCAGATGGTACTGGGGGCAGAGCTTGTCCACTGCCGCCAGCCGGGTGATGTATTCGGGGGTCAGCATATCGGGGTCAAGGCTGCCCAGCCGGATACGCTCGATGCCCTCCACCCGGGCGCACTTCTCCACCAGCTCCACAAGGTTGGTGCCGGTGTCGAGACCGTAGCTGGGCAGGGAGATGGCGCTGAGCACCACTTCCCGGTAGCCGGAAGCGGCCAGCTGGCGCAGCTCGGCGAGGATGCTCTCTTCCGAGCGGCTGCGCACCGGGCCGCGGGCGCGGGGGATGACGCAGTAGGCGCACTGGCGGTTGCAGCCGTCCTCTACTTTAATAAAGGCGCGGGTGTGGGTCTCGAACCGCTCCACCGGCAGTTCCTCGAACCGCTCGCCCTTCGCGTGGGGGGCGATGGCGACGATGCGTTCGTGGCCGTCCAGCAGCTTGAGCACATTGTCGAGGATAGCTTTCCGGTCGCCGTTGCCGCAGACCAGGTCGGCCTCCATGAACTGGGCCGCTTCCTCGGGGAAAGCCTGCGGGTAGCAGCCGGTGAGGACGGTGACGGCGCCGGGGTTCTCGCGCTTGGCCCGGCGGAGCCACTTGCGGCTCTTCTGATCGCCGAAGTTGGTGACGGTGCAGCTGTTCACCACAAAGACGTCGGCCTCTTCGCCCTCCGGCACGATGGTGAAACCGGCGGAGCGGAACATCTGTTCCAGCGCACCGGTCTCGTTTAAGTTGACCTTGCAGCCAAGGGTATAAAAACAAACTCGCATGGGGTGTCCTTTCTGAAACCTCTCCGATTTGGCTCCCCTGTCGGGAAAGCTGGCTGCGAAGCAGACGGAGAGGTTATTACCTTATAATAAACCATCCTATTATAGCAGATTTTTCCCGGGGAGAAAAGAGCATTCCGGCCTCTTTTTTTGCATAGAATGCAATCAGACAGACATTGCGGGGAGGGACAAGGGATGGAACGAAAGAATTTTGCGGTGCTCTGCGCAGCCGTGCTCTGTTTCTGGCTGTTTGCACTGGCCCTTGGGACGGCGGAGGGCGTGGGCCTGCGGGCCGTCATGCACCCGGAAGAGCGGGCCGTCAGCGCCGACGTCGAGGAAGCGGCGGAAGGGATTCTGCTGCCGGCCGCAGCCGCCGCGCCTCAGCTCGACCTCAACTGCCGTGCTGCCATCCTCGTTGAGCAGGGGAGCGGACGGGTCCTCTACGAGAAGAACGCCGACGAGCGGGTCCCCATCGCCTCCATCACCAAGGTGATGACCCTGCTGCTCGCCTTCGAGGCTGTCCACGACGGGCGGCTGACCATGGAGACGCCGGTGCCGGTGAGTGAGCACGCCTACCACATGGGCGGCAGTCAGATCTGGCTGGAGCCGGGGGAGCACTTTACATTGGACGAGATGATAAAGGCGATCTGCGTTTCCTCTGCCAACGACGCAGCAGTGGCTGTGGCTGAGCTGGTGGGCGGCAGTGAGCCGGCCTTCGTGGAGCAGATGAATGCCCGGGCCGCCTCGCTGGGAATGGAGCAGACATCTTTCCGCAACGCCTGCGGGCTGGACGCCGAAGGCCATCTCTCCACGGCCCGGGACGTGGCCGCCATGAGCCGCACCATCCTGAACACCTGCCCCGAGGTGCTGCACTACACCGGCATCTGGACGGATACCCTCCGGGGCGGGGAGACCCAGCTGATCAATACGAATAAGCTCCTCCGCCGGTATGAGGGGATCACCGGCCTCAAGACCGGCACCACCGGCGGCGCGGGCATCTGCATCTCGGCCAGCGCCACCCGGAACGGCCTCTCCCTCATCGCGGTGATCTTGGGCGCACCGTCCAGCGCCGACCGCTTCGACGCCGCCACGACTCTGCTGGACTACGGCTTCGGGGCCTATGAGGCCGCGCCGCTGCCAAAACTCGAGGCACAGCCGCTCCAGATCACGGTCAAAGGCAGCGCGGCGGGCAGCGTCCCGCTGGATTACTCGGCCCTGCCGGAGACGGTGCTGGTGGAGAAGGGAAGTGGGGCGTCCCTCCATACCGAGCTGACCCTGCCCGAGGAGCTGGAAGCCCCGGTGGAGCGGGGCCAGACGCTGGGCAAAGCCGCCGTCTATCAGGGGGAAGCACTTCTGGAAGAGTACGAAGTGCGTGCTGCCGCCGATGCGCCGAGGATGACCGTCCGGGATGCCATCGGCCTGCTGTGGCAGAGCCTCACCGGCGCGGCATGACCGAAAACTGCGCACTACCGGTCAAAAACGGTCAGCGAGTGCAAAAAATGGCTTGGACGTTTGTATAAAAGATGTAAGAGCATACAAAACAACACTATTAAAATTGTATGAAAAGCGAGGATTTTGGCCTTGACTTTGCCCGGCGGGAACGGTACACTTATACCAAGAAAAACCCTCGCCGGGCAAAGAGCCCGTAAAATGTTTTGGAGGTTTTGATAGAATGAGTCTCGCTCTGAATACAAAGCACCTCTCCAGTTTCATCAACGAAGAGGAATACAAGGCCATCTACCCCCAGGTAGAGGCCGCGCACAAGACGCTGGAAGCCAAGAACGGCCCCGGCAGCGACTTTCTGGGCTGGATGTACCTGCCCCGTGATTATGATAAGGAAGAGTTCGAGCGCATCAAGGCAGCTGCTGCCAAGATCCGTGAGGATTCCGACGTTCTGGTGGTCGCCGGCATCGGCGGCAGCTATCTGGGCGCACGTGCCGTCATCGAGGCTGTCAAGGGGATGTACCACAACGAGCTGGACAACGGCCTGAAGATCTACTTCTGCGGCAACAGCATCAGCCCTACCTATCTGAATGACATCATCGCGCTGTGCAAGGGCAAGCGCTTCTCCATCAACGTCATCTCCAAGTCCGGCACCACCACCGAGACCTCTCTGGCCTTCCGTGTGCTGCGCAGGCTGCTGGAAGACGAGATGGGCGTGGAAGAAGCCAACAAGCGCATCTACGCCACCACCGACCGCGCCAAGGGTACCCTCAAGCAGCTGGCTGACGCCCAGGGCTGGCCCACCTTCGTCGTCCCCGACGATGTCGGCGGCCGCTACTCCGTCCTTTCCGCTGTGGGCCTGCTGCCCATCGCTGCTGCCGGCATCAGCATCGACGACGTCATGAAGGGCGCAGCCGACGCGATGGAGCGCTTCTCCGTGCTCAGCCCCGACAACGACGCTTACAAGTATGCGGCCATCCGCAACATCCTGTACCGCAAGGGCAAGAGCATCGAGATCCTCGAGTGCTATGAGCCGAACTTCACCCTCATGAACGAGTGGTACAAGCAGCTGTTCGGTGAGAGCGAGGGCAAGGACAACAAGGGTCTGTTCCCCGCAAGCTGCATCTTCTCCACCGACCTGCACTCCATGGGTCAGTTCATCCAGGAAGGCTCCCGCACCATGTTCGAGACCATCGTGGATGTCAAGAAGCCCGCACAGGACCTCTTCATCGACAAGCTGGAGGGCAACTTCGACGGCCTGAACTTCCTGGCTGACCAGAACATGAGCGTGGTCAACCGCAAGGCCATGGAAGGCACCATCCTCGCCCACACCGACGGCGGCGTGCCGGAGGTGGTCATCGAGGTGGACGACCTGTCCGCTTATAATGTGGGCTACCTCATCTACTTCTTCTGGCGTGCCTGCGCCTGCAGCGGCTACCTGCTGAGCGTCAACCCCTTCAATCAGCCGGGTGTCGAGAGCTATAAGAAGAACATGTTCGCTCTGCTGGGCAAGCCGGGTTATGAGAACCTGACCGCCGAGCTGGAAGCAAAGCTGAAGTAAGAGCAAGCGGAACAAAAAACGATCTCCCGCCGTGAGGCGTGGAAAATACAGGAGGACAGAACTATGATTAAACTGATTGTTGGCACCAAAGGCTCCGGTAAGACCAAGGCTATGATCGACATGATCAATGATTCGGTCAAGACCTCCAAGGGCAACGTCGTTGTCGTCGAGAAGGGCATGAAGCTGACCTATGAGGTCCCCAACGCCGCCCGTCTCATCGACCTGGACGAGTACAAGATCGCCGGCGGCGAGATGCTGTACGGCTTCGTGGCCGGCCTGCTGGCAAGCAATTATGACATCACTGACCTGTACATCGACGGCATCCTGAAGGTGCTGGATCACGACATCAACCGTCTGGGCGTCGTTCTGGACGAGATCGCTGCCGCCGCCGGCGACTCCATCAAGGTCACCGTCACTGTCAGCGCTGATGAAGCTGCTCTGCCCCACGATGTGAAGAAGTACCTGTAAAATAACTCTGAAATTTCTGATTTGAAGCATCCCAGACAGGCAGGAAACCGGAGAATTTGAAATTTTTTCGGTTTTCTGCCTGTTTTGGTGTTGACAAAGGGCTGTGTTGGCGCTATACTAACAAAGCAGCCTTTTATGAGGTGTACTATGCAATTTGACCTGAGAAAGTTTATCGTATCCGGCACGAAGCCTTACGCCGCAGAGTTTCAGTGTGATTTGTCTGCAAAGGATTTTGCCGGTGCAAGGATCGAGCAGCCTGTGACGGCCCGCTTTGAGGCGGTGCCGGATGGCGAGGAGATCCGGATGACGCTGCGGGCAAACGCATTGGTGCACGGAGAGTGCGCCCGCTGCCTCGACCCCGTCGAACGGGAAGAGACGGTGCAAGCAGAGTGGACGGTCAGGGAGCGCGATCTGGATGACCCGGATTTCGACCTGCCCCTCAACGAAAAAGGACATCTGGATGTGGACGAATGGCTCTGTCAGGAATTCATGTTCCAGATACCGACGGTGCTGCTTTGCAGCGCTGACTGCCCGGGCTTGTGTCCCCGGTGCGGGAAGAAGATGGCCGAATGTACCTGCCCTCCGGCAGAAGCTGAGGCCGAACCCGCAGACGCAAGGCTAGCGATACTCAAATCACTGCTGAACTGAGAAACCCATCAAGGAGGTGCAAAAATATGGCAGTACCTAAGAGACATCTTTCCAAGGCCCGCCGCGACAAGCGTCGCAGCAATGTTTGGAAGCTGGAGGCCCCCGCACTGGTCAAGTGCAGCAACTGCGGCTCTCTGAAGCTCCCCCACCAGGCATGTGGCAACTGCGGTTACTACAAGGGCGAGGAAGTCATCAAGAAGGGCTAATTTGCGCAGAATTGGTGGCACATTGGTGTTATGTACAGAAGGGGAGGGCGCAATGCCTTCCCCTTCTTGCTGTTTATGGAACGGATGAAACCTCTCCGTCATCCCTTCGGGATGCCACTGCCCCTACTAGGGGAGGCTTTGGCAGCCGGGTGAAGCTTGCTGGATACGCCAGAGGCTCCCCTACTAGGGGAGCTGGCGGACGCAAGCCCGACTGAGAGGTTGTACGAAGGCGAACCTACCGGAAAGCAGGTGAAGTGAAAGTGTCTATTAAAATCGACCGCGTGGACGCGGGCAGCGAGGCGGAAGCCCTCGGCCTCGCCGGCGGCGACGAGCTGCTGAGCGTGGACGGCAACGAGCTGAACGACACGCTGGACTATGATTTTTATACCGACAGCAAGAGCTTCCACCTCAAAGCGAGAGTGGCGGACGGCATCCGGGAGTGGGATGTCCGGCGGGAAGAGCGCGGCCCCTTCGGCTGCGACTTCTCCACCTATCTGGGCGACCAGAAGCACTCCTGCTCCAACCACTGCATGTTCTGCTTCATCGACCAGCTGCCCCCGGGAATGCGCGAGAGCCTTTACTTCAAGGACGACGACGAGCGCCTGTCCTTTTTGTTCGGCAACTATATCACCATGACCAACATGCAGGACCACGAGATCGACCGCATCATCAAGATGCATATCTCGCCCATCAACATCTCGGTCCACACCACCAATCCCCAGCTCCGCGTGCGGATGCTGGCGAATAAACGGGGCGGCGAGGTGCTGAAGTACCTGCCCCGCCTGGTGGAGGGCGGCATCGCCGTCAACTGCCAGCTGGTGCTCTGCCGGGGCATCAACGACGGCGACGAGCTGCGCCGCACCCTCACCGACCTGCTGGAGCTGACCCCGATGGTGCAGAGCGTGGCGGCAGTCCCCTGCGGCGTGACGGACTACCGCCAGAACCTCTTCAAGCAGACGCCCTACGACGCCGAGACCAGCGCTGCCGTCATCGACATCATGGAAGAGTTCGGCGACGAGTGCAAGCGCCGCCACGGCAAGCGCATCATCTACCCCAGCGATGAGTGGTACCTCAAGGCCGGCCGCCCCATCCCGGAGCCGGAGTTCTATGAGGACTACGACCAGCTGGAAAACGGCGTGGGCATGATGAGCCTCTTCCGGGAGGAATTTCTGGCCGAGCTGGAAAAGCCCCACCGCATCTATGGCACCAAAAAGATGGATGTCGTCACCGGCACCATGGCCGCGCCCCTCATCACCGAGATGATGGACGAGCTGCGCCGCCAGTACCCCATGATAGAAGTAAAAGTGCATCCCATCAAAAATAACTTCTTCGGCGGCAACGTCGGCGTGGCGGGCCTCGTCACGGCGACGGACATCATCGCCCAGTGCGAGGGTCGGCTGTCCAGCGGCACCCTGGGCGTGCCTGCCGTGATGCTGCGGGAGGAGAAGGACACCTTCCTCGATGATATGACCATCGAGCAGCTGGGCCAGCGGCTCGGCGTAAAGGTGGAAGTCCTGCCCACCGGCGGCGGCGACGAGGCCAAGGCCCTGCTGCGCAGCGGCCTGCATATCGCCCGCCGGAGAAGACCGTAATTTTACCCCTTTTGTGAAAGGAGGAACCCCCTATGAGCAAACCGATCGTTGCTGTGGTGGGCCGCCCCAACGTGGGCAAGTCCACCCTGTTCAATAAGCTCTGCGGCCAGCGTCTGGCCATCGTGGAGGATACCCCGGGCATCACCCGCGACCGCATCTTCGCCAACTGCGAGTGGAGCGGCCACGAGTTCCTGCTGGTGGATACCGGCGGCATCGAGCCCAAGGCCACCGAGGGCATTCTGGCCCACATGCGCGAGCAGGCCCAGATCGCCATCGACACCGCCGACTGCATCATCATGGTGGTGGACGTGCGCAACGGCCTGACCGCCGCCGACGAGGACGTGGCCCATATGCTGCGCCGCAGCCACAAGCCCATCATCCTCGCTGTCAACAAATGCGACAACGTGGGCGAGACCCCCATGGAGCTCTACGAGTTCTATAACCTCGGCTTCGACGAAGTCATGCCCATCTCGTCCGTCCACGGCCACGGCACCGGCGACCTGCTGGACGCCGTCTGCGCCCACCTCGATTTCAGTGAGACCGTCGTGGAGGAAGACCGCATCCCCGTCGCCATCATCGGCCGCCCCAATGTGGGCAAGTCCAGCCTGACCAACCGCATCCTCGGTGAGAATCGCATGATCGTGGCCAACGAGGCCGGAACCACCCGCGACGCCATCGACACCCCCGTGGACAACGCTTACGGCAAGTTCATCTTCACCGATACCGCCGGTCTGCGCAAGCGCAGCAACATCACCGACGGCCTCGAGCGCTACATGGTCGTCCGCGCACTGGCTGCTGTCGAGCGCAGCCGCGTGGCCCTCATCCTCGTGGACGCCACTGTCGGCTTCACCGAGCAGGACAGCAAGGTGGCCGGCTACGCCCACGACCAGGGCAAAGCCTGCATCATCGTCGTCAACAAGTGGGACGCCGTGGAGGGCAAGGAGACCAACACCATGGAACTGCAGCGCCGGGGCTATGCCGAGTGCTTCAGCTTCATGGGCTACGCTCCCATCATCTTCATCTCGGCCCAGACCGGCTACAACGTCAACAAGCTGATGCAGCTCATCCGCGACGTGGACAGCCAGAACGGCGCCCGCGTACCCACCGGTGTGCTGAATGAGATGCTGGCCCGTGCCACCGCCCGGATGCAGCCGCCCAGCGACAAGGGCCGCCGCCTGAAGATCTTCTACCTGACCCAGGCTTCCACCCGTCCGCCGACGTTCGTGGCCTTCGTCAACGCAAAGCACCTGTTCCACTTCAGCTATCAGCGGTATATCATCAACCAGATCCGCGAGAACTTCGGTCTGGAGCACACCCCCATCCGCCTTGTCGTGCGTGAGCGCGGCTCCGGCGAGGTGGGCGCGAAGGACGTATAAGGAAGGGAGACTGGTTCGATGACCGCATTTCTCATTGTGCTGGTGGTCGCTGCCGAAGCCTATCTGCTGGGCAGCGTGGACACCGGCATCCTCGTCAGCAAATATCTGTACCATGACGACGTCCGCACCCACGGCTCGGGCGCTGCCGGTATGACCAACATGCTGCGCACCTTCGGCAAGAAGGCCGCTGCCCTCACGGCGGTGGGCGATGTGCTCAAGGGCGTCGTGGCCGTCTGCCTTGGCCGGTGGCTGTTTGGCCATCTGCCCGCTGACGCTGCCGTCTCGCCCTATCTGGGCGTCTACCTCGCCGCCATCCTCGCCGTGGTGGGCCACTCCAAGCCCATCTACTTCGGCTTCAAGGGCGGCAAGGGCGTGCTGGTGGCTGCCGGTGCCATTCTGGCAGTCCAGCCGGTGCTGCTGCCGGTGCTGGCGGTCATTTTCCTCGTCTGCCTGGTCCCCACCGGCATGGTGTCGCTGGGCAGCATCACCATGGCCGCGGCTTACCCGGTGCTGACGCTGGTGTACAGCCTCATGCGCGGCCTGCCGACCCGGGACGTGGTGGTCTGCACCGTCGGCGCTGCCATCATGGGCGGCATGGTCATCTGGATGCACCGTTCCAACATCCAGCGCATCCGGGACGGCAAGGAGTACCGTTTCGGCCAGAAGCACAAGAGCAACTAAGCATAAAAAGATGCCCCGCAGGCAGCTCTCGACGAGCGTCCTGCGGGGCATTTTACGTTGTCAGGCTCATTTCGGGTCTGCTTCCAGCAGCGTGTCGGTGTTGTCCTCGTACTTGGGGTCTTCGATGGCGACTTCAAGCTCCGTGTCGGTGTCGTCATGATGCAGGTGCTTGCGCAGCCGGGAGGCGAATTCCTCTGACGGGATGCCGCTCTGGCTGGGGGAAAGGTCGGGTGCGGGGTGGCCGTCGGGCAGGTGAGCGCCGAAGGCCGGCACGAAGAAGAACTTCCGCACGATGAAGATGAGGGCGATGGCGCCCACGCTCAGCAGGTTCTCCAGTGCGGATTCGTGACCCACCACCATGTGGCGGGCGATGGCGTAGAGCAGCACTTCGAGGCTGGAACCGGGGCTGTGCTTGGCCAGCATCTTGATAAACTCGATGCCGATGACGATGTCCAGCGCACGTTCCAGAAAGGTGCG
>ENA-UERW01001612-UERW01001612.1-human-gut-metagenome-genome-assembly--contig:-NODE-1612-length-14221-cov-3.100396_pt1 | contig 14221 bp, 19 predicted proteins | sample MGYA00242994_ERZ507995 | MGnify/ENA primary metagenome ERZ507995 (study PRJEB26167, sample SAMN06115492) | human gut metagenome | host: Homo sapiens | place: China:Chongqing | collected 2015-04-26...
CTTCGTACATAGCACGAATATGAGTTAGTAATGCTCGTAAATCATAATTACGAGTAAAACCTTTTTTAACTACATTCTCTGTAGCTATAATTCGCCAGCTACGAGTAATCTCTGCAGTTAATTTATCACGTTTTGTAATGAGTATGTTTGGCTTAATATTTGTTGTAATTGATCTTGTCATATATGTTGATTTTTAAAAAGTTAATACTTGATTAAAATAACGTATATTAGAAATCGCTTACCTGTAGTGCTAGTAGCTCTATCGAAAGAGTAGCTCTAATTATTTCAAGCTTGCCTTATTAACCTTACGGTCATTATCTACTAGCAGATAAAAAAACCAAGAAGCCCTGACCCATCATCTTGGGCTCTTGTGGTTTTATATAAACATCTCCATTTCTTATTCGATACATAACTACTTTAATAACATTTACATCTATTTACTATAGTCTTTACATATCTACTAAATACTCTTTTGATGAGTCTATTCAATTCTAAGCATGGAATAAGCGTACATCTGCTAATACTTATTCATGAATAAATTAATCTTCCATGAGATTAATGTTGATTGCCATGTCTCCACCACCTAAATTAAGATAGCCAATACATGAGCCTATTTTTTGTCCACGCGCATTTTTTTGCTGTTGCTGTGGATCATCGTCTATCAGCATAGTTTTACTAATTTTGTAATCCCCTTCTGTTACACCTAGAAAAGCATACAAAGCAAATCGATTGATAACTGACTCATAATCATGAGTCTTATAAGCTTCTTCAATAACTTTCTGACTAAGAATGTTATTGAGATACTTATTTGGCGGTAGATACTTACTATAAGCTGCAAGCATCATTGTACTCAACTCCCGAAACTCGTAAGTTCTTTTATCCTGAAACAGCCAACTCCACCAATGCTGTCTACTTCTATAAAAGGTTACTGACCCATCGTCATGAACCTTAATAGACTCAGGAATTTCTCCATTAAGAAGAATTTCACTACTAATACGAGTATCTTTCAAAAGGAGTTCAAGTAATAATTTCTTAGAATCAGAAAGTATTTTCATCCTTTACGAGAACTTTTCGTTATTTTTTAATCGGAGTACCGAGCTCGTCATAATAACGATCACAGTTAGAAGCCTGAAGATTGTTAAGTTCCTTCAGCATCTTGGAGAGATTTAACATCTCTTCTGCAATCTGATCAGCCTTTTCCATCTCGAAGCCGTTCAGACGGTTGACATGTTCAGTCAACTTCAGATAATCAGTAAAGAAGATTGGAGCACGACCAGTTGTAGTCGGTTTACTATTGAACTCAATAGCCTGAGCGATAGTTTCATTGTTTACTTCATTGAACTTGGCGGGTCCAATTTTGAACTGCAAAGACGGATCATTGTTCAATTCAATGACCGGCGTACAGCCGTCAGGGAGACAAGTTATACGACTACCCGTAATGTCAATTTCTTCGATTACATACTTCATAATCGGCCGAACAAGACGAAGTTCATTTGCCCGAACTTTGTCATTATATTCCAAATCAGCCGGTTCTGCTTTTACTGTCAGAATCTTCTTACCAATAAGATTCCAAGTTTCTAACTCTGCCCGATACGGAGCAATCATAGCACCGTTAATAGTTGCTTTTTCCATTTTAATATCTCCTACTTGATTTTAAGATTGATTTCTTAGCGAGATACAATCATTTTTTTGTTAATACTAATTTTTAAATTTAGCGTATTACTCTTATTCTGCTAACCTGCTCAGTCTCTTAGAGCCGCTTTAATAAAGCTTTGAAAGAGGTTAATTAATCTCAATAATGTATTCAGTAATACGACGAATTGTTAATGTCTGATAAAATCTGTAATTTACTGTTAATGTGTATAAGTATAGTAGAACTCACTTACTAGATCGTAATGCTATTGCATATTCTGAAGTTTACTTGTAAATCTGTTAATGTCTGATAAAATTTGTAATTTACTTGATTCTTCATACTCAGTATTCCCCGTAGGACTTTACTCATAAGACATGTGAGTCAACTGTTCTTCTGCTTATCTACTTTCACTTAAACTTTTACAATATGTTAATTTTTGAAATAATCTGTTAATTATTTCTGAGCTTCGAGATTGTACTTAAAAAGGGGACTCGTAACTCTACCGTTTCCCTATATTTGCCGTGCCTTATAACGCGATTAGATGCATTATAAAGAGCCTATCATCATAGTACGATACTACTACAGGCATATAAGCGATTACAACATTCTTATCCTAATAGGACCTGGCGAATGAGGGTCGTTTCTGTTGAGAAACGTTACTAAAACACCTACAAAAAGCCGTCTAATTTTCCAAGACGCCCACTTCCGGACAAATTCACTTCCGACATTGCGACAAATCTCGGGTTACTACTTCACCTCATGGTATTTCCAACCATTCAACGACATACCCTAATGAGAGGTACTAAAACATCGTCTCAGCGATCTTCTTAGGTAATATGTTGCGCATATTACTTTACGAAATTTCATGTAGCAAGGTTCTTCGATAGCGGGGTGGCTTGTAAGCTTGTCAAACTTACTACCATTGAACTTCCCTATTGTTTTTAAGTTGAACATGTTGACACTCTCCTTATTTGTTATAGCTGTTCGATTCAGCGTAGGCACTCATTAATAAGTCTTACCTTCTTCATATTCTCTTTAATATGCAAGCTGCTTATTAAGGCAATACACAGACTACTTCCACTCTGCTTCGTGTCGGCCTCTAGGATGCTTCGTAAGATCCTGCTCTATGCTGGAGTGCATAGCTCTTACCAAATTATTTATAGCAAACCTTAGTACTAAAGTAACCTTACTTCAACTTTCCAAGTTTTAATAGTGGTCCTGGCCCACTCCCTTTTCTTTCGAAATAGATATATTTATACTAATCCTATATCTATCAACCAATAGTCTTATTGCGGACTTCAGGCGCTAGTCAGTTTATACTCCAGTGCAAAGCACGTTAGATTTTATAGTGACATTACTGACAAGTCACTTTATTATATAATAACCTTAACTTCATTCTGCTTATTTGTCATAAACAGTATAGTAATTGCAACTATATATGAAATATCTCAAGCTGTAAGACACGCAATTTACTTTCCATAGGGATTTCTCCCAAACAGCTAACTCTTACGTTCACTGTATTGCGTATAGGTTTTGCACCTAATCCAGTTAATCAGTCATATAGCTTCAATACAAATGAAGTTCTATATGGATCATTGCTACTCAGCCATGTCTTGTCTCAATTTCTGCTCATTATTATATAATTTACCCCTTTATATACATATATTTAGACAAATAATGTCCATTCCCAATTGAATCATGCGCTTCGATACGAGTGAAGATTTTAAATATATGTAAAACACTAGGTTAGTATTCTTTGGCCAACGGATTGGTTACCGCCCTGCACAGGGGAGTTTTGGAGACTACCCTAGAATGCTAGTCGATTCAGATTTAAATGACAACATACAGCACGTGTTCACATCCCTTCGTGATTCTGCTTTTGAAATAGCTAAAACGGATATGTATAGAGGTGAACGATACCCCTTTGCCTTGTTTAGATGCGATAGCTGCTCCTTCCACATCTGCGTCTTTTAGTCACCAGTCGGTTCTCACTTATGGGTTACGCACGCTCTCCCATTTTCTTGTTGCTTCTTCAGTTATAGAACAATTTTATAACACAACAAGTTATCATACTATAGTATAAATAGAATAGTGTTTGCTATTACTTATACATTTCAGTATCCTGTATTGCTCACATCACACGGCTTAGTCAGGCTCAAGTAATGAATTTTTACACTTATAGCTCTTATATACCGCTTGTGCATCTCTATTAGCGGTCTGCGTTTATCTTCGGCAGATTACCAGTTTTTAACTGGTAAAGTTTTATTAATAGGCATTAACCTGTTAAAAAACTTAGTTCTATAGGCAATGTCTTCAGGTAAATAAATTACCTTTTCAATTACCTTGGTTTTAAACTCCGGGAGTGTTTCAACGTCCCTTGTAATTGTCACAGAAGTATTATTGACGTCACCGTCAACAGATACAGTCTCATCCTTAAGATTGATATTGATAGACTTAGAATTCAAACCAAGTACGTCTACTGGTGTTTTAGGTACGTCTACCCAACGAATCATAGTCTGACTTGCATCTAAAGTTTGAGACGGAGAATTTGGATCAAATCCAATAAATCCTCCAAGACACACTACGAATAGTGTGATCCACAAATTAATCCGTTTCATATTGATTATTTGTCGGAATAGGCACTTTTGTCTACATAATCTGCAAACCTTGCGATAGGTTTCGCATAATATTTGACAAGTTCTGCGACTTTATCCTTGAGGATACTTGGAGAATCGCCATATGTAGAAACAAGTGTCTTGTAAATGGCAGATGGATGAATAGTTACAAAGCCGTTCTGATCAGCATTCGTAACAGTTACTTCATCATCTTTTCCTTTCAGGATAGCATCAATAGCCTTATCTGCATTTGCAGTAAGAATATTGAGAGTAACAGCACTGAGTTCTTTCTCTAAGGTTGTTTTGAGATTGTCACCGGCTCTCTCGTTCCATTCCTTCAATTTCTTTTCGGAATTGATTGAAACGATTACCTGAATAAGTTCTGCAATTTCTGCATCACTGACGCTTGGACACCAGCCCTTCAACAGAGCATGTGCACCAAGAATACTATGCTCAGTATTCAACTTGCCTCCTACCATACCTTTTATGCAGGTAAGCAGTGTTGCATCTGCTCCACTCTTAATGAGATTTGCAAGCACAACGGCCTTCTTTTCTTCTTTACTGAATGAGAATGCCTTACGTCCCCATTCAATACCCTGAAGGAAATTCTTTCCAATACCTTCTTTCTGTGAGAAAATAGTACGGAGAGCTTTCAACTTATCTGCAGCTGGCATATTAGGATCTGGTTCAGGAATTTCTTCCTTAGCTGCAGCTGCATCCTTTCTAGCGTTTTCCTTCACTTCCTCAGGTACTTCCTTGAACTCAAGTACTAACTGACGAGAATTATCATTTGCCTGCATATACTTCACCTTAATGCCAAGGTATTCACCAAGAACGCGTTCTGCTTGTTCACGCATTTCGGCATTAATACGTACTCCCATAGTCTGGAAATCGCCTTCAAGCTGAGTGAAATACTGTACTAAAGCAACAGATGTCATAACGTCAAACTGACGTTTCATTGCTTTTTTTACCTTTTCAGGAGTTTCTGGGTTAGTCAAATACTCGTTCCGAATAATGCCCATAAGCTCAATCGCATGATTCTTGTCAATGCGGTCCTTAGAGCCATCACTACCAAGCATTCCACCCAATGAGGTAGATGTTGTGATAGCAACACTTTCCGATTTTACTACTTCAGGAACAATAACTTCCCCTTCGGTCTTGGTCTTTTCGTCCTTAACCTGCGGTTTATCTTTGGTTTCTTTGTTTTCCACTACTTCCGCAGGCTTTTCATCAGGTTTCGGCGCTTTTACTGTAGTAGCTACAGTATCTTGAGTCTTTGACGGTTCCTCAACCTTTGCCTTATTTTTCTTAGCTAATTTCTCAGCTTTTTTACTAACTTTTGCCATTTTGATAATGTAGCGCTCCTTCGCTATAAGTTAATAGGTTATATACTTGTAAATAAAATAAATTAACTCTGAGATGTAATCTCTGCAGTCACGAGTCATCTATAAATTTACTTTCAGTTCTCGCTGTAGGTAATCCTTCTGCTTCAGTTACTGTACTGTCACGTTCAGCCTTGTTTTCCTTACTCGTATAGTCCTGATTGCAAGGTAATACATTCCAAACAACGGGTGTATTACTACTATACGTGGGGGCTGATTCTACAGTAACCGCTGCAGCTTTCTCAGGAGTAGAAGTACATTCCTTATATACTTCTTTAACTCCTGCACCTACAAGTAAGCCTATTACTAGAATGGCCATTAATCTAGAAAAGGCTTTGGCATCTTTCATCAATCTTGCGATGATGAAACATATCACTATTGCAGCAAGCAATAGACCAAATGAATTTGCCATAATTTGTAAGTATTGGTTAATATTGGTTAAATAATTGTTTTAGTCTTTGTCTTGCCTTGTTTAAACAGGTTTTAACTGTTGCTTCTGGTATGGCAAGCTCTTGTGAAATTTGCTGATAGGATTTCCCATCAAGTCGAGCATATATTAAATCTCTATACTTTTTCTTAAGACGAGGAATACATTCCATAACAATATTAATATTCTGCTGAAATATCATATCATCTTCTGGACTGTGTTCTAATCCACTTAGTTGAATCTTTGATTCCTCATCATCAATATAGTTATTTAATTGCTCTTTTTTATTCCGTCTTATATAGTCAATTGCAGTATTAACTGTAATTGTCTTTAACCACATTTCAAATGAAATATGATTAGTATAAGATTGTAACTTTAAATATACTTTAGTAAATACCATAGATGGTATATCATCTGCTGCATCTGAATTATGTACTACATTGTTAGCAGTATACCAGACTGTTTTATAATAGTTATTATAAAGTGTATTAAAAGCTTTTTCGGAACCTTCTCTAGCTTGCTCTACAAGAAGCTTTTCTTCTTCTTTCATAGTAGCTAGATTTTTAGTGGACTACGGCTAACTCAATAGCCGTAATCCTAGGATTAGAAAGGAAGGATGTAATCCAATATATATTGATTAATTACAGCTTTTCTTTTCCAATAGAGTTCTTTTATCCAATTAGACCATTCTAGTCTTTTATTGGAATCAAGATAAGTTAAATTCATAATCATGTTTACTGCAATTCTTAACTGTACTAACTCTGTTTTAGAATTTGAGTTATGAATATCAGTAATCATGACATTTAATATCTTACTTTGAACTCTTTTAGCTATAGTAGCTATTTCTGGATGTTTAATCCTAGTAATAAGAGCATTAGGTAACCCATAGAATATTGCACCTTCTATAGAATTATCTTTTACTAACTTATACCAGGTAGAACCTATGTTGAATTTACCACATCCATATACCTTTTCATTTATTATAAATGGTACAGGCATATCAGGCGTAGTTACTATAGGTAGTGTACTTGAATAGAACCTATATTCAGGCTCTAATTTATCTTGCAAATACTCAATGACATTCATATTACAACTCTCCTTGAAGCCTTAACCTTGTTTCAATTTGAGCAATAATCATATCTGCCTGAGATTTTGAGAAACCTTTGTTGATGAATACAACTTGAGTTTTCACGATGTAATCTTCAGGGAACATTTTTCTATTGTTCTTGTAAGCCTGAATGAAATCGTTAAACTCCTGTTCTGTATACTCAATCTTAGTTCTCTCAGTAGCCTCTAAGCCTAATGCATTTTTAACTGCCTCACTTACAGAGGGATAGTCAAATACATATGACTTTGGATTAGCTACGATGTCTTGTAGTTCAAGACTGTCTTTTTCTAGTACTGTGATAGTACCGTCTCTTTGCATGTCATTTAGTAGAATACCCCTGACAGCAACTAAACATGGCGCAGTGCCTGCAATTCTCACTAGAACACTAATGTTCTTTCCATTGGCTATATATAAGCCTGGTTTTTTAAGTTCTAACATATTTTATTCCTCCTTTTTGAAAAATTTGTCTGCTACTACCTTTGCATCAGATAAAGAAAGTTCATATTTATCTTTAATCTGAGAAAGAAAATCCATTTTACTGATACAAGACTGAGCTAAAGCTTCTAATTCGTCTTTGACTCCTTGAGCGTTAAACTTTACCCAAGGAACAATTTCAATTTTCTTTACCGACATTGTTCTTTATAATTTATAATTTCTAAATCAATTCTTTTCCAAAAATCGTATCCTTCACTAGTTGCTCTTGCATCAAAGCAATCTATAAAAGGACAATTACGAATTAGATGTCTTATGCGTTCAACAGAACGTTTATGCATTCTATTATTACGCCAGCTTTGAGGTATACAATTTTCATAGATTAAATCTATTACTCTTGTTAGAACTTTGTTCTTTCTAAGAACATAATCCCACTCTTGAGGTAGGATGTCATTGATTGCTTTCTTTACACTCATACTTTACATCTTTTTGAGTTTCACCATAAAAGGAATCTTCATAATTTGTTTCTTTAATGAGAATTAGTAAGTACTTTATGCTAATTCGTGTACTGTTTAAAGCACCTTTTAATACATAATTTCTCATTTGCTTATCGATGTAATCAAGCATTGTTAATACACCAGTAAGATACATAATTGTAAAGTTCCTCTTACGAGCTTTTATTTGTTTAATAGTTCTCATAATTTTGATAATTAAATAGTGGTAAGGAGAGGATTCGAACCTCCCTCTTCTAACTTTATCAGTGTTAGCGTTTCTAAGCCTTATGAAACTACTTACTCCAGCCTTTTACGACAATGGCGAGCCGTTCAGATTATTACGCTACTAAGCGAGTGTAATCTGTTACATAACTTGTATTGCCAGTTATCTGCTTATTGACCTATTCTATTTCCTCTATGTCGCTGTCAAAACCATAATGCCCCGATTGCAGCTCAGTTGCCATTTGTGTTATTTCACACATGAGGAAGAGTTACCCATCACAGGAGCTGCCACTGGTTCGAGTCGAACGAACATAGTGGAGCATACGGGAATTGAACCCGTGTCCAAACGACGATTTAATAGACCTAACAGTCAATTTCTTTAATACATTTTATCTATCCATTTTATGAACCAATCAGGTGCATATATACGACTTTCCCATATTAACATAGGAAATATCAATATAGGAAGACACAATACAAATAGTATACGATAAAACCATTTCATATTTCTAAATAAGGCTTATTAACAGTAGTATTATAGTAATAATTCCTACTGTAAACATAGAATAAAATACAGCCTCAATCCATGTTCTTTCTTTTTTACACATAATATTAAAATTTGTGGGTATATAGCCGACCAAAGCTATATACCCTTAGCACTACTATCCTATTTATTCGTATTCCTTATTCATAGGCAACCCCTTTTCCTTCACCTGACCTAGGTAGCAATACCTGGTTGACCGTTGTATAGTCCATTGTACTCTTGCTTATTTCTAAGCTTCCATTAGGGTTTTGGTTGGTAAATAGTAGCTTGGGTTGACTGCACCATACTAACTTGTTTAGGGTTAATAATATAATTCTCTGCCATATGCCTCTGGCGAAGGAGCACTGACAGTAACTACTTTAGCTTGTGTCCTTTCAGAGTTATCATCTCTAAATTGACATACATCACAATGTTGTTTGTTACATTGTAACGGGCAATCATTCTTAATTAAATTAAGAGTAGTTGCTTTTAATTTCCGGTTACAGATTAATTTACTCACGGCTCATAGATTTGAAAGATTTACGATCATAGGGCTGTAATTTAGCTCTACGTGTCGTTTTCGTTCTCTTGTTTACAGACTTAATCATATAAGCGCTGTCTTTAAATGTTTTTCCCATAATTACATTTCGTTAAGGGTTGTTAATGCTGAAATAGCAAGCTTCGGAAGGAATGTTGCATTCATACTTTTCAGTGCATTATATTCTCTTGTTGATCGTGGACCAGTAGCAACTGTTTTAAGGATAATAGGCTCAATAGCCTTATCAACAAAAAACGCTTTCCAGAATGCTCCTCTGAATGCTTCTTCTTCAGTAGGATCACCACATACAACACAAAGCTGCTTACAGGCCTCAATGAAGGCGCTATCGTGGTTCTCACAATCTTCCTTTCCGGCAATATAGCTTTCTTCTATAGCTACAATATTTCCACATTCATTAGGAAATGCTTTAGAGAGTGATCTTTTAATCTCCTCACTAGTGAGTGAATCATCTTTGATACCAAAAATTACTATTCTCATAATATTATTGATTAATATGTTAAAAAACCTATTTTGTTTTGTTTTCTTTCAGTAGGTTGTTTGTTAATTGTAACAGGATCCGGACGGAAGAACTCAATGATAAAGTCATCGTAGTTCTCATTTACAATAATACTAAGATTATCTCCTAATACTATTATAGTATTATTGTTATCAGGATCTTTGATAATTTGTTTTATGTAGGACTCGTTGATCATATTGTTTGTAGTACCATAAGATATACCATTTTGAATATCTTTACTTCACAAGCAATATAAGCAGTATCGTTCTTATAGACTCGTACCATAGTTAATCTACCTCTTTATAAGTGTGCTGGTGATAACGAACCCCACAATGCTTACAATATACTCTATCCTTAAACCGCTTGTTAAGCTCTGTTTTAGGATTGAATTCACTACTCCATTGATGTCCATTAATAAGACAATCAATTTCTTTCATAGCCCTTGTATAGGCTAATGGGCTGCTAAAGAGCTTCTTATGAGCTTCTGATTTAGCCCGAGAACGCATTTTAAACGCTCTCCACTTGAAATAAATTTTTTTTAAAATACTCATCTTTTAAATATTTAAAAGTTAATAACTCAATTGACGACGACCAGGATATTCTGGATTTTTTTGTTGAACAGTTAATATCCACCTTACACTTGTTAACAAGAGACTTGTAAAACGCTTTTTACTTATTTACCGAAACTAGAATAGTCTCAATTTCAATTTTAAGCTCTCGCTTAGTTTTAACTCATAAGCAGAAATAGCTGCAAAACTAAATCTTATTGGAGTACCTGATTTTAACGTCCGCACGATCATAATAAATTATTCTGGTATGCATATTGCCAATAAGTGCATACTCTTATCTGCAATCTTTCAGATTCTTTATTACTTACGCCCCACAGGTTTGTCATCTTCTGAAGACATTCATTTAGGCAATTGCACCTATTCTCACGAACAAGTGCAATAATTATCAATAACTAAATATAAAGGACATTTTTATTCATCTTTAATAGGTATATCAGCCGTAGATTTCCTCGGTATAGAATCTGGTGTAATCTTATTTTGTTTATAAGTATCATTAATTTGTGCACCAAATTCTACATTATCGTAGTCCTTCCTGTTTTGCAAATACTCCTTGGCTATATCACTATTCGACATTTCAGTGCCTCCTTTCATAAGTATTGCAATAAGGGCTACATCCGGCATATTCATAAATATTGAATCATATCGAGATTGTTCTTTAATATCCTTTCGGAACTGGAGAATATCATCGATAGTTACCGGTTCGGTATACGTTGTTGTATCCGTAGTTTGTACACTTTCAACCTTATCAGGGTTAATAGCATCTTTAATATCGTCCATAATATTAGTACGTACGCTAATAGCAGTACCGATACTAACAATGAAAGCGATAATACTGAAAATTAGGGCATAAATAAGCCCGTTTTTGTTTTGGCTTTCCATTTTTGATAAATGTTTTTAGTTAATAATAAATTAATCGATTCCAAAGATATATTTCATATACAATGGCTGAAAAGTTTTTGCTGCATATTCTGCTGCTTCTTTGTTGATAAACCTCAAATGAGTACCGACAGCAGCATTCGCAGCACAAAGGTCACTGCCAGAAAGCAGAGCGAAGAAACCCGCAGTGGAACCTTTTTCAATTTCGTTCCAATCAATGTACCACCAACTGTACCATGTTTTGATTGGTTTGTTTTGTTGGTAGACTGGTATCCACGGTTTGTTTCCATTAGCAATAAAGTTAATTGCTTCAGTGATAGTACTTAGCATGATATACAGTATGACATGCTCATCTAACTTCCTGCGCTTATCAATAGGTTTTTTACCTAATACAGCACAAGCACTTTTGTAATCTTTTACTTGTTCGAACATAGTTTTGATTAATATTTGTTTAACATTTTGGATAACTGTTCAATTTGATTAGATACTATATTAAAACTAACTCTATCTATATTCTTTATTGACTTAGCTACTAATTCTAAATCTTCTATAGATCTTCTGATAGATGCTTTAATACCTACTCTAGTAAGAGGTCCAATAGGTACTCTTGCTCCTAATTCCTGTAATTTTTTGTTTCGAGCTTCAATAGCTTCAGGAAATGTAGCAAATGTTCCCACTTGGATATTTTCACCATTGTGACGTATTATCACACGATAAGGCTTACTCTTATTATACCTACATAGATATATATACTTTTGGCTTTTACTTCTTGTCATTTTATAGTATCTCCTACAAAATAAGTATTATAATATAGATAATCTCTAACATATACCTCTTTAGTCTTTTTACTAAAAGGGTTCATGAGTTCTAACACATAAGTGTCTGAGTTCCGTATATACTTATTAGTCACAATATAGTTCTTATACTGTGCTTTAAGTTCTATATAGTTGTAATAGTCTTTATTATTAGAATATTTGACTAATGATACTGCTACTATAATTATAATAACTATTATTACTAGTGATTCACTAATAGTGGCAAGTATATTTTCTGAAGTGTTTCTTCTTATAATCATACTACGCTAATCTAATAATTACTCTTGTAGGTTCATTGTCTTCCCATTTTACACTAGGAAAAGCTTCTTTTGGGAGTACTAGACTATTGAACGTATTTGAATTTATCCAGTAAGATTTACTCTTTTTTGGTTTTTCACAGAACAAAAATAACGCTCCATTTTTTTCTCTTGCAACCCACATTCGAACTGATTTCTTTGGTTTTTCTTTCATACTAAATTGATTTTAGTTAAAATTCTTAGATAGTACCCTACTAGGACTGAGAACCTAGATAACAGTAAGCATCATACTGTTGTTTTATACTCACTCTGTATTGATTACAGAATTAAACTATAGGGCAGAGGTTTGCCTTATTTATATCTTTATTTAGTGACATGTATTCCTCTAATATAATACGAAGGCTAAATATTGATATAAACAAAACAACTACACACACAATTCGACAGCTACCTCTTCATGTGTGCCCATCTGTTTTTCGTTTGGCAATTACTGGAACGAACAGATAAACCGAGCGATAAATGACTATTCTCTAGAAGATTAGTCTACGCTAATTCCTGTATAACACCTTAATGCTAGCAATTTCAGTGTTAAATCGGAAACCTAATTATTATTCAGATTCTTCATTACTTTATATAGTAACTCTAAATACTGAATGTTAAACGGAGCATCATGCTTAATGCACTCCGTTATATGAATAAATGTTAAAATTTGTATAACATAATCAGAATAGTTAAAATTTATTTTCGCGAATCGATATTCTATAGTGTTAAATTCATTATTATATCTAGTATAATCACTAGTATTAAAATGATATCTAGTAACTTCATATTCTACAATATCCGATATAATTTGCAAAGCACTATCCGTATTAGATTGATATTTACTCATTCTAATAGCTAGAACATCTACCATACCATATATGCAATCTTTTTCACTTCCTTTATAGAATTTACTACGATCCATAAAGAAGTTGTCATATTTACAATCAATATGCATATGTACGCTACTATTTTTGGCAATCGCACAATTTTCTTTCATATTAGTTAATAGTATATACAAGCCTTTTAAGCCTTTAATACCATTTAACTGAATACGATTTTCTCGTAGCCTATTAGAAGAGTTGCCATCATAACCTGAATCATATGATACACAGTTATTAAGTAAGATAGCTCTTTGAATCTTATCTGGTGTAGGATATTCCGCATCATGTTCTATTTCAATACCGACATTTAAAGAATTATATTTTCTTCTGTCTTTTAAGGTGTACTTTAAAGTATTACCTTTAACACCTTCAATAGTTTTAACTATCTTACACAGAATATAAGTTATTTCATCTTGCATTTGCAATAACATATTATATGTATTTGTAATGTTAGAATGAAATCTTATACCAGTTATATAACAATGATTATGGAGATAACACTCCCCAAAACAAGTATTAAGAACATCTATTAGATTATGATTGCCTCCAGACATACACCAACTTTCAAAATTATCATCATCTAGGTAAGTGTAATCTAAAGAAAATAAGTGATTGCCACCATATGCTCCTCTAACTATTCTTTTATATTCGCTATCTTCTTTCGATATAATATCTTTAATACAAAGCCAGTCTACTTTATCAAATCGAATATCAACGTCTTCTATATAGCATGCTCTATTTATACTTGGAACATAAAATTGAATTTTAGATGATAGATTTTTTAGTATTTTAGCAATAGCGCCTGCTTCAAAACTCCAATACCCATAATAATCATTTTTGCTTGATTTATGACTATCATACCAAGCACATATCTTCACCATCGTAGCTAA
>ENA-UERW01001626-UERW01001626.1-human-gut-metagenome-genome-assembly--contig:-NODE-1626-length-14165-cov-3.225085_pt1 | contig 14165 bp, 20 predicted proteins | sample MGYA00242994_ERZ507995 | MGnify/ENA primary metagenome ERZ507995 (study PRJEB26167, sample SAMN06115492) | human gut metagenome | host: Homo sapiens | place: China:Chongqing | collected 2015-04-26...
CGACGACAAGCCGCTTGAGCAACCTGTGTACAGCCCCATTGATCTCGCGGTTGCTCCGGCGGGGGCGGCTGGGCTCGGCGCAAAGGCGCTGGCAATGACCGCTGACCCCATAATCAGCATCGGGACGGACTACGCGGCGGACGGGGCGGCAAAGGCGTGGGACGCCATGCGGCAGACTCCGGAAGGGCGCAAAAAGGCGGAAGGCCTTCTTGGAATGTTCGCTTCCGGGAACTACTGAGCTCTTTGACAAGAGAATAGGGAACGGATAGAAACCTGCTGTGGGGCACGCCTCCCGAAAGGAGGCAACCCCATGAAGCAATTCCTCCGGGACGTCGCGGCGCTTGCGCTGGCTGACGTCATAGCGGCTGTGGTGGTTCACTTGCTGAACCTCTAAAAGCAGTTGCCCCGTAGGAATTGCAGTTCCTACGGGGCGCTAAAACTGGATTCTCGAAATCCGGGGGACGTGCCCCACGGGCGGTGGGTGTTGGTCGCACTCGCCGCCCTTCCTTTTTCAATAGCCATTCATTCGGGATTGGTCAAGTTTATACCAGCCCTTTCAGCACCTCTATGATGATTCCGGCCATGAATGCCGCCAACAGCGGGCCGCCAGTTTGCAGGAACGTGCGGATCATGAGCGCACCCCCTTCTCGATCTGGCTCATGATGCCCAGAAGGTGCCAGCCGGGATTGAAGCCCTCATAGAGTCCGGGCCTGCGCATTGAAAACCCCTCGCACAGCATTGAGAAAAGGCATTGGTGGATGGTCGAATGCAGCCCGGGCCCCTCGCCGCCCGCAGTGAACGGAATCCGGTACTTTCTGAGCAGGGTGTGCATGACGTTGAACGTCACTTCCACAAGCCTGTCCTTGAGGTGTTCAAGGTCATTCCGCTTCCCGGCATACAGATCGTCAATCTCCCGCATGAGCCTGCGGCATTCCTCGACTGAGCACGGGAACGGGTCGGCGGCCAGGGCAGGGCGGCTGCGCCGGGCAAGCTCCTCCTCCATCGCGTTGAACGCCTCAATGTACGCCAGCTTGATCGCGAGGGCCTTCTTGCCCGTATAGCCCATGACCAGCAACATGAAGCCGTCGCGGTAAATGATGTACATGGGTCGGTTCTTGGCTTGTTCGTCGAGGTAAGAGGCCAACTCAAAATTGAGTCGGCTAAATGATTCTGGGCAGTTAGCCGCCCCAAAATTGGGGGCGCTAAGTGATTCTGCGCAGTTATCTATAATATCCTTAATTCCGCGCATTACATGATCATGCCGCTTCCCAAAAAACTTTGCGACTTCGAGAGATGTGGTTGCCGGACGTCCATCGTGGACAGAAACGGTAGGGACGGGATCGGAAAGAAGAAGAGCTTGGGACATGTGCCACTCCTATGGTGAGAGGATTGACACCGCCGATGAATGACGATGCCGGGTGTTCATCACCGCCCATAGGTGCGGCTGCCCGCCTTTAGGCCGAAGCCTTGGACATATCGGGCACACCCGGCATCAAGAAGATGCAAGTATAGCAGGAAACCGCAGTCAAAAAGAGTCTTGACTTTGGCAAAAGGGCACAAAAAGAGCCATACTATCGGGTGGCGTTGTCCGCCTATGGTTGGTGTGATGAGCACCGTTGCGGGTATGACGCCACAAAACATGGTAAATGTCAAGATTTGTCTGTTAATTGCATCACAGTATGTTTCTCAGGCAAATCTCTACCACAATGTTTGCATATAATGGCCTCTTGTTGAATTTCTTCCGCACAAAAAGGACATTTTTTGATATGTTTTTGTTCTCCTAAAGATTTTATCATATCACGCAATATAAGATCTGGAGCTCCAATGAAGAAGGGTATTGTAAAAAAGTTAACAATAGGAATGAAACACAACATTGATACAATTCCAGAATACCCTTTTCTTTTGGTTACCATGTATAATGGTATGCCATATAAAAGTGAAAAAATAATCAATGGTACGAATTGCATCATAGCGTCCATATTATCTCCTTATTTTTGTGTTAAAAGTATACGGCATCCGGAACAGCTTCTTTACGAGGAGCATTATTAAAGTATGCTGAATCTTCATCATAGCTAGATGATGAATTAATACAAATATTTTTTGCTCTGTTGTATGCAGATGTAAATCCGATTAGTGAAAAATTATTTGCGGGTAGCCAGTGCTGCACATTTCTTTAAAAAAATCAACGACTAATGTTGCATTTAGTTTACTGTTGTAAGTGCTCATTCTCGCAGAAGTGATATTTCCCACGCTTAGTATAAATGATTGCCAGTTATTATGATTCATTGTTGAAATCATTTTGCTCGCACACGGCTTATCCATAAAGCCAAGAATTGTCATGACGGATAAAAGCATCACGCACAAAATCCGTTTCATCATTTCCCCTCCCTCTCCATACGGAGAATGTCTTTCCCCAGCCGTTACCAGAAAACCCATATGGACTCAATCAAAAAGGAGGTATCCATGCCCGACTCGATCACGCGTTCCCCGATGGCCCCGATTTCCCCGAAAGAAGCCTCAGCCTACACCGGATACTCCGAGCGCACGCTGGCAAGCTGGCGCAGGGGCCGCAAAGAATGGGCTCCGGACAGCAAGGGGCCGCGCTACGCCACCATGAATGGGAGAATCTGGTACCGCCGGGACTGGCTTGACGACTGGCTCGAATCCGTCTGGGCTCCGCATAACAGCTCGGAAAAGATGCAGTAAGCTACATTGTGCGACATCAATTATGTTCCTGCTTGCGCTTTGCTGCTATCGTAGCGCAAAAAAGAGGGTTTGCCATATGAGCGTTCAAGACTACTCGACCAATCCAGACGACAATCTGCAAATCAGCGGCATCAACATTGCGGAAGGAATGCCCCCCGGCCTCGTGAACAACGCAATTCGTCAGCTGATGTCTGATATTAAAGTCAATTCCACTGAGTTGGAAAATGGAAAGCTCTCGACTAGCGGCGGGACAGTGACTGGAAATCTTTCGATCAAGAATATGCTTGATCTCATTGGGACTGCGCCCGCGACGGAACAAGAGCTTGGGCTGTACCATCTCGATAAAAATGGCAATATCATGGGTGCCCATGATATTGTGCATAATATTAATAATATTAAAGCCGCTCAGATGTATGCTCGAAACAGCAGCGGTTTGATTTCTTCGCTTGGCGTTTATGTCGAAGAAGACGGAACGCGGTACATTTTGTCGTCACACAACATAATCATAACGAGCGATGTCGAGATTGGACGGTTATATGCTGACGGCGTAAGGCTCATAACATTTTCGGGAACAAAAAGCAGCCCCGGCCTTACGATGCGGTACAGCCCGGATAACGGTGAGCTATATCTCGACGGCAGAGCCATACATGGGAAAGCAGATACGGCAGTATATGCGGACAACGCCGGGACGCTTGGCGGCAAGGCTGAAAGTGCACTCTCCGTCGCTTTTGCAAGCGAGGCACAGAACAGCTACGGGCTCAAAGGCATGGACATGATCATCGCAAAACAAACGTACACGTTACCTGGGTACGGTACGTGGAAATACATGTATCTGATTGCTGACAGTGAACATTTTTATGATATGGTCATAGGCGAATCTCCGGGCGGAACCGTTTTGTCGGCGTCAGCTTGGGGGAGCTCCGCTTTCATGGACGGGATAGCTTTCAGAAGCGCATAGGAGAAGCAAAATGGCGAAAGACTACGGAACCATCATCTACAGAAAAGAGACACGCTCATACGTTGTCGGTAAGCTCTGCGTGCCGCATCCTGATGATGATAATGTCCCCGATGAAGTACGCCGTCAGTTCTCAGCAATGTGGGCTGATGTCGATGCTTATGCAAAAGCGCATCCGGACATGGTGACGGAAGAGCAAGCATACGTCCCGCCCGTACCGACAGTAGAAGAACTTGCAGCTCGCGTACGTGCCGAGCGTGATAGACGCATCACCGCAACAGATTACCTTGTCATGCCGGACTATCCGATTTCACAAGACAAGTTTGAAGATATCAAGGTGTATCGGCAAGCGCTCCGCGATTTGCCGCAACAGCCGGGATTTCCGTGGAATGGGCCGGATGATCCTGCCTGTCCGTGGCCTATTTTTCGATGAAATAAACAAAGGGGGATGTTCATGCATCCCCCTAAGCGACACGGCAACCGTTGAAAGCCTCTCCGTGTCTGACGTGATCACTATCATGAAAGACAACGGGAGAAATGATTATCATGTGTTATGACCGCATGACTCCGAAAGAGGCCGCAGCCTACCTTGGTTTTTCAACGTCAACGCTCGAAAAATGGCGCAGGGGCAAGAAAGTTTGGGACGAAACGAACCGTGGACCGCGTTATACTTCGTTGAACGGGAGGATCTGGTACCGGAAAGACTGGCTCGACGAGTGGCAGGATTCTGTTTTCGGCCTTACCTCACAACGCCTCACTGTTCCACAATGAACCATTTTACGCCGTATCATTCCGCATCTATCACCATGACATATCATCATTTCATACCATCACATTCATACTGACCTCCAAGAAACCCGGCATCCCGCCGGGGGAAATTTTGGAGGTCTTTTTTATGGCTGAATTCGCATCGAAGGGTGTGGCTGGTTCCGGGCTCGGTCTTGGTATTGCGGGCACTGCTCTGGGGCTGCTCAATGGTGGCTTGGGTGGTCTTTTGGGCGGTCTCGGCGGCGGTAATGCTGCTATGCTTGCCGGAGGCACCGCTCTGGGCGTCATCTCGGAAAAGGACGCGAAGATCGCGAGGTTGGAAGCGGAAAAGTACAGCGATCAGAGCATTGCCACGGTGTACGCGGCTACGAGAGAGGAAAACAAAGCTCTGCGTGAAGAAATGTTTGCGTTCATCAAGCCGCTGTCCGATGAAGCCGCAGCCAATCAGGTGAACATTGCCCGCATCGAAGAACAGATCAAGTGCATGGGCAAGACCAGCGAACTTCGCGAACAGATTGTTCTCGGCAAGGTGAACGAAGTCGCCATGACCGCCAACAACGGCCTTACCGCCCTTTCCGGCGCCGTCGCGTGTCTCCAGCAGACCGTGAGCGGTCTGACGAAGACGATCATTCCGGCTTCCGCTGTGTGCCCTCAGCCCATGCCCGCTCAGAATGCGTGGAAGGCTCCCTGCAATTCCGATTGCCCGAACAGTTAAAGGAGGTGCACCATGTGTTGTGTGCCTACTATCAACGTGACTGGCGTTACGGTCAATACCACCACGAACGTGGCGACGTTGGCCCTTGACGCTCCACTTCCGGACCGTGGCGCCTTCCGGCTGCGCTTCTGCAACTGCTCTGGGGCACAGCTCGATCCGTTTTGTGTCACGCCATGCACGAATCCACAGGCAAAGGTCCAGTTCTCGTATACGCCTACGGGCGGAACTGCGACAACGTACAGCACGGTTTACAACTGCCCGTGCTGCTGCGGGGCTATCCCCAGTTTCGTGTATCTCTCTCAGGTCGTAAAACAGGCTGCCCGCTGCTGTGGCATCCTTAACGGAAAAAGCTCGTTCGCCTCGTCCGGAGCTGTCTTTCTGACTGACTGCCTCCCGTGTGCGAACGTGAGCTACGCGACGACAACCACGCCTTCGGCGTAATCAAAGAGGTCAATCATGCCAAAACTTGATCCGAATCACGTTGGAACTATCCTTGCCGCCTATCTTGATCAGGAAGTCATTCCCAAGGCTACCGGGCTGCAAAAAGTCGGGGCGATCATGGTTGGAACCATCGCGGCTCAAAAATCTGGGCAGATGGTCAAACAGTACACGCCCGCGTTGAAATTCGCTGATGTGATGGATGAGGCAGGCATGATTGACCTTGATAAAGCCTATGCCTTGGCAAAAGACGCTTTTCAGAAGTCTGGGAAGGTGCCCGTCATGGGGCTTCTTCTCGACGATGGAGACGTTGAAATCATTCATGAAATAGCAAAAAGATACGCCCAGTGAGGTCTATCATGGAATATAAAGAATGGCGGCAGAACGCCGCTGAGGAAACGGAAGAGCGCGTGCTCAAGACCATCGACAAGATTCTCGATGACAACGAGGGCTCGTCCCGACTGCACGCCCAAGAGCTTGATGATCTTCTGGACTGCTGGAAGATCATGTGCCACATACACCCGAACATGCCGATGAGCAACAAGTAACTTTCGGCATCCTCCTGACACAAAAAAATCCCCCTCCCGGCGCGAACCGAGGAGGGGGGTTTTCGCATTCACACAGCATACCGATGCTCACTTTTTTGAGGCGTTGGGAAGACGCTTTTTGCCGTCTGCACCAAGCTGCTTGGTGCAGGATGTTCGTTATTTATTGGAATAAATTATGTATGTGCTTTTTCGCGGAAAAAGAAAACGCCCGCCGGATTCCGGTGAAACCCTTGACCTTGGGGCCCCGGGTGACCATAGTAAAGGATATTTCCCTCTAAGGAGTTTTCATGAACACGCCATCTTCAGCCCTTTCCGATGAAATGAAAGGGGCGATGTCCACTCTGCTCAATGCCGTTATTTTTGAACAATGGCTCCGTTTTTCCTGGATTGAGGAAGACGAGGAAGGGGATTTCTGCATCCAGATCCCCGCGGAGACGGTCAGCGAACTTGTGGAGGATTACCCCGAATACGAGGGGTTGATCGCCCAGCTCAACGGGACCATCGTGGATGCGGACATGGCCTGTTCCGCCGTTCTCGGCTATGCGCGATCCTCGCTTGGGGAACAGAGCCTCGCCGTGCTGGAGCACAACGAATTCCAGAATATGGTGGGGCGTTTCCACCAGTGGCTCAACGACAACGTGGAAGCGCTGGATCAGGACCCGAAGAATTTCGATCAATGGTGCGAGCTGTTCCTCGCCGACTTGCAGCAGGCCAAGGACGGCAACGCGTAAGGCTTTGCCGGGCTTCGGCACCGACGGGTTCCGCTCACGGGAATGGAGTACCTTTGAAACGGTACAGCTTTCAAAGGTCCCCGAGACTATCGAGCGGGCGGTCTGTGCCGTTTTAGAGAAAGGCGGGAGCGATGTTCCCGCCTTTCTCTTTTGGGCTGCAGGAAAAAGTCAGGCCGCCCTTGCGTGGAGCGGCCCTGGCTTGGAAAACATGGCGGGGGGCCCTGTTTCAGCACGATGAGGTGTGGGGTAAGAAAAGGATACGCTTGACGGAACGGTGTTATTTGCCCCAGAGCGAAAGGCGCGGCCCGGCGTCAGCCAGCGCGTCGAGGGGGATGTCCACGACCTGCGACCCGGCGGCCCACGGAGCCACCTGATACGGCTGGAAGAAAATGCGTATGCCCTCGGGCGTGAGCGCAAAGCTGGAAAAGTTTTCGGCTTCGGGGGCGGTGCCGCTGCGGAGCATGTCGTCGTTGTACATGTCGCCGAGGGATTTGGTCAGGGCCTTGGTGCAGTAGCGGCTCATGACGTCGAGCGCCGTATCCAGATTTTCGAATACGTCATACAAATCGATGAGCGCGCCGCTCTTCATATCATAGGTCGTCGTGGTTATTTCCAGGTTGCCGTGCGCGCCGCCGGTATAGCTGGCGGTCTTCCAGACTATCGAAAGGACGGACGGCGTGGAACGGGTCGTGCTGTAGGTCGTTTCGAGTTCGTAGGGCACGCCCAGATCCGGTTCTTCGCCATAGGTATTCTGGAACGTGTCCACCGCCTGATGCGCCCAGTCGGCCACATCGGCATCCACGCGGGCATTGCCGGTTATCGGGTAATGAACCCGAATCTGAAGCTTGCCGGTTTGCCGGGAAACCACGGCGTCGCGCTCGTTCAGGGCGTTGGCGTACGTGGGTATCGCCAGCGCAACGGTACAGCACAGCAGGAGAAAACGGACGAAGTATGACATGGGAAATCCTGTTCCGAATGATTTTGCGGCAGACATGACATCCGGAAGCCGTTTTGTCTAGAGGTTAGAGATCAGATCCGGCACGCCCCGTACAGGCGGGCCAGCCACGGCCTCGAATAGATTTCCAGCCTGAGCCTGAGCCAGCTCCACCCCGCGTCGCGTACTTTGAAGCGGTGCACGGCCTCGGGCGCGGCAGGCGGGTTGGCTCCCATGCGGGTGGTGAAGAATACGGAAAATCCGGCTTTCCTCCCCTCTTCCCGCGCAACCTCGGACCCGCTTCCCCACGGCCAGCACAGCGAGCGCACAGGATGCCCCAGTTCCCGGCGGAGCGTTTCCGCGCAGGCGCCCAGTTCTTCGTGCACACGGCTGCGGCGGGCCGCTTCGCTCTCCAGCGTACCCAATCGATCCGGGGAAAATCCCGCTACAAGCGTTTCCAGCGCGGCTACATTTCCCGCCGATTGAAAGAAAGTACGGGCCTCCGCCGGTTCTTGCGGCACGAGGCGCTGCACGGCGGCGACCAGATCAGGGGAAGGGATGAATGCCCGGCTGTACAGGAAGGGGCGTTCTTTGAAGCGGGGCAGGCCCCAGACTTCGGGGAAGTCGACCGCGTTGAACGTGTTTGCCCGCGTTCCGGGGACGTGGAAGCGTTGCCCGGCGGCTTCCAGTGCGGAGGCGGGCTTCTGGTGCCTGTCGTGGCGGTTCACCGGGCCCCATTCCGGGCCGGCGAAAACGGCGAGGTGGCGGGCGGAGTGCGCGGCCACGGACATGAAGCCGCTGGATTCCATGTGTCGGGCTTCTTCCCAGGAAAAGAACATATCGCGGCGTACCTGATAGCCGAAGGGGGTGTCGTGCATGGGCGCATCCACGGGAGGGAGGCTGGACGGAGGCAACCCCTCCCAGACGTCGGCAAGGGTCGGGCGGCATTTTTTTTCAGCCTCCATCCGTTCGGTGACGGCAAAGACGACGCCTTTGTGCCCGTATTTCCGCAGGATGGGCCATGCGTAGACGTAATTGTCCAGGTACCCGTCGTCAAAGGTGATCAGCAGGGAACGCGGCGGCAGCGGTGCGCCCTTCAGCAGAAAACCCTCCGCTTCATCAAGGCCGATCCCGCGCCAGCCGTATTCGGCCATGCCTCGGCACTGGTCTTCAAAATGTTCCGGGCTGACGGCGATAGCCCCCGGAAATCGGCTGACGTAATGGTACATGAGTACAGGAAGGCTGTATGCGCTCATGGGGCATCCTTGAACTGTTTGGAGGGAATTCGGGGGAATGGTCTGGTCTGCGGAGGGGATGGGGCCTTGCCTGTTGTTCTTCCCCGCCGGAGAGGGATGGGGAAAACGCCGTACACCGTGAGGTGCGCTTCCGAACACCGTGCGTGCCGCTTTTTTATGATGAAGCGCGCAAGGTTTCAACCATGCTCTGATACAGAAAAAGGGGCGGCCCCTTCATCGGAGCCGCCCCCGGAAGGGTGGATCAAAGGTTGCCGCTGCGTTTGCGCTGTTTGGTTCCTGTGTTTGATGCCCACTGGTGTTCGTGCGTGAGGAACTGCATCGGATTGATCGGCTTATCGCGGAGCCGCACTTCAAAGTGCAGGTGAGGGCCCGTAACCCGCCCGGTCCTGCCGAGATTGCCGATATACTGGCCTTGCTTGACCTTCTGGCCTTTCCGGACTCCGAGTTTGTCCAGATGGGCATAACGCAGGGTGACGCCTTTTCCGGCATCGATGTCGATGGTCAGTCCATAGGAGCCTTTGCGGCCACTGTACACGACTTTGCCGGGCGCGGAAGCAACGACTTTTTCCCCGCGGTTTCCGGCGATATCCACGCCCGCGTGCATGAGCCGCCTGCGTTTGACGGGATGCTTGCGGGGGCCGAAGGACGACGTGACCCGGATAGTTTCCTTGATGGGCTGGATGAGCGAAAGAACCGGGTAGAGCGACGGTTCCTTGAGCAGTTCCGGCGTGACTTCAATGTCGCCGTCGTCGAATTCTTCATCGGGGATGGGAGTGAAGCGGACGTTGGAACCGTTCTGGCTGACGGCGGCGCCGGCTGTCTGGAGTTCGCGGCGGGCCGTGTAGGAAAGCGCTTCGCGTGTCGGGGGGCGATAGTCATGCAGGGCCGTCAAGGAATCCTGATAGCGGACGATGGAATACTGGTGGTGCTGCAAGCCGGATTGTTGTGGAGCGCAGGCGGTGAGGAGAAGGAGGCAAAGGAGGGGGGAGAAAAGAGCAAGCCTTTTTGCTGCGCTGTAAGACAAATACGAAGGTTTGAGCGTCATGAAGGATTCCTTGTTTGCAGGGGCCGTATGCATAGCGGAGGAGAGGGGGGGGGCGCCCCGGTCGTGATGTCATTGCGGAAAGAAGGAAGCACGTTAGCATCCCGGGCAAAAGCTGTCGAGTCGTTGGATTTTTTTGAGGACGCCTCAGCCAATCAGCTACAAAAAGGAGCGGTTACGGTGGGATAGCGGATGGTTTTGTTGTTTTTCCGCTATCAGGTTTAAAAAACTGTACATATTTTTCCCTATATGATTTTTCAATGATCATGGCGGATAAGAACGGCCTGTTGGAAACCGCAAAGGGAGGAATTTTTTTTCGGAAAAAGAAAACCCGTATTATCGTAAATAGGAACTTTTCTAAATGAATTAACCGTCCAATGGAGGAGCCCTTCCTGTGGCCTCCTCACCTTCCGAGGGCAGTACGCTTTCCATGTATGTGTGGAGGATCAAAAGTGCAGAAGGGGGGAGGACGGAACTTGGCGAATGGGCGGAACTATGGCAGAGTAGGGACACGAAACCCAAGAACCAAGAGGTGCTATGCGTACAATATCCTTCACTTTCGCCTCTTTTTGCCGTATTACCGCCCTTGCCGTTTTGTCTTTTTCCTTGGCGGGCTGCGGGCTGATGGATTACGGCGGAGGAGGGTCCGGCACGCGGGGGACGAAGACGTACACGGTGCGGGGAAAAACCTACAGGCCCTATCTGTCGGCGGACGGGTATAGGGAAGACGGGGTCGCCTCGTGGTACGGCAGGGATTTTCACGGAAAAACCACGGCCAACGGCGAACGCTATAATATGTATGCGATGACCGCCGCGCACAAACTGTTGCCGCTCGGGACCAAGGTGCGGGTCACGCATCTGAGGAACGGAAAGTCCATCGTCGTGCGCGTCAACGACCGGGGACCGTTCGTCGGGGATCGGATCATCGATCTTTCGTATGCGAGCGCGAAGGAACTGGGCATGATCGGCACGGGTACGGCGCGTGTCCGTGTCGAGGCGATCGAAACCTTTGGCGGCGCGTCCCCCGGCGATATGAACGGGAGCTTCTACATCCAGATCGCCGCGCTGAGCAGCCAAGCCTCGGCTCAGGATCTTGTGCGGCGGCTGCAAAACCGGAATCTCGGCGGGCGGGCGTTCTACGCGCCTTCTCTGGGGCTCTGGCGTGTGCAGGCCGGGCCGTTCAACTCGCTGAACCGCGCTGAGGATCTCTCGGACGAGCTGAACAGGCAGTATCCCGGCAACTTTGTGGTCGCGGATTAAAGGCGGAAGCGGAAGGGGAGCCTTTTTTGAAACGGCTTCCCTTCCGCCGTGTTTTCCACGCTTCCCCTTCGGCTTTTGGGCATACGGGCTTCCCGTTCAGGGTGTTTCTCATGGCGGAAGGCCGTGAGAAGGTTTCGGGGCGGGGGTGAAACCGTTGACAACGGTGCTTGGCTGCTGTATGTTTCTTCCCACGTAAAGGGGAGTAACTGGGTTCTTGAGACCCGGGTAACGTCAACAGCATGGCTTCGGCCTGGCGTTACCATCAAGCTTTGACTTGATGAGTGAGACCTTCACGGCACATGTTGCCGGAGGGTCTTTTTTGTTTTCTCCGGCGACCAAACGCAACAAGGAGTAAAACATGATGTTCGCTCTTCTTCCCGTCCTGAAGGGGCGCGCCTGCGGAGGTTCCGATGGTCGTTGAGCATTCCGTGACGGAAGTCGTCCTTTTCTGTGTCCTCATCATCGTCTGTCTGTGGTGCGACCTGCACGCGCATCAGGCCGATAAGCCCGTTTCCGCCCGTAACGCCGCCATCTGGAGCTGTATCTGGGTGGGCCTCGCGCTCGTGTTCGCAGGGTACATCGGATATAGCTTCGGCTCTGAACAGGTTCAGCTCTTCCTGACCGGGTACCTGCTGGAAAAGTCGCTTTCAGTGGACAACCTGTTCGTCATCATGGCCATTTTCAGTTCGTTCGCGGTGAAGGACGCGTTCCAGCACCGGGTTCTGTACTACGGCGTCCTCGGCGCGCTGGTTCTGCGCCTGATCTTCGTGGCGGCGGGCAGTTCCCTGGTGGCGATGTTCGGCCCCTACGCGCTGGCGAGTTTCGGCATCTTCGTGCTCTGGACGGCGTGGAAGATGTGGCAGTCCATGCACAGCGGTGAGAAGGAAGAAATCGTCGACTACTCCGAGCACTGGGCCGTCCGGTACACCAAGCGCTTCATCCCCGTGCACAACCAGCTCAGCGGCCACGATTTCTTCGTGAAGGCCCCCGATACTACCGGCAAGCTGATCTGGAAGGCCACGCCGCTGTTCCTGTGTCTGTTTGTGGTGGAAGTGTCCGACGTGATGTTCGCGTTCGACTCGGTCCCGGCCATCATCGCCGTCACGCACGACCCCTTCCTCGTCTATACCAGCAACGTGTTCCCCATCCTCGGCCTGCGGTCCATGTATTTCCTGCTCGCCGCCGGAAAGCGTTACCTGCGCCACCTGGAAAAGTCCGTAGTGATCATCCTCGCGTACATCGGCGTGAAGATGCTTCTGGACGTGGTGGGCATCGTGCACATTTCCCCGCTGATCAGCCTTGGTGTGGTCATCGGGCTGCTGGCCATAGGCATCCTTGCCTCACTGCTGCCGGAAAAGTCCGCCAAGTAAGTTCTCATGGATGAATGACGCCCGGCCGGAGTATGCTTCTTTACGCGGGCATACTCCGGCTCCCTTTTGGGGACATTGCATTTTGTGTGGAAAAGCGTATCCCTGTTTCCATTCCATAGAGGCCGGAGGCGTAGGCTTTCGGTGATTTTTCCAAGGTTGACGCGGGGAAGGGACGATACGCTCGGATCCGTTTTCCAGAAGCGGGAGCCTTGGTTTTTAATAAGGAGCGTTGGACGCATGAATCGTACAAGAACCCTGCTTATCATTGGGGTTTTTATGCTTTCTCTCGCCGTGCTCGCGGCGTTGGAATTCCGTGTTCAGGATGAACCCCCGAGCGAAGGCCAGATGGTGACGGGCTCCCTTTCGAAGGATATGCCCGCTCTTCCCAAGCTGCCTTCCCTGGGCGATTCGGAAGGGAATAAGGGCGGAGTTCTGGTTCCTCTCGACAACGGGACGCTGCGCGGCAGTGCGGCCCCGCTTGATATGTCCGCGATCCCGCCCGATGAGGAAACTCCGGCGGGTAAGGATACGCCCGAAACGGCGGCTCCCGCAGCCGATCCCGCTGTCTCGGCGGAAAAGCCCGCACCGGCCCCGATGGGTGAAATTGCGCCTGCCGATACGTTTACGGAAAAGCCGAAGCAGCCCGTAGCCGAGGAAAAGGCCCCTCAGCAGGAAAAGAAGGCTGAGAAGGCCGTGGCGGAAAAGCCCGCCGAAAAGCCGCAGCCGAAGGTTTCCGAACCGAAGCAGGAAAAGGAACAGGCGAAGGAAGGCGTGGTGGTGCTGACCACCAAGGCCCCCGCGAAGCTGGCGGCGGGGCAGACCGCGATCACCGCGACCCGGCTTGAGCTGGGCAAGAGCGTGGTCTTCCGCATGACCGGCGCGGCCCCGATCAAGACCAAGACGCTGCTCCTCAAGGACCCCAACCGCTATGTCGTGGACCTTCAAGGCAACTGGGGCATCCAGCTCCCGCGCGTGCCCAAGGATCTCTGGATTTCGGGCATCCGTCTGGGACACCATGAAGAGAGCACCCGCCTTGTATTTGAATTGACCCGCGCCCCGGTGTCGGCCAAGGTCGTCAAAATCAACAACACGACCGTGGAAGTCCGTATCCAGTAACTTGCCGGATACCAGAATGCTTGGAAAGCCCTCCGCCGGATTTGCGGGGGGCTTTTTCGTTGCCCGAGCCGATAAAGCGGCCTTTTGGAGGCAAAGCCGGATACTCTTGAGGGGGAATTTCAAGGTAACAATTTTTTGGTGCTCTAACCGGGGCGAAAACACGGTAGAAACGGGGATCGTGGGGCAAAAAAATCAGAAAAAAAATAAAAAGTCGTTGACAGAGGCGGCGTGGAGGTGCATAACCCGTTCTCGCCGCTGCGGGACGGAATGTCTCGCTGAGCCGGGCAGGGCCGAGAGGCCGGGACGGCGGGGCGAACAAGTTTTTT
>ENA-UERW01001627-UERW01001627.1-human-gut-metagenome-genome-assembly--contig:-NODE-1627-length-14162-cov-2.682144_pt1 | contig 14162 bp, 10 predicted proteins | sample MGYA00242994_ERZ507995 | MGnify/ENA primary metagenome ERZ507995 (study PRJEB26167, sample SAMN06115492) | human gut metagenome | host: Homo sapiens | place: China:Chongqing | collected 2015-04-26...
CCTTCTCGAAATCGAAGGTATCAATGGCGTGCTGGATTTCGTTCGTTTCCGCCCCGCACTGCCCACCAAGAAAACGCCTGACGGATCCGAAGGCTTCGCGCGCGGCCGTGTTGTACTGCCGGATGAGCAGGAGGCATTCGCACAGCGCCGGTTGCAGCTTGCGGACATCCAGCGTTTCTCCTACGGCGGGAATGCTCAAAGGGGCTTCGGGGTACGCGGCGATGGCCTGCCCTGCCGCCGCAAGGACACTCTCGGCCGTTGTAACGTAGCCGTATAGGGTGTCAAGAAGGTTGTCGACATTTTCTGCGGAACCCCCTTGCAGGCACTGCTCGAGCTCCACAAGCTGCGTATACAGATCCGTTGCGCCGACGTTGCCGCTGATGCCCTTCAGTTTGTGGACGGACGCCCGGATGGAGGGCATATCGTCCCGCAGCCGGGCCTGCCTGATCTCGGCGTCGGCTTCGGCAAGCTCGCGTCGGAAATCGAACAGGAGACTGACGTACAAGGGAAGGTTGCCCATGACCCGATCAAGCCCTTGCCGTACGGAAAAACCGGGGAGGTGCTCAAGTTCTTCCCGTATGGCGTGCCCCGCCTCGACGCGGGGCCTGGGTTCCGGTGAGGGCGCGGGGGCTTCGCCGGAGAGTGTGGCATGGCGGTTGAGGGCCGTTTGCATGGCCTGCACGTCGAAAGGCTTGCGGAGGACGGCGGTGAAGCCTTTTTGGAGGAGCGCCTCTTCCTCTTCCGGTGAGGAAATGGCCGTGCAGGCGATGATGGGCAGTTCGCCGTAGCGGCTGTCGCTGCGGAGGATATGCGTGAGGGTGGCTCCATCCATGACGGGCATTTCCACATCCGTGAACACAATGGCATAATGCCGGGTGCGGATAAGGCGGAGCGCCTGAAGGCCGTTGTCGGCGGTATCCGCTTCGGCTCCGAGGGCGAGCAGGATTTCGGCACCGATCTGCTGATTGATGCTTTCGTCGTCGACGAACAGCGTGCGCGGCGTATGCTCTGGCTGGTGCATGGGGTACCTCGGGGCGGCGCTCAGCGCCGGGGAGAGCGGCCGTCCCGGTGTATCCAGCGCGCGAGGGTGGAAAGGAGGACGGAAGGTTCAATGGGTTTGGCGATATAATCCTGCATACCCACGGAAAGGCTCTTTTCCCGGTCGCCGTTCATGGCGTGGGCGGTCATGGCGATGATGGGCAGGTTGTCGAACCGGGCGTATTCCCGCAAGATCCGGGTGGCTTTCAGCCCATCCATGCCGGGCATCTGAATATCCATGAGCACGGCATCGTAGCCGCCTTCCCAGAGTTTTTCCACTGCTTCGAGGCCGTCCCCGGCGGGCTCCACGCTGACGCCGCTGGATTGCAGGATTTCGTTGGCGACCTGCCGGTTGATGGCGTTGTCCTCCGCCAGCAGCACCCGCGCGCCCACAAGTTCGGGGAAGGGGGCGGCGGACGGTTCGGCCCGATCGGGCCTGTCCTGCGGCTGCTCGGCCTCAAGCAGTGCCGAGATGAGGGAGGGGGGCGTAACCGGCTTTGTGATGAGCCGCATGGGAATGTCTTTCCCTTCTCGGATATGGGCGAGGACATCGGGCCGGTCGTGGATGGTGGCCATGAACAGGATGACGGGCCGTTTGGGAAGCGCCGCGCAAATGGCTTGTGCCGTATCCTTGCCGTTCATGCCCGGCATCAGCCAGTCAATGAGGGCGACGCGATAGGGCCTTCCCTCGCGCGCGGCGTCGCGGCAGAGCCGTACGGCCTCTCCGACCGAGGCCGCCGATACGGGATCAAGCTGAAATTCCCGGAGCATACCGCTGAGGATGTTCCGAGAGAGTTCATTGTCGTCAACAATGAGGATGCGTTCTCCATGCAGCGGATGGGAGGGGAGGAGCAGGCGGCGTTCCGGGACGGCCACCGTGCCGAACTCCGCCGTAAAGATAAAGTCGCTGCCATGCCCCGGCGTGCTCCTCACATGGATTTCTCCGCCCATGAGGTTCACGAGGCGTTTGCAGATGGCGAGCCCCAGCCCCGTGCCGCCGTAGCGCCGGGTCGTGGAGTTGTCCGCTTGCGTGAACGATTCGAAAAGGTTGCCGATCTGTTCGGACGTCATGCCGATGCCCGTATCGCTGACGGAGAAGCGGAGACGTGTTTTGCTCCCTTCGTGGCGCTCCTGCGTGACGGAAACAAGGACGTGGCCGGACTGTGTGAACTTGATGGCGTTGCCTACGAGGTTCAGCAGGATCTGGGAAAGCCGGAGCGCGTCCCCTTCCAGTACCGGTGGGACGTCCGGGCTGATCCGGGACAGCAGCTCAAGCCCCTTTTCGGCGGCGCTGAGATCCGCAATGGAGGCGACCTCTTCCAGCACTTGTTCCAGTTGGAAGTCGGCATGTTCCATTTCGAGCTTGCCCGCTTCGATCTTGGAGAAATCCAGAATGTCGTTGACAATGCGCAGCAGGGTGTTCGCCGATGTGCTGATCTGGGTGAGGTAGTCCCTTTGGCGGGACGTGAGCTCGGTTTGCAGCGTCAGATGGGTCATGCCGATGATGCCGTTCATGGGCGTACGGATTTCGTGGCTCATGTTGGCGAGAAAATCGCTCTTGGCGCGTGAGGCCGTTTCGGCTTCCTCTTTGGCCAGCACGAGCTGCTTCTCCAGCTCTTTCTTCTGGGTATCGTCGACCAGCCAGCAGATGATGCCCGGGGCGCCTTCATACTCGGTGCGGGTATAGGTGACCCGGAGGTGATGCGGCTGGCCCTGCGCGTCCCGGCTTTTCAGGGCAATGTCGGTGAGCGTGTCTTCAAGCGTGGGGAGCATGGCGGCGGCTTCGCGCAACTGGGGATAGACGCGGGCCACATCCATTTCCTCGCGGAGATCCATCAGTTCCCGAGCACGGGGGTTGCTGTACCGGATGAAACCTTCCACCGCGATAAGCACGCCGATTGGGCTGGTCTTCAACAGCTTTTGGGCAAAGGCAAGCTGCTCGGAAAGCTTTTTTTCCAGCAGCTTCTGCGTGGTCATGTCGGCGCTCAGGCAGAGGACGGCATCCGTCTTTTCATCCTCCTTGCGCAGGGGGACGAGCGTCGTTTGGTAGTAGGCGGTTTTCCCATCCGCATCGGTGCGGGAGTGGGGGAACATACGGGGTTCGCCGGACTCCAGGACGTCCCTCAACACTTTTTCGGAAAGCACGCCTGAAGCCACGGGGAAATCCGTTCCGGGGACGCCGTCGAGGGCCGTTTGCTCCGTAAACCCGAAGATGCTTGCGCACATGGCGTTGAGCTTGCGGCAGCGGCAGGAGGAATCGAACAGGCAGACGGCGGCGGGCAGGTTCTCCAGGAGGGAATTGAGCATGGCTTCCGTGTTCCGCCGGACGAGGACTTCCTTGCGCACTTTGCGGAGCATGAACAACGCGGTCAGTACGATGCCGAGGGCGATGAGAATGACCGTGGCGGTCATTTCCCAGAACAGGTTCCAGGCGATTTCCGCCGAGCGCTGGACGTTGAACCAGCGGTTATGGAAATCCTGTGAGGCCGTGGGGGGAATGCCGCCCAGCGCCTTGTCGAGGATGGCGGCAAGCTGCGGCCAGTCCTTGCGGACGCCGATCCGTATGGGCAAACGGTAGGGCGTCACCGCGGCGACGATAACCTGGGGGATATTGTTCAGCCGTATGACGTGGGTTCCCGCGTCGAGGATTTCAAAGACGGCGTCGACTTGCCGCCGTTCCAGCATCTCCAAGGCTTCTCGTGTGGTCCGGGCCTCCACAGCCCTGATTTCCGGAGAGGTGTCCTTCAATATGTCCAGCAAGCGCTCCCCTACGGCGGCCACCCGTTTTCCCTTCATATCTTGGAGGCCATTGACGAACGGCGCATCGTTCATCATGAACAGCACGAGGGGCAGCTCAAGGTATGGCCGGGTGAACAGCATGGTTTTACGCGATTCCGGCGTGTCGACGGCGGAGAGGTGCACGTCAAGCTTGCCTTCGCCGAACGGAAGGTGCAGCCCCGTATCGGGGACGGGGTGCGCCACAAAGCGGATCCCGAGCGTTTTTTCAAGCCAGTTCGCGTAGTCGCTGGCGATGCCTTCCTGTTTCCTTTCGGAAGAGAGCGCTTCGAACGGCAGGCGTGAAGCGATGACGCCCAGACGCAGTTCGGGGTGCTGGGCCAACCAGAGTTTTTCATCCGGGGAGAGGATGAGTTCGGTTTCGGAGAAAGCCGCGAAGGAGAACGTCAACACAAACAGAAAGGACCCCAGCATCGTTCGGAGGGCGGGGAAAAGAAAACGGCGGAACGTGTGAGAAGGCATGGCATGTCTGCGTGTTGACGTGGAAAGAGGACCAATGGAAAGATATTTTCAGTAATTTGTATTATAAACTCATTTAGGGTATCAAGCAACCGCACCCGCAGACATTGAAAAAGGATATTTCCATGCCCCACGAAACCACGCACCGATTCCTTGCCTCGGAATTGCCGGTCGCCGAACCGGAATCCTGCCTGTTCCATGTGTTGCCCGTGCCTCTGGAGGCTACGGTGTCGTATGCCGGAGGGACGGCGCGGGGCCCGGAAGCCATTCTTGAGGCTTCCGATCAGCTTGAATTGTGGGATGGCGAATCCGTCCCCGCCGAAGCGGGCATTTATACGTGGCCAGCCGTCGACATTTCCGGTTCTCCGGAAACCGTGCTCGGCAGGGTGGAAGCGGCGGTCGGGGGTATCCTCGATTGCAATGGGCTGCCCGTGCTGCTTGGCGGCGAGCATACCGTCACCTACGGCGCTCTCGCGGCGCTGAAAAAGCGGTTCGGGACATTCGGGATCATCCAGTTCGACGCGCACGCGGACTTGCGCGACATCTATGAGGGGAGCCCGTGGAGCCATGCGTGCGTCATGCGGCGTGCGGTCAAGGATTTGGGGCTGCCGCTGGCCCAGTTCGGCGTGAGGGCCATGTGCCTTGACGAAGTGGAGGCACGCAAGGAACACGGCGTCACATTCCATGATGCGGCATCCATTGCCCGCAGCGGCCTTCCCGAATCACTGCTCCCTCCGGATTTTCCCCGCCAGGTGTATCTGACCTTTGACGTGGACGGCCTCGATCCGTCGATCATGCCCGCGACGGGGACGCCCGTCCCTGGCGGGCTCGGCTGGTATCAGTCGCTCGACATTGCGGAACGGACGCTGTCCGGACGGGATGTCCTCGGGTTCGACGTCGTGGAGCTGGCTCCGGTGCCCGGAATGCACGCTTCCGATTTCGCCGCCGCCCGCCTTGCATACGCCCTCATGGGGATCGTAGCGCGCGGACGCAGGTAAAGCGGGTCAGCCTTACCACGATAACCGTATGAGGAAGGGGAAAGCTTTTCTAAAGAAAAGCCTTCCCCCTTTTTATTTACGGAAAAACAGAACGCCCCGTAAAGGGCGCTCCGGACATTGACAAAAAGGGATTCGATAAACACGAAATTCTTTGAAGTGGGAGGGGTGGGGATTGGAAGGGGAGGGGGACCTTTCTCAAGAAAGGTTCCCCCTCCCCAGTTTCATATCCATCATTCCCCAATCTCACGTCCCCATACGCCGAGGCGATCGATGATGAACTCGGTGATCTGCTGATGCTCGGCCTTGCCCGTGCCTTCGATGCGCATGGGCGCGCCGAATTCAAAGTGGATGGTCTTTTTGACATCCACCGGGCCGAAATCTTTGAGGAGGTTCCCGTTCCCCCACGCATCGGTCTTGAGCGCCACTGGAATGACCGGAACCCCGGCGCGCTTGGCAAGCTTGACGCCGATGGTATTGAAATGCGCGGGGTCGAAAACGGAACTGCGCGTGCTCTGCGGAAAAACAATGACGGAACGGCCTTGCTTGAGCCTCGCCTCGCCGCCCTCGAGCACCGCGACGAGATCTTCACGGGGATTGCTGCGGCCGACGACGATGGGCTCGCGCGACCCGAGCACGGGGCCGAAGAAGGGATACTTCAGCAGGCTTTCCTTCACCACAAAGGTCACGTCCTTCCACGGCTGGATCATGGAAGGCAGCACAAACGTCTCCAACGTGCTCATATGGTTGCCGATAAAGACGCAAGGGCCTTCCAGTGAACGGAAATGTTCCATCCCGGCGGCTTCGATGCGGCAGCCCACGGATTCGAGCGCGTGCGCGATGCCCTCGCTGCTTTGGGCCCATGCTTCGCCGTCGTATTGATTGCGCATGGCGTTGCGGCCAGCCTTGAACACGATCCAGATCATGGGCGCGTAGAACCCCAGGTTGGGGCTGATGCGGCTCAGGAAAGAAGGGGTACGCGGGGACGTCAGATACCAGTTGGCGTCGAACAGATGGGAAGATGTCGTCATGAGCGGGACCTAACGGTTTTCGGGTTTGGTGCGTTTCAGGCGCTTGCTCCAGCTTGCCAGGCGGGGCTCCTCCCCATATTCCTTGGGCTGGTAGAACACGCGGTTCCTGACCGAGGGAGGGAGGTAGTCCTGTTCCACCCACGCCTGCGGAAAATTGTGCGGATACTTGTAATCCTTGCCGTATCCCCATTCGCGCTGGAGCTGTGTCGAGGCGTTGCGCAGATGCAGGGGCACGGACTGCGGGCCGTTGACTTTCACCTCCCGCGCCGCGTTGGCGTAGGCCGCGTAGGTGGAATTGCTCTTGCGCGCAAGGGCAAGGTAGACCACGGTTTCCGACAGCGGGATGTAGCCTTCGGGCATCCCCACAAACTCCACGGCCTGCTGGCAGGCGACGGCCAGCGGCAGGGCCTGCGGATCGGCCAGCCCCACGTCTTCGGAGGCGGACAGGATGAGCCTGCGGCAGATGAAACGCGGATCTTCGCCGCCTTCGAGCAAGCAGGCCAGATAGTACAGCGCCGCGTCGGGATCGCTGCCGCGGATCGATTTGATGAGCGCTGAGGCGTATTCGTAATGGCTGTCCCCATCCTTGTCGTGGCGGGCCATGATCTCGGGCAGGGTGGCCTTGACGTGGGGCAGGTTGCGTTTCTCCTCCGGCAGGGACGAGGCGTACTCCACCAGGTTGAGCATGGTCCGGGCGTCGCCGTGGGCCGCCGTCGAAAGGAAATCAAGGATCTCGTCGTTCAGGGTGACGGAAAGGGCCGCCGCGCCGCGCTTGCCGAGTTCGAGCAGTTCGGGCCGCCCGAGCTGGCGCAGCCTCAGGACGTGCAGCCGCGAAAGCAGCTGGCGGGTCACGCTGAAAGAGGGGTTTTCCGTGGTCGTGGCGATCATCGTGAGATCGCCGGACTCCAGCAACGGGAGGAAGAAGTCCTGCTGCGCCTTTGAGAAGCGGTGCAGCTCGTCGAGCACAAGGATATCGACACCGGTAAGCTGGCGCCGGAGCTGCTGCAAGCCGGCCTCGGGAGCGCTCAGGCGCAGGACGTTGCCGCCCCGGGCGCGTGCGAGCAGGAGGGCCAGCGTGGATTTGCCGCAGCCCGGAGGGCCGAACAGGAGCAGGCTTGGAAGGCGCGGGCCTTCCAAGAGCGTGGTCAGGCGCTCGGCGAGGTGGCTCTGTCCGACGAAGAGAGCCAGTTCGGAGGGGCGCAGGCGTTCAGGCAGAGGCTGAGACAGAGACATGAAGGCTCCAAGCTTGCCCGCCGGGGCGGGTATCGTTAAGCGTCGGCGCTTTCGAGGACGACTTCGTCCCTGCCGTCGCGTTCTTCCATAAGGACATTGACCTTTTCAGAGCGGGCCGTGTTGATTTTGCGGCCCACGTAGTCGCCGTGGATGGGCAGTTCGCGGTGGCCGCGATCCACGAGGATGGCTTCCAGCGCGGCGCGGATCGTGCGCCCGGTGAACAGCACGTCGTCGACGAGGATGACGTTTTTATTGTCGAGAGGTGTGGTGATGTTGGACTCGCCGATGGTGGGGCGGGCGTGCATCGTGGTCCAGTCGTCCCGGTACAGGTTGATGTCCAGCGTGCCGAAGGGCAGCTTTCGCCCGAGCTTGTCTTCCAGCACCTTGCCGAGGCGGACGGCGAGGTCGACCCCGCGCCGCTGGATGCCCAGCAGTACGGTCTGTTCACAGTCTCCGTGACGTTCCATGATCTGGCAGGCGAGACGGTCGAGAACGCGGGCGATCTCGTCGGCATGAAGAAGGACGGTGGTTTTCATGGGCAACTCCTCTTGAGGTCCGGGCACGTGTGCCGCGAGGGGACGGGCTCCCGCGCGCCTTGAGATCGTCAGGATATACTATTCCCTGTAGAGTGAAAAGATCGGATTTGTCCATGAAATACACGGGGACGGCCCCATGGGGCGGCTCCGGCGGGGCAAAGGAGGCTTGACAAGGACCGCCCGGCAACTATGTTATCCCCACTCAGGCCGTCGCAGCGAGGGCCTGTAACAGCCCGCGTGTCCGGGAGAACGGCCTTCCCGCCCAAAGGGCGTTAAGCCGGAACCGCCAATCTTAACAAATCCCGAAAGCAGCCGCAGAAAGCCTTTATCGAAAGACTGAAAGCGACGGATGAGGCTGCGTTGGAGGACCTGATGATCTCTCTTACCGAAGAGGCTCGCAAAGAGCTTGAAGCGTATTTTGAAGGCAAGGAAAAGACCCCCATCCGGGTGTACCTTGCTCCCGGCGGCTGCAGCGGACCCCGCTTGGCCCTCGCCCTCGACGAACCCGGCGAGGACGACGAAACGTCCGAGGACAACGGCCTGACGCTCTGCATCAATAAGGAACTGGCCGAGAAGGTCGGCGCGGTAACCGTCGGCATGACCCATATGGGTTTTGTGGTCGAATCCGAAATCCCCCTGCCGAGCGGCGGCAACGGCGGCGGCTGCTCGTCCTGCTGCGGCGGCTGCGGCAGTTCCGGCGGTTGCCATTAAGGTTGAGGCTGCGGGACAGCTCCGAAAGGCCCTCCCGTACCGATATGCTCAAAGCGAACCATCCGGCGGGGTTCCCGTTGCGCAAAAAGCGATTCCGTGAGAAAAGCCCTAACGAAAGGTTCCCTTGCCATTTGGCTTTTGCACACTACCTTCTGAAGAAGACGGATATGGCGCTTCCCCGCATTTGTCCGTTTCCCCTCTTCATCATTTATTCCGGAGGAAACAATCATGTTTACGATTAGCGAAACGGCTTCCCACGAGCTGGAAGCGTATTTTGCCGACAAGGAAAAAACGCCTATCCGCGTGTATCTCGCCGCTGGCGGCTGACGCGGCCCGCGCCTCGCTCTGGCTCTGGATGAGCCTACTCCCGAAGACAAGGTTTTTGAGCAGGACGGATTTACCTTTTGCATCGCCGGCGATCTTCTTGAAACCGTGGGCGGCGTGAGCATCGACCTGACGTACATGGGCTTTTCCGTCGAACCCGAAATTCCCCTTGCCAATACGGGCGGGAGCAGTTGTGGCGGAAGTTGTTCCTCCGGCAGCTGCGGCACCCACTAGCTCCCATAGCATTTGACGACAAAAAGGCGGCGTTCCGAAGAACGCCGCCTTTTTTCGTATAGGAAGCCCGTCCCTTGATTGCGTGGGGACGCCTGCGGTTAAGAGCGCTTTTGGCGGCGCCTTTGATGGCAGCAGGGACACCCGCCGGTATGCAGCACGCCTTTTTCCTCCGCCTTGGCAAGCAGCCAGACGACGGCGACGAGAAAGGCGAGCGTCAACAGGACGGACACGTTAGATGCCCAGGTTGTTGTAGCCGCAGTCCACGAACATGATTTCGCCGGTCACGGCCGAGCCGAGATCGGAAGCGAGGAAGACGGCGGCCTTGCCCACGTCTTCGGTGGTCACGTTGCGGCGGAGGGGGGCGTGTTCTTCAATGTGATTGAAGATCTGCTTGAAGTCGGAAATGCCAGAGGAAGCCAGCGTCTTGAGGGGGCCGGCGCTGATGGCGTTGATGCGCACGTCCTTCGCGCCGAGATCGACGGAAAGGTAGCGGACCGAAGCTTCAAGGGCCGCTTTGGCGACGCCCATCACGTTGTAGTTGGTGATGATTTTCTGAGCGCCGTAGTAGGTCATGGTGAGCACGGACGCGCCGGGGTTCAACATGGGCTCGAAGGCATGGCAGAGCGCGGTCAGGGAATAGGCCGAGACGTTCAGGGCCGTGGCGAAACCGTCGCGGGAGGTTTCGATGAAGCGCTTGGTCAGGTCTTCACGGTTGGCGAAGGCGACGGAATGGACGAGCACGTCCACGCTGCCCCATTTTTCTTTCACGAGCGCGGCGGCGGCGGCGATGTCCTCGTCGCTGGTCACGTCGCAGGGGAAGATAAACTCACCGCCGAGCTCTTCGGAGATGGGTTCCACGCGCTTGTGGATGGCTTCACCGGCATAGCTGAACGCCAGCCGGGCGCCTTGTTCCTTAAAGCAGGAAGCGATTCCGTACGCGATGCTTCTGTTGTTGGCCACCCCGAAGATGAGGCACTTTTTGTCTTTCAACAGCATGGTTTCCTCGTAGTTGGTACTGAGTGGAAAAGGGGCCTCCGGCGGCCGGGGAAAAGCTCCCCCAGTGACGGGCAAACCGGAAATCCGTGAATCTCCCTTCCGCCGTCGGCGGAAAGGCGGTTTCCAGGCTGCGAAGAGGCCGGTAATGAGTGGTGCGGAAATTCCCGCGAACGGGCTTGATGGCATCAGCCATACGCGCCCGGCAAGCGTTTCCGCCGCCCGGTTTTCCGCCTGCCGAGTGTTGCGGACGGAGTGCGGGCAAGCTCAGAGGAGGCTCTTTGAGATAAAGAGTTCCTCCTCCGGTTTTCCCTCATTTTATATTAGAGAGCAAGCTCGGAGCCGGTCAGAATGCGGTAGGCTTCGAGATATTTGTTCTGGGTGGCTTCGACCACCTCCTTGGGCAGGGCGGGCGGCGGCGGGGTCTTGTCCCACGGCTGTCCGGACAGCCAGTCGCGGAGGTACTGCTTGTCGAAGCTCGGCTGGCTCTGGCCCGCCTTATAGCCCTCGGCGGGCCAGAAGCGGGAGGAGTCGGGCGTCAGCACTTCGTCGATGAGGATCAGCTCGCCGTCGACCATGCCGAACTCGAACTTGGTGTCGGCAATGATGATGCCGCGGCTTTCAGCCCACGCGCGGCCTTCCTTGAAGAGGGCCAGGGCGATGTTCTCGATCTGATCGGCGATGTCCTTGCCGAGGATTTCCGCGGCCCGGGCCGTGGAAATGTTCTCGTCGTGCTCGCCGAGTTCCGCCTTGGTAGACGGGGTGAACAGCGGCTGTTCGAGACGGGCGGACTCCAGCAGACCTTCGGGCAGCTTGTAGCCGCAGACGGAACCGGTGGCCTTGTAGTCCTTCCAGCCGGAGCCGGTGATGTAGCCGCGCACGATGCATTCCACCGGCAGGGGCTTGGCCTTCTTCACGAGGACCGAACGGCCTTCCAGTTCTTCGCGGTAGGGGGCCAGCGCGGCGGGGAACTTGTCCACGTCGCTTTCGATGAGGTGGTTCTTGACGAGGTGGGCGAACTTTTTCATCCAGAACAGGGTGATCTGGTTGAGGATGACGCCTTTGTACGGGACCGGCTCGTTCATGATGACGTCAAAGGCGGACATGCGGTCCGTGGTGACGATGAGCAGGGTGGAGTCGTCGATATCGTAAATATCGCGGACCTTACCTCGGTTGAGCAAGGGGAATTCCTTGATGTCGGTCTTGGTCGTGACTTTCATGTGACGTCCTTTGAGCGTTGGCGTGGGTTGAACGTTGACGGAATTATTGCTTCCGGCATTCCATCGAGCGGGCATGGGCTTCGAGCTGCTCCATGCGGGCGAGCCGGGCCACGGCGTCCGCATTGGCGGCGGCGAAGGCGGGGCTGGCGGCGATGCTGGTGCGTTTGCAGAAGGTCTGTACGGAAAGGGCCGAGGAGAAACGGGCCGTGCCGAGCGTGGGCAGCACATGGTTGGGCCCGGCGAAGTAGTCGCCGAGGGGCTCCGGCGCGTAGGGGCCGAGGAAGACCGCGCCCGCATGACGGATACGGGGCAGCACGGACCACGGCTCGCGCATCAGCACTTCGAGGTGCTCCGGGGCCACGCGGTTGGCGAGGGCGATGGCGGCGTCCATGTCCGGCACGAGGACCACGGCGCTCCAGTCGGCCAGCGATTTGCGCACGATGTCGGCACGGGGCAGGGTGGCTGACTGGCGTTCCAGTTCCGCGATGACGGCATGGGCCAGAGCCTCGTTGTCCGTAATGCAGATGGCGGAGGCCAGCGCGTCGTGTTCGGCCTGCGAGAGCATGTCGGCGGCGAGCCATTCGGGGTTGGCGGAATCGTCGGCGAGGACAAGCACTTCGCTCGGCCCGGCGATCATGTCGATGCCCACCCGGCCCTGCACGAGCCGTTTCGCGGTGGTCACCCAGATGTTGCCCGGCCCGGCGATGACGTCCACGGGCGCGACGGTTTCGGTGCCGTAGGCGAGCGCGGCGATGGCCCACGCCCCGCCCATGCAGTAGATTTCATGCACGCCGAGCAGGTGCGCGGCGGCGAGGATATGCGGATTGAGGGTGCCGTCGGCGCGGGGCGGCGTGACTACGGCGATTTCGCGGACGCCCGCGGCCTGCGCCGGGATGGCGGTCATGAGCAGGCTCGAGATGAGCGGCGTGTTGCCGCCACGCCCTCCGGGGACATAAAGGCCCGCGCGGTCCACAGCTTCGATCTTCTGGCCGAGGATCGTGCCGTCGTCGCGGGTGAGGAACCATGAGCGATCTTTTTGGGCTTCATGGAAGGCGCGGATGTTGTCCGCCGCCTGTTTGATGCAGTCGAGGCTTTCGGCGGGAATGTCGCGGGCGGCCTGCTCCAGATCCTCGGCGGGCACGCGCAGGGGGGGCCGCATGTCCGGACAGTCGAACCGCCGGACATACTCGAGGACGGCGCTGTCGCCGCCCTTGCGGACCGCGTCCAGCATGGCACGCACATCCGTTTCCACGGTCTGATCGGGGTTGTCGCGGTTTTCCAGAAGCCGCAGCAGTTCCGGCCACATGGCTTCTGACGACAGCGACAGCAAACGACACGTCATGATGACTCCTTGGGCCTCCGGCGGACCGGGGGCGTCTCCGGGGCTCCCCGGATGATGAAGAGGCTTGGTAAGAACAGATGACTTTAGAGCAGGAACGTCGGAAAGTCGAGCCTCACACCGAGCGTTTTCCCAAGTGGATTTCTAGGATTGGCGCGGGCAATGGGCGGGATCGTTTTCCGTTTTCGTTTTTTGATTGTGCGTCACGCTCTTTACGCAGAGGCGGAAACAGGGTATCGCCTTGCTCATGAAGAGAGTGTTTTTTCTTTTTGGAACCATCATCGGCGTGCTCGTGGCCCTCGGCCTCGCAGCCGTGGTTGGCGTCTATTTTTGGGCTGTCCGGGATTTGCCGGGGTTTACCCGTATCGCCGATTACCGTCCCGCACTCACCACCACCGTTCTGGCGCGTGACGGGAGCGTCATCGGTTCTTTTTACCGGGAAAACCGTTTCCTCATTTCGCTCGATCAGATGCCCAAGATGCTCCCCAAGGCTTTTTTGGCCGCTGAGGACGCTGAATTCTATGAACACGAGGGCGTGAACCCGGTCGCCATTTTCCGCGCCTTCCTCATCAACCTCCAGTCCGGCACAAAGCGGCAGGGCGGCAGCACCATCACGCAGCAGGTGATCAAGCGCCTGCTCCTGACGCCTGAACGCAGCTACGAGCGCAAGATCAAGGAAGCCATCCTCGCGTACCGTCTGGAGCATTACCTTTCCAAAGATGAAATCCTGACAATCTATCTGAACCAGACCTTCCTCGGGGCCAACGCGTACGGCGTGGAGGCTGCGGCTCGGACGTACTTCGGGAAGAACGCCAAGGATCTCACGCTGGCCGAATGCGCCCTCATCGCGGGCCTGCCCAAGGCTCCCTCCCAATATAACCCCTACCGTGACCCGAGCGCCGCCATCGGTCGCCAGCACTACGTGCTGCGCCGTTTGCGCGAGCTTAACTGGATCACGGAAGCCGAGTACGACGCCGCGCTCAAGCAGCCGCTGGTGTTCAAGCAAATGGCGGACGGCATGGGCCGTCAGGGGGCATGGTATCTGGAAGAGGTGCGGCGTCAGCTTATTGATCTGTTCAGCGAGGAAAACGCCAAAAGGCTCGGCATCGAGTTGCCCGTGTACGGCGAGGATGCCGTCTATCAGATGGGCTTTACCGTGCAGACGGCTATGAGCCCTCCGGCGCAGATGGCGGCGGACGAGGCGTTGCGTTCCGGGCTGGAAGACTTTACCCGCCGTCAGGGCTGGCAGGGGC
>ENA-UERW01001637-UERW01001637.1-human-gut-metagenome-genome-assembly--contig:-NODE-1637-length-14044-cov-4.047397_pt1 | contig 14044 bp, 9 predicted proteins | sample MGYA00242994_ERZ507995 | MGnify/ENA primary metagenome ERZ507995 (study PRJEB26167, sample SAMN06115492) | human gut metagenome | host: Homo sapiens | place: China:Chongqing | collected 2015-04-26...
CAGGTTTGTTTCTTCAACTGTCAGTCTAATCATGCTCATACCTCCAATTCGTGATGCTTTGTTTTTGCTGTCTTTTTCGGGACTTTTGGGGATTTTTCTGTTTGTAACTGCGCCCGGACAGAGGGAAGGGACTGTTTCATCTCTTTCTTCCTCTCGCTTTTATCTATCAGCGCATAAACGCCATGCCTGCCCTCCAACGTAGATAAGGAAAGGCTTTTGTAAGGGAGCATGGAAAGCAGCCGTTCCATATCCTTATCCGTTGCCAGTGGAACAAAGTAGGGAGAAAGCTCTACCGCACAATGGGTTTTTTCGGGGCTATCCGGTTCTCCAAGCCCTTTTACATTTTCCACAATCCGGCGGGCTTCTGCTTCAATCCGTCTGTCATGCAGGGCGGCGATATGTAACTGAAAATCCCTCTGCGTATGAGGTGTTCGTTTTTTCTGCTGTTTCCTCAAAAGGCTTTTTAAGGCTTCCGGGTCGTTTGGCTGTGCTTCAAAACGTATAAACTTTCCAAGTTGCGGGTCAGTGTCCCCGTCAAAATATTGTCCGGCAGGCTTTGTCAGCTCCCCATGCTCATAAATCAGCGTGTAGTTGTCGGCAGGGATTGATTTTTCGATTACTTCCCGGAAATGCTGCAAATAATCCAGTTCATAAAGATTGCCCTTGATTTTTTCCTGCTCTGTGCCTGTCAGTTCCACCGCATAGGCAAGGATAGTATCGCGGGTCTGTTCCCCGTAAAACCGCCATGTATTATGCTGCCTTGTATCCTTTAGAAAAACGTCCCGTTCCCGGAAGCAGCACGTCCCGGACGGGCGGGAAAACCACAAAAGCCGTTTGTCCTCCGGGATAAGGCTTACCGCCGCTTTCCGCAAAATCTGTTTGTCTATGTCAAAATCGCTCTGATAAAAAGCGGTGTTCTGTTTCATTATGGCTTCAAGGGAAGCGATAACGTCCACATTTTCAAATTTTTGTAACTTCATAGGTCAGCTCCTTTCCAAATCCTGTGTTTTCTGTCTTGCCTGTTTCTTCGTCGTCTGTTCTTTCGCTGCTTTAAGCTGCGCCCGGATAGAGGGCTTTTCCTGTTTGGCAGACTTGCCGCGTTCCTTATCGGTTTTCAATGCTTCGGCGTATTCTGCAAGGGAAATCTGTTCCCCGGCTTTCGCCTTTTCCTCCAGTTCCGCAGCGGTCGGGGTGTTGTTTATCTGCCCGTCAATCATATTGTAATTTTGCTCGGTGGTCTGCTCGGCAGCTTTCAGATAGTTTTCCGGTTGCAAAAACTCCGGCACTTCCTTATAACCGAAGTTGTCTACATAGTGGGCGGTGTCCTGCCCGTTCTGATGAAGCACCACCACGTCAGAAACGGAAAGGCTGTGTCCCTTAAAATCTTTCGGGTGGTCGATATTAAAGCGGGTGTAAATATCTTCAAGGGAAGTCCCCGGCGTAAGCTCTGCGGAATAGACAAGCGCATAGTTTTTCGGGTCTACCCGGTGTCCTGTGGCAGTCAGACGGTCGTAAGGTTCAAAGCGCAAGTCCCTTGTTTCGTCCCCGCCTTTTATCTGAAAAATGGAAAAGGTGTCTTTGTCCTGTGGGGCTTCCTGTTCCGGCTGCTCCTGTGCGGGTTGTTCCTGTGCAGCTACCTTTTGCTGCCGGATATGCGCCCTCTGTATCTCGGTCGGCTTTTCCCCGGTAAGGGGTGCAATGGCTTTCACATAATCAGCCGCATAATAGGCGTTACTGGTAAGCTGCCGCTGCCATGCCCCGGCTTTTGGCGACCAACGGAAGCCATTACTTTTTAAGGCTTCCCGCGTGGCTTCGTCCGGCTTATCCTCAAAGAAGATTTGCAGTCGGTTCGCTTCGGTGTTTGCTTCCACCTTGCCGCCGTCAAATTCCCAACCTACAAAACCGATTTCTTTTTGCTGTGAAAGGGATTTGATACGGTCTTTCACGCGCCGGATTTCTGCGCTGTTATTGGATAACGCCCAAGTCGCAAAGGGCTTGTCCTCCAAATGCCAACTGCTCGCCATGTCTGCTTTCAATTTTTCCAGTTCCTCCGGCGGTAAATGCGGGCAGCCGTCAAGGGTCTTATGCTTGCGGTAGTAGGCGTTTACGGCTTTCATGGTTTCCTGTGATTTTTCAAGGCTTTCCAGTTTCTTTTCTAACTTCTGTACTGCCTGCGGGTCGTCTGCGCTGATACCGCCCATGCCGGTACTGCGGATTTTATCAAGAAGCCCTTGTATGTCCTGCCATTCCCGGTAATTGCTGTCGCGGGCTGCGTTCTGCTTTTCTTTCTTCCTTGTGGGGAAGTTAGAGCCGCCCGCAATCAGGATAGAGGGAACACGCGCGTCAATCTCATAGCCTTTGTTCATGTTCGCCGCCAGTTTCCGGGCGTAGGTGTCAAGCAGGCTGTCGATTTTATCATGGTACATCGGGTCTACCCGCTGTTTCTGCCTTTCTGCAAGCTGTACGGCTTCATCTACATAATGCCTGTATTCAGCCGTCGCGCTGCCTTGCTTATAATCGGAAAAACTGTTCATATCCTTTGCACGTTTGGCGGCAACTTCATTGATAGTGTAATAAGGGGTGGGTGCAGCCTGTTCCGGCTGTGCTTCTTTTTCCTGTACCGGGGCTGTTTCTTCGGGAAGCTCCTGCGCGGCTGCTTCTGCTTCGGACTGTTTGGTAGCTTCCTGTGCGGGCTGCGCCTGTTCGGTGGTCTGTTCCTTATCCTGTGCCTTTTGGATTTCTGCAAAATGTCCGTCTATGGTATCAATCAGATTTGCGGCGGTGCTGCGGATTGTTTCAAGAGAGCCTTTCAGTTCTGCAAGTTCTTTTCCGCTGCTCCACCCGGCGATATACCCAAAAGAATAGTCCGACGTATCAAGCCCGTAATGTTGGCAGACAGCATAGGCGACGCTTTCCGCCTGTACCTCGCGGGTGCGGCGGTCGGGGCGTTCCGTCATGGCAAGGGCGGTATCATGCAGCGTGGCGTGGGCGATTTCATGGATTGCGGTCTTGATATTCTGCAATTCGTCCATGCCCTCGTTGATGAAGATACGCTTTTCCTCATAATTGCAGCGTCCTTTTACGCCGCCGCTTAGTGCTTCAAATCCCATAGCAAACGGGGAAGTCTTTTCAAGGGCAGCGAAAAAATCCTTGTATTGTTCCACGTTGCCCGTAAGCTCATAGGTAAGGGCAGGAAGTTCTTTTCCCTCGGTCTGTGAAATATCAAAGACAGATACTACACGAAAAGCGGGTATCTTGATTTCTTTTTCTTCGGTAACAGGTTTTCCGTCCTTATCGAAAACAGGCTTTTGGGTGTCCGGGTCGATTTTTTCCACCTGCTTCTTGACGGTAAACGGGGACGGTGCAAGTATCTTGATAGCTTTTTCTCCGGGCTTTACATGGCGGTCAAATTCCTTTTCCCATTGTTTATAGCCTTTCACAAGATTGCCGCCCTGCATGGCGATAAGGATTGTATTGTTAAGGCTGTAATCATGGAATTTTGACATGGTACGCAGATAATCGGCGTAACGGTCGCTTTCATACAGTCCTAAAATTCCCTGTTCCAGTCGGTCGGTAATCTCTTTCATTTTATCGGCGGGCTTTTCAGAAGATAGGATAATCGGGAGAACCGGGGGCTGCTCTGTGGCGGCGGTTTGTATGGCTGCGGAAGCGTCAAGGTCTGCCTGTTCCTTTTCCTGTACTGGCGGCTGCGGCGTTACCCGGTATTCCTCCGGCACGTCGCGCCCGTCGTACCACTGTGTAAAGGTGTTGCGGTTATTGTAGATATAGCCCTGCTCGGTAAAGCTGCCCCCGTCATTGATAGCAGCGTCCCGCCCGTATTCCTCATACATGAAATATTTTTTTGCTTCTTCGGGCAGCTCCAACTCGTCCAGTTCCTCAATCAGATAATGCCCGTAATCTTCCTCACTCTGTACGGACGGATAAAGCCAGTAACAATCAAGGTTTTGTGCAAGGTTGATAATGTCCTGTAAGTCCCTTGTATGGTCGCCGTATGCCATAGCTGCAACAAATTTTTCCCGGTCGTCGTCAAACTGCATTTTCAAAAGTTCGCTCAAATAGTTCAGCTCGTCAAGGCTTCCAAGCTCGGTCAATTTTCCTGCCAGTCCTACAATAGAGGACTGGTATTCTGTGATATGCAACTCCCCGTAGTTTTTGCCGTCTATCCCGATACGGTCAAAGACTTCTTTCAAATGCTCGGCAGTCGTGGGGAATGATACCCATTCGCCCGCAGGTCTGCCCTCGGTGTACTTTCCAAGATTAGAAAGATACCCGCTTAAAATCGTTTCTGCCATGCGTTCACTCCTTTCGTTTTCAATCATACGGTGCATAAGTTCGTAGTCCTCCATGCTCATGCTCCCGTCAAAAATATAGGGGTCGGGTTCTTCGCCGTCCCGGTAGGCTTTTTCAGAGAAAGGAAGCCCCGCAGCGTGGGCGGCGGCTCTTGCTTCCTCGATAAGCTCCGGCGGCAGCCTGTCGTCGTGGGCTTCGATAAATTCCCCGATATTGCTATATCCGTTTTCGTAGTGGCGGCGCACCCCGGCGGTCAGCTCGTCAAGGTTCATATCCTCGCCAAGATAGCCGGAATAATAGCCGTTTACCACAACGGCGGCAGGGTCAGCCTGTTTGATTTCTTCCATGCGGCTTCTGTCCTCCGGGTAGAGAATATCGCCCATTTCAAGGTGGAAATATTCAGCGTTCCAAGAACGTCCCGTTTTCCAAAACGCCACCCAAGCGATACCGTCCCTTAATTCTTCTTGATAGTCCTTTACGGTGTCCCGTAAACTTGCCATGTGTAACCTCCTTTCTTCGGTTTCAGAGGGTAAAACCCTCCATAAAACAGAGGGTTTGGGAAACTTCCCAACAAGCAAAAATCCCCGCCGTTCTCGGTAGAGAAAGCAGGGATTTTACGGAAAAGGGTACTCTTTTCCTATGCTTGCTATTCAGTTATTTTTTCTTCGGAAGCTCCACCCGGTAGTTGACATATTTCCCGCCCGTATCAGCCAATACGATAGTTCCGTCGTAGGTTTTGCCCGTCTTTGGGGAATAGAGCTTCTTCACATTTACCTTGCCGGATTGTAAGAGTGCAGCGGCAATCTTCGGGGAAAAGGCTACTTTGCGTTCCTCAAAGAAGCGGTCATTTTTCCACATGGTAAAGATACATTCCTTGTTGCTGCAATAGTAATTCTTCTTGCCCTCATAGACAGGAGAACCGCAGCGGGGGCAGCTTCCCAACGCTTCCCGTTCCGGCTTGAACATCTGCGCTTTATCATCAGAAAGAAACGGATAGGTCTTTACCAGTTCCCGCGCCATATCCTCGATACCCTCCATAAATGCGGCGGGGTCTGCCTTGCCTTTTGCAATCTGCGTCAGATTGTTTTCCCATTCTGCGGTAAGCTGCGGGCTTGTCAAGGTGTCCGGCAGGACACACACAAGATTGATACCGTCCTTTGTGGGAAGTAGCTGCTTGCCTTTTCGCTCCACAAAGCCGCCCTTTACCAGTTTTTCAATGACGGCGGCGCGGGTGGCGGGAGTTCCAAGCCCTTTGCGTTCTGCGTCCGGGTCGGTGTCCTCGCTTCCGGCGCGCTCCATAGCAGAGAGCAGCGACGCTTCGTTGTGAGGTTTTGGCGGTGTTGTGTCATGCTCCGTTACCTTTGCCGTCGGATTTTCAAAGGTCTGTCCCTCGGTAAATGGCGGCAGGGTCTTTTCTGTGTCACTGTCTGCGTCGTCCGTTTCGGGCTTGTTCTTTAAGGCTGCCCTGTATCTTCGGTCAATCTCTTTCCACCCGTCGGACAGCACCGTTTTTCCCCTTGCGATAAAAGACTGTCCGGCACATTCAAAAACTGCTGTAACCGCTTCAAAGGTATGCGGTGCAGCGGTCGCCATGAGCAGACGCGCCCCGGCAAGGGTAAGGATATTCCTTTCGCTTTCCGGCAGCGTGGCAAGGTCGGTCTTTGCAAGCTCCATAGTCGGGATAATGGCATGGTGGTCTGATACCTTTTTACTGTTCAGCACCTTTCCAAGCTCCGGCGTGAAGTCTTTTCCCGCCATAAAAGAAAATTTCCCACAAAGCAGCTTGATAATGCCCGCCGCTGTGTCGCTCATGTCGTCGGTCAGAAATGCGCTGTCTGTTCTCGGATAAGTAAGAAGTCTTTTTTCATACAGAGATTGTGCAAGGTCAAGGGTCTGCTTTGCGGTATAACCGAACAGGCGGTTTGCTTCCCTCTGTAAAGAAGTAAGGTCAAAGAGCTTCGGCGGGGCTGCGGTCTTTTTCTCTTTCACAAGGGAAGTACAGACTGCTTTTGACGCTTCGCAAGTCGTTTTTAATGCGTCGGCTTCTGCCTTATCTGAAATTCTTTCACTTGCAGCTTCCGCGCCGGATAAGGTAAGGCGAACATGATAGTATTTTTCTTTCTTAAATGTGGTAATCGCTGCGTCCCGGTCAACAAGCATTTTTAAGGTCGGGGTCTGTACGCGTCCCACGTTCAAGGTATGATTGTAAAGGACAGAGAAAAGGCGGGTGGCATTGATACCGATTAACCAGTCAGCCTTTGCCCTGCACAATGCGGAAGCAAAGAGCGCGTCGTATTCCTCGCCGTTCTTCAGACGGGAAAAGCCCTCTTTGATTGCGCTGTCCTCCATAGAAGAAATCCAAAGGCGGCGCATAGGTTTCTTGCAGCCCGCCATTTCATAGACAAAGCGGAAAATGAGTTCGCCCTCGCGCCCCGCGTCGCAGGCATTGACGACTTCGGAAACGTCTGCCCGGTGCATAAGCTCTTTTAGGGTTTTGAATTGCTTTTCCTTGTCAGAAGCAACGGTGTATTTCCATTCCTGCGGCAAAATCGGTAAGCTGTCATAGCTCCACTTTTTATATTGTTCCCCGTAGGTGGCAGCTTCCGCAAGCCCTACCAAATGTCCCACGCACCAAGAAACGATATAGCCGCTTCCTGTGAGAAATCCGTCTTTCTTTTCCTTTGCCCCCAGTACGGCAGCGATTGTCTGTGCCACACTGGGCTTTTCTGCGATAACTAAAATCAAATATAAGTTCCTCCTTTCAGCGTTCCGGCTCGGTTTTCTTTTTCTCCTGTACCTGTTTCAGACAGTACCCCACACAAGGGGACTGTCCCTTGTAAGGGCAGGAAGCACAAGCAGGGGGATAAGGAACAGGCGGCGCATTATCACGCCGCCCGTTCGGTTTCTGTATCATCATCTTTTCAAAGGGATTGTTGGTAAACAGGGTCATAGGGTTTCTTCCTCCGTTTCTTCATCTTCGGGAGTTTCCCCGGTATCTGCTTCCGGCTCGTCCTCGTCGTAGTCCTCAAATTCAAAATCTTCAAGGTCGGTATCGCCCTTTACATTCTGCTTAGGCTTTAGAAACTTAAAGTAGTAGAACGCTGCGCCGCCACCAAGCAGGGCAAAGAGGACTAAGGCAAGCACCACACCGGGATTGCCGCCTTTTTCTTTCAGTTCTTCCGGCTGCTCCGTTGGTGTTGGGGTAGGTTCTTTGCCTGTGCAGCCTGTCATACTGGTAACACATACCGGGCAGGACGTGTTTACCTTTCCGGCTTCGCATTTCTCCGTACAGTTACAGATTTCCGGCTTTTTGGCAGCTTCGCCGTTTTCGGTCAGTGCCATAAGGTCGGCTTCGTCCACTTGATTTAGGAAATGTACGGTCTGTTCGCCCTCGGCGGCGCGGTCAATGAGGATATAGAAATAGTTGCCGCCTTTGGTGGTAACAGTGATAAGCTGCTTATTGCCGCCGTAATCGTCAACCAGTGTAGCGTTTCCCTTTGGGGTAAGGGGCGGCGTTTCCTCTTTTTCCTCCACAACTACGTTGCTGTCGTTGGTCGCGTCCCCGGCGTTCGGCTCTGTAGCTGCGCCCTGTGCATAGGCAGGGACAGAAAAACCGCCCATAAGGATAAGGGCGGCACAAAGGGCAGTCATGGTCTTTTTCAGTTTATTCTTCATCTGCATTTTCCTCCTGTTCGTTTTCTTCTGCGGGTGCGGCAGTCATGCCGGGAATACCGCCGCCGGACAGCATAGCGTTCAGTTCCTGCGGGGTCAGACGCATAGCTCGTACAAGCTGCACGATTTCAAGGTTTTCCGCTTCGGTTTTCTGCGCTTCCAGTCCTTTTAACTTGTTCTGATACTCTGTGATTTTCTCGCGGGTCTTTGCGATTTCCTTATTGATACGGTCGATTTTATTGTTTGCCATAGGTCATTTCTCCTTTCTTTTTGGGGTTGCTTTACCAGTTCATCAGCCCGTAGCCTTTGATACATTGATAGTTAAGGTCATAGCTCTTTATCTTGCAGGCGTCGCCGGAATTGCCCTCAACGGTATAGACGCGGCTGCCGTCCCTGCCAAGCACAAGCCCCACATGGTCGGCAACGCCGTCTAAATCCCAATCGAAAAAGATAGCGTCGCCCGGTGCGATATTCTCATAGCCGCGTGCGCCCCATTGTCCCCTTGACTGAAACCAAGGGACACCCTGCCATTCGCAGCCCGCAAATCGGGGTTCGCTTTTTCCTGCTTGATTGTAGCACCATGATACAAAACAGGCGCACCATTCCACGCGGCTGTTAAAGCCGTACCAAGACCAGTAAGGGTAGCCGCCCACATTTCCGACTTGCTGCTTTGCAAGCTCCATAAGCTCTTGATTTCCGGGGCGCGTACCGTTTACAAACTCCACACCGCTTAAATCCTCGGACGGGCTTCCGTCGGGAGAACCGCCGCCAAAAATCAGCGGTTTGTTGCCGCTTGTTTCCAAATACACCCGGTACATTTCAAGCTGCTGTGGCGTAAGAAGTTCCTCCGCAAGCTCTGAAATCGGCTTGTTTGTCAGTTTCACATTTAAGATGTGATACTCATAAGGGACTTCCTCGGTGGTGGTTTCCCCGGTTTCCGGGTCGGTGCTTGTTTCGGTGCGGTAGCGTATTTCCACTTCCTCGGTCAGCGTCAAGGTGTACTGCATGGAAAAGATACGTTCAAGCTCTGCCTGTGCGCTCTGCGGGGTGTAGCTCTGCAAGAGGGCGGTCAAGTAAGACGCAAGTTCGTGGGGATTATGTCCGATACTGTCAAGGTCATAGCGGTATTCATCATAGCCGGGGTGGGTGTTTTCGATATTGTCAATCTCACTTTGTAGCCCGTTTTCCAATGCGGCATAGTTGTTTTCAACCGCCACAAGGTCGCTGTCCTCGGACGTGTAGGACGTGCCAAGCACCCCGTTTGTCAAGCCCGAAAACATAGCCCCGCAAGAGGACAGCCCTGCGGAAATCATAATAAAGAGAAGCAGCGCGGCAACTGCAATCAAAACACCCGCCGGGTGTCTTGCCGCAAATGCGGCGGCTTTCCTCGTTTCCTCGGCGGTTTTCTTTGCCGTCTTTCTTGTGGCTTCCGCTGCGGCTTTTGCCCCTCCTTTCTTTGCCGCCTTTGCATACTGGCGTTTTATCTGCTGTTTCTGCATGAAACGGGAAAGCGGGTTAGAAGTAAGCTGCGGGTTGTCGTGCAGGGTTTTGTGATACTGGAAGTTGACGTTTGCCTTAAATGCTGCCTTTTCTGCCTTTGCCGCTTCCCGGTAAGGTTTCAGCTTATGGCTGCGGTAGCCCTGTTTTAACTTCCGCGCCCCGTATTTCGCGCCGCGCTCGGCAAGTTCCTCCGATTTATGCGCCTCCTCCACGCCGGAATTGTCCTTTTCAACCGAATGTATCTTGTTATGGACGAAAATCCCCGCTTCCTGTGCGGGGCGGGACAGCGGGTTTCCCTTTTTGCCGCCGGGTATCGGTTTTTCCTGTTCTTCAAAGCGTAAGCGGGTCTTTGCTTTTCCTGTGACTTCCTCAAAGGTGCGCTCCTTAACCAGTTTCTTTTGCTTTGGGACAGCTGCCTTTGCCGCGTCCAGTCGGTCAGCGGCTTTGTTTGATTTCTCAATATAGCGTTCCAGTTCCGGAGCGGCAAGTTCTTCCTCGGTAAACTGCAAGCGGGAAGATGTTGTTTGTGCGGTGGCTTCCTCCTGTGCCTTGCGTAACGCTTTTTTATTGGCTTTGCGGGTCTGCGTTGCTTCGATATGCTCCATAACGCGCTCTGCTGTGGCGGTGTCCCTTGCGGGGGCAGCCCCCGGCGCGTGGGGTAACGGGACAGTTTGGGACGGTACACCTTGAAGCTGCGTCCCGTCCTGCGCCGCTTGCTGCTCCGGGGACTTTTGAAAATCCGCGTCCTGTTCCCGTTTACTGATACGCTCGGCGGTCTGCTGTGTTTCGTTTACCTCAATAAGCCCGTCGCGGGTCATTTTCTGTGTGATTTTATCGCGGGATTTATATTGCTTCATGGTCTGCACCTCACTTTCCGCTTTCGGAAACTTCCTCCGGCTTCGTTGTCATTACCCGGTAAAGCTCGGTATCTTTCGGGAAGCGGTCTACAAAAGGCAGCACCACATTTCCATAGAAGATAAGCCCCTCGCCCGCTTCGGTGTGGGTAACATACTTCATCTGCTGCGGGGAAATATTAAGCTGCTTTGCAAGGATAGTACGGTCGCCCTGCGCTTGATTGAGCATGAGGACAAAATCGCTGTTCTCAAAGATATTTTCCACCTCGCGGCTTGCCAAAAGGTCTTTGACGTTCTGCGTAATGGCTGTTGGGATACCGCCCCATTTACGGAAACGCTTCCAAATCTCCACGCTGTAAGCGGCGGTCTGTTCCTCTTTTAAGAGCAAGTGAAATTCGTCCATATAGTAGCGGGTCGCCTTTTTCTCTGCCCGGTTTATCGTTACCCTGTTCCATGTCTGGTCTTGCACAATGAGCATACCTAACTTTTTAAGCTGCTTTCCAAGCTGCTTTATATCAAAGCAGACAAGGCGGTTAGAAAGTTCCACGTTGGTTCTGTGGTTGAATACGTTAAGGCTGCCGGAAACATACAGCTCCAATGCCGCTGCGATACGGGCAGCTTCCGGCTCCGGCTGTCTTAACAGCTCGTCGTAAAGGTCGCCCAAGATAGGCATTTTTGCCGGGTCGGGGTCTGCAAGGAACGGGCGGTACACATTTCTTACAGCCCTGTCAATGACGGTCTTATCGACAGGCTGCAAGCCCTCCTTGCCGCCAATGACAAGCTCGCAAAGGGAAAGGATAAAATCACTTTTCAGCGCAAGGGGGTTGTCGTCCTCGCTGTAATTAAGGTTTATATCCATAGGGTTTACATACTGGGGCTTGCCGTCAATGCCCCTGCCCGTAGGGGAAAGCCGTATCACTTGCCCGTTTAGACGCTGCACAAGGGAAAAATACTCGGCTTCCGGGTCGCAGATGATAATGTCGTCGTCGGTAATGAGGAAAGCGTTTGTCATTTCCCTTTTGGCGGCGAAACTCTTACCGCTTCCCGGCGTTCCCAAGATAAGCCCGTTTGGATTTTTGAGCTGCTTTCTGTCGCAGAGTATCATATTGTTAGAAAGGGCGTTCAAGCCATAGTACAGGGCTTGCCCCGTCTGAAAAAGCTCCTGCGTGATAAAGGGAATGAAAATAGCGGTGCTTGATGTGGTAAGCCCCCGCTGTATCGGGATAAGGTTTTTCCCAATCGGCACACTGGATAAAAGCCCCGCTTCCTGCTGATAGTCAAGGCGTGTCAGGCGGCAGTTGTATTTCTGTGCGATACCCGCCGCAGCGAAAATGTCATTTTCCAGTTTCCGCTTCGTGTCTGCCATGTTTACCACAAGGAATGTAAGGAGAAACATTCGCTCGTTGCGGCTCTGTAAGTCCTGCAACAAGTTCTTTGCTTCGCTGCCAAAGGTGGCAAGGTCGGACGGGATTATATCCATGTCATAGCCGCTTCTAACCGCTTTTTTCTGTTCCTCAATCTTCATCTTGTCAAGGTCTGTGATTTTGCGCTTAATGGTCTTGATTGCTTCCGACTGGTCGATACTGCGGATATGTAAGTTGACGATTACACCTGTTTCCAAGTCCAGTATGTCAGCAAGCATACGGTCGTTGAGTTCCGGCGCAAGGATTTCAAGGAAGCTCGCCGCGCCGATTTTCTTCCCCATGCGGAAATATCTGCCCTCGCCAAAACGGAAAGAGGACGGGGCGATAAAATCCTTTGTAGACAGCCCCGACGGGGTAAGCCAGTCAAAGGAAAAGGAGAACGGCTCGCCCTCCGGGTGGAATACCCCATGCAGCACCTTTAAGCGTTCATAGCCGGATAAGGGGCGGGCGGTTACGCCAAGCACCTTGAAATTGTTAAACACGTCGGTTTCGATACGGGAAAGTCTTGATTTTGCAGCCGCCTTGTTATCGGCTTCAACGGTAAAGGTAATGTATTTGTGCTTCACAAGCCCGTTGTTGCCTTTACTAAGCTGATTTTTCAGCATATCCGAATACTCGGTGCGGATAGAGTTAAAAGCGTCCTCCTGTGCCGGGATAGTGATAGCTTTTTCTGCCTGTTCCCGCTGCGTCCCTTGATTGATGAAAGAAAGCTGCACGCTCACGCTCGCGTCAAAGTAGTTGAGGAAATCGCACCAGTTTTCAAAAATGGCGGTCTTATCGTCTGCCTGTGCAAGCTGATAATTGATGTCCTCGAACACGACGCACTTTGAATATCTCTTTTCCGTAACCTTGCAGATACCGTCCGGGTACATGGCAAGGTAGGGAATGGTCTGCTGTGCGGTGCGGGCTTTGCCGTCGCCTTTAGCCTTTCGGATAGCTTCGGCAATCTGTTTCTTTTCGGCGCGGGTCAGCTTACGCCTGTTTCCTGCGGCTTCCCGCGTCTTTTTTGTTTGTCCTTTTGACAATCGCTGATACCTCCTTTTCAAGTTTTCGCTGCTTTTCCAAGACAGCGTATAGGTTTTCGGTTCTGTAAGGTCGCTCCTTTGGGCGGGTAAACTTTGTCTGAACGACATTTCTTACCACCACTTCAAGGGGCTGCCCATGTTTTTCATACATGGCAAGCAGGAAACAGGGGAGCATGACGACAATCATCGCCATAGCCGCAAGGTTTGTCCCTGCGCTGCCTTTGAGCAAAAAAAACAGCGGCAGTCCGATTAAGAGAGCCGCCGCAAAACAAACGATTTGCCGCTTTGTCAGATTGAAAGCGACTTTTGTTTTGACTTTGGAAAGGTCTTTGGGTACAGGTACATACGCCAAGAAAATACCTCCTTTCTGCCCTTAGTGGGCGTTGAATATGGATTTTGCCAGTGTGCCGGATTTGAACAGGGAAAAACAGAGGATAACCGTATAGGCGGCAAGGGAAAATACCGCGCTGTGCAGATTGTCTGCGATTATCATATCGTTTACCAGTACGGCGTAAATACCGACACATATCATAATGAGGAAGCCTTGAAAACCAAGAGCGAACAGCCCTTTTAGGTAGTTGTTTCCAATCTGTCCCCATTCTCTGTTGGTCATGGTCGCAAATGGAATAGGCGATACCGAACAGTAAAGGTAAATCTCTATCATTCTGCCGTATAAGATAACGGTTATCAGTACGGACATGATTTTCATGCAAAGGCTCACAAGGCTTGTTTCAAGCACAAGTAAGAGCAGTTCGGGGATTTCCATATCTTCAAGCCCCTCCTGCATGGCGGCAAGGGCTTCGGCAACGTCGATATTCGTATCGCCGCCGATAACCCCCGCTGCGCCGGAAACGATATGCTGCGCCATATCAAAGACCGCCATTGTGATGTTGAACGTGTTGGTTACGATAAACACCGCGACAAAGGCTTTGAATATCCACTTAAAGAACATGAATGTTTCTATGTCGTGCATATTGTTCTTTTCCGTTACCATGCTGATTAGCTCGTAGCATAGGACATAGGTAATGACAAGCCCCGCAATCGGGACGATTACATTTTCAGAAAGGGTCTGTATCATGCTGAAAATGTTGGCGTTCCACCCTTGCGGGGTCTGTCCTACCTCGTTTGCGATAGTCCCGACTTTTTCGTTTACGTCCCCGAACATAGTTGACAGATTACCGTTTATCGCTCCGATAAGGATTTCCTTTATCCATTCGTTAATCGCGTCAAGTATGCTCTGCATAGGCAGCTACCCGCG
>ENA-UERW01001639-UERW01001639.1-human-gut-metagenome-genome-assembly--contig:-NODE-1639-length-14035-cov-3.069566_pt1 | contig 14035 bp, 7 predicted proteins | sample MGYA00242994_ERZ507995 | MGnify/ENA primary metagenome ERZ507995 (study PRJEB26167, sample SAMN06115492) | human gut metagenome | host: Homo sapiens | place: China:Chongqing | collected 2015-04-26...
TACTTCAAAGATACTTATTTTCTACCGACTTGATAGTTTTTACCCCATATTCTTGAACATTTTTCCCCCATGAGGTTTTATGATTCGGAAATAAAGGTTTTAGAAGTTCTATGGGAGTATGGAGAACTTACCGCTGGGCAAATTGCGGAAATTTTAGGAAAAGAAGAAGGGTGGAAAAGGACAACTGCTTATACAGTGGTTCAGAAATGCGTTGATAAAGGATATATTGAAAGGAAAAAACCAAAATTTACCTGTAAGGCTTTAATTACAAAAGAAGAAGCACAAATGAGCAGTGTTTCTGAACAGATTGAAAAATCTTATCCTTCCAAAATTGCTTTTTTTAAGGCGTATTTAAATAAAGATAATTTGACAAATGATGAGATTAAAGGCTTGTTTCAGGTAATAGATGATTTAAAGAAATAATGTGCTGAAGAATGGAAGTGTGCCATGAGTTTTTTATATATGAGTTTTTCGGCAAGTTATATTGTATTATTTACAGTTATTTTGCGGGGGATTTTTAAAAGATATTTACCAATAGAATTATTCTGCGGTCTTTGGTGGTTGGCAATGATCAGAGCCTTAGTGCCATTCTCAATTAGTTCTAACTATAGTATTTATAATATGAAAATAGCATTAGAAGGTGGCTTAAGGCAAATTTTAAATCTTACACTCTCGGAGAGAGAACAAACAGAGTGGATAATTTCCATAGGGTTAATAGTTTGTACGGTACTTATAATTTTTATTTCAGTATTTTTTGCAAGATATTTTTTAAAAATGCACAAATACTGTAATGATATTGCAGAAAATTCTGCTTTGATACAGAACTTAGGGATGGAAGAAGTTTTTGAAAGCATAAAATTTCCTGTAAGAAGGATAAAAATAAAGACTTCTGTTGTTTTAGATACGCCTGTATCTTATGGCTTTCTGCATCCAGTTATTATAATGCCTAAAGATTTAAATATAAATGATAAGGATACTCTAAAATGTATATTATTGCATGAGTGTATACATATCAAATATATGCATTATCTGTGGAAAATCGTATCTGTAATTGTTGTTTGTATACATTGGTTTAATCCATGTATGTGGCTGCTGTACTGGTATATGGATAAGGATACGGAGATTTTTTGCGATAAAAAGGTCGTTCAAATCTTACATGAGGATAAAAGAGAAATGTATGCCAGAACGCTTGTAAATATGGCGCTTTGGCAGAACGAAAGTAAGATTTTGGCAAATAATTTCATTAAAAAAAGCATGTTAAAAGAAAGGATTGTAATGATTATGAAATTTAAAAAGACATCTTTGGTAATGACATTGGCATCCCTGTTTATTTTTTCAAGTGCGGCAACCGCTTTTGCTACAACAGGAGTTTCTGTTGCAATGAATGATAGCAATAACGATCAAATACAGGTAATAGAGGAGTCTGATGAAAAAATTTGTTATATGAGAGATGAAGTTGTTACTCTGGCTCTTTCCTATGAGGAGTTAGAGCCCTATATAAATACGAATAGTACAGAAAGAGCCACAAAATCTATTTATATTAAAGATTACAAGTATAAGTCTAAAACGCCTTCTCCTGCTAGCTTGAAGGTGTCTATGGAGCAAAATGGATATACATATACAGGAACATTAACCTATGCATATGGGGAAAAAACAACCAGCGGAACGTATGTTGGATATTATTGTGGATATTTATATAAATAATCAATAATGATTTGGAATCGTTTTAATTTGATTAAAGAAAAATACCACTAATATAAGAGCTATTTAATATTTTATTGGAAGGGGATGGTTTTATGAAGGGTAAGAAAAAGTCTGTAATGGAGGTGATAAAAAATCCTGAATGAAAAATGCAGAAGCGTGCGACCAACACAAAATCTGTTTCAAACAGGATATAGCTAATTATACCACAAATGCAGTTAATATAAAATGAAAAATTTTATGAATATACAAGCAGTAAAGAAGGTGGAAGGGTTATGACTTTTAATAAAAGTAAGTTAAGAAAAGTACTTGTTTTAGCATTAAGTCTATTTATGATACCGACTCCAGTTCATGCTGAGAACGGCAGTGGTACGGATATAACAACAAAATGGTATAGTGAAATAGTGAGCGATATGTTTGCGAGGGGAATTATTTCAGATACTGTAGGATTAGAGGAACCATTGACAAGAGGGAATATGGCAGAAATTTTAATTGCTACTGGTAAATTCTCTGATAATACATATGCAGTTAATCCGTTTACAGATTTGTCGGTAAGAGATAAAGAGTATGCAAATATTATTAGGTTGTATAATTCTCATGTCTATGCAGGAGCTGTTGATCAAAATGGAAATTTTGTAGCTCAGGTGAATGGGTTATTAACAAGGGAGCAGGCAGCAACGTTTATTGTTAGAATGTTTAACCTTGAAAGTAAAACAGAGCATCTAATCTGTGAATTTAAAGATGGACAGGATATATCAAAGTATGCCTTTAAAAATATTTTGATTTGTGAGGATCTAAATTTAATTGCAGGTTATGAGGATGGCACATTTAAGCCGCAAAACAATATTAGCAAGATTGAATTTCTTACAATATTAAATAAGGTGTTGAGGTATGGCCTAGATTCTAATGTTAATATGAGTAACTTGGAGACAACCTTCTATGACAAGTATGAATCATCTGGAATTGTATTAAATGTGGATACAGATGTATACAATTCTAAGCTTGATTTGGAATTTGATAATAAAACTGATTTTGAATATTCATATGGGGAGTTTCAAATAGAAAAATTAGAAGAAGGCAGGTGGATTGTTGCTCCTTTTGATAAGGAAAAAGATAAAGATGATCCTTTATTTATAATAAAATCAAATGAAAGCAGGAGAGAAACTGTTTTTCTTGAGGATTATTATAAAAAATTAGATAATGGGACATATAGAATTATATATGTGTTAAACAAGAATATATACGGTACTAGGAAAACACTTTTTAATGTGGAATTTTGTGCCGCTGAATTTAAGATTTGAAAATCTTATATTTCTGTAGGATTTGTTTTTATGTATGCAAGGAGGTTAAGGTATGAAAAATAGATGGGCAAGACTTATAATTTCTTCTATTCTTATTATGGGTCTGACTGTTCCAACTGCTGCTTTTGCAGGTGAGGACAGAACCAATGATGTGAGGTATGACCAAGAAAAACCTAGCAAAGAAGAGATTGCCAGAAAGAAGGCACAGTATAAAGTTCCCAGAAGTTTAAATGACGACGATGTAGAAACTTTTTTACAAGTTGAAAGTGATGTTTGGTCAGTGTTATCAGCAAATTTAGATGAAGATGATTATGGTGGTATGTATATCGAAGATGATGTGTTGCACATTAAAACAAAGAAAGAGCAGAAAGTACAGAGTTTAGTGTCACAAGTAAAAGGATGTGTGCCAGCTAAATTGAGAAGTGCTACGCAAAAAATTGTTTATGAAAATGATTGTGTCTATACTATGAGTGAGTTGGATGCAGCGTGCGACAAAATTTGGGATGCCGAAAAGAATGGGGAAGTTGATGTTGTTGGTGTAGGTACAGATGAAAAACTTAATGGTTTAATCGTAGAGGCACCTGAATGGAATAATGAAAAGAAGCAAACCATCTCTGAAGTTTCGGGAATTGATATGGAACATTTGACTTTTGAGATTTCAGAAGGTAATTTTGAAGATATGGCACTGAATGATGCTATGGCGGGTGATAAAATTCATGGTGACGAATCCGGGACAGAATCCTCCCTGGGTTGTGGTGTTTATTATGAAATTGAAGGACTATCCGACGAAGGTGATGGTGATTATGGGTGGATTACATCTGCACATAATTATGAGGATGGCGAAAAAATTTATCTGTGGAGTTATTATATGGGACGTATTGATTTTATGAATATAGGCCCAGTTAATGATAACGACTATGCATATGCAGATGTAGCTGTAATTTATAAAAATAGTAAGTCAGAAGTTGAATATAACATGAAGGTATGCGGAACAAATAAACTTATCATGAATACAGGGAAGGCAGTACAAGGCGAAGATGTTAGAATGTATGGGGCTACTTCCGGTCATGAGGATGGTGAAGTAATTAGTGCAAATTATCAATGCAAATGGAATGGGGTAGGTGCAGGTACTTATCGCAGAATGATAAAAACAGATATTGAGACTGCCAACGGAGATAGTGGTGGTCCGTTAGTGAGAACTTTGGATAATGGGCAATATACTTTACTTGGTATTGTGAAGGGGAGAGAGCGTTCCGATAATCAAGCTATTTTCACGGCTTGGAGTTCTATCGAAAGTAGATTAGAATATGGTAGTAGGGGAAGAAGTGTTGATGTTTGGCTTTGGCCCTAATGTTTAAAAATCAGATTGAGTGAAATATTGTAAATAATTGCAATATCCACATAAGGATGATTTTTTAAAGGCATATTGCAAAATATCACTAAAAGACAATGCAGATAGAAGTTTACTGAAATTCTATCTGCATTGTTTGTTGTATATTGGTTTTAATTGTCTTTTTGGTTATATATAAAAAAAGAGGTGTTCCGATTGCTTGCTTGAACAGGCTTTTTTTGATAATATAACCACAGAGGGAACTGTGTCGGGTGCAGGTTTTTTGCTAAAGGTGCGGAGATACATACCACCAAGATAGTTATGACACATGAGAGGCACTCCTCGTAGCAGCTTTTAAGGAGAAATAGCTTATGGGCTGCTAAGCACAATTTTTTGTGGCAGTTTCCTTTAGACTTTGAAAATAATATTTTCAAGGTTGCTTTTCATAAAATTTTTCATCCAAGCAGCTCCGGGGCAAATTGCCTTGGGGCTGTATTCCTTTGTATAAAAGGGGTAAGGATTATATCTGAAGAACTGTTTATGATATTTGCATGAAATACAAGGATTGGATGCGGGGCTTGACACTAAACCTATCCGTAAATGGCAGAAGCAATGGTTTGACGAGTGTGGATCTATTGCAATATAATATATACATAAAGAGAGCAGTCAAGTATCAAATTCGATAAATAGCGATAATAGGAGGGTAAAAGCATGAATGGTTACGAAATAATGGCAGCCAGTTACAGACAGATGGTAAAGCAGGGAAGAATCGACAAGGAAACGGCAGACAAGGAGATTCGTATTTATGACTTCCTTGCCACCTGTGATACCGAAGATATTTGCCGTATGGTGGACAGCTCCGCATTCAACGATATTATCAAAGCGTTTGTCGAAACGGCTGTTAAAAATGCAGATATTGACGAGGATGCAGGGAAAAAAGTAGTTGTCCAGCTCTGTTATTTGTTCGATGAAAAGACGGCAAGACAGGTTCTCGATGGCAGATAAAGCGAGAAAATGTAAAGTGGCTGTATGCTGTATGGGTAGCAATAGTCATAGACAAGTGTATTTTCTAAAATATCCGTAATAGAAAGCTCCATGTGGATAATTATCAGAATATCCATAGTGAATATCTTGAGCGGTCTTAGAGCTAAAAAAAGGGAGCATCCCAAAGTTTGTGTAAACCTCCAAACTGATGTAAGATAAAATTACTAAGTTTGGAGGTTATTTTTATGGCAAGAAGAAAAGACAGCCCACAAAAAGCAGCAATGCGAGAAATGATGCGTGATTATCTGAAGAATAATGATATCAGAATCAAAGATGGCACCGATGTTAACAGCATCATGCGTGACATGATGTCTGTCATTTTGGAAGGTGCTTTGGATGAAGAACTGGATGAAGAATTAGGATATTCCAAGTATGACTATCGAAACAAAGAAACAGACAATAGTAGAAATGGACATTCCAGCAAAACCATGCACACCAGTTATGGAGATATGGATGTGGCAATCCCAAGGGATCGTAATGGTGATTATGAACCACAGTTAATTAAAAAATATCAGAATACCGTAACTCAGGACATGGAAGAAAAAATACTTTCCATGTATGCCAAGGGAATGACAACCGGAGACATTGAATCTCACATGCGTGAAATGTATGATATTGATATTTCTGACAGCACAATCAGCCGGATCACAGACAAAATCCTGCCTATTGTAAAGGAATGGCAGGAACGCCCTTTGGAAGAAGTGTATGCTGTAGTATTTATGGATGCAATCCATTATCATGTCCGCAGCGAAGGACGTATTGTAAAACGTGCGGTTTACATTGCTCTTGGTATCGACATGAATGGAAAAAAAGATGTTCTTGGAATGTATGTTGGAGAAAACGAAAGTGCAAAGTTCTGGCTTTCTATCATGAATGGATTAAAAAACAGAGGCGTTGAGGATATCCTGATTGCATGCGTTGATGGTTTAAATGGATTTCCACAGGCAATCGAGGCTGTTTATCCAAAAACAGAGATTCAGCAGTGTATCATCCATCAGATCCGTAATTCAACGAAGTTTGTTTCATACAAAGACATCAAAAAACTGATGGCTGATCTGAAGCTTGTATATGCAGCTCCAACGGAAGAAACAGCTTTAAATGAGTTAGAATTGTTCAAAGATAAATGGGATTCCAAGTACCCGAAAATCTATAAATCCTGGAATGATAACTGGGCAACCCTGTCCACTTATTTCAAATATCCAGAGGCAGTAAGACGCCTGATTTACACCACAAATGCTATTGAAGGCTTCAACCGTCAGCTCCGGAAAGTGACCAAAAGCAAAACGGTTTTTCCGTCGGATGACAGCCTTTTGAAAATGCTGTATTTGGCAACCATGGATATCACGAAAAAATGGACCGGTCACAGGCAGGACTGGGGACAGATCCATTCCCAGCTTGAAATTTATTTTGAAGAACGTCTGGCAGGACGGAACCTGTAAAGCAGTCAATTTTAGGCAGGTTTTATTGACATGCCTAAAAACTACTGTATAATGCAGATATGGGCAGAATCCGGAAAATCGGCTCTGCCCATTTGTAACTATTCACAAATCTTATATCAGTTTTTAACGTTTACACAAAACTTGAAACGGTCTCTAAAAAAAGGTGGGGGACTAGGCCCTCACCTTTTTTTATAATCAAACCAATAGTCACCGACAGGTGTATTTTCCGAAATATCTGCAATAGAAAGTTCGATGCCCGAATAGTCACCGAAATATCTATAACAAATATTTTGAGCGGATTCTTCTGAGATATTGTCGAGGTAACAAACCCATTCGTCTGCATAATCGAAAAACTTGCCAGTGGCTAACATTTTTTTCGCTTCTTCTACTTTCACATAGAAATGTGTCCATTCTGCACAAGAATAGTCCTTTTCGTCTCCGGAATCGTTTTTATAGACGTTTCCGAACAAATGCAGAAACATCACACCATTATCCGATTCGACAGAATAAAAATATCTGTTCATGAAATTATCCTCCTTATCAAGCATAAATCAAAGGGCAGGCAGGGGAGATATCCCCTGTCTGCATATTTTGATCTTTCAGCTGTTTAACTTGCGGCAAGATTGGTGTTCTTGCCAGAGATATTAAGCTGTGCGTTCAGCTCGTTCAAACGAGCCTGCTTTTCTTTTAATTCTTCTTCTTTTGGGAAGGGCTTCTTTACTTCTTCCATCGCATTGGCAAGCTGCGTCTGGTTATAGCTGAGTCTTTCTATATACTCATCTAAATTCTCTTTAAAATCATTTGGAGCATCCTGCAGACGCATGATAGTACCTTGGATAGTATTTGTAAATCTAATGATATGGTTCAGTTCGCCTTTCAGAATCAGATACTTATCATAAGGCTCTCTATGGAACATCAGGTCAAAGCCAAGGTACTTGCCGATTAAGAAATTCTCGGCTTCGCCGATCGTTTTAGGCGGAAGGTTATGCAGCTGCTCGGCGAGTGCTGCACCTGCTTCCTTTCGGCTGGTGTAGTCCACATGATTGATTGTAATGGTGAATTCATCAGACATTTCATAATGCTCCTGATATGTCTGAATATCTTTCTCATAGCTATCAATCATAAGCTCAAGGTGTTTAATGCGCTGGGGAAGATTAAAGTTAATATCATCCTCCAGTCTGTATTTCTGACTGTTGAAATCGCCCTTGTAGAGCTTCAGTCTGGCAACCTCAACATCCAGTTCCATCTTTTCCTTGATGAAAGGATTTCCTGTTGCCAGTGCCTTTACCTCACTAAAGGTCAGGACCAACTCGTCAATATCATCGGCGGTACGCACAGGAGATTTGCTTGTCATAATCTGGCTGATGAATTTCTGCTTATTTTCGAGAATCTGCCAGTTATAGCTGTCAAAGGTATTCTCCGTAACATATCGGAAAATCTTGACTTTCCCGAATTTATTGCCTTCTCTGAGGATTCTGCCTTCACGCTGCTCGATGTCGCTTGGCCGCCAAGGCACATCTAAATGATGAAGGGCAATCAAGCGATCTTGCACGTTTGTGCCGGCACCCATTTTTGCTGTGGAGCCAAGAAGAAATCTGACTGTACCTTTGCGTACTTTGGCAAACAGCTTGTTCTTGCGTGCAATGGTATTTGCATCGTGGATGTATGCAATTTCATCTGCAGGAACACCTTCGGCAATCAGTTTATCCTGAATATCGTCATACACGTTGAAAGAGCCGTCTTTTTTCGGTGTAGACATATCACAGAAGATAAGCTGAACGCCTTTTTGTGCCGTTGTTTCATCCCAAATGGAAATCGCTCGCTGAATGAGTGAGTTTATCTTGGAATTTTCATTATCCGGATAGGCATCATCCATCAAACGCTGGTCAAGAGCCAGCTTTCTACCGTCATTGGTAATACTCAGCATATTATCCTCACTGGGATCAACACTGCCGTTTCTGATGGCTTCTGCACGCTCTGCAAGGTTAGCTACAACTTCTTTTTGAATATCACTTGGCTTAAGCTGCACATTTTCATAGTCGGCTTTGGGGCGAGGGAGGTCGAGCATTTCAGCAGTTCTGATGTCAGCCACTTCTTTAAAAAGGGCAATCAGTTCAGGCAGGTTATAGAATCGAGAGAAACGTGTTCGGGTGATATATCCTGTACCTTCCGGTGCCAATTCTACCACCGTTTTTGTCTCGCCGTAGATAGCTGCCCAGCTGTCAAAATGACCTAATCCCATATCCTGCAGAGTGTCATACTGCAGATAACGCATATTCGTGTAAAGCTCCGTCATGCTGTTGCTGATGGGTGTGCCTGTTGCAAATGTAATGCCTTTATTCCCTGTGATTTCAGAGATATATTGGCATTTATTGAACATATCGGAGGATTTTTTTGCATCCGTTGTCTGCACACCTGCAACATTGCTCATCTTCGTATACAAGAACAAATTTTTGTATGTATGGCTCTCGTCTACGAAAAGACGGTCAATACCAAGCTGCTCAAAAGTAACAACATCGTCCTTTTTCCCACTTGTCAGGCGTTCAAGTTTTGCTTCCAGATTTTTCTTCGTTTTCTCAAACTGCTTTACGGTAAAGTGCATACCGGTTTCTGCAGAGTATGCAGAAATGGACATTTCTAAGTCCTCCAGCTGCTTGTTAATGGATGCAATCTGACGTTCTGTAGAGAGGGGAATTCGCTCAAATTGCGAGTGACCGATAATAACTGCATCATAATCACCTGTAGCAATTCTGGAACAGAACCGTTTCCGGTTTTTCTTTTCAAAGTCCTTCTCTGTTGTTGCCAGAACATTTGCGCCGGGGTACAGGCGAAGGAATTCGCTTGCCCACTGCCCGATTAAGTGATTTGGTACAACAAACATAGATTTATTGCATAGTCCAATACGCTTAAGTTCCATTGCTGCGGCGGTCATGGTATAGGTTTTCCCAGCCCCTACGCTGTGTGCCAGAAGGGTATTTTTGCCATACAGGATATGTGCGATTGCATTTTTCTGGTGAGGGCGCAGAGAAATATCCGGTGTCATGCCTGGAAACTGTAAGTGACTGCCGTCATATTCTCTTGGACGGATTGTGTTAAACGTAGAGTTATAAACCTCGCAAAGTTCCTGCCTGCGTTGTGGATCGGAGAAAATCCAATCTTTAAAGGCTTCTTTGATCGCCTCTTGTTTATGCAGTGCAAGGGATGTTTCGGTTTTATTTAATACACGCTTATCCTTTCCGTCAGGGGTAGGGACGGAATCATAAATCTTTACATCACTCTGATTCAGGGTGCGCTCCAGAATATAGTAGCCGTTCATACGATCGGTGCCGTATGTTTTGGTTGTCAGCGGGTTGCCGGAGTCATTACCTTTATTGCTGATAAACCAGCGACCGGTCATAGGACTGTATTGTACCTTAATACTTGTTTTAATCATCATATAAGATGTTTTAAACACATCACGCATGAAATCCTCAATATATTTTGGCTCAATCCATGTTGCACCAAGACGAACCTCAATATCCGTAGCTGCCAGTTTCTCCGGCTGCACACGTTCCAATGCAGCTACATTTTCGGCATACATAGCATCATCTGCAGCATAGGATTTTGCAACGCTTAATTTTCTGACAACATTGCCGCTGAGATATTCATCTGCAGGCTCCCAATGCTGAGTGATAGGGTTCAAGAAAATAAGTCCTTTCAACTCCTTAATCAGAGTATCCTGGTCTTTTCCTGTTAATTCTTCCATATATTCCAGATTAACCATAGCCTTCTCATTCATGGATGCTGCCAATGCGTCTACGGCAGTATCAGTATGTGTTACAGAGATAGGCTTATTGATGGTTCTCTTATGAAAAATATCCGCTTTTTTGAGGAATTTTCCTTCTTCGTCCAATACCTCCAGAGAGCAGAGCATATAGTAGCTGTAATCCTGCTCAAAGGCATTTTTATTACCCATGGATGTGATCGGGCCAAAATCCTTAAAAAATCCGTCATACAATGTATTCAGCTCGGTTTGCTTTTCCTTGACTTTATCATCGGAAATGTCTGTGAGCTGGCATTGAATCAGTTCATAGGTACAATCTCTGATTTTTACCAGACCTCTGATGCGATTTTCAGTTGCCTTGGCCACCTTAGTTGGATACATTACAGAATTTTCACGATAATATACTGTATCATCAATAACTGTAAAGCTATAGTTTTTCACATTCTGATCGGCAGGAATGGTGTTGTCAATTTCTTCATCATCCGAACCGAATAGGGTAATGGAATCTATTTTACCATGAATGTAGGATAGGGTAGATGATAACGCTGTAGAAAGTAATGTGTCAGGAAGTTCGGCACAGGTAGGACGCATACCAAACGGGCCTGATACCATTTTCATGTTCCCAAGAACCATCTGAGGGAAAGCAGCGAAATATTTATTGATTTCGATACCGTCAAATGTTGTTGAAAGCTCTACCCAATCCGGAGATTCTGCAAGCAATCTGTCTCTTTTTTTCAAAATCAGAATATCTGCTACAGCCTCAGTATTTGCACTGCCTTTAAACGCTGTGTCTGGTAATCTGACAGCTCCTAATAACTCAGCACGTTCAGCAATGTATTTTCGTGCTGCAGAATTTTTCTTATCCATGGTATATCTCGATGTAATGAAGATGATAATACCGCCGGAGCGAACCTTATCAAGTGTCTTTGCAAAGAAATACTCATGGATAGGGAAATTCAGCTTATTATAAGCCGGATCGGAAACCTTATACTGACCAAAGGGTACGTTCCCAATCGCTACATCGAAGAAATCGTTCTGGAAATTTGTTCTCTCAAACCCACAGATTTGGATGTTTGCATTAGGATAGAGTTGTTTTGCGATCCTGCCGGAGATACTATCAAGCTCAACACCGTAGAGCTTGCTGTCCTGCCATTTATCGGGGAGCATGGAGAAGAAATTCCCGATGCCCATAGCCGGCTCTAATATATTGCCGTTTTCAAATCCAAGACGGTCTAACACCTGATAAATGAAACGGATAATATCCGGGCTGGTGTAATGTGCGTTTAAGACACTCTCACGAGCAGAAGTGTATTCACTGTCGGTTAATACAGTGCGCAGCTCCTCGTATTCCTTTGCCCATGCTTCCTTTGTATTATCAAAAGCATCACTTAGTCCGCCCCAACCGACGTATTCCGATAAGATCTGCTGTTCTTCAGCCGTTGCATAACGGTTTTGCTCCTCGATTTTTTTCAAGGTTTGAATTGCAGTGATATTTTTACGGAATTTATCCTTCGGTGAGAAGGTGTTGGCTTGCGTAAAACTATCCGTATCCCCGGAGAGCCGGAAGTTTGTCAGGTTGACCGGTTTAGGCAATGCAGCTGTGGCTACATTGTCTCCTACCATTGGGACGGCAGTATCCACTGCATCAAAATTCCATGTGTCTGTATCAGCCGTAGATCCACTTTCTACAGTCACTTTTTCTTCCTTTTCACAGTTTTTTTCATCGGGTTTTACGCAATTTTCAGGTAAACCGTTCTTATATTTTTCGGATTGAACCAGCTCATGGATGCGCTGCTCGACTGTTTTCCACTTTAATAAGAGTTCAATATCGGCATTTAAAATATTACCTTTTCTAAGACGGATACCTTTTGCATTGTGATCTTCCCAAGAGTTATCACAAGCGGGCAGTGCATAATTTCTTCCACCTATGCCGTACTCGTTTTTCAAGAATTTAATGTTTTCCTCTTTAGAGTGACCCTGTTCAAAATAATTGAAAATGCGTACCTTGCCACCGGAGATGGAGCTTCCGCCGCATAAAACATAATCAATTTCATCCTGTGTAATGAAATCTACAGGTTTTACATTTACAACATCCGCCGTAGTGAACACTAATTTATCAATCAGAAGGTCAGCAACTTCATTTCGTACATCCTGCGGTGTATAAATCAGTCTGAAGCGTGGTTTTACCTCGCCGGAATCTAATCGTGCAATATCTCTGTCAATAAGGCTAATCAATAGCTGAAGATTTTCTTTTGTAGAAAACATCTTCTGCATATTCATTTCAACATCCGGCCAGCTGCGTTTTTTCAGAAAAGCTAATTCTTCCGGTGTTTCATTGACAATATCGTAGAAAAAGGTTACCGCCATGTTTGCAATACGTTTTTCTTCAATCTCATCAATGCAGCTGATTTCATCTGCACTCATGTATGTGCCGTTTTCAATCATCCTACGAATAATACCTTCGATTTTTCCCCACGAATAAACCTCTGCATTTGGCTGTCTGGCAGAACTGCCATAGCTGATATGCATACCGTCTGCATTAAACCATACAGAAATCTTTAGTCCGTTGCCGAAGATAAAGCCTTTCCCTGTTTCACCGTATTCTTTTTGCAGGAAAGCTGCCATATATGTAGCATCCTTATTTCTGCGGTATTTCTCATAAATACGGGTACGGCTGTCTGTATTATTTCCGCCTGTCCTTAAAATATTTTCTACCGTTTCTGCAGAAAAGGACTGTAGAGAAGGGGAGACTTTCGCAGACGGAGCATACTCGATAGGAGTGTTGCTCTCCGCAATATCTGTATCGAACAGCGAAACCTGATGCAATGTTTTCGACTTTGGTGTTTTGTGCTCTTTTTTCTTCTTTTTCTCAGAACAAGGCAGATATATTTTCTTCTGGATTAGGCTGCCGATAAGAGCTTGCAGCAGCTCCCAAGAGAAATGAGATTCTGCGGTACGGGTCAAAAAAGTACCTTCCCACATAAGCAGACCGGAATCATCCTTCTTATAGCCAAGTCGGTTGTTTTCTGGTGTGTTCAACTCGATATATTCGTTGTTATAGATGCTTTTTAAATAAGACACACGTTTTTGTTTATCTGTATTCATATCGAAATAACGGATAACGTCAGTGCGTGAAACACTTAAAAATCTGTCATAACAAAGAATAAAGGCGATTGCTTTTGCATTTAAAAAAGGAGACAGCGATTCCTTTACTACGCTAACTCCTTTTCTGGACTGAGTATTTAATTGTAAATCAGCTCGTTCAGTATAATCTCCTCGGCTGATGCTTTGATGTTGTTCATCATGCCAACCCATTGGAGCTGATCCGTTGCTTTCATTTCTTCCGTCACACCTTCCAGCCTTTTCTGTCTGGTTATGAGAAATTCCAGACGCATTTCCGCCTGTTTCTGTATTTCCTTTAGATGGCTGTCCAGAGCATTCTGCTGAACCAGAGATT
>ENA-UERW01001642-UERW01001642.1-human-gut-metagenome-genome-assembly--contig:-NODE-1642-length-14024-cov-4.178820_pt1 | contig 14024 bp, 9 predicted proteins | sample MGYA00242994_ERZ507995 | MGnify/ENA primary metagenome ERZ507995 (study PRJEB26167, sample SAMN06115492) | human gut metagenome | host: Homo sapiens | place: China:Chongqing | collected 2015-04-26...
ATGTACAAAACCATTTTCCCGACGTCGGGAAAATGGTTTCAATAGGTTATGGTGTTGAAAAACAAATAGATGACATCTTATTAACACGCTACGCATGCTATTTAATCGCACAAAATGGTGATAGCCGTAAACCACAAGTCGCTTTCGCACAGACTTATTTTGCGGTACAAACCCGTAAGGCCGAGGTGATTGAACAACGTCTATTGGATTGTGAACGCTTAAAGGCAAGCGAAAAATTGAGTCAGACTGAAAAACAATTATCTGGAATCTTATACGAAAGAGGTATTGATAATAAAGGATTCGCGATTATTCGTTCTAAGGGAGATCAAGCTTTATTCAATTTAAGTACACAGATGTTGAAAAAGAGAATGAACGTCCCCACGAATAGACCTATCGCTGATTTTTTACCGACTATAAGTATAAAAGCTAAAGACCTAGCGACTGAAATGACAAATGTAAATGTGCAAGCGAAGGATCTATATGGACAATCTCCTATTGAAAAAGAACATATTGATAACAATACTGCTGTACGTGATATGTTATTGCAAAGGGGGATTAAGCCTGAACAACTTTCTCCTAATGAGGATATTAAAAAGGTACAGCGTAGGATAAATAAGGATAATAAGAAAAACTTGAAGAATAAATAGAAACCATACAAAATCTTAACTATGAAATATCTATTGCTATCCCTGTTTGCGGGGGTATTTTCATTGTATGTACATGGTGTTGATAACTTACGTTTACCGGATGTTCGTAGCGTGGGAATGGGAGGGAATGTGGCGACGCAATCTATTTTATTCAATCCGGCCCTTATTGTCGATAAAGATAAAAAATCCATTCATTTAGAATACTTTACTCGGTACATGTTGAAAGAACTGGGTACGATGTCCGGTAGTTTTTATTATCCGAATCAACTATTATCCGTAGGTGTTGATATCTCTGTTTTCGGGTTTGATAAATACAGGGAGATGATGGTTCGTGTGCTGGGAGGAAAACGCTTGGGGGATCAATGGGCGTTAGGGCTTGGAGTTCACTATAGTTTCTTGCAAACTGATCTATTAGAAAATACAAGATCCAGACTGTCAACAGATCTTGGAATCACTTTCTCTCCTATTGATAAGTTGTTAATAGGAATGTTAATAATGAATTTACCATCTGTTTCTATAGGAGATAAAGATATTGAAATAGAAGATTTTAATTATTACTTAATTCAAATAAGTTTTCAATGGGAGATTATAAACAGTCTGTTAATTACAGGAAGTGCAGGAACGGAAAATGAAAACCTAGTTGTTGGAAACTTAGGTCTTGAATACACCGCTTTCGATTCTTTTTTTATTCGTGCCGGAATACAGACCGCTCCTCTCCTGCCCTCTTTAGGAATTGGTTATAACTTTTCTTGCTTTACGATAGATGTAGCCTCTATTTACCATCCGATTTTAGGGATGAGTACTGGTCTTGGTTTATCATTCTCTTTTTAAATGATACTTAGCTATGAAACGATTGTTTATAATCTTGTCGATAATCCTGTTGATAAATAGTTATTACGCTAATTCTCAAATAGAATATACTGTTGATAAGTGGATAGAGTATGTAGAGGAACTAGCCTTGGAAACCGAGGATACGGAGCGTATCGAAAGTTTGTATGCCGATTTATCTTATTTAATTGAGCATCCTTTTGATTTGAATGCCGTGACGGAAGAACAACTGAAGCGATTACCTTTTCTATCCGATCGCCAAATTGAGCAGCTCCTCTCCTATCGGAAACGATACGGAAATATGGTTAGCATCTATGAGTTGAAGAATATAGAGGATATCGATTTTCAGACGATATCTCTTCTCCTTCCATTTGTTTATATAGGTGATAATCTTGTTGAAAAACGGTTGCTTACGGTTAAGAACCTGTTGAAATATGGTCGTAATGAATTACAAATCAGGTATGATCAATGTTTTCAACAGAAAAAGGGATATGGTGAACAAACGGACAGCATACTTTTGTTATATCCGAATCGTAAATATAGAGGAGAACCCTTCTATCACTCCTTACGTTATTCCTATACTTTCGAGGATCGTTTACAAGCAGGCTTCGTAGCCGAGAAAGATGCGGGCGAACCTTTTTGGAACGCATATCATAAAGGATATGACTTTTATTCCGCACATCTATTCCTAAAAGATATCAACTGGTTAAAAAGCTTGGCTATAGGGGATTACAAGATGTCTTTCGGACAAGGTCTGGTGATTAGCAATGACTTTTCTCCTAGTCGTACGGCAGTAGTCGCTCAAGCAGAGCGAAGGACAAACGGCTTCCGTAGGCACTTTTCTACCAATGAACAGGATTTCTTTCGAGGGGTGGCCGGTACGATCACGATTAAAAACTTGGATATAAGTGTTTTCTATTCGTACCGAAAAATGGATGCGGCCGTAGATAGCTTGACATTCACCTCATTAAAAACAGATGGACTTCATCGTTTGCAACGGGATTGGGAAAAGAGGAAAACGATAACGATGCAGGTATATGGAGGAAATATCCGCTATGCTAAGCCTCATTTTCATGTAGGTTTAACGGCTCTCTCCTATTCATTCGGTAAGTTTAAGATGGATCCTGATCCAAAACCTTATAATCTATTCTATTTCAAAGGTTCCAACAATTTCAACATGGGTGTTGACTATATGTTGAAAACGAACCGTATCAAGTTTTATGGCGAGATTGCCCTTTCGAAAAACGGAGCTGTTTCGACCTTGAATGCCTTGCAATTAACGCCTGCCTCCTACATATCTTTCTTGGTATTATACCGCTATTACGATCGCCGTTATCAAGCTTTGTTTGGGAACGCTTTCTCGCAAGGCTCTACGGTTCAGAACGAGCAAGGGGTTTATATGGGATTTCAGTTGACTCCGATCGCCCGCTGGAAATTATCCGTTTATGCGGACTTATTCCGTTTCCCTTGGTTGAAATACGGGATAGACGCTCCTTCCGGAGGACAGGAATATATGGCTCAGATAGATTATACCCCTAGTAGAAACTATTCAGCTTATCTTCGTTATAAATATCGACAAAAAGAAAAGAATGGAACTTTTGAAAATGATAATTTATTGAAAATCAATACTTGTAAACAACATCGTATTCGTTTTCAACAGGTTTATAACTTTTCTTCTCCTTTTATTTTTAAGACTTCCTTAGATGGTATTCTATTCGATGATCCTATAAAGAAACTTAATAAAGGAATTATGATCTCCCAAAGTATAGGCTGGAAGCCCACTACCCTACCTCTTCAAATAGATGGTTATCTAGCGTGGTTTTATACGGATGATTACAATAGCCGGGTCAGTTCGTATGAGAAGAATATATTATATGCCTTTAATATGCCCTTTTTTTATGGGGATGGGATGCGGTTTGCCCTTACCTTTCGTCTGGATATTTGGAAACGTTTATCCTTGTCTGCGAAACTGGCTCACACCCATTATTGGGACAGGGATTTGATAGGTACTGATACGGAGGAGATAAGCGGTTCTGATAAAACAGATCTTTATGCTTTGCTTCGCTGGAAATTTTAGAGTAGATTTGCGTGGGTAAAAACAAACAGCGCTATGTCTACAATTCTTTTTGATAAAATAGTATTTGGCCCGATACATAGTCGGCGTCTAGGTGTCTCTTTAGGGATGAATTTACTTCCTACAGACGGGAAATTATGCTCTTTTAATTGCATTTATTGCGAATGTGGATTGAATGAGAATCATAGGACCCATAGTAAACTGCCTACTCGTACGGAAGTGAGGGAAGCCTTAGAGCAAAAACTAAGTTCCATGAAAGCGGAAGGGATCGTTCCGGATGTAATTACATTCGCCGGAAACGGAGAGCCTACGATACACCCGGAATTCGGTAGAATCATTGATGATACGGTCGCTATCCGGGATCGATTTTTCCCTGATGCTAAAATCGCCGTGCTTTCTAATTCTACGATGCTCCAGAAAGAGGAGGTCTTTCAAGCCTTGAATAAAATAGAGGATAACATATTGAAACTGGATTCTGTATTAGACAGTCGGATTCGGCAGATAGACGTACCTAATTCTCCGGCGTTTAATTTCGAGTCTTTATTAAAGCAATTATGTCGTTTTAACGGAAACTTGATTATACAGACCATGTTCTTGAAGGGGGAAGTAAATGGGAAATCGGTTAATAATATGACAGAAGAGGAGATAGCGGGCTGGATCTCCGCCTTAAAACAAATCCGTCCGAAACAAGTCATGATTTATACGATAGATAGGGAGACCCCGGTTAAAGCTTTGAAAAAAGCTACTAAAGAAGAATTAGATGCGATTGCGGAACGGGCCCGGAAGGAGGGTTTTGACGTGACGGTATCTTATTAAACTAACTAATTTAGAGAAACACAATAAGTAGTATGAGAACATTCAGTAAAAAGAAAAAATTGCCTCGACTCTTGACGCTTTGTGGAGCGGTAGCGGTCTCAGCATTGCTAGGAGGATGTGGGCAGAGCGGTGTTCCGGCGGAATCTTTCGATCGGTCGGATTATTATACCAGAGGTATCGGTTCGTATCCGGGAGATCCGGGGGAGGATTTTTCTCCTTCATTACGTCCGGATTATTCCACGTATCGTAACATAGCTCTTTTGCGTAGCGCTTACAACTCATCCAGTTATGATTACAATCTAACGGCCCAACTGGTGACGGATGGTGTTATTAGCGATAAACAACCTCAGTATCTCGATCTCTCCACGCAAAATGGGGATATAGCTCGTCGTGAGCGTGAGTGGATGATCGATCAAGGTCCTTATTCTCGTAATGCGGTTACGGGAGAGGATGCCTATTTCTTGTTCACGCTGAATAACTGGAAAGAGAAAGCCGACAAGGTACAATTCCGCGGCAGCGTGGCTTATGACGAGAATAAGATTAAGGATGGATATGAGATTGTTTGCGAGGGATCGAATGATGGAAATACTTGGACGGAATTGGCTGCCTTAAAGGGTAAAGGTATGCCGGGTAAGGCCAGCAAGTATAAGGCCCATTCAGACCCGAACAAGAATAGCTGGGATCCGGGTACGTTGCCCACCCGTATGTTGAATGAGACTTTGACATTCGATCAACCGGGTGAATATGCTTATTATCGGATGCGATTGAAAATGGAAGGTGCCGCTTATTGGGCATTCTTCGAGATGAATTTCTATAACCAAGATAAGTTGATAGATTTGCTTCCTTCCAAATTCTTTAATAGCGCTTGGATGAGTGCCACGACAGGAGAGGAGTGGGTCTATGTGGACTTGGGTAGCCAATCCGAATTCGACAAAGTAAAATTACATTGGATCAATAAAGCGATCAAGGGTAAGATTCAAGTTTCCGACGACGCTAAACAATGGGTTGACATAGCGAATCTTCCGGGTGGAGATGCTAATCTGGATGAGATCAAGCTAAAAGGAAAAGGCCGCTACGTACGGGTATGGATGGAGCAACCGGCTAATGACGGACGCTATATCTTAAGCGAGATAGAGGTGATGGGTAAAGGTGGCTTGCTTGCCCAACCGGCTGCTGCTCCGGCTGCTACAAAAGATGAGATCCGTTTGTCGGGCGGAAACTGGAAAGTACAACGAGCTTCCGAGGTAACCGCTTCCGGTGAGGAAATATCGAAACCTTCTTTCTCTCCGGAAAATTGGATCGTGGCGACTGTGCCGGGAACGGTATTGAGTAGTTATAAGAATATCGGAGCTATCCCGAATCCGAATTACGCGGATAACCTGATGCAGATATCCGAGTCATTCTTCAACTCTAATTTCTGGTATAGGGATGAGTTTGAGGTACCCGAAGGATTCAAGCAAGATCGTTTGTTCTTGAATTTCGATGGTATCAACTGGAAAGCGAATGTATATTTGAACGGTAACAAGATCGGCCGTATCGAGGGAGCGTTTATCCGGGGTGTATTTGACGTTACAGACAGGGTCGTACCGGGTAAGAACGTTGTCGCGGTGGAGATCATCAAGAATGAGCATATCGGAGCTATCAAGGAGAAATGTGAGAAGAATACGGATTTCAACGGTGGTATCTTAGGCGCTGATAACCCGACCTTCCACGCTTCGATCGGTTGGGATTGGATCTCGACGATCCGTGGTCGTAATATAGGTATTTGGGATGATGTGTACTTGACTTCTACAGGCAAGGTAACGATTCAAGACCCGTTCGTACAGGTTGTATTACCGTTGCCGGATACGACTTCCGCTACCTTGACTCCGGAAGTGATCGTGAAGAACCATGATGCTGCTCCTGTAAAGGGTGTATTGACAGGGAAGATCGGCGATATCACTTTCGAGCAACCGGTAGAATTGGCCGCAAACGAGGAGAAGACGGTTACTTTCGATCCAAATAGCTTCAGCCAATTGAAGGTTCAGAACCCACGTCTGTGGTGGCCTAAAGGGTACGGATCTCCTTATTTATACGACGCTAATTTCACCTTTAAGGTAGGCGATAAGGTATCCGACTCTGAGGATTTCAAGGTAGGTATCCGACAAATGACCTTCAACGAGAATAATAGCATCTTGAGTCTCTTTATCAACGGGCGTCGTTTTATCGGCCGTGGCGGTAACTGGGGATTCGGTGAGTCTAACCTGAATTACCGGGGTCGTGAGTACGACATCGCCGTGGCTTACCATGCTGATATGAACTTTACGATGATGCGTAACTGGGTAGGACAAATCGGCGACAAGGAATTGTATGAGGCTTGCGACCGTCATGGTATCATGATCTGGCAAGATTTCTGGTTGGCGAATCCTTCCGACGGACCCGATCCTTATGATCCGGAGATGTTTATCGCCAATGCTGAGGATTATGTGAAACGTTTCCGTAACCATGCCTCTATCGGTATTTATTGCGGGCGCAACGAGGGCTTCCCGCCGGAGCAGATCGACAAGGCTTTACGCCGTATCGTGAAAGAGGATCATCCGGGCTTACATTATATCTCCAGCTCGGCGGATGAGGTGGTAAGTGGCCATGGCCCGTACCGTGCGCTTCCTGTTAAAGAATACTTTAGCTTGAAGAATGGTAGTGATAAGTTCCATAGTGAGCGGGGTATGCCCAACGTGATGAATTACGAGAGCTTGGTTCGTACTTTCTCTCCGGAAGCGCTTTGGCCGCAAAACGCTCAATGGGGACAACACGATTATACGATGGAAGGCGCCCAGTCTTGCGCTTCTTTCAACGCTATCATCGAAAAGGGCTTCGGTAAGCCGAACAACGCCAAGGAATTCGCCGATCTGGCTCAGTGGGTAAACTATGATGGTTACCGGGGTATGTTCGAATCGAGAAGCTTGAACCGTAAGGGATTATTGCTGTGGATGACGCATCCGGCATGGCCTTCTATGGTATGGCAGACTTACGATTATTATTTCGAGCCTACCGCCGCTTACTTTGGTTGCAAGAAGGCCTCCGAGCCTCTGCACATTCAATGGAATCCGGTTACGGACGAGATCGAGGTAGTGAACTATAGCGCCGGCGTACGTAATGGTTTGACGGCAAAGGCTCAAATCATCAATATGGACGGTTCTATTTCATGGGAAAACGAGGTTTCCGTGGATAGTAAAGAAGATACTACCAACAAATGTATGAAACTGGATTTCCCAGCTAGCGTATCCAGCGCTCATTTCGTCAAGTTGACGTTGACAGAGAATGGCAAGATCGTATCGGATAACTTCTATCTGCGTGGCGTAGAGGAAGGCAACTACCAAGCTTTGCGTGAGATGCCAAAGGTTACTTTACGATCCAACGTGGCAACCAATAAGGGTAATGACGGTACTTGGACCGCTACCGCTACCTTAGAGAATACTTCATCCACCCCGGCTCTGATGATCCGTGTGAATGTAGTGGGCGAGAAGGATGGCGAGCAATTCCTCCCGATGTTCTATAGCGACAACTATTTCTCCTTGCTTCCGGGCGAGAAGAAAGAGATCAACATCCATTGGAAAGATGTAGATACGAGAGGCGAGACCCCGAAGGTGGTTATCTCCGGTTATAACGTGAACTAGTCAGCTAGGCTGATACCTATAAAAAATCCAACCATTCTCCGATATGAATAGGAGAGTGGTTGGATTTTTTTTGCAATTCTAAATTTCAGATTTATCTTCGGTTTTATTGTTATTTTTAATACGTTTTACTGTATGTTTAAGTTTTACGGCCATAAGATTCAACTCTATGGTAGATTCCATTTCAGTTGTATCAGCATCATCTATCAACAGATCAGATAAGAGTTGGCCAGTTCGTTTCACAATACCTTTTTGTTTTATTAGGTCAGGTTCATTTTGAATCGCATCTACATTTCGGATAAGCTCACGTAGTTTTACGAAAGAATCTATTATAGCGATAGTTGTTTGTGTGGCTCTTGGACTTTTTAATATAGTAGCCAGCATATAAAGTCCTTTTTCAGTGAAAGCTTTAGGTTCTACTGTTGATTTTTTTAAGTTTTCCATCCGGTGGAAATTTTCCACCACATACTGTTTCTCAGAGGGTTTCAATGTGAAAAAATAACCACTGGGGAACTTTTCAGGATTATTTCTCACGGCTTTGTTTATATCCCTTGTTTCTGTTTTATATAATTCTGCTACATCTCTATCTAGTAGTATTTTTTGTCCTCTTAACTCAATAATACGTTCCTCTACTTCTTTCGTTCCAATAACTTGAAGTTCATTTTCCATAGTTAAATTATTAATTTGATTTTTGTATTTATGCTTTGTATATAGAGCAAATATAGTGATTTTTTGTTCTATATACAGAGCATAGATCATTTCTTTTTACAACTTGATATAAATCTTCTTCTTATACAAGAAATATCCCGGTATCCAGTTTAGTACCACGAAGAAGATAGCCCATGCTAATGAGCCTCCGAAATCGCCGAATATCGGCCTGAACAGATCCATATACATAAAGGCGGAGATACCGCTCATTCCCAGCAATACGGCGAATATATCCCCTTGTACATACAGATATAAGGGGTTGATACCGAACGACTCAAAGAATAACGTCCATTTCTTCTTCCCGTTTATGTCGATGATCCAGATTAATAAGGCGAGGAATAACGAGGCGAATCCGCAAGTTACCAATACGAACGTACTACTCCATATTTTCTTATTGATCGGGCAGCCGTAACTCAATAAGAAACCGGCAAAAAGAATAATCGTACCGAAAATGAAGATATTACGGATAATCAACTCATTGTTCTTTTTACAATCCTGTATTACCTTTCCTACGTCGAAACCAAGTAATACATGCGCTATGCTACCAATGCAGCTCAAGAGCCCTTCCGGATCAAAGGCGATCCGTGTACCATCTGCCATATCATCGTGATACATATGCGATGTACCGAATAAAGTTCTGTCCACGATCGCTATAATGCTATCCTCCGACATTTCCATACTATGCGTGAAACCTAGTAATGCCCAGTAAAATATCAATATACCAGCGGCTACCTGCAAAATATACTTATGATTAATCGCTAATCCTATCAACGAGCCGAAGCCATATGCCAGCGCCAACCTTTGCATCACCCCAAGGATACGTAAATTCTGGAAATCGGTAAATCCATTGTAGCAAACATGCCCGAACAGATTCAGCCCTAATCCCACGAGGAATATCAATACCGTGCGTCTCAATACTTTCGTCACGCTTTCTTTCGACAGCTTGAAGTTATATTTCCGAAGCGAGAAAAACATGGAGACCCCCATGATGAACATAAAGAACGGAAATACCAAATCGGTGGGAGTGAGGCCGTTCCAACGTGCATGCTCTAAAGGCGTATATACATACTTCCATGACCCGGGGTTATTTACCAAAATCATCCCCGCAATCGTAATTCCCCTCATCACGTCGAGGGATAGCAATCTTCCGGATTGTTGTGCCATATTGATAGTAGATTAAAAAGTTACCAATAAAAGTCCAAAGATAATTGAATTTCCTACAATATCCCTGCCTTCGGGAATACTGTTTTTAGTATATTGAAAATCAGATGTATAAAAACATGTACATGTTTTCGGAAAAACACGTACGTCTTTTTTCGGAAACACGTACGAGAATTTATGAAAACACGTACGTGTTTTTCCAAAAAGATGATGGAGATATCCAAGCGATAAGAATTTTATACAATAAGCCTAATAATCAATTATTCTTTAAGGTTTGATGAAAAATATGCCTATCTTGCGCATAGAATCTAAAGATAGGAACCAATGAGGCATTTGCTTATTTTGATATCGCTATTATCCACACTCTCATTTATAGGTTGTCGAGATGAGAGCGATGCCATATACCTAATCGATCGTGCGGAATCCTTGTTGAAATCCGATCCGGATAGTTCCCATATCCTATTGGATAGCATAGCCGTGCCCGATAATTTGAGTGATAAATTATTGGCTCGTTGGTGTATGCTATCCGGTAAAGTGGCGGACACGTTATATACGGATCTGCCCTATGTACAACAATTGCTACGTGCGCAAGCCTATTATAAGTCACACGGGACAAAGCAAGAACAAGCGAAGATTGGTTTGTATTTGGGGCGTTCGTATGTGGAAGATAAAGAGAACGAGAAAGCGATGAAGGTTTATTTGCAAGCTTTGGATATCGCTTTACGCAGTGAAGACTATAATCAAGCCGGATATATTTGTAGCTATATGGGAGATCTGTATGATTTCGAGGGTAATTATCTGTTAGGAAAGGACAAATATAAGGAAGCGGAATCTTATTTTCGAAAAGCGGGTAATATGCGAAGTTCGGCTTTCGCCTTGCGGGATGTGGGAAGAATGTATGCGTTTTCGGATTCTTTGGATATAGCGTTAATTTTTTTGTTGAAAGCGGATACTATTATAGTTGAAGTAGGTGACTCTTCTGATATAGGGACTATATATAATGGAATAGGAAATATTTATAATATGTTAGGTAATAAAGAGTTAGCTAAATTGTATTTGTGGAAAAATGTCAATATGTCAGATTTTGATGACGCACCAAGTTACAGGACATTGGCTGGTATATATATAGAAGAAGGCGATTTTAAGAATGCACGTATTTGTTTGGAGAAAGCAAGTGTACCTAGTTTTAATGATATGACCCGTTTTTCGGTACTTTATGGTTATTCTTTGTTAGAGAAAGCGGAGGGTAATTGGGAAAAGGCTTGGTTTTACTTGGATGAATATAACAGTGCCTCAGATTCGATCTTGACGATACGAAATAGGGAAAACATAATAAAAATAGAAAAGGAATATGAGCATTTAAAAATATCATTGGAAAATATGCGATTAAAATCGGATAAACAAAAGTATTTTATCTATTGGGTAATATCTGTATCTATTCTTTTAATATTATTATGGGTCTTTCAAATACGAATTGATAGAAAAAATAAAAGACTTCTTAAGCAGGAAATCGATTTGTCGAATAAGAGTAATGAATTATTCAGACTACGGGATAATTTACGTAACAAACAAGATAGATTAGAGGCTTTATCTATTAAATTGTCTGAAAAAAATGAAAAACTGAATGAACTTGATTCAAGAGAGAAACTGGAGAAAGAATATGAACAAATAAAAAAAGAAGAGGAAACCCTCGTCCTTCGGATAGCGGAACGGCGTAAGGATCTATTCTTATCATCCGCTATAGCCAAGAAAGTAATCAAGCTATCCCAAAAAGTAGTACCGGGAGCTACCAAATCTCCACTATCAGAAAAAGACTGGCAAAATATTATTACGCAAGTGAATGAGGTTTATCCTTTTTTAGCGGATCGACTCGCTGCGTTTAATTTATCTGCCGCCGAATTGCGTTATTGTTATTTGAGCTTGTTGGGTTTGGATTCGATAGGTGAATCTATCCTGTTACATATCCAGCCGGATTCGGTAAACAAGCGTCGGCAGCGTGTACGCCAAAGGCTGGGAATCATAGCGAAAGAGCTTGATTTATGTGCTTATCTTATTAATAGTGTACAATAGATTGATAAACAATAGCTTCTATTAATATTGGCTTTACCCTTTGTCCTGCTAGTTGATTATGAATTTCGTTTGTCGCTTATTATTTAGCGTTATATTTGCTTGTTTCTTCTATAGGCTTGATCTTTACGTTGAAAAAATAAAAACGAAATGAGACAGCTTAAATTGTTATTAGCGGCAATAGCTTTATTATGGGCTATGCCATGCTGGGGTAAGCCTATAGATCTACATGGTAAATGGGAACATAAGAAAAAATCCATTCCAATAGGTTTGCCAATGGATGCATCGATTGAGGAGGCTAATAGAGAACTGATAGTAAACTTTCACGAGGATCTTGGTGATGTATGTGTTATCGTCACTAGTTCTACGGGAGAAGTGATCTATAATGAAAAGGTACAAACGAGTACTATGCCATATTTAGTAATACCTCTAAAAGTAAGAGATCAAGAAAAAGGAGTATTACATATAATGAATGATTATAATCATGTATTTGGGGATTTTTAAATTTAAACTTTTGTATTTGTAAATGATATAGGAGTAAAAATATAATTTTCTATTGTTTTACCTTTTAAAAAGTAGTATTATGAAAAAGGTGTATTTATTATTTATTTGCTTAGTTTTTATATCATCTTGTAATGATGATTTAGTGATGGAAAGAAATGATATATTATCTACAAATAATATAGAAATTTCTATTCATGATTCTCTTCTAATGAATAAAGACTTAGTTTTGAAAAAAGATTTTGCTAAAGCATTATCAAAAGTTTTTAATGAAAGCCTAATGGCTAGAAATTTGATTAAAAACGAGGCTTTAAAAATGATTGATAATGATTATGATGTTCTTTATCAATTAGTAAAAGATGAGATGCTGGAAGATAATATTACATTTGAACAGTATATAGGGAAATATATTGAAATGGATAAATTATTATCTATTAATGAAAAGTTTCCTACTCTAACAATTTTTGTTCCAGAATTACCTAAGAATTCGTTCTCTGCTGCTCTTTGGAATACTGATAAAGAAATACCAGTTGTTGCTGTTAGAACTTGTATCAGTAACGATGTTCCTATATATGATAAGGATGGGGAAGAAAAAATTATAAAATCAGATCTCATTCCTATGTATCCTATTGTTGTATTAAAGGATAATGAAAGAATCGTAGCGAATGAATATAGTAATTTGTCTAGAAGTAATTTTAGTAGTACTAATTTTACTTTTTCTTCTAAATCGGGAATAACTTATTCTTTTCTTGGAGAATCTTTTAATAATATGAAACAAAAAAACATTTTAAGATCTCGAAATGTAAATAAAAGTATGAAAGATAGATTACAAAAATCAGTTGATGCATATAATATTTATAAAAATAAGGATGGATGGCATAGGGACTATATATATTATGATATGGTTCCAGGTTCAGATAAAGGTGTATTTGTTTATGATTATAAAGAAACACTATATTCTTTCCAAATGAAAGGGGATCCAAATATAGCTTTCCAAAAGATATCAGATCAAACAGGAGATGCACAGTTAGATTATGATCAAATATTTAATCCTAGGCAATCTTATAAAGCTACTCCTTGGACTGATGGTAAATTTGATTTTTTAGTTAAAGTATATGTTGGAACAAAAAGTCCTATAGGGACAGAACAAACTTTTTCTTTTGGCGTAAAACCAGAAGATCTATTTAGAGTATCTTACAAAGATATAGGAGGAGGTAATTCTAAAGTTGATGGTGTAAAAGAATGCCTAGTTGTTCCTCTTGATTTACCTCTGTTTGAATGGAATATAGAAAATTTTAGTTGTGTAATAAAAATTTCTATAGAAGAAATTGATGGTACAGAAACTCAAAGGACGCTTAGCCAAACTACTGCTGAATTTGCAGGAAATTTTGAACTTAATCCTGTAAAAGGAGTTTTTGAAAAAGTAGGATTGAAATTTGGTGCAAGTGCGAAAAAGACAATTACGACTACATTTGAAAAAACATTTACATTGGGTAATGAGAACAGAGAGGACTTGCATAAATTGCCTCCTTTACTATCTGATAGCGAGGGGGCACAGCTCATCATAAG
>ENA-UERW01001645-UERW01001645.1-human-gut-metagenome-genome-assembly--contig:-NODE-1645-length-13996-cov-2.940800_pt1 | contig 13996 bp, 29 predicted proteins | sample MGYA00242994_ERZ507995 | MGnify/ENA primary metagenome ERZ507995 (study PRJEB26167, sample SAMN06115492) | human gut metagenome | host: Homo sapiens | place: China:Chongqing | collected 2015-04-26...
CTGTACCTGCTGGCGCTGTGCCAGATCGCGGTGTACTTTGTGGTGTTCACCCTGCTGATCAAGACCTTTAACATCCACACCCCCGGCCGGGAAGAGGTGAGCACCGAGACCGCGGGGAGCGCAGCACCCGCCAAAAAGGCAAGCGTGAAGAACGCTGCCGAGGTGCAGTGCGTCATTGATGGTCTGGGCGGCAAGGAGAACATCCTGTCGGTGGACAACTGCTTCACCCGCCTGCGGGTAAACATCAAGGACCCCGCAAAGCTCAACGAGGAAAGCATCAACCAGCTGCCGAACAGCGGCATCGTGAAAAAGGGAACCGATATCCAGATCGTTTACGGTCTGCAGGTAGCCGATATCAAGCGTGCCGTGGAGGCACAGCTGGAAAACCAGTAAATCGTTTTACCGTGCCCCGGCGGAATGCGCCGGGCAAACCTGAAATACAAAAAGGAGTGTTTATACTATGGTCATTACCATTGCTGGCGGCGGTAGTACTTTTACCGCCGGTATCGTCAAATCCATCGCCCTGCGCCGGGAAGAACTGGAAGTGGACGAGATCCGTCTGTTCGACATCAACAAGGAGCGGCAGGACAAGGTTGCCGTTGTGGTGGACTGGGTCCTGCACAAGGAGCTGAATACCGACATCAAGCTGGTGGTCACCACCGATGTGCAGCAGGCTTACACTGACACCTCTTTTGTGTTTGCCCAGATGCGCGTGGGCGGCTACGCCATGCGGGAGCAGGACGAAAAGATCCCCCTGCGCCACGGCTGCGTGGGACAGGAGACCTGCGGCTGCGGCGGCATGGCTTACGGAATGCGCACCATCTTCCCCATGATCAAGCTGATCGACGACGTGGAAAAGTATGCCAAGAAGGACTACTGGATCCTGAACTACTCCAACCCCGCCGCCATCGTATCCGAAGCCTGCCGCAAGCTGCGCCCGAAGGCACGGATCATCAACATCTGCGATATGCCCATCGCCATCATTGACGTGGTGGCAGCTGCCATGGGCATCCAGAACAAGAAGGAGATCGTTTACGATTACTTTGGCCTGAACCACTTCGGCTGGTTCACCTCCATCCAGTACCACGGCGAGGATCTGATGCCCAAGCTGCGCGCCTACATCAAGGAGAACCAGATCCTTCTGCCGGAAAGCTACCTCAAGGGCATGGGTGCTCTGACTTCCTCCGCCAGCCAGAACCGCCACACCAAGGGCAGTTATATCTTTCGGAAAAGTCTTCTTCGGTTATGTGAGTATGACCGGGCAACGGTGACGGGATTTCCCCGCCCCACGCTGCGGCTGCTACTTCTGACATGGTGACGGCGTGTTTCCGCGATAGTTCCAGTTCCCGGCACAGCCTAAAAATGGTAGCTGCTGGTCCGAGTTTGTCGAGCTCCGTGGAGTCTCCGAGCATGTCGCCAATGGCGGCGGTTCGGATGTAGTCGAGTTCTTCGGGGGTGATCATTCTTTCGGCTCCGTAGCTTGATATGCGTCTTGAAGGACTTCTTCCGACGTCCGCATAAACCATTCTCCGGGACCGCCAGCTTCCCCGCTTGCCTCTTCGGATAAGTATTTTATCATCTCCACCAGCCTCGGCACTGCGTTGCACGCGGCGACGATGTATGCGGCGTTATCCGGTTCTGTGGACATGTATTTCATCCGGCAGATGATGCGCTCTTCTTTATCGGTGATGTAGTATTCTTCTTCATCCTCTCCAAAAAAGAGTTTCTTCCTGAGATAATAGGGCGGCATGATCGCCGCCTTCCTAAGCCGTTCCAGTTCGTCAAGCCATTCTTGTGCGGTCATTCCGCTATGTCCTCCCACATTTGATCAGTAACAAGACAACACCATCCGTCAGGCGTGGGCCAGAATGGGCAACAGCCATTTTCCACTGGGCACGCACCACGGCGGCATCGTTCGGCAAGCTGTGTTGGGGGGAAGTCTTTGTACTCTGGCAGTACGTCCTCATTATACCAATCAGCTGGAGTGACTTTTCGGCATCCCTTCATCATCTTGCAGTGCTCACCGCCTCCCGCTGGGCACCCGGACTGTCCCTCGCTGTGCGCGCATAGATAAGCGCGTATCAGAGCCCGTTTGGAATACTTTTCAAGATCTTCTATCTTCATCCTCTCTTCTCCTGCGCGTTGTTCAACACTTCTTCCCAAGCTTGAGGCGTTACCCGTCCGCATGTCTTGCATCCTCTCACCCGACAATACGGGTCGGGACATTCCCCGATGGGAACTGTCACATATGCCCGGCACATATACGCCCGCGCAATTGCCTCTTTCGAGCACTGCATAATGGATTCAAGGGAGGTTTCACTCATTGTCCATCTCCTCTTCAACGGCGATACGGGCGTTCTTGAGGTAACAGGCTGTACAACGGTCTTTGGCAAAGAGTTGACAGTGGTTGTTAAAGCACATGTCCTCTCCGATTGCCCATGCTCCAGCTAGCCTTGCCGCCACCCTCGCCTCGAACTCGGCGGCGTCGCGGTAGTCTGGCGGGATCACCATCGCCAAATCACGAATGGGGTATCCAGCCTTCCGGCAATCATCACGAAGTTGAAGGCTACATGTCTGCCTGCGCTTCTTGCACCGGAAGCACACGTCTTTCCGAAATTCCAGCCACCTTTTTTCCTTATCCGTCAGCATATTTCACCCCACGCGTTGTTCATGCAGCCGCGCCCCTGCACACCATCCAGACCACCCACACGAAGAAGGCGACCCACACCCACGTGAGCCGCCTTTCCCATTTCGTCATTCGATGATTTCCCAGTCTTCCGCGAGCATGTCCGTTTGGCTCGCCAGCCAAGGAACGAAACGATAGTCTGCTGTTTTCATCCCGATCCATGGCAACAGGCAGGGAGGATCGGCGTTGACTTCTTCGCCCCAGAAATCCGAACAGGTGCGAACATCTTCAGAATGAACGAGACGCAACCACATACCTTTGCCGTTCCATCCTGCCCGCGCAACACGTTTGTCGACTTTTAAAGCTTCAAGAGCTTGTCCGAAGTTCATGTTTTCCCCTTTCCGCGTGCTTCGTATGCGCGGCCCACGGTTTGGGGTATGAAAAGCCCCGCCGGGGGAGGGCGGGGCGTGGGGTGCTTCAATATTGAGGTAACTGTCCGATCTTTTGGAGATAGTTATATCGAGAGCAAACAATATGCAGATCGTGTGCGGGAATATACGCTGCACATCCTTCGCGTTTTTTCCCGGTTGCTTTCAACGGACAAGCTGCGAAATATGTACCTTTACCATCGCAGTGTTCGCAGCTTATGCACTTTCCGATAATGCTGTCGATCTCGTATCCGTGTAGATCTTCAAAGTTACATAGAAATTCTTCCACAGAAGCATTGTCTTTACAGTCATCAAGACATCTTTCAGCTTGCTGATATGTAGGATACTCTTTATGACATATCGGACAGACATATTTTTTTACTTTCATACTTTCTCCGCAATCCTCAGTTTGCTTGCGGGAACCGTCCATTTCCCCTCGTAGCCGTACACGTTGACGTACATAGCTTTGCGGCCTTTCCCGAAATCACGGGGATACGGGGCACAGGAGGCCGTAACGGTGACGGTTTGACGTTCGCCGCCTACCTTGGCTCGGTAGAGGAAACGACGCCCCGGAATTATCGATGCCAAATCAGGACATTTTAGTCTGATTTCGGGGAGGGCGTCACTGTCCACGGTTCACCGCCCCCCGCAGTTCCTTGCCAGGCCTAAACTTCACGGTCTTGTGCGCGGGAATGGGAATGCTTTCCCCGGTGCGCGGATTGCGACCTTGGCGGGCGGGCACGTCCACGACTTCGAACACGCCGAAGCCCTGAATTTTCAGGGAATGATGTTTCACGATAGCCCGTTGGAGCGTATCCAATACCTGATTGACGACACATTCGGCCTTCTCGATTGAGGTCATGATGTCCGTGGTGTCGGAAGCTCGAACCATTATGACGAAATCAGATTTGTTCATGGCATTACCTCAAAAGAAAGGCCCGGTGGTGAGCCGGGCCGGGGTGGTTATTCTGCCCACGCGGGGCATTGGGCGTGCTGGTCACATTCGAAGCACTTAAAATCGTTCACCTGTTTTTCAGTTTTCGGACAGGTGATCAGATTGACGGCGGGGGCTGGCTGCGCTTCCGGCGTGCTTCCCGTGAGTGCCGCGTTTAGGCCATCTGTCGGCGTCAATTCAGGAAGAACAAGTTGGGATTCCCCGCGTTCTGACTTGTCGTCGAGGTCAACGGCCATTGCCAGCATTTCCGTCTGAGGAAGCCAAGCAGCAAGACGTTTGATGGCTGTCTTCATCCACATGGCTTCTGGAGAAGAAATCCACGGGCTGTCCTTTCCATACTTTTTGTTCGCGGCGAGACTGGCGCTAGTCTTTTGTGCGCGCTCGATGTCCTTTTTATCAACAAGTCGAAGCATCCCCTCACCGCCGCCCTTGAGCGTACATGCTGCATAGGCCGCAATAAGTTCTCCCTCGCGGGCTTCTGGATGCAGTAGATCGACTTTGTGGGTAATGGTTGGTGTGATCCCTTTACGGTATTCGAACATACCGTTTTCAACCTCAGCCCTGTATACAACATCGGCATTGAATGATGAGACAATGCCAGAACGATATACGAGCTGTAGAAACCCTTTGTATCCAATTTGAAATTGGCATTCATCCTTATAGGGAATAAGATATGCCAATTCCTGCGGCGTATTGGGCTCAAGGTTGAGCTGTGCACAGTTCATAAGAGCCGCTGCAAAGCTTTCTTGCGAGCACTTCATGAGTTTTGGATTTTTACGGACAGCGGTCAGACAGATACGTGCAAAACGTTCTGCCTTGATTTTCCGCTCCCTTTCCGATGTGCCATTCATCACCAAAGCAATGGCGGGCATCTGCGATTTGATAAGGTCTGTGATATTGTTCTGCTGTACAAGTTGACTCATGCGGCGAATCTCCTCTTGTAAGCCCATTCGGGCAGGTCAAGATCGATGATTTCAGAAACGTATCCGGGCCAGAGGCCGGACTTGGTGCAGGATGCGTATGTGCTGAGTGCGTCCTTGATTTCTTCAAGTCCGACTTGCTGCGCGGCCTCGCTGACGTTGGCGGCGGTGACAAGGTGGGGGGCGGTCTTTTCGACGGCGACGAGCACGAACACGCTGGAGTCCATGCCCACGGCCCGGAGTGCGCGGCGGTACCATACTGCCTGTCTGTGATATCCCCACTTGAGTACAGAGCGGGCCAACCCTTCCGGGCTGGCGTCGTCCGTGCTTTTAAGGTCAACGGCGACGAGCCCGAACCCCGGCACGGTGGCAAGCATGTCCAGCCGGGCCTTGCATGGAATTTCGAGCCCGTCCACGGTTTCGCTCCAGTATATAGAGACTTCCGTCCGTTTATCCTTTGCAGTCATCAACTTGCCGATCAAAGGATGAATCAGAACGGATTCCGCCATTGCCGAAGCTGCATTGTGTATTTTGGCTGGCACCAGTTCCAGCCCTGCGGCCTTGGCGGTCGCGGTTTCTTCCTTGCCCGCCTTGGTTGAGCCGTTGAATTGCTTTACGGCGTACCGTTTGCCGAATTCTCCGGGTTCGAGTGCAAGGCAGTGGAAAACAGAACCGAAAAGGAATGCTTCCGTTTCCTCTTCTGTAACTCCGTCCATCCAAGCTTTGAATTTTGCGGGGGCCTGCCGGAGCTTGTCCATGCCGCTTTTGCTGATGGCGCGGGTGGCGTGGTAGGTTTCTGGCGGTTCATTGAGCCGCATTTCCGGTTTCATCGCATGGCCTCCATCCCGTACAAGATCTGTGGAAGAATGCAGATCCCAAGCATGACCGACATAAAGATGATGACCGCAGCAACTCTAGCCCGGTCAACCTTTTTAGGCCGTTCCAGTGATACCTTGGCGTGCTTCATGTAGACGTTGGAAATCATGCCGTCGCCTCCATCTTTCTCAGCCATTGTTCCGCTGCCTCGCGCACGCTGTCCTTTCTTGCCTTGTTGCGGATGCGTTCAAGGCGTTCCCGGAGCGTCGTACCCTTGCGTTCCCCGACGAGCACGGGATGGCTACGGGTGAAATCGTCTGCTTGATATGCGGTAAAATCCATTTCCTCTCTCCTGCATTGATGTTCGGATCGGCGTCCCAATCCCGATCAAAAAGCCCCGATTTCTCGGGGCTTCTACGGGGCTAGGTCAGAGCAAAAAACGTTTTTGGAGTTGCGTTTTCACGAATGTAACCGCCCATTTTTTATGGGCATTGCCAGCAATACTGATATGCCTCTTCAAACTGTCGATATACGAAATGATACACTTCTTTTCATCTTTCAGCACGGCGTTTTCAGCCCGTAGGCGCGCAATCAGGGCCTGCGCCCTCTCTAATTCCTTTTCTTTTTCCTGAAGTTCTATGATCCTGCCAAGGGATAGCTGAAATTTTTCATGGAGTCCTATCATTACTCCCTCCGTTTCTTTCGGGCTTGAATCCCAATCCCGGTGGCTACCCCGAATTTCGGGGCAGGGGCCGGGGCTAGGCGGCGATGAAGAAAAAACGGGGCCTTTCCATCAGCTTGCGGTCTTAACAGTCGATCCAGCGGTCAAACGCTTCCGCGTCCCTCTTTTCCAGCTTGTCCTGATACAGCGCGTACCTGTCGTGAAGTTCGGCGCTTACCCATCCCTCGCAGTCCGTGATCTTCTTCGGGTCAATGGCAACCTCGGCATCGGCCAGCATGATGCCGAACCGTTCCTTGATGGCCTTCACCAGATCGCTGTCGATGTTGCACAGCTGGTCACTCTCGAAGTAGCGGGCGCAGGTGGCGCATACGCGGGGTTCCTCTTCCGGTTCATATTCGTAGGGGTTGCGCATAGTTGTATCCTCTCGGTTGAAGTTCGTTCCGGCGTCCCAGAACCGACAAAAGCCCGGCGCGTGTCCGGGCTTCGATGATTCAAGGCAAGCACCCGACGGGGCCAATCCCCGCCGGGGCGCGCTCCCATGCGGCACATTCAAACGCATGGTTCGACGCAACGCGCATTGTCGCTGCGCCTTTCATGCGGGGCGGTGAATTGTCAGAAAGTCAACTGACCGCCCGGATGTAGAAATTCGTATTTCATCACGTTTCACGGCCCGATCCTTGTGTCGTAACCGTGGGCCCTGTTGGTCGGCTCGGCCCCCGTCGCTTCGGTGCGCTTTGCGCTTCGGCCTTCTTTTCAGCCGTTTTTCCGTCCTGCCGTCCCCTTGCGGCCTGTCTTCACGTCACCCCATTCCCTGCCGTCGCTTGCTTTCCCGCTCCCGTGGGCTTGCGGCTTGCCGTGCTCGGTACTTGTTGGGGCTTCCTCCGTCCGGGGCATTTCGGCTACTTCCCGGCTGGTACCAGTCCGGTGTTTCGCCTTCCCCGTTCGTCGTGAAAACATAATAGCAAATTCGCTAATAGTGAGTCAATATAAATTTGCGTATTCGATAATAACAAGGTAAAACAATAACCGCCGACACCATGAAGGTATCGGCGGGCACGCCCGGCAGGGCACAAAAAAGCCACTCACGAGGAGGGGCCGGAGGAAGGATGGAAGATATCTTAGCTAACGGCTTGCCTATTATAGCGATGTGGACAGCTAAATACGGTGAGGGCGGTTTCTATGTCCTCACTTCCGCCGACTGCGGGCCAGCCTTTTATATGGATATGGGAAAGGCTGGGGCCGCCCGTTTCGTCAAGCCTAAAACGAACGTGAACTTGACAGGATTCTCTTTAGACGAGTGCAGGTTTTTCACCCTCGGCCATGTCTACATCATGGAAGGGGTCACGCCTTGGGTGCGGACACACGGGGCGCAACCGGCAAATAATATGCTACTGACGTCCTCTCTCAGATCCGAGACAGAAGAAAAGCTCCTAAGGCTGACAGAGCGGCTAGAACAACGCCTTGCATCCATGAACTCGCCCCTTTCCCCAGAGCATCGCGCAAAAGGCGCGGGATGGCTTTTATGGCGCGTCGCCATACTGGGGTTTGGAGCATGGCTAGGCGCGTATATCCTGCGGGTGTCAATGTGAACGCATGATTGACGGAAACATGTCCGTCGACACCGCGAAAAGCATAGTCCCGAATCAGCCCCTTTTGTTCCAGTTTCATGAGAGCGTCATGCAATGCCTCAGCCGAAGAGAACAGGCTCAGCATTTCGTCAACATGCTCCCATGCCTTCCCTTTGGCTGACGTTAATATGAAGAGTTCTGCCGACTTATGCATAAGATACGTTTAGATATGTCTATCAAAATCCTTGTCAGAATGGGGATCTATTTGCAGCTTACGTCGCTCCACGCCCAAACGACGCGCCCGACGATGGACTTGTTCCAGTCGCCATCGAAGTCTTCCATCAGGCTGTAGACCTCGGGGGGATTCTCGGCGGCGTTATCCGAATAGTAGGTGATGCGATAATCCTTTTTCTTCGGCTGGTTTTCCGCTGCCACGCGCTTGATCTTTCCGCTGCCGTCGGCGGGATCGAGGACAAGCATGATCCTACCCTTGAAGTTCATCACGTCCTTGTCCTGCCTGTCCACCAGCACAATGTCCTGCGGTTTGAGCGTGGGAACCATCGAAGTTGAGTGTTTCCCCAGCATGACGGCAATGAGATCACGCTTGTGTTGGATGGCCCTCTGGTGGCGCCAGACGAGGAACCACGAGATGAGTTCATTTTGCGGAATGATGCCGGGCCCCGCGCCGACTTCTTCCACAAGGGGAACGGCAAGATAGTCTTCATCCGGGGGAGGGGGGAGTGCGTCGCCTGCGGGAGCCACACGCGCATCAATGAAGCAGACGTCTTTAGAAGGTGTAGTCTCCGATTCGAACTTACCCCCAAGTCGTTCAAACCAGTCCAGGACAGCCTTGTATTGCGTGTCTGAGCCTTTCAGAAAGTTGAATAATTTGGTCTGTTGCGTTGGAGACAAACCGAGAAACCTCGCCATATCAACGCGTGTGGCGAATTCCTTGCCGTGTCCTATCTTGGACTCGAAAAATCTGATAATCCAGTCTGTTTTACCCATAGTTACACCATTAGCATACGCGCTAATAAAAGCAATTTTTTAATTTGCAAATTCGCTTGACCATTGAATAGCGAATGAGCTAATATTTCCACATGAATATTGAATACGCTGCAAAAGAACTGATGAAGAAGAGAGGATGGACGCAAGTAGCCCTTGCCAAAGCCGTAGGCATCCATCCCGTTACCTTGTGTCGGCTCTTGTCTGCTCCAAAAAGGCGACAGAGCGCCTATGATAAATTGCTGGACTTTTTAGTTAGAAATGAAGAGCGGCTTACAGCCGCCCCCAGCACTCCCACCGAACCCGAAGAGGTGAGCCATGCTGAATAACTTTTTCCTCGCCGTTGCCGTGGGGCTCGTCATGCTTGTCGTTTTCATGCCCAGAGACTAGCCCCTCCGCGCACCGCCGTGCCACGGCTTCTGGCGTGGGGTAGTCCTCGGCGCGGTAGCACTTCCAGCGGATGGTGCCGCCGGACAGGATGCGGACGCGCCACCCGGGGCCGCGTCGGGTGATGAGCAGGTGAATAAGTTCCATGCCCTCCAGAATAGGGCGGCACACAAACAGGATGAACGGTGAAATGATGACAATCCCCACACTTGAACACGTTATCGAAGCCGTACAGACGGCGGTGAAGAAGTATCCCGGCGGCGTCCGGGCAATGGCGGCGGAAATGGATATGGCTCCGTCGAGTCTCGGCAATGTCCTCAATCCCTACGCCGACCGCACTTCCGTCAAGCTCGGGCTGGAACAGGCCGCGTTCATCATGCATCAGACGGGCGACGTGTCCGCCCTCCAGCTTCTTGCGGCGGATCTCGGATTTTCGCTTCTTCCGATGTGTGCGGAACCTGACAAGGGCGTGGAAGGCGAACAGCTCGATGATGTGGAGCGTCTTGCAGACCTGCAAAGGGCCATACGTAGGAATGCGCCGCAGAAGGTGCGGGCAAAGCTGTTGGGGGCCCTGATCATTGACCTGATGGAAACGGAGACGGCTGTGCAGCATGAAGGGAGGAAGGGAGAATGCCGATCCTGATTTGCCAACAGTGCGGTCGGATGTTTGAGGTGACTCCCAGCCGCGAGCATTCGGCAAGGTACTGCTCGAAGGAGTGCCAGATTGTCGCCACCCAGAAAAAAGAGGCCAAGTGCGAATGCTGCGGAAAGGAGTTCAATCCCCTCAACCGCAAGAACCCGCGTTTTTGCTCCCGCATCTGTGCCAGCGCAGCGCAAAGCGGCTTGAGCCGGGAAGCGTATCTCGCAAAAAAAAGCGCAGCCAAGGCAGACCCCCGCAAGGGAAAGCATCTGTGCGCGGGGGTTGCCGGCAAGAGCTGTGGGCGGTGGATCACTGACTACAGATGCCCTCAATGCTGGGAAAAGTTGCGTAAAGGATCCGACGCTGAGGGGCTTCCCTCATACGAATTTCACGGAAGAAGATCCGGGGGGATGGAATGGGACTGGTAGGGCCTGGCCCCTGCCATCACGGTCGGCTTCACCGTGATGGGCGGCGCGTCCTGTGCTTTGCTGACTGGTCGAAAGAGTACGGAGTCCCGGCGTGGACGTCTCGAAACGGGTTCGTCAAAGACGTGAACTTCTGCCGCCTGTACTGCGAGAAGAGGCCGGACATTGTTGAAGTAGAACTTGAAGGATCAGAATGAACGATAGTGTCTTGTTTTCAAGCAAATCAATCGATTGGTCTACTCCGCAAGAGCTTTTTGACGCTCTGGACAAGCGGTTCCAGTTCACGCTTGACGTGTGCGCGAGTGACAAGAACGCAAAGGTAAAGCGGTACTTTACGCGAGAACTGGATGGACTTGGTCAATCGTGGGGTGGAGAGCGATGCTGGATGAACCCGCCCTACGGTCGCGAGATCGGACCGTGGGTCAAGAAGGCCCACAGGGAAGCGGAACATGGCGCGTTGGTCGTCGGGCTTCTCCCTGCCCGCCCCGAAACACGATGGTGGCAGGAACACGTGAACGGAAAGGCCGACCTGCGTTTTATCGCCGGGAGACTGCGGTTCGGCGAAGCAAGAAACTGCGCCCCGTTTGCGTCCGTCATCGCCGTGTGGTGGGGATGGGGCGTCTTGGATGGCTGGTTTCCCGACAGGCGCAGAAAAGATTTACGGATCATGTGAAGGCAAAAGAAAAGGCCCCCTGTTCTCCCAGAGGGCCAAAGGGGGATGAAACATGCGGATTCATCGAAACGACAAGATGAGTATGCCCGTAACAGGGCGTTCCGTCAAGGGAAAAGTGGCGTGATGAACAGTGATATCAGGTTATCCGTCGGGTTTTGGCAACACCCGAAGACAAAGAAGACTGCCCGCCGTCTGGGGCTTGAGGGGATACGCTCCCTGCAAGTTCTGTGGGCGTGGGCTGCTGTGAATCGCCCGAACGGGGACCTTTCCGGCATGGACTGGGAGGACGTCGAACTTGCAGCGGACTGGCAGGGTGAAGAACGGAAATTTTTCGACACCTGCCTTGGCATGTGGATTGACGAAAGCCCTGACGGGTACACCCTGCACGATTGGCAGGAACATAACCCGTGGGCAAGTGAAGCCGATACCCGTAGCGATGCCGCAAGGCTTTCTCGTTTTGCAAGAAAATTCCCCGAGATAGCTAAATCTATGCGTGATGATGGAGTGAAGGGACTTACGCAGGAAGAGTATCGTATGTACGCCGATGGTACGCCGTACATACGGCGTAATACGAACGTAGATACGGCGTTGAACGAACGTAGTACGGATCGTTCTACTCCTGCTCCTTCTCCTACTCCAAACGTAAAAGAAGAGAGTGTGCTTAACGCGCACGCGCGCGTTGAACGCCCGGCGGAAAATCCAGAGCCGGAAGCCGTCCTTTCTCGTCAGCCCTCGTTGGCGTTTGACGAGTTCTTCGAGGCGTTCCCGGAACAGCACCGGGGAGGCAGGAGCGAAGCCGCGGGCGAATGGGTAGCCCTTGAGTCCAACCGTGCTCTTCCCGGCTTGCCTCGCATCCTCGACGCTCTAGGGCAGTGGGAGGACTCCGAGGCATGGAAGCGGCAGGGTGGCAGATATATCCCCACGGCGGCAAATTTCCTCAAGCGGGAATACTGGCTGCGAAAGCCGCCCGAACCCGCTGAGCAGGGCGGCAACGGCGAACAGGCGCGGCCCCGGGTGGCTACCGTAGCGCAGCAGCGGGTACAGGACAACGACGACATGGCGAAAATGCTTTTACAGGCAAGGAGGGCTCAACATGCACAACCCGGACTTCACGCTTCAACTGCTGGTCAATCTGGCACTGCATTACCCGCAAGCAGGTAGGACGCCAGCACAGTTGCAAATTTTGGCTGAGGATTGGGCCGAAGACCTCGCGGAGTTCTCGCCCGAAACCGTGGAACGCGCCGTGAAGCAATACCGCCGCAATTCGGCTTACTTCCCGACTGTGGCCGACATCTGGGCACATTGCGACGAATTGCGGCGGGGAGAAACGGCGCAGGCCGATGCACTGGCACTTCCTGAGCGAACAAAGACGTTCGATGAGCGTTGCGAAGAGGGCGCCGACTGGTGCGCGAAGATCCTCGCCAATCTGCGGGGGGAGATGGACGCCAGGAAGCAGGGTAGGCCGGATATGCCCTTGAACGAACAGCTTGCCAATCTCCGGGCGTTGGGGATGGAGCAGTGACAGCCTACCGCTTTGTCCTGAACTGCACGCCCACGGCACAGGCCCGAGTCCGGCACACCGTCCGTTGTGGGCACAGCGTGGCTTACAAGTCTGCCGGGCAGAAGAGCGCGGAAGCCGTGCTTGACGATCTCCTTTCTGCGCGCGCCCCGAAAAAGCCTCTAGAAGGACCTCTCGTGCTCGAATTTGTCGCGGGGATGCCGATTCCCGCATCGATCCCGAAAAAACAACGAGAGGCCATGTTGCGCGGCGAAATCGCCCACACGAAGAAACCGGACTTAGACAACATGGCAAAGCAGCTCAAAGACGCCATGTCGCGCACTGGGTTCTGGGGCGACGACAGGCAGGTGGTGTCCCTGCGTTGCTCGAAATGCTACGCAGCAGTCCCACATTGGGAGGTAGCCGTGTACACACAGGAGGAAGCGCAATGAATGAACGGAAATTGCTGCTCGGCTGGAAGGCCATCACAGCCTACACCGGAGTTAGCCGCCTCCTCATGATCCGCTACGCCTACCCCGTCCACGACTGCGACAGGGCAACTCATCACGGGTACGGCGTCTGTGCCTATACCGACGAGCTTGACGCCCACAAGGAGGCTACCAGTGCATAACATCGACATCACGATACTTGGTGAACAGGCTCTTGCGGCACTCATGCAGCGGCTGTCGGAAGCACGCGGGAAGCACCCTGTTTTCGCGGAGGGCAAATACCATGCGCTCGGCGTTATCGGGGAGGAGTACCGTGAGCTTGTATACGCCGTTGAGCACGAAACTCCGGAGCGTATCCGCGACGAAGCCCTCGATGTAGCTGTGACCGCACTGCGGCTATGGCTTGGGGAACACAAGGTTGGTGCTCATGAGTGACGTGTGGGTGAGTCAGTTCGAACTGTCAGAGGCCATCGGTGACGTGGGGGCGGTCATCCTCTGCGCACAGTGCGGTGGACGTTCATACTTTATCCCCCGGAAGCCTACAGGGTTTCTTCTGGAGTTGCTTGGTCGGCAGCGTATGGCGGCACTCTGTACAGAATTTGGGGGGATGCAGATCGTCGTGCCCAACCTGCGCCGTGGTGAACCGCTCAAAGGACGTATCCTGTCCCGTCTGGAAGCAGGGGAGAAGCCGGACGCCATCGCCGAAGCCCTTGGCGTGACCACTAGGTACGTCCGTCGGCTCAAAAAGCAGCTTTGCGGGAACCCGGAACCACAGCAGCAATATCGGCTGTTGTAGAATCTTGTTCACGGTGTCCTCCCCCTATTCTCTTGTGCGAGAGTGGACGCAGGAGGATATTTTTTATGGCTGTTCTTCCCTTGCGCCACTTCTCCCCGGTCGAATTCCGCTGCAAGTGCGGGTGCGGC
>ENA-UERW01001658-UERW01001658.1-human-gut-metagenome-genome-assembly--contig:-NODE-1658-length-13912-cov-4.298446_pt1 | contig 13912 bp, 8 predicted proteins | sample MGYA00242994_ERZ507995 | MGnify/ENA primary metagenome ERZ507995 (study PRJEB26167, sample SAMN06115492) | human gut metagenome | host: Homo sapiens | place: China:Chongqing | collected 2015-04-26...
TTTAGAACATAAAGAGGATAGTTTATTGACGAGAGTCGCATGGGGTATGGTGAGATGAAATCATAATTGGGGAATAAATTGCACAAGACTTTCACAAGTATCCTCCTGCCAATGCCTAAAATCATAGCAAAGCTAATTAAATAGTTTTTCGAATTGCAATATTTATTAATTTATCTTATGGTATTTATGAAATTTTTAATATATTGAAGATATTTTGTGCCAACTTTCCGTAACTCGTTGATTTTGCTTATGTTTGTAGGTAAAATAAAGAATGAAGTGAATGAATATGTCTACACAGCTATTATATAATGATTTTCCTACTTTTTTGCGGAAATATTTTCCTTACAAAGTACAAAAGATTTCATTGAATGCAGGTTTCACTTGCCCCAATCGTGATGGTACAAAAGGGTGGGGTGGATGTACTTACTGCAATAACCAGACTTTTAATCCGGATTATTGTCGGACAGAGAAATCTATTGCTATTCAATTGGAAGAAGGTAAATGCTTTTTTGCCCATAAATATCCGGAAATGAAATATTTGGCCTATTTTCAGGCCTACACCAATACATATGCGGAGTTGGAAGGCTTGAAGCGTAAGTATGAGGAAGCATTGGCGGTGGATGGGGTAGTCGGGCTGGTGATTGGTACGCGTCCCGATTGTATGCCGGAAAGTTTGTTGCGTTATCTGGAAGATTTGAACAAACATACGTTTCTCATGGTAGAATATGGGATCGAAAGCACTTGTGATGAAACCTTAAAACGCATCAATCGGGGGCATACTTATGCAGATACAGTAGAAGCTGTGTGTCAGACAGCGGCCTGTGGTATCCTGACAGGTGGACATATCATCCTCGGACTTCCGGGAGAAACACATGATACAATGGTGGCACATGCCGAAATTCTTTCCGATCTGCCTTTAGCTACACTTAAAATCCATCAGTTACAGTTGATCCGTGGTACGCGAATGGCGCATGAGTATGACGTAACTCCTGCTGGCTTTCATTTGTTTAACGAGGTTGAGGAATATATTGATCTGGTGATTGATTATGTAGAACATCTCCGTCCCGATATGGTTGTGGAACGTTTTGTTTCCCAATCTCCTAAAGATTTATTAATAGCTCCGGACTGGGGATTGAAAAATTATGAATTTGTAGCTCGTTTACAAAAAAGAATGAAAGAAAGAGGTGCTTATCAAGGTAAGAAGTATAGGGATTCGGAAAAAAGGATTATTTTTGCAAACGATAAACTTACCACTTAATAAATAGCTGTTTTGCGGAGTATAGAATAGTGGAAGAAATATTTAATGGATTTGAAAGATGGAAAGTAAAACAAGAATTAAAGGAAATGTCCACTATGTGGGAGTAAATGACCGTAACAAGCACAGATTTGAAGCGATGTGGCCATTGCCCTATGGAGTTTCATATAACTCTTATCTGATTGATGATGAAATGGTGGCATTGGTAGATACGGTAGATATCTGTTATTTTGAAGTCTACTTGCGTAAAATCAAGCAAGTGATTGGAGAACGTCCCATTAATTATTTGATTATAAATCACATGGAACCGGATCATTCGGGATCTATCCGATTGATTAAACAACATTATCCGGAAATTATTATCGTGGGTAATAAGCAAACATTCGGTATGATTGAAGGTTTCTATGGGGTAACCGGTGAACAATATCTGGTAAAGGACGGTGATTTCCTCGCTTTAGGACGTCACAAACTGCGTTTTTATATGACTCCAATGGTGCATTGGCCGGAAACGATGATGACTTTTGATGAAACGGATGGAGTTCTTTTCTCCGGTGACGGATTCGGATGTTTTGGTACTGTAGATGGCGGATTCCTGGATACCCGGATCAATGTCGATAAGTACTGGGGAGAAATGGTTCGTTACTACTCTAATATCGTTGGTAAATACGGAAGCCCCGTGCAAAAGGCTTTGCAGAAATTAGGTGGACTTCCCATTTCTGCCATTTGTTCTACTCACGGACCTGTATGGACAGAGAATATTGCAAAGGTGATCGGCATATATGATCGTTTGAGTCGTTATGATGCGGATGAAGGTGTTGTTATTGCCTACGGAAGCATGTATGGAAATACAGAGCAGATGGCGGAAGCTATTGCTGAAGAGCTTTCTGCACAGGGGGTTAAGAATATCGTTATGCATAACGTAACAAAGAGTCATCCTTCTTATATCATAGCGGATATTTTCCGTTATAAGGGATTGATTATCGGTTCTCCTACGTATAGTAATCAGATATTTCCGGAGGTGGAAGCGTTGCTTTCAAAGATTCTGCTGCGTGAGGTGAAGGGACGCTATTTGGGTTACTTCGGTTCTTTTGCATGGGCAGGTGCTGCGGTGAAACGTCTGGCGGAGTTTGCTGAAAAGAGTAAATTCGAATTGATCGGTGATCCGGTGGAGATGAAGCAGGCTATGAAAGACCTGACTTATACCCAGTGCGAAAATCTGGCACGTGCCATGGCGGACCGTTTGAAGAAAGATCGTTAAACAGTGAATGAGATAATTTATTAACTAACCTATAAAATAATCGACTTATGAGACTTATTATTCAGCCGGACTACCAGTCCGTATCTCTGTGGGCTGCACATTACGTTGCCGCTAAAATAAAAGCTGCCAATCCAACCCCCGAGAAACCATTTGTATTGGGCTGTCCCACCGGATCATCTCCTCTGGGCATGTATAAAGCTTTGATCGACCTGAATAAGAAAGGAATCGTTTCCTTCCAGAATGTGGTAACATTCAACATGGACGAATATGTAGGATTGCCGAAAGAACATCCGGAAAGCTATTATTCTTTCATGTGGAATAACTTTTTCGGTCATATCGACATTAAACCCGAGAATACTAATATTCTGAATGGTAACGCTCCGGATCTGGATGCAGAATGTGCACGTTACGAAGAAAAGATCAAGTCATACGGTGGCATCGACCTGTTCATGGGTGGTATTGGTCCTGACGGACATATTGCATTCAACGAACCGGGATCTTCATTGACTTCACGCACTCGTCAGAAAACGTTAACAATGGATACCATCATTGCTAACTCCCGTTTCTTTGATAATGACATCAACAAAGTTCCTAAGACTTCTTTGACAGTGGGAGTAGGTACTGTGCTTTCTGCAAAAGAAGTGATGATTATTGTAAATGGTCATAACAAAGCTCGTGCTTTGTATCATGCGGTAGAAGGCGCTATCACTCAGATGTGGACAATCAGTGCATTGCAAATGCATGAAAAGGGTATTATCGTTTGTGATGATGCTGCTACAGCTGAATTGAAAGTGGGTACTTACCGTTACTTCAAAGATATCGAATCTGCTCATTTGGATCCGGAATCATTGATTAAGTAATTTGTAATGAAATAATAGAAATAAGGGCTGCGCACTGAAAATGTGACGCAGCCCTTTTTATTTCTGATACTATTATGTGAAGATTAGATTTTGGATGATTGTCTAACGAGCAAGTATTTTGGCTATTTCTGTTGCTGCTACTTTATATCCTTCACCAGTGAAATGAATGTAATCATTTCCATAAAGTCCGTCTTTCATAGTTCCGTCCGCTTCGGTGAACCATTTGGTGGGATTGATATATTCAACTTTCTCGAATCGGTGATGTTGTAATATGTCATGAATCTTATCACATTGTGTGCGCACTTTACTCTGTTGTTCCTTACCGGATGGAAACAGACCTAAAAGAATGATACGTGATTCGGGGAATTGCTTCCGTACTTCATTGGCTACTGCGATAATTCCTTCAGCCGTGTTTTCGGGACTGTCTTTTCCACTTATCAGATTATTAATTCCAATGGCAATCACTATGTTTTCAGGGTGGCAACTATTGTAGTTATCATAACGGACACGCCAAAGCAGGTTTTGCGTGCGGTCGCCGGATATGCCGGCACTTTCCCAATTATCCTTTCCTATGGCATTGTCCATAGCCTCTTTGCCGGGCTTGTAAGTCACTTCTTTTCTGTTACCTCCCCAACCTTGTGTGATGGAATTTCCCAATAACAACAGTTTTAAATGTTTCCCATTGAGAGTGGTGGTTATGTCTTTTGCTACGCTGTTCCAGTCCGAGTTTTGGGTCCATCCGGCTGCCGAACGGAATTCATTTCCCGGTACAGGATGCACACACATATTTTCCGCCCTGTTCGTAGCTTTGAGGATGAACTGCACAATAGGCTCGGGATTGTTGAGGGAGTGCGGGTGATGATCCACTCCAGGCTTATGAATAATAGTAATTGGTGCATGCAATTCCTCCATACGTTGTTCGAAAATGGCTGTGTTTTCAGTAACCGACACCACTTGGTCAGCATCACCTACCACGTGCAGGATGGGGATTCCAGCTTTTGCCATTGTCGGTGCACAGTCTATCGGATTCTTTTTCCAGTTCAACGCTTCAGCTTCGTTTTTAAAACCGTAAGCATTGAGAAGTTGTTTCGTATCCATGGCGGAACCGGCAGATTTACCTTGTCCCATAGGCCAACTTTTGAAGTCCATTACGGGGGCATCTGCATAAATACATGCCACTTTTTCCGGGTTTTGTGCCGCCCAGTTATAGACAATCAGCCCGCCACGACTCATCCCTTCAAGTGCCACTTTCTTGTTGAATCCGGCTTTCACCATTCGCTTGTAAAAACTATTCCAGCGTTGAACAGCTTTATCCGAGCCATATAAGTCGGCTACATCACAGTAAACAATATGAAAGCCATGTTCCAATAATGCTATGTCAGTCTGTGGCTCATGCCCCCAAAAGCGTGCACGAATCATCCAAGGTTTTCCTATGGCTTCTTTTGCGGGCTCTACTACAAGGCATTTTACTCCCTCATTCTCAAATTCATACCCTTGGTGTCCATGGAAGTTGAATCGTTTGGCATCTTGTATTCCCAGTGATGTCTGCAGCTTTGTTGGAGAAGCTGTTGCTTTTACAGCGAGATATTCATATATCTTTTGGGCCATGACTCCTGCTCCGATAGAAGAGGGGTGCAGTTTGTCCGGTAGCATAACCGAATCCCACTGGTCGCCGAAGAGATTAAACAGATTGATAATTTCCAGTTGATTTTTCCAGGCCAATTCTTCCACCGTGGGGCGTACCTCGTTTTCTATCAGTTGTGCATTGATTTCCGAACCCTCCGGCAGGAAACAACGGATAGGAGTCAGGAGAATAATACGTGGATGTGATTTCAGATTCCGATATGTGTCAATTAATGTCTGGTAATTGTCTTTGAATTCGTTTTTGTATTTCCAGTTTTGCGGTTTGGTATCGTTAGTACCTAATTTGATTAATACAATATCGGGCTGATATTCCAGAGATGCTTTGTAGGTATCTGTTTCGGAATATGGGTAATCTCCTTTAGACAATATAGTTCGACCAGAGGCTCCGAAGTTTTTGACCTCATACCCATCTCCCAGATAAGCTTGAAGTTGTGCCGGATAGCAGTTCATTTCCCGGTTGGGGATGAATGCTCCATAAGTAATACTGTTTCCTATGCACGCTACCCGTATGGGTTCACTTGCAAATGATTGGATAGTAATGAATAGACATACAAGAAAGATGCCGATGTGATTTAATTTTTTCATGATGAATATGATGATTTTGGTTTGTTGGGGGGATAACCAATCGTTGTTTTGCTGTGTATAAACGAACTGGCATGCTACTAATAATAAAACTTATTTATTCACGTTCCTATCATATAGCATACCAGTTCGATTCATTTTTTGGCTTTTATACCTCTTCCAGCCAGCCTTTCCCTTGCCGGATGATTTCCAGTTCGTCGTCGGTACATTTCACTACAGTGGAAGGTTCTATACCTCCGATACCTCCGTCAATGACCAGATCGACAATGTCACCGAACTTCTCATCTATCAGTTCGGGATCTGTCATATATTCCAAGTCCTCATGCTCTTCGTAGGGCAGAGTGGTCGTCATAATGGGAGCATCCAGCAGGCGTGCGATTTCGCGGATTATATTATTATCCGGCATACGGATACCCACTTCTTTCCGGTTGCGGAAGATTTTGGGTAACCGGTTGGTTCCGTTCAAAATAAAGGTGAATGGCCCTGGAAGATTATGCTTCATCAGCTTGAATATATTATTGTCTACTTTCGCATATTCGCTGATGCTACTCAAGTCATAACAGATGATAGACAGATTGTTCTTTCTAGGGTCTATCTCTTTGATCCGGCATATCCGTTCTATAGCACGTTCCTTCAAACCATGACAGCCGATGGCGTACATCGTATCAGTGGGATAGATAATCAGTCCGCCGTCATTCAGGATGTCGATGATTCGTTGTAAATCCTGCGGGTTATTATTTTTGTCATATAGCTTCAGAAGCATAATTCATTCTCTTTCTCTCTTATTTGAGTTTCTTTTTTAAGAAATCCAGTGCCTTTTCTGCTGCTTTCTCTGTCACCTTTTGTTTGATTGAATCCTTATTGGCGGTAGCGGCAGAGTCCAGTCCCAGTTTCTGTCCGAGTTTGCTGATAGCTTCATCGGCTACAGCCTCGACAGCTTGATTGGCCATGCTTTTAGTATCGACGCTGACTTTCGGAGAGGTAAATGAACCTCCGATCTTCAAGTCAAGAGTCATTAGTTTAGAGATATTGCCTACAGATGCCGGCAACTTCACTTTTCCGGAGTAGTCGATGGTTTGATCGAGGCCTGTGCTACCGGAAAGATTCAATGTGTAGTCTCCCATCTTGATATCGAACGGTTTGGTTTCTACGCGTCCGTCTTTGATGGTGAAATCCAGTGTCATATCTTTCACCTTCATGTCTTTCAGACTTGGCTGTTTAACGGCATCGGCTATTTCGTCGATTGCTTTCACTCCGCTTAAACTAAGATCACGGGTGGAAAGGCTACCATCACCTTGCATTGTATTCAGTACAGGGCTCATGGTTGCATCCAAATCTGTCAGTACATTAATACTTCCGGAGAAATTACCTTTCAGGTTTTCGAAGATAGGAGCCATCTTCTGCACCATGTCCAATTCTTTGTAAGCTTGTGCGAAACCGATATTGGAGAGTTTGAATCCGGCTTTCATTTCCGGCTTCTTTACGTTGGCAGTGGAGTAGTAGCCGTTCATGACTACGTTGCCACCCATGGTGTTCATGGAGAGGTTTTTCATATCCACTTTGCCATCTTTTACCACAAGCTTGCCGTTCATATTATTGAAAGACATCTTATCGAATAACACCTGTTTCAGGTTAGCGTCCATTTGGAAGTCGATGTTGCGGGGAACTTCCATAATACCCGTGGCAGCTGTAGCTACGGAGTCGGTAGACGCAGTTTCTGATGCAGTCGCTTCATCCGCAGAAGCGGCCATGAAGTCGTTCAGATTGAAATAGTTGGAACGAATATTCAGGTTTCCTTTCAATGTAGTACCTTTCAATGCGTAACCGATATAGTTTTCAAACCGACTGTCGGCTGTGATATCATTCTTTCCGATGTTGACGGTTGTCTCGCTCAACTGGAGGTATTTCGGGGTGAAAGTGAAGAGAGACTTCTTGATTTCTACGTCCGGCATATCTTTCATTTTGAGTTTCATACCCGTCAGTCCGATAGTACCTGAAGCTTGCATACGTTCGTATTCCTCTTTTTCGATATAGGAAAGGCGTCCTGACATTTGCATATCGGCGTCAATGGTACCGTTCAACTCCATATCTCCAAGTGGATAGACTTGTTTTATCATACCTAAATTGAGAATCCCTTTAGCTTCAGTTTTAAAGTCCGGATCGCTGATCGGTGTTTTTACATTAGCCGTCAGGCTAAACGGATTTCCGGCAAGACGGAAACTGAAAGGATTGATATTGACCGTCGTCAGGTCGATATTTCCTCCCGGGTTCTGGACGTTGGCACTGATATTGATTTGATCCACTCCTGCCGGTAAAGCCGGATAGCGGAACATGGCATTCTTGACTTGCATATCAATGTTGAATGCAGGAACGGTGTCGCCTTGCAAGATACCTTTGGCCGTTGCAGTAAGCGTAGCGGTTCCGTCTGTTTTCAGACTGGAGAATTCCGTTGCATAAATGGCTGGAATCAGTGACAAGATTTCCTTAAACCCGATATCGTTCGTGTTAAGTTTCAAGTCCATGTCGATAGCCGGATCTTTCAAGGCTACCCAACCGTCGATACCTGCCTGAATGGCGTTGAGGCGGATGGTGTTGTCTTTTAATGTGTATTTGTTATTGGCAAGGTCGGCATCCACATCCATTGTTGCGGAGATATTGGCATTGGCCAGGAAAGGGATTCCATTCATCTTGTAAGTAAGTGATTTGGTTTCCGCTTCCAACTTCAGAGTAGTGCGGTCACTTCCTAAGTCTCCGGTGCAGACTGCGTTAAAGTCGCGGATATCAGCATACATCTTCCCTTGTTGATCGTCATAAATCAGGTTCATGTTTTTGATAACAAAGCGTTGTAGCTTCACTTTGAAAGGAGAAGATACTTCTTCTTCTGAAACAGGAGCTTCGGCTGTTGCTGTTGTATCCGGTTTCATAATATCCCAGTTGGCACGTCCGTCCGGCAATACAATGGCATGTAAACGTGTATCTTCAATAAATATTTTAGAAATATCGTAACCGCTATCTCCGAAAAGAGAGAATAAGTTGACTGCGGCAGTAACTTCTCCGGCCTGTACAAGGGTGTCGTTGGCAAATTCACCAGTACCTTTTAACCAGAAATCCTCGAGAGTGACAGAAGCCTGTGGAAAGTTACGGAACAGGCTAATGTTAAGGTTCTTAAAGTCAAATTGTGCATTAAGCATCTTGTTGCCTTCTGTTTTTACAATGTCGGCTATCTTTCCCTGGAAGGCGAAAGGAAGAAGGAACATCAGAATGATGATGACTCCTACTGTGATAGCTGCGATTTTCAAACCTTTTTTCATTTGCTTCTATTTTAAGAGTTTGAGATATAATGAAGAGCAAAACTAATAAAACTTTTTGATAATAAGGGATAAAAGAGATTTTTTTAGGGATTCTTATTTTAAAATTAGGGGAATCCAAAGCACGGAATTATGGCAGGGAGTGGTTGAGGCAATGGCTCTTCAGGGGTTGTAGTGGAGGAGATTCGTTCTTTGGTGAGCAACGGTCTCTTTCTCGGTGAGGAACAGTGTATTGGTCAGTGAGGGAAAAACGGTCGGTTCCCGTTTCCTCCCTTTTGTATATATTTATTGTTTTTTCTTTTTCTTCAGTTCCTCTGCAATTCTCCATTGTAACGCAGCTTCCACTTCCTTTCCGGCTTTCAGCAAAGCGTCTCCAAAAAGTTCGTGTGCACCGGCGTGTTCCGGTTTCAGACTTGTAGCCTTATCCAGATCGGCGATTGCACCTTCTGTGTTTTCTGTTTTCAACCGGAGTTTTCCCCGGTTATAGACAGCTTTAAAATTTGCCGGATGAAGGTTTACTGCGGTATTAAAGCAATTTTCAGCGTCGAAATAATCTTTATTATTGAATAAAGTAATTCCTTTACGTATCCATGCGTCTATGTAGTTTGGATCGAGGCTGAGCGCTTTATCGTAGTTGGCAAGGGCAGCACGTATATCATGTGCTTGGGTGATACATTCGTTTCCCATTAACAGATACTCATGGGCGTATTGGCGTAGGCGTTCCTGTTGTTCCCGCATCTGTTCCTTGAGTTTTTTATTCTGTTCTTTCAGGGTGTTGATAATGCCGAGTTTTCGGCGAATCAGACGGCGGGGAACAGGTTTTTCAATATCATAGCGGGAATGGATGGCACGGAAGAATTGTTCCAGACATTCCTCCATATCACCTTTATTGAAAGCGCGGGCGGCTGCGGCATATTGCACATCGGCCTGTGCCTGTTTCAATGCCTTGTCAATGGCTTGCCGGTTATTAAATCGTCCGGCGAAGTTGACGATTTCCGGACGGACGAAAATATCTGCCCGGTTAATAGGCTTTTTAAGTTGGATACCATCCAGAGAAGTACAACGGCTGAGTGCGACATACGCTTGTCCACCGGCAAATACTCCTCCAGTGAAGTCGATTACCACCCGGCTGAAAGTCAGGCCCTGGCTCTTATGAACTGTAATTGCCCAAGCCAACCGGATAGGATATTGAGTGAAACTACCTAATACTTCTTCCTCGATCTCTTTCGTTTTTTCGTTGTAGCGATAACGGATATTGCGCCATGAATCCCGTTTAACGTCACATTCTTTCCCGTCATCAGTGATAACGTATATCGTTTCTTCTTCTTCATCAATACCGGCAATGACGCCAATAGTGCCATTTACCCAACGACGGTCAAAGTCATTCTTGATAAAGATAATTTGTGCACCGGGTTTTAGCACTAGCTCTTGTGAGGTGGGTAAACTACTTTCGGGAAAATCTCCTTCGATAACTCCTTCAAAAGTAATCGATTCTCCCGGAAGCTCGGCCAGTTTTTTTTCGTTGATTGAATCTACCGTATCTCTTCGGGTAGCAAGCGTGATATACATATCTGCTTCCGATTCTTCAATCTGGCTTCCATATCGGGTATTCAACAGTTGGAGGTCGGCTGCTCCGGCAGTATTAGTACGAATGTGGTCAAGTACACCGACAAAAACCGGATCAGTCTGCCGGTAAACCTTTTGCAGTTCGATAGAAACTAAATCTATCTGACCGAATACTCTTGCTGAGAAAAAGTAAGGAGTAGGATAGAAACGGTTCAGTATTTCCCGTTCATCATTCTTCACGACAGGTTCCAATTGGAAAACGTCGCCTACCAATAGTAACTGTTTTCCGCCGAAAGGTTCGCGCAGATTATGAGAATATACTCGTAAGATGCGGTCGATTGCATCAATGATATCCGCCCGTACCATGGAAATTTCGTCAATGATGACCAGTTCTATCTGTTCCAATAATTTGCGGTGCGGCTTCGTATATTTGAAGAACTCATGGATACGGCCGCGTTGCAGACTTAAATTTGGATCGTCCGGCAATAGCGGATAAAAAGGGAGTTTGAAGAAACTATGCATCGTACTTCCTCCGGCATTGATTGCAGCAATTCCGGTCGGAGCAAGTACAACATATTTCTTTTTGGTATGCTCGCAGACATAACGCAGAAATGTAGATTTTCCCGTACCCGCTTTCCCGGTCAGAAAGACCGACTGTCGGGTGTACTGAATCAGATTCAGTGCATCCTGAAATGCAGCATTGTCAGTGTCTACGCTCATCTTCGTATTTGCTTGTCTCAAATAATTCCGAAATGTTTCATTGCTTTGCTGATTCCGTCTTCGTCAATCGGAGCCGTCACATAGTCGGCGGCAGCTTTCACATCCTCTTTGGCTTGTCCCATGGCAATTCCGATAGCAGCATGGCGAAGCATACTGATGTCATTGCCTCCGTCACCGAATGCCATAGTCTCTTCCAGTTTCATATCGAAGTAACGGATGATTTTGTCAATGCCTTTCTGCTTGGTATCCCCTTTGGCCGTAATATCGGCAAATGCCGGGAACCAACGCCCTACTTCACAAGTAGGGATAGACGGACGGATCTCCTTTTCTTCTTCTTCCGTGATAAAAGGTGTCATCTGGATCACCTCCTTGCTTGTTGCTTCCTCGAACGAAACAGTCGGAATAACATTCACGTGCAGGAAATCATAGAATATCTTTTTTACCATGTCGTTAGGCTGGCAAACGGATATGTTGTGTTCCTCCACAAAGATACACGGTACTCCTTTTTTCTCGCAGAAAGCAGCCATTGCTTTTACTTCCTCCTGTGGAATAGCGCTTTTGTAAATAACTTGTTCTCCGACAAAACAATAGGCTCCGTTCATGGTTATATATCCATCAATGAGATTTCTGTCTTGCAATTCGGAAAGGTTGTTGATAATGGCTTTCGGGCGTCCGGTAGCGATAAATATCTTGAGCCCTTTTGCGTGGGCTGCCTCCAATGCCTCAATGGTAGAAGGCGGGATACGGTGAGTTTCAAAACTGACCAGCGTTCCGTCTATGTCAAAAAATACTGCTTTTTTCATCTTTTCTCTCCAATTCCCATTCTCTTGCGTAAAAGTCAGTTCTGCTATATGCAAAACATTCTCTTCCCCGCCGCATGGTGCACATCCTATCCTATAAAGGGAAAAAAACACCGCGCGGGCTGAACTCATTATATCAGCCCGCGCGGTGTCTGGCAACTTGCGGTTTCTATTTCAAATATCCTGTTACTCTCTGTGCATGGAGATGGTGTTCATCTCGTAATGCTCAATGTTCTCGTGAATTCCACGATCATCTGCCTGGGAAATCAGAGTGTCGCGGTTCTTCTTGGAAGAAATCTGGTCGTTGAACGCACTCGGTCCGCCGACACAGCCGCCCTCACATGCCATACCCTCGATGAAATCCTCCGGCAGTCTGGCTGCTTTCAGAAGAAGCAGTGCTTTCTTACACTCGGCAGCTCCGTTTGCAACGCATACCTTTGCATCGATCTCATCCTCAGACTCTTTCAGACTCTGAAGAACAGCTGCGGTTACACCGCCGGAATTTGCAAAACGCTTACCGAAGGTGGATGCGATCTGATCATCGTTTGCAGCCGGCTGCAGTACGACGCTCTTCGCTTTCATGATCGCACGGATCTCACTGTAGGTCAGTACATAGTCTGCATTGCCCGGAATCTGCTGATCCACAACCTCAGACTTCTTTGCGATACACGGTCCGATAAATACCGTGATGGCTTCCGGATCTCTTGCCTTGATAAGGCGGGAAACCGCACACATCGGAGATACCGTCGTCGATACACAGTCTGCCAGATCCGGATAGTGCAGGCGTACCATATTTACGAATGCCGGACAGCAGGAGGTAACTTTCTTCTCGCCCGCCTTGTAAGCTTCCGCCCACTCCTCGGACTCGTAAGCTGCCGTCATATCACCGCCGAGACCTACGTCGAAGAAATCGGTAAATCCGAGTTCTTTCATCGCATTCTTCCAGCTTGCCATCGTGATGTCATCCCCGAACTGTCCCTCGGTCGCCGGTGCAGCCATCGCATAGACATGCTTACCCTCGCGCAGTGCGTTGATTACATCTACAATAAAGCTCTTGGAGCCGATCGCTCCGAACGGACAGCTGTGGATACATTTACCGCAGCGGATACATTTCTTCTTATCGATGACGGAGATCCCGTGCTCATCGTATGTAATCGCGTTGACCGGACAGCTGAACTTACACGGTCTCTTCAGATGTGCGATTGCATTGTACGGACAGGCCTGCGCACATCTTCCACATTCTTTACATTTTGTAGGATCGATGTGGGAGCGGGTTCTTCCCGGCTCAATCGCACCGAATTTGCAGGCATTGATACAAGCCTTTCCAAGACAGTTCTGGCAGTTCTCCGTTACAATATAACTGGAAATCGGACAGTCCTCACATGCAGAACTGATGACCTGGATCACATTGCCGTCATCAGTCAGACCTGGCGCTTTGCCCTCCGCCAGACGGACTCTCTGTCTGATAATCTCTCTTTCTTTATAAATACAGCAGCGAAACTGCGGTGTCGGACCTGGGATCAGGCTCATTGCGATATTGTCTCTCTTCTCGTCAAGCTCACCGGCAAATGCCAGCTTTGCCACTTCATAGAGTACGTCGTGTTTGATTTTGATCACGTTTTCATCAGCATACATCGTGTTTTACCTCGCCCTTTTCTATTCGTTAATTTTTTAACCATCTTAGACATTATATATTATCTGTATGGAATTGCAAGAGAAACGCATGTATTTCTTTGCGTACATGATGTATACCGTCAAATTGTAAAAAATCCGCCTGCTGTTTTGTGCAATATTTCCCCAGAAGCCCACTGTACTGTTACTTTGGTACCTGTTTCATCAGGAATGCCCGCATCTGTTCCTCTTCCCAGATCACTGGAACGGGGTAGTTTGGATTGCCCTCTTTGAGTGCCCGCGCCGCA
>ENA-UERW01001669-UERW01001669.1-human-gut-metagenome-genome-assembly--contig:-NODE-1669-length-13851-cov-8.589807_pt1 | contig 13851 bp, 8 predicted proteins | sample MGYA00242994_ERZ507995 | MGnify/ENA primary metagenome ERZ507995 (study PRJEB26167, sample SAMN06115492) | human gut metagenome | host: Homo sapiens | place: China:Chongqing | collected 2015-04-26...
ACGACGGATGCTCCCGATAACTTTTATATCTGATCCCTATGAGCTTTGTACTCGATTATAAAGATAAGGTAGTCCTGGTCACCGGAGTCTCCTCCGGGATCGGGCTGGGCGTCGCCAGGGAGTTCGCACGGGCGGGCGCCCATGTGGCAGGCTGTTCGCGCAAGTCTCCGGACGACGCGAGCGTGCAGGCTTTCCGCGAGGTGGTAGAACAGGAGGGCGTACGCTCGTTCTACCGCCCCGCGGATGTGACGGATGCGGAGGAGCTGAAAGGCTTCGTCGAAGAGGCGGCCCGTACCTTCGGACGTATAGACATGGTCGTCTCCAATGCCGGCATGAACGTGTTCGAGGGAGCCGAAGGTTGCACGGAGGAGCGTTGGCATTACAACCTCGATCTGAACCTGGCTTCCCACTGGCGTCTGGCCCGGCTCTGCAAGCCCTATCTCGAAAAGAGCGGCGAAGGCGTCCTGCTCCTGATGACCTCCAACCATGCTTTCAGCTCCATCCCCGGATGCTTCCCTTATAACGTGACGAAGACGGCTATCACCGGCCTGGTGCGCAGCCTGGCGATCGAGTGGGGGCCGGCTGTCCGTACGGTGGGGGTGGCTCCCGGATTTATCGATACGGCGGGCAACGACACCTGGTTCGGCTCGTTCCCCGATCCCGAAGCGGAACGCCGGCGGACGGTCGGCCTGCATCCCGTCAAACGGATCGGGACGGTCGAGGAGGTAGGGGCGTTATGCGTCTATCTCGCCTCCCCGTATGCCCGGTTTATCAGCGGGACGACGATCCTGATGGACGGTGGGCGCTCGGCGTTGATGCAGGATGAATAAAAAACAGATACCATGAACACGATCGACTTAATAATCTTTATAGCCTACTGCCTCCTGATCCTCAGTGTCGGCCTTTTTGTCTCACGCGGCAAGAAGGGGGACGAGCGGGATGCCGGCGATTATTTCCTCGCCGGGCGCGGGCTTGCCTGGTGGGCGATAGGCGCTTCCATCATCGCTTCCAATATCTCCGCCGAACAGTTTGTCGGCATGTCCGGCTCCGGCTATGCCATCGGGCTGGCGATGGCGACCTACGAATGGATCGCCGCCCTCGGGCTGATCCTCGTGGCGAAGTTCTTCATCCCGATCTTCTTGGAGAAGAAGATCTTCACCATGCCCCAGTTCCTCGAAGAGCGTTTCGACAAGCGCGTCAAGACGGTGATGGCGGTCTTCTGGCTGGCGGTCTTCATCTTTATCAATCTTACTTCCATCTTGTACTTGGGAGCCTTGACGATCGAGAAGGTGATGGGGATCCCGATGCTCTACGGCATAATCGGGCTGGCGGCCTTTGCCGGTATCTATTCGATATACGGAGGATTGAAGGTGGTGGCGCTGACGGATGTGGTCCAGGTCGTGTTCCTGGTTGGCGGCGGGCTGGTCACGACCTATATCGCCCTCGACCTCCTCGGAGAAGGCGACGGCGTGTACCAGGGGATGGTCAACCTCTATGGCGAGGCGAGCGATAAGTTCCACCTGATCCTCGACAAGTCGCATCCCGGTTATAAGGACCTGCCGGGCATCTCCGTGATCCTCGGCGGACTCTGGGTGGCAAACCTTTATTACTGGGGATGCAACCAGTATATCATCCAACGCGCGTTGGCCGCCAAGTCGGTGCGGGAGGCGCAGAACGGGATGCTCTTCGCCGGTTTCATCAAGCTGTTCATCCCGCTCTTGGTCGTGATCCCGGGGATTGCCGCCTTTGCGCTGGATGCTCCGTTAGGGAAATCGGACGAAGCCTATCCGTGGTTGCTCGGCAATCTGCTTCCGGTAGGGGTGAAGGGGGTGGCGTTTGCTGCTTTGACAGCCGCGATCGTCAGTTCGCTTGCTTCGATGATGAACAGTATCTCCACGATCTTTACGATGGATATCTACCGTTCCTATTTCCGAAAGGAGGCCGGGCAGAAAGAGCTGGTTCATACCGGACGTTGGGCGAGCTTCGGCTCGTTGCTGGTAGCCGTGCTGATCGCCCCGATGCTGTCAGGGCTGGACCAGGCTTTTCAGTATATCCAGGAGTTTACCGGCTTTGTCAGTCCGGGCGCCTTGTCGATATTCCTGGCCGGTTTCTTCTATAAACGGGCGACGGCAAACGGGGCGTTGGTGGCGGCATTGGGCTCGTTCGTCTTCTCCTTCGGCATGAAGTTCCTCTTCCCCGGATTGCCCTGGATGGACCGTATGGGGCTTGTGTTCCTGATGTGCTGCGCGCTCATCGTCCTGCTGGGGAAAAAGGGCCAGCCGGCCAACGCTTATACGCGCCATGACCCGGCTTTGTTCCATACCGGCCGGATGTTCAATGTAATGTCGGTAGTCATACTGGCGATATTAATAGGCTTTTACTACTTTTGGTGGTAAATTTATACACATGTAATAATAGGCACATAAATGAAACAGATAAAGATAATCCTATTCGCTTTCGGTTGCAGCTTACTGTTGTCAGGCACGAAAGCATTCGCACAGATAGAGAGGCTTCCCGATGAAGCCTCCTATCCTGTCTTGCAGGAATTGGCCGGTGTCGAAACGCCTGCCGTCCTGCTGAGTGGAACCTGGCAGTTCCGGTATTCTCCGGATAGCAAGTGGGACAAGATACAGGTTCCCGGCGAGCCTGCTATGCAGGGCTATGCCATCGAGCACGACAAGCCGTTTACCTACCGGAAGTCGTTCACCGTCCCGGTCGATTACGCCGGCAAGCATACGATCCTGCGTTTCGACGGCGTCTACAGCCATGCCCGCCTGTTTGTGAACGGCACGTTCGTCCGCGAACATCATGGCGGCTTTACCCGTTGGGAGACGGATGTCACCCCCTTCGTCCGTCCCGGAAAGAAAAACGAGATTCGCCTCGAAGTGACGGATCGCCTGGACGATATTTCCTATGCCTCCGGCTATGCCCATCATCCGATCGGGGGAATCCTGCGCGATGTAACCTTGTTCGCATTACCCGAAACCTGCTTGTATGACTTCTACGCCGAGACACATCTGGATGCCGCTTACGAGGATGCCGTCCTGAAGATCGGCTACAGCAGCCCGGTCGCCGGAGGTGCGGAAGTCGCCTATACGCTGACCGAGCCGTCCGGCAGACACTATCTGTTGGCGCAATCCCGGTTCCCCCTGGAAGAGGGCGGGAACATGAATGAACTGCCTGTGAAGAACCCCTTGAAGTGGGATGCCGAACATCCGAACCTCTATACGCTGACGGTCACCCTCAGCAAGGACGGAAAGGAGATCGGCCGTTTCGACCGCCGTATCGGTTTCCGTGACGTGAAGATCGAGAAAGACCGCATGTTGGTGAACGGCATGCCGGTGAAGTTGCGCGGGGCCTGCCGCCATGACATCCACCCGACACTCGGCCGCACGACGACTGCCGAACTGGACAGCCTCGATGTGATCCTCTTCAAACGTTCCAATATGAACTTTGTCCGTACCTCGCATTATCCTCCCACGGAACGTTTCCTGGAGTATTGCGACCGCTACGGCATCTATGTGGAGAGCGAGACGGCTGTCTGCTTTGTCGATACCTACCGGCAGAAGAACTATGCGCCGGGCAAGACCCAGGACAGTGCCGAGTTTACGCCCCGCTATCTCTCGCAATGCCGCGAGATGGTGAAGTCGTTCCGTTCCCATCCCTCCATCCTGTTCTGGTCGATTGGCAATGAAAGCGTGTACGGCACGAACTTCCAGCAATGCTGGGATTGGGTGAAGGCAACCGACAAGACTCGCCCGGTTATATTCAGCTATCCTGGATCGGTCGGCGAAAAGAAACCGGTCTACGATATCCTGAGCATGCACTACCAGGATGTAAACGGAAACCTGAACCAATGGAACCGTTCTACCCGTGGTTTCCAGGGAGAGGGGATACCTGCCCTGTTCGACGAATGGGCGCATCCGGCGTGCTACACCTACGCTACCTTGCAGGAAGATCCGAATATCCGCGAGTTCTGGGGGCATTCGATCGAAAGGATGTGGAGTGGCCTCTTTGATGCTCCCGGCGGCTTGGGTGGTGCGATCTGGGGATATGTGGATGAAACGTTTATGCTGCCCGAACCGAAAGTAGGGACTGCCTTCTGGAAAGAGTTTGCCCGTACCGCCAAGCCGGAGGATTATCAGGGTAAATGCGTCGGCTACGGAGAGTGGGGGATCGTCGATGTCTGGCGCCGTGAGAAACCGGAGTTCTGGGCTACCAAGAAAGCCTATTCGCCCGTCCGCCTGATGACGACCGAGGTGGCTTCCTTCCTGTCCGGACAACGTTTGTTGCTTCCGTTGTACAACCGCTTCGACCATACTGACCTGGATGAGATCAAGATACGTTATACCTACAAAGGTGTGGAGAAGGAACTTCCCGCTCCTTCCATCGCTCCTCACCAAAAAGGACTGTTGGTAATCCCTGCCGAGGCTTGGGAGGAAGGCGAACTGTTGTCAATTTGTTTCTATACAGCTACGGGTGAGTTATTGGATGCCGAACAAGTTTCATTGGGCAGCGATTACCACGTTCGCCTTGCCGATTCGGAAGCATCTCCGGTAAACGGTGTGTTGTTGGTAGAGGAAACCGCCGGTATGATGACGATTAAAGGAGACGGTTTCGAGATCCCTTTCTCCAAAGAAACCGGCCTGATCTGCAACGCGACCTCCAAGGGGCAGGTCATCATCGAGAAAGGCCCGTTCCTGCATCTCGACATCAACCTGAACCATCTGACTGGAGCCGAAGTGCGTAAGAGCGCCCGGAAGTTCCTGACCTCCGACAGCGATTGGAAGAAGCAGAGCTTGACCTATACCCGCAAAGAGGGAGCGGTGGAAGTCGCCCTCTCCGGCTTCTATCAGGATGTGCAAACGGATATCCTGATCCGGATATCTCCCGCCGGGGAAATGAATGTCAGCTATGTCGTTGCGGGACAGCCGAACGGATATCTGCGTGAGACGGGCTTGTCTTTCTACCTGCCCGAACGTCTGGACTATCTGCAATGGGAGCGTAAAGGTATGTGGAGCTGTTACCCCGAAGGCGCTTTTGCCGGAAACACGGGCGAGACTTCCCTTTATAACCCGAAGCAAGTGCGATATGGCGAGAACCCTGCTCAACCCTGGTTGGCCGATACGCACAACTATTACTATTGGGCGGATGCCGGTACAAACTGTGACCGTCCGTTGACGCAAATGGCAAAGGGTATGAAGGAGAACATCTATCGCTATACCCTTTCCGCTACAGGGGGAGGAGCAGGGCTTACGGTTTGCTCATCGGACGCATCCCTGGCTTGCCGCACCTCCAAAAGAGGAGACGGGCAGTTGATGCTTTACATTAATAATCGTTGGGATTATCCGGAGATTGCCTGGGGCAACTATTGCAAGACGTTGGAGGTGGTGCCTTGCTATGGCGAGATGAAGATTCGGTTCTGATTAAATTAATAAGAGAAGATAGCATGGAACTGTGTCAAAACTGCCTTGTCCCTGCGCTTGACGCGGGGTCGCAAAAGAACAGGCCTTATTAATCAGATATTTATAGGGTCAGTTCTAATGCGATCCCGCGTCAAGCGCGGGAACGGGGCAGTTTTGACACAGCTCCACGTATTGTTTAAAGATGGAGTTTCCCCTTGATCGCCTTCGGTATCGCGTCCTTATGGACCATCACATAGATGGTTTTGGCGCGGACGAAGCTCTCGGACATGTTCAGGTAGCCGCCGAACTTGTTGCGGTCGGTTCCCCATGAGTTCTTGGTGATGTAGTATTTCGTGCCGTTCTGGTCTTTGGCGATGCCGGTCAGGTGCATCAGGTGGTCGTCGGTGGTCACGAATGATTCGAATCCGGCCTGGCGCACTTCCGGGGTCACGTTGATTTCCGGGTAGGGACGTTCGAACTTGAAGACCTCTTCTAAGCGTTCCTTCTCCCCTAATTTCTCGAAGCGTGCGCGATCCGTATTCGACAGGTCTTCCACCTTCTTCACTTCCGGGTTGATGGCGACACCGTTCGTAAAGGAGAAACCCTTCTCGCTCACATCTCCGTCCCAGCAGACCGTATAACCGTTGTTCAGGGCATAATCCACCGTTTGCATCATCTCGTCGAGCGGCAGGTTATACATCAGGGAATGTTCCCAGTTGTCCGGCACTTCCACGTCGAACTTCACATAATACGGATGGTGCGTGAAGCTGGTCAGTTCGATATAGTCGTCCATATTCAGTCCTAAGGATTCGGCGAATGACTTCGGCGTATATTCCTTTCCTTTATACGTGAACTTCTCCGGCAGCTTTCCCAGGTAGGTGTCGAACAGGTTAGCAATCAGCTTGTCATATTCCGGACTGCGTTGTTTCGCCTTCACTGCCACATCGGCGATGGCGTGCATGTAGCGAACCATCTCGCTGTGGTTATGCTTCTCGGAGTCGTAGTTGATACCCGTGTACACCTCTTCCGGGACGATCCCTACCTGGCGGTACGCATTCATGAAAGTATGCGAAAGGCTGCCCTGCCCGATATTACCGTCCCCGCGACGTAGGTAGTTGTCCTGCAACTGGTTCATATATTTCTGGCGGACGATGAACATCTCCGAAAGGTCATACGTGCCTTTCCCCATACGAAGCAGTTCGGATTCCATAAACGACGTAGTGGCAAAGCACCAGCAAGTCCCTGTTGCTGCTTGGTTCTTAACCGGGGTAGCGGGAACCGTTACCACTTCCGTAAACTGGTACCCCTGACCGAACGTTGCCGAAGCAGAGAAAGCCAGCATGCAAGATAGAATAAGTGATTTCATGTATATAAAGATTAAATTATTAATTATCGTGTCTTGGAAAGCAACTATTATCTATTATATGAATATCGGTCAATTGTCAATTGTTCAGAATCCCCTCGCGAACATCTTCCAGAACTCGTCCGCCATCTCCTGCCAGCGCAGGATTGTCGCTCCTGCGAAGTCGGCCGTGTAGCCGGTCAGGAAAGCCCGTGCGGTCTCTTCCCCTTTGCTGTCCTGCAACTCTTTGTAGCGGTTTTCCACGAAAGGCATTTCGGATAAGCCCTTTTCCTCGAAATGGGCGACCGCGCCGTTGATCTTCTCTTTGGTCAATCCCCAGCGGACCGTAGCCAGTTTGTTTGCCGTCCGGTATTTCCAGACGATGGCATCTTCACGGTGGCGGTGTTGTCCGCAGATACCGAAAGCAGCCGGCAGGTCGGTCGTTCCGGAGAAGATCGGGATACGCGGGCTCTGCCCCGGATTGTCGAACGACAGCCAGGCAACGCCGCCCACTGCATCCGGCAACCAGCTGCGCAGCTGTATCACGTGCGAGTAGGAACATTGCGGAACCGCCACTAAGCGATTGCGTGTCACCGTCCCTTCCTTCACGCCGTTCAGCATATTCAGCATATCTGTTCCCATCCAGGGGTTAGCCGCCGGACTTGTGATCGTATCCGTTTCCTTCGTCTCCTTGTTCTTGACAGCCACTTTTAGATTCTTCGTCATGTCCCATTCCGTCCCTTCATACGTCTGGCGTAGCAATGCTATCACATCCGTTACGGCAACCGGCTTGTCCGGCTTCACGCTGATCGGCAGCTCTTCCGAGTCGTACGACAGCTGGAGGGAAGGGGCAAGCGCATTTAGAATGAAATACTCGCGGATGCTGAATGCCTTCGGTTCGCCGAAATAGTTACCCCCGCTGTAGGCTTTCCAGAACTTGAACGGCTCCTTGCCGTCCCAGAAGCCCATCTTCTTAGCAACAGAAAATACGTTTTCGGAAGCCATATAGTTATCCCTGTCCTTCAGGTCGAGCGTCGAGATACGCGAGATATTGGCCGACACCCCCACATGATCGTCCGGGATGCGGACAGCCGCCCATACACCCCCGATCTTGTCCGGCCCCTCGCCGAACACCTCGAAATGCCAGACCTCATTCGGGTCGGCGATCGTCAGGCATTCCCCCGAATCCCCGTATCCGTATTCGGCAACCAATTGTCCGATCAGCCGGATCGCTTCGCGTGCCGTCGTGCAACGTTGCAAGGCGATCTTTTCCAGTTCTTCGATCATGAACATACCTTTTTTGTTTTGCAGCTCTTTGCGCCCGGAGATGGTCGTTTCGCCGATACCCAACTGTTTTTCGTTGAGGCAAGGATAGGAGGTGTTCAGGAACTGGTAGGTCGAGCGGGCTTCCGGTATCGTTCCTTTCAATTCCATATTCGTGCGGTCGGCAGGATATTCGGTGTGCATGCGGCCGTTATAGATGGCGACTGTCGTGTCGCGCTCGTAGCGTGCCGCCGGGACGATCTCCATCCAGGTGCGATAGTTCCCGTCGCAGGTGTGACTGGTCATGACCGAACCGTCGGCCGATGCTTTCTTGCCGACCAGGATGCTTGTACAACTTTCAGGAGTGTTGACCGGTCGGGAGTATTCGATTTCCTGGGCCCGAAGGCTGTTCCCGTAACAGATAAGTACAATAAGAAGGATAATTAGTCTATTCATGGCATTGTCTTTAATTTTGTGGCTAAAGATATGAAATTTTCATATATTTGCTACCCCTTGCCGGGGGATTAATCCCCCGGTAAAAGAGGAATATCCCTGTAAGGAAATGATTAAATATAAATATGCCATGAAGAAACTAATTTATTTAAGCACATTACTATTTCTATTTGTGTTGCCGATGATGGCACAACAACCTTTGTTCCCGACACCCGCAAAAGTGCAGAACAGGAAAGGCTCTTTCGTTATCGGAAAGAATCTCCAGGTACAAGGCAATGGCGGGTATGCCGACAAGTTAGCCGCCGCCCTGCCGGCCGAGTTGAAAGAAGCCGGTTTGCAATCGTCACCCGCCGGCGGAACCATCCGTCTGGAACTGACAAACGATTGCAAGATGGCCGATGAAGCCTATACGCTTGTCGTCGAACCGAACAGCATCCTGCTGCAAGCCTCTTCCGAAGCCGGCCTGTTCTATGCGAAGGAAGCCCTTCTGCAACTTTCCCGTTTCGGCAAAGGTAACGTGCGTGCCTGTAAGATACAAGATCAGCCCCGCTACGGCTGGCGCGGTTTCATGCTCGACGAGAGCCGCCACTTCTTCGGCAAAGAGAAGGTAAAACAATATCTGGATATCATGGCGTCCCTTCGCCTGAACGTCTTCCACTGGCACCTGACCGACGAACCGGGCTGGCGCATCGAGATCAAGCGTTATCCGAAGCTGACCACCGAAGGGGCTGTCGGCAACTGGCACGACCCGAAAGTGCCCGCTACGTTCTACACCCAGGAAGAGATCAAGGAGATCGTTGCCTATGCAGCCGATCGCCACATCATGGTCGTTCCCGAATTCGACATGCCGGGCCATGCTACTGCTGTCTGCCGTTCCTATCCTGAAATCTCCGGTGGAGGCGAGGGCAAATGGCAACATTTCACGTTCCATCCCTGCAAGGAAGAGACGTTTGAGTTTATCAGCAACGTGCTCGACGAGATCGTCGCCCTGTTCCCGTCTCCCTATATCCATATCGGAGGCGACGAGGTGCACTACGGCAACCAGAGCTGGTTCACCGATCCCGAAATCCAGCAGTTCATCAAAGATAAGAACTTAGGTAACGAAACGGGCCTTGAACAGTATTTCATCCGCCGTGCCGCCGATATTGTCGCCTCCAAGGGCAAGACCATGATCGGCTGGGACGAGATGATCGATGCCGGTGTCTCTCCCGACAAGGCTGTCATCATGTGGTGGCGTCACGACCGCAAACACCAGTTGGTGAAAGCGCTCGAAAACGGCTACCGGGTGATTATGACCCCGCGCCGTCCGTTGTATGCCGACTTTATCCAGTACGGCGGTCATAAGGTGGGCCGTGTGTGGGGCGGTTACAACACGATCGAGGACATCTACCGTTTCCCCGAACCGATCATCCATCTGACACGCGATTATGAAGACCAGGTGATGGGCCTCCAGTTCTCCCTTTGGACGGAACGGGTCGCTGATGCCAAGCGTCTGGACTATATGACTTTCCCCCGCCTGGTAGCTGTCGCCGAATCCGCCTGGACTCCTGCCAAGTCGAAGGAATGCAGCCTCTTTATGCAGAAGCTCCCTTACTTCCTGCGATTCCTCGGTGAAAAAGGCATCTACTACTTCAACCCCTTCAACCCCGAATCTACACCCGAACCCAGTGCACCGGACAAGGACGATGTGTTGAAGAATGGATAAGATATAAAGCACTGTCTTTTGCTGTCTGCTTCAGCAGACGGATGAATAAATATCCGGCTTTGCCGGTTCCTCTGTGGGGTTTACCCTCCTTTTTGGAAAAAGTGCAAAAAAGGGACAGGTCGAGGCTTGCCGGAAAATGTCTCTAAACAATTGATTACAATATATATAGTAAAGTCTTTTATCTATTGGTGGAAAGTACATTTTCTGCCCTGTTTTTAGGGGTAGCTTTTGTCCTGCTTTTGCTTGTATATTATTGGGAATAAATAAGATAGGAGGCTTTTTCAAAATGACAAAAAAAACGTACGTTTAAATTCGTCATATATATAACAAAGTTAGCAATAATCGGCGAGATATGGAAAAGTAGAGCAAAGTTATTGAGAAATAGGCTTTTGAGAAAATAGTTTCTGTAACCAGATGACGGGAAAAGTTAAGTCTGAACCAAGTTAAGACTTCGCTACGTTACCGATTCGTCATCCTGCATAATTGGTGGTATCGGAACTTGGGAAGAATAGCGAAATACACTATTATATAGTGAGTTACTGACAACTTACGCAACAATTCCGGTAACGGATGATAATTGCGCCGTTCCTCTGCGATTTGCGTATTGACGAAGATGGTGGCATGAAGATACAAATGATGTCTTTCCTTTGCCGGGGGCATCCCCCGGCAAGGGAAAGAAGTAATGAATCATCAAATCATCAGTCATCAGCGATTGTGCAACCCGCATTGCCTTCGCTTGTACCTGATGGTATTGGGCCTGCTGGCTTTGTGGGAGGGCCGTTCGGAGGTCGTGTTGGGGTGTTTGGGAGCCCTGTTGACACTCTCGGGGTACGGGGATACGGAGAGAGACATGACGGGAAGCGGAAACAAAAACAGCAACTCCCCGTCGTTGCCGGCTGGGGGTTGCTGATGTATGCTGCGGTCTCCTGTTTCTGTTAGCGTGAGGGAGGAGGATTAGAAACGTCTTTTCTTACGAGCGTCGCGTGCGGCGGCAGTCCGTTTCCACGGGCGGTCGCTGTCGCGTTCGTCTTTGCGGAAGGTGCGGTCCGAACGGTCTCCACCCCGGCGTCCACTGTCTTTGGAACCCCGTTTGCCTTTGTAGCCGTCATCGCTGCGCCGTCCGCCGTAACTGCGTTTGCCACTGCGTCCGCCTTCTTCTTTTTTGCCCTGTGCAGGTTCGACGGAGATGCGCCGTCCGTCCACTTCGAACCCGTTCATGCTGTCCATCACGCGCTGGGCTTCACCCTCTTCCACTTCGAAGAAAGAGAAGTTTTCGCGCAGGTCGATCTTGCCGATGCGCACCTTGCCCGGCACACATTTGTTGACCAGTTCGATCAGCTGGTTCGGATAGAGGCCGTCGGCCTTGCCGAAGTTGAGGAAGAAACGCGAATAGCCCTCTTCGGCCGCATGTGCACGGCGTTCGCCCCGTTCGCTGCGAGAGGAACGTTCGTCTACCTGCTGGATCTCGTCGGCATCCTTGTAGTAATCGATCATACGGTTGAATTCGAGCGAAACGACACGTTTGATGATGTCTTCCTTGTCCAGCCATTCCAACTTGCGGTAGATTTGGGGCATCAGGGAGGCGATCTCCTCCTCGTTCACCTTCACCTTTTCGATCTGGTCGACGAGGTTGAAAAGCTGCTTTTCGCAGATAGCATGTCCGGTAGGCATTTCGCCTTTCTCGAATTTCTTGTTGATGATCCTTTCGATCTCGCGGATTTTGCCTTTCTCCTTCACGTGGCAGATGGAGATGGAGATACCCGTCTTTCCCGCACGGCCCGTACGGCCACGGCGGTGCGTGTAGGATTCCACTTCATCGGGCAGGCCGTAGTTGATCACGTGTGTCAGATCGTCCACATCCAGGCCGCGGGCAGCCACATCGGTAGCAACTAAGAGTTGGATGTTTTTGACGCGGAACTTCTGCATCACGTAGTCGCGCTGCGCCTGGCTCAGTTCGCCGTGCAGCGAGTCGGCGTTGTAGCCGTCCTGTATCAGTTTGTCGGCGATCTCCTGCGTCTCTTTGCGGGTACGGCAGAAGACGATGCCGTAGATGTTCGGGTAGAAGTCGGCGATGCGTTTCAGAGCCAGGTACTTGTCGCGTGCCTGTACCATATAATAGATATCGCGGATGTTCTTGTTTCCTTCGTTCTTGTTGCCGATCACGATCTCCTTCGGATTCTTCATGTACTTCTTCGTGATGTTGGCGATCTCTTTCGGCATGGTGGCCGAGAAGAGCAGCATGTTGCGGTTCTCCGGCACTTCGGCGAGGATGGCGTTGATGCTGTCGGTGAACCCCATGTTCAGCATCTCGTCCGCCTCGTCCATGATGACGTTCTTCACCAGGCTGAGGTCTACCGTCTTGCGGTTCATCAGGTCCAGGAGGCGTCCCGGAGTGGCTACGACCACGTGCACGCCACGCTTCAGCGTCTTGATCTGACTCTCGATGCTGGAACCTCCGTACACCGGGAGGACCTTCAGGTTGTCGATATACTTGGAGTAGTCGTTCAGGTCGTCGGCGATCTGTAAACATAGCTCACGAGTGGGACAGAGTACGAGTGCTTGGGGGTGGTATGTAGTCACATCGATTTTTTGCAGGATCGGAAGGCCGAAAGCGGCTGTCTTTCCCGTACCTGTTTGTGCTAATGCAATTACGTCGTTGTCATCTCCCAGTAGGAAAGGAATCACTTCCTCCTGTACCGGCATGGGCGATTCGTAGCCCATTTCTTGAATTGCCTTCAGTATTGGTGCGGCAACTCCTAATTCTTCAAATGTTTTCAAAATGTGATATATGTATATATAATAAATTCAGAGTGGGGACAAAGGTACGCAAATAATTTGGATACCGGTTAGTTTAGTATGATATCTTTTAATGTATCGCGCTCTTTTTCCGTGAGATGCAATCCTTTCGACAGATATTTGTCGGTCGAACCATATTCTTTCTTTATTTTATGGAAGGCCAGATCCAGCCATGTCTCGTTTGCACCGAGCAGCACGGTGATGGTTTCCTGGGCGTCCGTATTGAGGTTGCGTGCCATATAGGCAAGGCTGCGCAGGTCTATGTGGTTGTTGGAAGCCATATAGTCTTTCATGATCGTTTCTTCCGGCACATCGAGGGCTGTCAGCAGCATGGCCGTCAGGAAGCCGGCACGGTCTTTTCCCATCGAGCAGTTCACGAGGATCGGGTAGTTGTCCTTGTCGAGAAAGACTTTCAGGGCTTTGCCGAATTGTTCGCTGTTGTCCGTCACATAGCTGATATAGGTGTCCTGCATATACACGAGCCCGTCGCCTTTGCGTATGCGTCCTTCTTCCAGGCGTCGGGTGATCTGTTCTTTGCCTTTTACCGGGATCGGGATGGAGATGATGTTCGCCCCTGCATATTTTTCCGGAGCGAGGGCTATTTCGTCTTCTCCCCGTAGGTCGATGACAGTTTTGATCTTCAGGTTATCCAGCCGGATCGTGTCGTTGCGGCTAAGTGCCTTGAGCTCGCCCGAGCGGAATATCTTGCCCCAGCCGGTCATACGGTTCCCGTGTTCGCTGAAGTAGCCTCCTATGTCGCGCAGGTTCTGGACGCTGTCCATCTGTACCGAGCGGGCGCCGACAGTGCGGTAATATTTGTCGTTGAAAGACAGTAGGAAATATTTGCGGGTGATGTTGTCGTTCGTGATGTAGGTCACTCTCCCGTC
>ENA-UERW01001706-UERW01001706.1-human-gut-metagenome-genome-assembly--contig:-NODE-1706-length-13622-cov-3.250572_pt1 | contig 13622 bp, 17 predicted proteins | sample MGYA00242994_ERZ507995 | MGnify/ENA primary metagenome ERZ507995 (study PRJEB26167, sample SAMN06115492) | human gut metagenome | host: Homo sapiens | place: China:Chongqing | collected 2015-04-26...
CAGTTCGCCGCCTACATCAGCAGCAAGAATACGCTGGAGCTGCGGCGTGAGATGAACACGATCCAAAAAGATCTGGATACCATGCGGCGGCGCAGAGAGGAACTGTCCAAGCTGTTCAAGCGGCTCTATGAGGACAATGTGCTGGGGCGGGTGACCGATGAGCAGTACCGGATGCTGGCGGGCGATTACACCGTCGAACAGAAAGCGTTGGAGGAACAGATCCCCGAAAAGAAGGCCCTGCTGGAAAAGCTGAAAGCTGCCTCCGCCAACGTGAACACATTCGTTGAGAAGGCGAAGCAGTACACCGCCATCGACGAGCTGACGCCGGAGCTGCTGCGTTTGTTCATCCAGCGGATCGAGGTAGGCGGACGGACGGAAAAATACTCCCGCAGCTCCCACCAGAGCATCCGCATCGTGTACCGCGACATCGGCACAGTAGACAGCGCGATGGAGCAGGGCGAGGCGCAGCCGCACATTGCGCCGCCCCTAAGCGAGATATTCCAGCTTCCCGCATAATAAAAAAGCAGAGAAAAAACGCAAGAAAGCGGACAGTAAGCGCTGTCCGCCCCCTTGCAAGACATGGTGTCAACTTGTGTCCCTATGAACATTACCCGGTCGGTTTCCGCAGCTTTTTCTGTTTGGACTCCAAAGAGCACAGACTTATTCCGTCCGCAGCTCCACTAAAACGGCGTCCTCGACGGCAAAATAATCCGCTGTGTCGCTGCTAAGCCCCGATGCCTTCGCAGCCTGTTCAAAGGAGATGTCCGGCAGGTTGCTGAGGTACACAAACACGGAATCGCATTCCGCGTTTGGCAGCCGCCCTCTGCATTCAAGGCGGTATTCATAGGACCGGTCATCGCAGGACCAGGTACCGTCCTCCAGTTCGTAATAGGTGTTTATATTTCCATCGTAGGTCGTCTTGATCCCATTCTTTTTCCCGCAGCCGATGGCAACGGACGCAAGGAACAGGCACAGGAAAATGACTGTCAGATTTTTCATAACGGTGTCCTCCTTCGTTCTGTTGATCCTGTATGGATATTTTACCGTTCGCTGTCAGGAATTGCGGTTCAGAGCGATTATTTCCGCTCCGGGAACCGGGCGCAGGCCTGATCCAGATCCTCAATGAGTGCTTTCAATTCTGGTCCGGTAAGGGTGCAGTTCAGCTCCGCCGTATCGTCCCCATCCATTGTGTTGGGCAGATAAAAGGAGATATACACCCGGAACAGCTCTCCCTCCGCCCAGGCAAACAGGCTGAGATCCGACGAAATAAAGTCGCTGTCATAGCGGTCCTTGATCCCGGCGGCCAGCACCTTCAATCCGGCGTTCATCCCCGCCAGCTCCTGAGCCAGCAGGCAGGCGTTGGAGTCCTTATGGGTATAGCCGTCCTCATCCACCCAGGTGCAGCGCAGCTGCAGCCAATTCTTATCGTATTCATCCATTCCGTATTCAGTTTCCGGAAATTCGTAGCTTACAAAATCCAGTCGAATACTGGCGTTCTCGTTTTTCAGCAGCATAGTGTTCTCCTTACCGGCTCTATGGCCTGATTTTTGACAGTCCAATCATACCACGTTCTTTTCCCGTTTGCAATTCCAGTGGAATATGATACAATGATTTTATCAAGCCGACGGGAGGTATACCATGGAATTGAAGCTGACACCCCGCTTTCTGCAAAATGGACAGCGCTTTTTCGGTCCCGGCGTGGCGGAGCTGCTGGAGCGGGTCCGGGAGCACCGGTCCCTGCGGGCCGCTGCCGCCTCCATGGAGATGGCCTATTCCAAGGCATGGCGCATCATACATGAGGCGGAGGAGGGCTTTGGCTTCCGGCTGCTGGACTCCACCATCGGCGGCCGTCACGGCGGCGGCGCGTCCCTGACGCCGGAGGCAGAGCAGCTTTTAGCGGATTATCGCCGCTTTGAAGCGGATATTTTTGCTTACAGCCAAGCCCGCTTTCAGGAAATCTTCCCCCAATCGAAGCCGTAATTGAACCATAAAAAGCACCGCCCCGGTTTTTGAACCGCATCCCGTCAAGACAATGTCATTAAGTTTGCGCGCAAAACGCTCAATCACTTATGATGGTGATTGAGCGTTTTTATTTCAGCGCAGGGGGACATATAAAAACAATATTTTTCGCAAAAAAACACTTGACAAATCAATTGCTCATGGAGGGAGCATATCACAAACCGGGGCGGTGTTTTTAATCTTCCGCGTCCAGCTTCCGCAAGGCTTTGCGGAATTGGACGGCAAACAGGATGGCGGTGCAGGTCACGGCGATGGCATCCGCCACCGGCTCGGCGGTGTAAACCGCCATGGTCTGATCCGCCAGCAGCCGGGGCATCAGATAGATCAAGGGCAGCAGCAGGACGAATTTCCGCAGCACTGCCACAATGATGGAGCAGCCGGCGGCACCAATGGAAACGAAGGTCATCTGACAGGCGATCTGGATACCAAAGAGGAACAGCGCCCCGCAATAGATCCGCAGGGCGGGCACCGTAAAGGCCACCAGCGCCACGTTAGGGGTGAAGATCCTGGCAAACGCGCCGGGGCACAGTTGGATCACCGCCCACAGCGCCACGGAATAGCACAGACACACCTTCAGCAGCAGCCGGAAGGTCTGCCGCACCCGCTGGGTATTCCGTGCGCCGTAATTGTAGCTGGTGATGGGCTGGGCGCCCTGGGCAATGCCCTGCAAGGGCAGCATGGCAAACTGCATGACGCTGGAGAGGATGGTCATGGCGCCAACGGCGATGTCGTCGCCGTATTTCAGCAGCGAGGAATTAAAGCACACGGAGATGACGCTCTCGCTGGCCTGCATGATGAAGGTGGCCGTCCCCAGTGCTACGCAGGGCAAAATCAGGGCAGGGCGGAAACGGACGTTTTCCTTTTTCAGCCGCAGCAGGGTTTTGGGGCCGGTGAGGAACCGCAGCACCCAGATACAGGACAGACCTTGGGAGAGAATGGTGGCCAGCGCCGCGCCCCGGACGCCCATGTGCAGTCCGTAAATAAAAATGGGGTCCAGAACGATGTTGGCCACCGCGCCGATGAGCACCGTCCGCATTCCGATCTTGGCAAAGCCCTGTGCGGTGATAAAGGCGTTCAGGCCCAGGGTCAGCTGCACGAACACGGTGCCCACAGCGTAGATCTGCATATAGCTGGCGGCGTAGCCGATGGTGTTCTCGCTGGCGCCGAAGGCCAACAGCAGATCCCGGCTCCACAGCAGCAATACCGCCGTCAGCAGAGCGGAGACCGCTAATTGCAGGGCAAAGCAGCCGCCTAAAATCTTCTCGGCGGTGTCGTGATCCTGCTTACCCATGTAGATGGAGGCACGGGGCGCGCCGCCGGAGGCTACCAGCGCCGCAAAGGCGGAGACAATTAAAATCAGCGGCAGGCACACGCCCACGCCGGTAAGGGCCAGATCGCCGTCACCGGGAATGTGGCCGATGTAGATGCGGTCCACGATGTTGTAGAGCATATTTACAAGCTGGGCGATGACCGTGGGGATGGCCAGCTGCCGCAGGAGCTTGCCGATCGGCTCCGTGCCTAAAAAGGTTTTATCCTGATTCATTTTACGTCTCCTTTTGTCGCTTTCCGGCTGCCGCTCAGCCGGTCCATATTTTCTCCGAATACCGCAAAGCAGCGGAAGCAGGTCTCCAACTCCTCCTCGGTCAAGCCCTCCGTCAGCTGCCGTGAAAAGGTCTCCTGTACGGCGCGGCCCCGCCGGATCACCGGCCCGGCCTTTTCCGTACACACCAGACGGCATTTCCGCCGGTCCCCCGGCACTGGCTGGCGCTCCAGATACCCCTCCCCTGCCAGCTTTTCCACGTGGAAAGAGACAATGGCGGGCTTCAGATGCCGGTAAGTGCAGATGTCCCGGGCGGTATCCATGCCGGGATTGTTGGCCAAAAACAGGAGAATGTCCACGGCGGGCTGGGCCATATCCAGTTCCTCCGTCAAGGGGCGCATGGCTGCGGTGTACGCCTCCTCAAAGCGCTTGGAATAGGTATAAAACCGCACGGCAGGCAGCATGAGACCGTCTCCTTTCGAATAGTACAATTTTGAACAATTTGATATTATAATACTTTTCCATGGATTGTCAAGCCCCGGTAGAATAGAGATATGCCGTTTTTCGATAGATGAACATGAGGCGGAAAACCACGCAGACAGGTGTACTTGTCGAACCGTTTCGCCGCAAACGCGCAAAAAAGAACGGCCCCTTTGGGGCCGTTGAGACTGTCGATAAAGTAGTAAATTCTCCGCGACGGTAAGGTAGGGCAGCCGTTAGCGGCTGCGCCGCTTTACGGATGCTGCATACCCCTTGCGGGTGAAGGGTGTGCGCGGAAACCCCAAGGAGGGGAAACAGGCGAAGTGCCGCCGGTGGCGGATAAAACGAGCCTGTTTCGAGGAAGGCCCCCGATTTTCGGGCGCAAAGCGCACGGAAACCGGCTGGGCCGACGGTGTATTCCTGCTCCATGCGGGGAGAAAAGACTTTTTCGACACGCTGAACGGCCCCTTTGGGGCCGTTCTGAAAAGCGCTTATGCCTCGGTCTGGGTGGGGTCGATCTCCGTGGGGCTGGGGATGGGATGTTCCTTGTGAGCAACCATGGCCTGGATCAGCTCCACCGTGCCGCCAAGACCCAGTGCGCTGCTGTTCAGGCAGAAATCGTATGCGTCCACCGCGCCCCACTTCTTGGAGGCGTAGTATTCGCAGTAGGATGCCCGGCGCTTGTCGGTTTTCTGGATCAGGCTCTTGGCCTCCTCCGGCGTCACCTTCTGGCGCTTGGCCACGCGGGCGATCCGGTCCTCCAGCGGGGCGCTGATGAACAGGCTCAGCAGATTGGGATTCTCTGCCAGGGCATAATCGGCGCTGCGGCCGATGATAACGCAGGGGCCTTCCTCCGCGATGTGGCGGATGGTCTTGAAAATCGCCAGATGCACCTGCTGCTCCAGAGATTCACCGGTAGCGCCGGAAAAGCCAAGAGGGTAAGCATCCATGGCGATGGCGTATAGCAGGCTCTTGGGCCGCTCGTCAAAATTTTCAAAGATCTTCTGGCACAGGCCGCTCTTCTTCGCAGCCTCCTGCAGCAGCTCCTTATCATAGAAGGGAATACCCAACTCCTTCGCGACCCGGATACCGACCTCCTTGCCGCCGCTGCCGAATTGCCGTCCGATGGTAATGATGGTTTTCATAGAGATTCCTCCTTGTTCTTTGCCTCCGCGGGATCGCATCTCTGTCAAAGGACATGCACGTAACCGTTGTGCTATATTTTACCACGGTTTCCAATCTGCGTCAAACGAAAATCCGCCCGAAAAAGGTCCGCCCGTATGGGCGGACCTTTGATGATTCTATCAGCGCTTTATCACGCCTCCGGTTCCGTAGGCATGGGCAGCCCCAGACGGCGGTACATGGTCTTTTTCACCGCCCGGAAGATGTTCTCATAGCCGGTGCAGCGGCACAGGTGCCCGGAGAGGAGCTTGCGCAGTTCCGCGTCCGTGTAGAGCTTGCCGCTCTCCAAAATCTCCACCGCCGTCATGATAAAGCCGGGGGTGCAGAAGCCGCACTGGACGGCAGTCTCCTCGATAAACGCCTGCTGAATGTCGCTCAGCTCACCGTTGGGCCCCATCAGGCTTTCCAGGGTACGGATGCGCTTGCCCTCTGCCCAGACAGCCAGATAGATGCAGGAGTTGAAGCACTCGCCGTCAATGATGACGTTGCAGGCTCCGCACTCCCCCACCTCACAGCCCTTTTTCACGCTGGTCATGTGGTAGTCATTCCGAAGCATATCGGTCAGGCTGGCCCGGACGTCCACCATCCGTTCCACATCCTTGCCATTCAGGTTGAAATGGACCAACTGATACTGTGCCATTACAGCTCACCTCCCGCCAGCTTCACCGATTCGATAAATGCCCGCTTGGTGCTCTCCACTGCGATGTGCAGCCGGAAATCCTTAGCGGCCCGCCAGGAATCACGGGGGTTGATGTCCGCCGTCACCGCCTGAGCAAACCGCTCCGCCAGTTCCAGACTCACGGGCTGGCCCTTTGCCATCGCCTCCGCCGTGGCTGCCCGCAGGGGCACCGGTCCCGCCACGCCGAAGGCCACTCTGGCCCGCTCCACCGTCTTTTTATCTGCCGACAGCCGCACGTTCACGGACGTACCCAGAGTGGCAATGTCCATGGCGTTGCGCATGGCGTACTTGATATAGTGGCCGAAGCAGTTTTCATAGCTTCCCTTGGGGATCAGCACGGCGGTCTGGATCTCGCCGTCCTCCGCCCGGATGTCCACCTTGCCCGCCTTGATGTAGAAATCATGGATGGGCAGGCGGCGGACGCCGTTTTTGCCCGTCAGCTCGATGACGGCGTCCCACGCGTGGAGGGTAGAGGCAGAATCGGCGGAGGTAACGCCGTTGCAGGTGTTGCCGCCAATGGTGCCGATGTTGCGGATCTGAGGGCCGCCCACCTGGTCCACCGCCTCCCCCAAAACGTTGATGTACTTCTGAACGAGGGGATCTCTGGTAATATGGGAAAAGCTGGTGAGAGAGCCGATCCGCAGCGTGCCGTCCGGCTCCATGGAAACGTCCCGGAGGGCGTCGATGCCGTAAATGGAGATCAGCTCCGCGCCGGCCCGCTTGCCCTCCCGCATCTGCACCAGTACATCGCTGCCGCCGGCGATGATCTGGGCCTCCGCCAGCAGCGCCCCCATCTTTGCCCCGATCTTTCTCTGCATCTCCTCGCTGTCGGTCGCGCCGTACTGCTCCTCCAGCGCCTGGTACTGGGCCTGCAGCTCCTCCAGCCGCTCCCGTTGGGCGCTGTCCTGGTAGCTGCTGATTTTTTCCCCATCTCCCATCACGATGCTCAGAGCATCCCGCTCCAGCCGCTCCTTGTCGTTCTCCAGGGAGGCCTGGAAGGAGCCGATGAGCCCGTAGGCGTCCCCCAGCCCCAGCCCGGTTTCCCCCTCTTCCTTCTGCTTGGTCTGCTCCTCCAGCCACTCCTTCTGCGCCTGGATCCCATCCTTGCGGGTGTCGATAAAGCCCTGACCCATCAGCTTTTCCAGCTCGTTCTGGGCCTCCTCCAGGCCGCGCATGGCCGCCTGGTACTCCTCGTCTCCCGCCGCCGCCAGGGTGGTGCCCCGCTGCAGCATGGCCTGCTGCTCCTGCATCACCCGGTCGTATTGGCTCTTTACATAGTCCTGGAAGGCCTGGTCCTGCTTCTCGAAGGACTCCACGATCCCTTCCGCCACGCCGAACAGGGCGCCCACCACCAGCCCCCCGACCGGGCCGCCCAGAACGCTCCCCAGGCCCCCCATCGCGCCGGCGATGCCGCCCGCCGCTGTGGCCGCGCTGGCCGCGATGCCGCCCCCCGCCGCCGTGGCGTTCAGCAGCCCGAACATCAGCCCGGTCCCCGCGTCCGACACGATGTGGGACGCCATGCTCCCCGCCGTGTCGCCCAACAGGCTGGAGAACCCTGCCTCGGCCGCGGCGCTGGTCGTCCTGCCTATCGTACTCCACATTCCTGATTTGACCAGATTGTCCAGTGCCGCCTTTGATATGCCGCCCGCCAGCCTGGAGGTCCCCGCCTCCCCGCCGTCCTCCGGCTTGGTGAATCGCTTCCCGCTCTCCGCCAGGGTCGAGCCCGCCTCCTCCGCGCCGTGCTCCAGCTTGCCGATGCCCTGGGTGACCTCCGGCAGCGCTTCCTCCAGCGGGGTCAGTTTAATCGTGACCTCCCGTAGCCCTTTCACCGTCTCTCGTATCCCCTTGTTCAGTTCTTTGATATGGATGCTCTCCGCCATCTGTGTTTCTCCTTTCCTTGACTGTATCTTTAAATTCTGGTAACATTGTGTTATCCTGCTGGGGAGGTGGACCTTCTTGAGTAACAAGGCATTTTTCTATATCATTGCTACCAATTTATTGCTTATGAGTCTTTTGGCGCTGCTCTGCGGTCTGGCCCTTCCCGAGACCTGGATGATCGTTGCGAGTATTCCGGGCATTCCTTGTAGCATTTGGCTCTTCCGTGTGGCCAAACGCACCAAGAACTGACCGCCTCCCGTTGTTCTCCTTGCAGGGTCAGCTTGAACGTGACCTTCCTCAGCCCTTTTATCGTCTCTCGGACCCCTTGTTCAGTTCCCTCGTGTTGATACCCTCCGCCATCTGTATTGTCTCCTCTCCTTGACCGCGTTTTTAAATTCTGTTATCATTGGATTATCAGGTTGAATGGGAGTGATCTTCTTGATAAGCAACAAGGCTTTTTTTTATTACACAGCTTCTTCCTTGTTATTTATGAGTCTAATAGCGCTGGCCTGTGGTCTGGCCCTTCCCGAGACCTGGATGGTCTTCGGCGCTATCGCGGGCATCATCGGCAGCATCTGGCTCTTCCGCGTCGCCAAACGCACCAAGAACTGACCGCCTCCCATTGTTCTCCCCCATACATTTCCTTTGCCGCCCCTCCCGGGGCGGCCTTTTTGTGCCTGTTCCCAGGCGCCTCCGCGCTTCTTACTCATCCATCAGGCCGTAATAGCTGGCCACCAGGCGGATAAAATCCCCATGCCAGACCTTGGCGGTGTCCACATGACAGGGGATCTGGAGGGCGGCGCCCTGGAGGTTGTGGGTCTTTTTCCACAGCACCAGCTCGATCACCTTCAGCCGCTCCTGCCCGTTGCGGTAGTGCTCGGTGGTCTCCACCGCCCGGCGCACGGCCTCATACTCCCGCTGGCTGGTGCTGGGCAGCTCCCGGATGGCCAGGCCTTCCACCGCCCGCCCGTCTCCGCCGCCCCGGGGCATCCCGGAGTAGTCCGCCGTCAGCCGCCCCTCCCGCAGCGCGCCGTACCGCCGCCGCAGCTCCGGATAGCGCCGGATCATTCCCTTCACATAGCTCCACCAGTCGTACCTCGGTTTACTCATGTCTCCCGCTCCTCTCTCGCCGGGCAGAGTCCTCTGCCCCGGCACTTCTCCCGCGGCAGGGGGCACCGCTCCAGGCAGTAGTCGATCTTCCACTGGGGCTCGCCGCCCCGCTCCGCCCTGGCCGGTCTCTCCGCTTCCCGCCAGGGCCGCCGCCCCGGCTGGGCGTAGCAGTCCGGGTCCACCGGCCGCACGCCCCGAAATCCCATGGGGTCCCGCACGGTCCCCACCTCCTCTTTCCCGGATTTCCACCGGGTTTTCCACAAATCCGCCCAAACGGCCTCGTGCCTCCTTTCCTCAGAAAGGAGCAGATACAGAGTCAGAGACAGACGCAGACTCAGTATCCGCTTTTGCCGCTTTCCCAAGAACCCACTGGGTTTCTGGGCCGTCCGCCCAGCAGGCCGTTCTCCCGGTTCTTCCTCGCCCGGGCCTCGTACTTGACCCGGTTCTCGTCCAGCGCCGTCCGGATGAACCGGAACGCCATCCGCACCGCCGGGTCCTCCGGGGGCTCCTCCCCCCGCTTCTCATAGGCGAAGATGGCCTTGAACAGCGCCCCCGCCTGCGCGTCGGTGAGGAGCTTCACCGGCTCCTCCCAGTCGTGATAGAGCACAAAGCTGTTCTTCACCCGCCTCTGCCCCGCTTCTCCCGCCGGCACTGGCGGCACAGGGCCGCGCCGTCCGCCGTGGGGGCGTAGATCTCGCCCAGGCACCGCCGGCACCAGGCCCAGGGGCGTTGGTCCTGGGGGTCGCTCCAGGGCGGCGGAATCTGGCCCGCCCGTTCAAAAGTCCGTTTTATGGGACCCTTCATCTGGTATCCTCCTCTTGTAGCCGGAAACCCGCTCATCGTTTTGCACAAAATTCAACTTCTCCCTTGATTTTGGTTGAAAACCAGTAACATATGTGGTATGCTGGATGCATTGGTGTCCAGTATTCAACTGTAGTTCTCGTTTTTTCAACCTCCTGCCCTCATAATAGTTCATTGTTTTCAACTTGTCTACCCATTTTTATGAATTTTGGGAACTTTGTCGGGGTGCACAAATGGAACGGGGTGATTTTGTGTTTTATGATCGGTTTCTGGAGCTCTGCCGCCGGAAGGGCGTGGTCCCCACCCGGGCCGCCGTGGAGGCCGGGATCAGCAAGTCCCTGGTGTCCAAGTGGAAGGCCAACGAGGCCAAGGAGCCTTCGCCGGAGGTGGTGCGGAAGCTCTCGGAGTATTTCGGCGTCAGCCCCTATGAGGTGCTGGAGGACCTGCCCGCCGGGCGGGGCCGCCCCACCCTGACGGAGCGGGAGCGCCGCGACGTGGCCCGGGAGGTGGAGCGCATCATGGGGGACCTGGAGAACAGCGGGGACCTGATGTTCGACGGGGTGCCCATGTCCCCGGAGGCCAGGGACTCTCTCACCGCGGCCATGAAGCTGGGCCTGGAGGCCGCCCGTCTGAGGAACAAGGAGACCTATACCCCCAAAAAGTACCGCGGGCCCAAAGAGGAGGCTTGAATGGACACGAAGGCACTCGCAAATAGAGTGGCGGCGCAGCATGGCACACGGGACCCCTTCCGCATTGCGGAGGAGCTTGGGTTCATTGTGATCCGCGCCCCGCTGGTGGAGATGCGGGGCCTGCGCCAGTATGTGAAGCGGCGCACCATTGTCTATGTCAATGCCTGCCTGGACGAGCCTCAGCAGCGCCTGGTGTGCGCCCACGAGCTGGGGCACCACTTTCTCCACCGGGGCCTCAACCGCCTGTTTATGGACCGCAACACCTGCATGGTGGCCAACAAATATGAAAACGAGGCCCACCGCTTCGCAGTGGACCTCCTGTATGACGACGCCGACCTGCGGGAGTGCGCCGAGTGGTCGGACGAGCAGGTGGCGCGGTGGATGGGGGTCCCCCTCCCTCTGGCCCGGTACCGCCGGAGTACGGTGCCGCCCCTCCCCGGGGACAAAAACCCCTTTTAAAGCCCGGCGGAGTGTGTTATAATCATCTCTGCCGGGCAGGCCGCTGACGCGGTCCACAGTTTTCCCGGCACGGCATACCGTCACCCTCAGGAAAGGAGGCGCGCCCTTGGACCACGCGGCAGTCAAGCAGATCGCGTCCAACCGCAAGGCCTACCACGACTATTTCGTGGAGGAGCAATATGAGGCCGGCATCGAGCTCTGCGGCACGGAGGTCAAGTCCATCCGCATGGGCAATGTGAACCTGAAGGACTCCTTCTGCATCATCAAGGACGGGCAGATGATGGTCCACGGCCTCCATGTGAGCCCCTATGAGAAGGGGAATATCTTCAACCGGGACCCGGTGCGCCCCCGCCGCCTGCTGATGCACAAGCGGGAGATTCTCCGGCTCTACGCCAAGGTGAAGCAGGACGGCTACGCTCTGGTGCCCCTGTCGGTCTATTTCCGCGGGCCCCACATCAAGCTGTCGGTGGGCCTGTGCAAGGGCAAAAAGCTCTACGACAAGCGCTCTGCCGCCGCCGCCCGGGACGCCAAGCGGGAGATGGACCGCACCCTGAAGGAGCGGCGCCGGTAAGATCCACGTATTCTCACTTGACACGGCATGGGGAGTGTGGTATTCTACGATACTCCCCCAACAGAAAGGAGTGTTTCCCATGGCCCAGAACCTCATTGTGACCATTGAGATGGAAAACGGCGGAAAGATGGTGGCCGAACTCTATCCCGAGGTGGCCCCCAACACCGTCAACAATTTTGTCAGCCTGGTGCAGTCCGGCTTTTATAACGGGCTCATCTTCCACCGGGTGATCCCCGGCTTCATGATTCAGGGCGGCTGTCCGGACGGCACCGGCATGGGCGGCCCCGGCTACTCCATCCGCGGAGAGTTCAGCCACAACGGCTTTTCGAACAGCCTCAAGCATGACCGGGGCGTGCTGTCCATGGCCCGGGCCATGAACCCCAACTCCGCCGGGAGCCAGTTCTTCATCATGGTGGACGAAGCCCCTCACCTGGACGGGGAGTACGCGGCCTTCGGCAAGGTGACCGAGGGCATGGATGTGGCCGACGCCATCGTGAACCAGGCCCGGGACCGCATGGACCGCCCCCGGGCGGAGCAGCGGATCAAGGCCGTCACTGTGGAGACCTTCGGTGTGGACTATCCCGCGCCGGAGAAGGTGTAAGGCGGTCCACGCCGTCAATTTTGGTTTTTCCGCCGCCAGGCGGATGAAGCAGAGCGCAGTTTGCTCCCGTTCCCACGTTACCCCGGCGAAGCCGCATTGCTGGGCTTCGCCGGGAAGAGTCGGAGCAGCGGAGCAGAGTGTATATCCGCCGTTAGGCGGATGAAACGGAGCGCAGCTTGCTCCGACGACATGGGGGCGTACCGGTTTCGACGGGGACGCGGAGGCGGGAATAGCGGGCGAAGGCGCCTGACCTTCTAAAAACGGGCACTCTTTATAAATTAAAGAACAACGATAACTGCGAACTCGTCGCGGCCTAACTAGCCCGCGACCGTTCCAACCGGAAGGCCCACGAGCCGGATTGGGGCGTCATTTGAGTGGGGACCGTGCGTGCGCAAAGCTTTGAGCGCACCATGAACAATGAAGCTACCAAGCCCTGTAGTTTGACGGCCTACGCCGGGGTAAGGGAATGTAAATGACCGTCTGCGCCCGGAGAGGTTCCCGAGGAAGCGTTTTCGGACGGGGGTTCGACTCCCCCCGCCTCCACCAGATGGACATTACATGAACACCTACTTTTTCAAAGGCGGCTTTGCCGTCAGGGTGTGGCTGTGATGTCAAAACAGAAATTGAGGGTCAAGGTACTGATGTGCCTTGACCCTCGGTTTTTTATTTTTTGTACACTTGTACGCCCCTTCATAAAGCCGTTGAGAATTTCCAATATGATGTCCTGCTCACAGGACACACTTTCCGATTTTCCCATTTCTTGCAACTTGGCTGGGAATCGAGTTCTTGCCCATGGTACCATGCATCTGGTTCACTGTTTCAAAAAGCACGATTCCATAAAATAGCTATTTTTATTGACAACCCTGACCAGATGTGTTATACTACCCAAAACAAGCAACAGAACGAGGCATAGCCGCTTGACCGGCGGTGAACTGAGCACTCCGACTGAAGTGTTGGCTGTATACGCAAAAAAACGGCAGTGGGTTTCCGAAGAATCCTGCTGGCGGTTGTTTTAGTGCAGGCTACTCTTTCAGGAGTGAGCCTGCTTGTTTTTTACACTATTAAGAATTAAAGGAGTAGATCCCATGGACAACTATTTGCGTATTCTCCAACCCTCTGCTTACACTTTTGGCTTGGTGGGCACCACGGGCAGCGGTAAGACCCGCTTTACCTGCAATATTGCGGCGCCCGGTGCCAGGCCAATCTTACAGAAAAGTGTGGGTGAGACCAATACCACCATTCAAAATCGGGTAATCATCTTTTCTGCGAACCCGGCACTGACGCAGCGGCTTATTGTGGCGGTCAAACCGGACCCCGTATTCTTCGGAAGCCGGGATCTGATGGAGCTGCTCCGGGAGCCCTTGTGTACGACGATCCGCCAGCTAGGACGGAAGGGAGCTCCTAACGCCGGGGAGGCGGAAGATTGTCTGAGGGAGGCGCTGCGGGATCCACTCCAGATGGAGGATTTTGGCCTGCGGAGGCGGCTGGCCCTATTGACAACCGAGCAGCAGGAGAATCTGGTGGACGGGATTCTCCAGTGGTTCCGAGACAGCGCTTTTTACCAGTACATCGAGGAACTCTATGGGCGGGCGGTAACCGAGCTAAAATCCCGT
>ENA-UERW01001713-UERW01001713.1-human-gut-metagenome-genome-assembly--contig:-NODE-1713-length-13588-cov-4.587151_pt1 | contig 13588 bp, 11 predicted proteins | sample MGYA00242994_ERZ507995 | MGnify/ENA primary metagenome ERZ507995 (study PRJEB26167, sample SAMN06115492) | human gut metagenome | host: Homo sapiens | place: China:Chongqing | collected 2015-04-26...
TCCTCGATTTCAACATTAACCTTATGTTTTATTGAGGATTTTTAAAATAATGAAGATCTAGAAACGCAAAACTTCAGTTGTAGCCTTGCCGGTTAGTCTCCGGAATCCTGTGACCGGATAAATTGATCGTCCTTCGTGAAATAAAGTTTCTGTGTCATTTGGATGCTGACCCAAGTCACGATAGCGGCTGTTGCGGCGATGGAGAAGCAGATCAGTAATTGATATCGAACCGCGATTAAAGGAGATTCACCTGCCAAAATCTGACCGCTCATCATGCCCGGAAGCGCCACAATACCTAAAACCATCAGCATATTAATCGCCGGCAGCATGGCAGCCGAAGCCGAAAGCTGAACAGTTTTAAGCACCGCCTGCTGCTGCGTTGCACCTAAAGCCAGAAGCGTCTCAATCTCACCCGCACGTAAATCAAGTTCACTCCTGAAACGTTCAACACCTAAGGCAGCTGAGTTCATCGCATTAGTCACAATCATTCCAGCCAACGGAACTAAATACCGGCCTTCCCAAAGCGGTGTAGGACGAATTACAACAAATTCGAGATAAGAGACCGTTAAACCGGCACCCAAGAAGATCGCGGCGAACAGGATGAAACGATACTTCCGGCGGCTTTTTTCATTCTGAAGTCCGCCAAGCCGTTTTAAAGCTGCTTGTGATGCTGCACCCATCATGAATAGAATTAGCGCAGCCAGTATCCAAGGATCCGACTGTCGGAAAGCCCACAGGAGGATGTACCCGACGGCAACCAATTGAACGGTCCCTCTCACGACACCGATAATTAACGGCTTTGACAGGCCTAGCTTGTATTTCCAAGATAAAAACAGAGCTATCCCGACAGGCAGTAAACCGATGCCCATTTGTAAGAGTGATATGTCGTTTGATCCGCTAATTGCCATCTTTTCCTCCTTAAGCCTCTAATTTTTTCGTGCTTTATGTGGCTTCAATCCGAATAACCCATTCTACGAATCGACCCGCTCTATGGCGGGTCTTTCAACTCAAAGTCGGCATGTGTGAACACTGTGAACATGTTCACACTTAAGTTTTCACTTCGATTTTCACTTCGAGAATGTTTCTCTGAAGGCTTCTTCAACGGCGGATTTATCAGCTCGATAAGTTCCTTGGACCATACCATCGCGTCCGCCGCCCCGACCGTTAAGCTGTCCGTTCAGAGACTTGCTGATTTTCGGAAGTTCAGGATCGGAAGATGCGATAACGTAGTTAAATCCGCCGTCAATCGAACTAAAAACACCGACAGCATCGTTCGGGAATTTTTCTTTCAGCATACCGGCAAAGCGCTTTAGTTCAAACGGCGTTAAATCTTCTTCGAAAACTGTGACAACTCCGTTTTCCGGCTTGAGACCGGCTGCGACAAACTGAAGGTATCGATCCGTTCTCTGTGCGGTTTTTTGATCCTTCGCCTTTCCTTCTTCGATAAAGTTTTCCGCAGCCTTTGCAATTTCATTCGGTTTTGCGGAGAACAATGCGGAAACTTTGGCAATCTCCTTTACTCTCCAGTCGTAATCCCGCCTGGCGCGTTCGCCGGCAACAAATCGAACCCGTGTACCGCCGCGGTGCTTAGAAGCATCCAAAATCTTGAACATTCCGATTTCTCCGGAACGACGAACATGCGTCCCGCAGCAGGCACAGCGATCGCAGCCGGGAACCGTCACAATCCTCACCACTCCGTGCAGTTCTTTTTTGCTGCGGTATTCCATTGCTTGAAGGACTTCTTCACTCGGAAATTCAATCTTCAGATCAATGTTCTGAGTGATGGCCTGATTCACCAGTTTTTCCAGCTCGGAGATCGCTTCCATCGGAATTTCTCCGCTGAAATCAACGGTAATATCATCCGGATCCATATGGAATCCGACGTTTTCAAATTTATATTTTTGATGAACGAGGCCGGAGAAAATATGTTCGCAGGTATGATTCTGCATATTGTCAAAACGGCGGTCCCAGTCGAGCTTTCCAGTAACGGTTGAACCGACTTCCAACGGCTTGTCTGTATAGTGAACGACCTCAGAGCCGATCCTCTTTACAAAGGTAACCTTGGCGTCTCCTAAAGTCCCTTCGTCCGATGGCTGTCCGCCCCCTTCCGGGTAAAAAGCCGTGTCGCTGAGGACAACCTCAAAGCCCTTCTTTCCCTCACGACAGGCGGTGACAGTTGCTGAAAATTCTCTTGCGTACGGATCACGATAAAACAGTTCCTGCATCGTTTCCATTGATTATCTCCACTGCTTTTATTTGACTGCAAAAATTATAGGCAGTCAGAAGAGAAGAAACCGTCTTACACAGAGCATTTCTCTCTTCCGTCTTTGTTCTCACTTTCGGGACCTACATAAAAATTGAGGAATAAAACTTCTATCTGCTACCTATAATGAAAGAGTGATGAGAAGGGTCAGATTCCGGAAGATGATTGCATCAAAAGACAAATTCCATTTTTGGGTCGGCATGACCATTGTGATCGTGATCGCGATATTCATCGGTCTGCTCTGCACTGTATTTACGCCCAATTATTTCCGACCGAAAACGGTCGTTGAAACCTATTTCACGGAATCTGTCAACGGACTTTCCCCGGGAGCTCCCGTTAAGTTCAAGGGCATCGACATTGGAAAAGTCACCGACATTTCATTATCCAGCAAGGTCTATCCGGAACATCACATCGGGCTATTCTCCCCTGACTCCTCTGTCGCTGTTGTGCGCATGATCGTGTATTTGGATGAAGATCAGCTCAAAAAACAGCTTCCCTCCCTCATCCAAAACGGATTACGGTTTCAAACGGAACTGGCAGGCGTCACGGGAACTATTTATCTTGCGGCGAATTTTTTAAATCCCACGCTTTATCCTCCCGAAATTAAAGACGTGCCGTGGAAGCCGAGATACCTTTATGTTCCGGCCACGATCAGCTTAACAAATGAAATTCTGGAAAACATCCAGAACTTCCTTGCCACACTGCAAAATTTGAAAGCAAAGATAGACGATGTGACACCCGGAGCAGTGAAGACCCAAACTACAAAAGAACTGCTCACCACACTTAACCATACCGTAAGTATGCTGGACCCTGACAAACTGCGTGCTCTGCTTTCTAACGCGGAAAACTACATTAATTCCAGCCACGCAATTCTTTCGAAAGTAGATGTCGCCGGGATTAACTCTTTACTTTCCCAACTCTCGGGCACGACAGCAAAACTGAACGAAACCTTGAAGGAAACGAAAGGATCCGGCCTTGTAACGCAGTTGAATAAAACAATTTCAAGCGCCGACCAGGCCATTGTGGACAATCGCTACAACATTCGGGAGCTCATTCTCAATCTGAAGGATATTTCGGACAATCTCAAGATTTTGTCTGAGAATTTAGAGCAGGATCCGAACTTCTTAACGCCGCGCACACATCATCCGTCTCCGATCGGATCCGGCAAATAAGTTCTGTCATCTCCGTCAGCAGGTTTTGTCGAAAATTACGTCGCCAAAAATAAACCAGGGAGCCGAAGCTCCCTGAAAATTCTTTTCTAATTGATCAAACAATTAGAAGGTATGAGTCATACCGATTGTGGCATTCCAGCCGCGAAGGTCGTCCGTGTTGTGCTTCAGTGCCTTTCCGGCTGTACCCCAAGCTGCCTGGGTGTACATCAAAGTACGTTTAGAGAAGTGATAGAAGTAAGCTGCTCCGACGGAGAAGGAGTTGAACTTATCTTCTAAGCCGTCTTCAGATGCATTCTTATTCTTGCCGAAGGCAAACTGAGACTGAAGCATCACTTCGCCGCCTAAAGCGTTAGTGGAAGCAGACAAAGCAAAGGCGTGGTAATCGTTGGCCTTTCCATTGTTGTACTTGTCTTCCAGTTTTTTACCTGCTTCTGTCTTTGTATCAAATCCTACGAATCCGGGCAGGGGAGCATGAATAGCGTATTCATATGCACCGTACAGTTTGAAAGCACCGAAATCATAAGAAGCACCAAGGTTCAGCAACTGAGTTGTCTTGTTCTTGTCTTCTTTTCCTTTGTAGTCCAGAGTTTCGTAGATTAAATCAAAGTTCAGGGGGCCGTTGCCGTAAGTCAGGCCGGCACCATAGTAATGCTGGTTATAAGACCATTTGTTTTCGTCACCTTCACGACCATTGGAATACATGAAGGAGCCTTGGAAGCCGTTGTATTCAGGAGTCACGTAAACGATGGAGTTGTCATATCTGTCTGTCAGATAGAAGGCGCTGTACATGCTGCCGATCGTCTGGAAAGAAGTTGTGTAAGGTGTACCGCCTAAGATGGAATATGTACCGCAGTCAGAAGACAGTCCGCCAAAACGGCCGAAAGCAACTGTACCCCAGTTGCCAGAAACACCGAGAGCAGCTTCACGGCTGAAGGCTTTTCCTTCGGCAGCTTCGTTGCCGTTGCTTAATTTATAACCTTGTTCCAGTTTGAAGAAAACGGAGTTGCCGCTGCCGAGGTCTTCAGAACCCTTGATACCCCAGCGGTTGCCCATCCAGTTGCCGTTAGACATCTGAACTTTGGTGTCACCTCCGTGGACCTTACTGACCGTAACACCGGCGTCGAGGACGCCATACAAAGTTACATCGGTCGCAGCTGTTGCGTAGGAAGTAGCAGCAAGAAGAGCCGCTGCTAAAAGTGTCTTTTTCATTGTGAATCCTAGAGAAGTAAGTTAACAACGCTTTTATCTTATAAATAAATGTTTCCAAATTTGGCTTTGTCAATAGTTTTTTCAACTGCAAAAGAGAAAAACTGCATTGTTAATTTCAAAAAACAGGATTTTAGAGGTGTAATGTTTTAGAAAAATATAAACTTTCATGCCCTAAAAAGATTTGTACGACCACAAGCCTCTAAAAGAAAATAATAGATCCCTCTCCTTTTGTGAAAATTTCCTCCATCATTGTGAAATTTTCAGAATTTATTTCCCTAATAACTAGGGAAAACTCCAACATAAATTGCATCTTTTATTCCTGTCTTTGACACCAAAATCACTGGGTCCCCAGAGTGCTTTCGGCTTTAATTAAGTTTTTTAACTGTAAAACTCCCCTCCGGATTTTTATTTCGTCTTTCGCTAAATCTGATAAACGGCGCCCAGAGCTTCCTTGTCCGTATCGAAGCGTGTCTTCAGACAGTGTGCAAGCTCGTTCTTGTCTGCTACGGGCGGCAAAGGAGTTAGATCTACGCAGTTCATGATCCGGCTTAGGTCTGTCTCTTCGTACAGGTGTATCGGTGCATGCGGATCATCATCTTGAGGCCGACGCAGGATTTGTCTTAACGGCCTATAAAGGACCGGCTGTTCTTTGTCCAGCTGAACCGACAGCTTGGCGGTGTTGAGCGCCGCAAGTATTTGTTCTGTCGTCATTGGGCTGCCTGCAAGCTTGAGCTTCTTGCTTAATATTCGAAGCAGGATGAGAGCCAGAACGCAGATCAAGACCTGTGCTTCGATGTGTTCATCTGTGTAGACATACATCGGCCTTAAATTGAAGTTTGTCTTCATAATCCGGAAGCATTCTTCAATCTGCGCCTGCTTTTTGTATTGTTCGATAATCTCCCAGCCCGACAGTTCTTTCTTTTCTTCTGCCGGAAGTTTTACCCATTCCTTGTCGAACTCTCGAGAGTCTTTGAACAAATAGGCGTAATAACCGGCAAGCTTCTTATCTTTAGCGAGCTTCTTCTCGTTGATTTTCTGGGCTTTATTTTTCCCGGTCTCAATGTATTTTTTCCAACCGAATGTGGCCAGCGGGAGCTTGGCATGATGAGCAATAGCTTCTCTGGCTCCTTGCTCATGCATTTCAATTTTGAACATGTCTTCCCGATACCGTTTCTCGCTCCAGCCAATGACCATTCGGTAATTGGTTTGAACGACTCCGTCTTCATCGACGAGACTTGAAGGAATGATTTTTATCTTTCGTTCTTTTTCCTTATCCCATTGCCAGCCTGTGTCTTTAAGCCATTCATCTACAGAATCTTGCTTGGCTTTGGATAAGCTGTGCGCCAGCAGAAAGCCCTGATTTTCTTTGACCAGCCGGATCAGGTTCGCATTCGTATTGAGTCCGTTGTCTGCAACAACAACGGCGTTTGTAATCTTGTAAGTTTTGGCGAGTTCGTCAATCGAGCACTTCATGGTTGTCTTCTCCGAGCTATTGCCCGGATAAACTCTGAAGTCGATAGGGATTCCGTCCCTGTCGACAACCATCGCAATGGAGACGATCGGATCCTTTCTGCATTCTTTCGACGGCCCTCTCATGCGTAGAGAGCTTGTTCTGGCTCTTTCAAGCTTCTCAATGAGCTGTCTTCTCTCTTCAGAGGTGGCTCCTGAAGGAAGCGCACTGAGCTGCTTTTCTACTTCCATTGCCCACTGGTGCTCATCGTCCCAGACCGTTTCGAACCAGGTATTTGTTACGTCGTAAAAGACCACGGATAAATCACGAGGCATTGCTTGATTCAAAGCTTTATTCAGACCTCGCAGAATAGGTTTTTTGATCCGAGCGGCAAAGGAAAGCATCCGGTAAAGGCTTCTTAAATTAGTCTCGGCCAAGGAATTTCCAAGCCAATTTGTTTGAGAGCGGTAATGTTTCAGATGAGAGCTCGGGGAGACGATTCTGTTGACAACCGTCTGCCAAAGCAGTGCCTCAGCATCAAATTCAATATTGGTCTTGGATTGTTGATAACGGACCAATGCTTTGAGTTTGAGAGTCTCATTCCAGATTGGCTTGAGGATGTAGTTCGCGTAACAAAGCACCGGCTCTCCGGCATACGGAAGAGAGAGGCGTTTCTTGGGAATCTCCTCTAAAAGCTGCTTTGTTCTCTCTGTAGCCTGATTGGGTGCGGATCTTTTCTTTAGTTCAGCGCGGAGTTTTTCTAGAGCCAAAGGATCCTTAGCAAGTAACTCTGACTTACTTCCCAAGGCTTTTCCGATGCAGCCTTTTGTGGACTTTTTCCCGGACTTAGTCGTATAGACGATCGAATAGCCTTCGTAGAGCCGGTCGCCTCGGATTACTAAATACATAACGATCCTCGCTGTTGTGGACAACTAATTATACCACAATTCGCTATAAATTCGCCATCATAAAATAATTTAAAAGGTGGGCTAAAGAAATTCGGAGTTCCCTTGTTGAGATACTCCGAAAATTATTGAGGTCTATCCTTGATATCCGCGATGTGGATATCGTAAGCATGGTCAAGCAGGTGGAATTCGAGATGGAAGACAAGCTGACGGATGCCGGACTGGAAGTGCGGATGAGCCTGCCGGAAGAGAAGGTCATCGTGCCGTTGGACAGTCAGAAAACCTTCCGTATTTTTGAAAATCTGTTTGGCAATATTGCCAAATACGCGTTACCCGGCACCAGAGTCTATGTCAACGGTTTCACGGCAAAAGAGGATGTGACGATCATCTTAAAAAATATCACGGCACAGGAGCTGTCCGTATCCGGAGAGGAACTGACGGAACGGTTCGTCAGAGGAGACACCTCCCGTAATACCGAGGGCAGCGGACTGGGGCTGGCCATCGCCAAAAGCTTCACGGAACTGCAGGGCGGAAAGTTCCGGATCGAGTTGGACGGAGATCTGTTTAAGGTGGTACTGACCTGGAAAGTAAAGTCACAGAATGGTCAAAATATGGTTCCCAGAGAGTCTGAGACGGCAGAAAAGAACGAAAACAGTGACTGCTTATCAGAAAATCTGTTGCATGATAATAATAAAATAAATCAATGTTTTAATACTAAAACATCCACATTTACGTAGAAATATGTTAAATGTGGATGTTTTCAATTGCAAATGAGTGTGCTACAATAATGAAAACTTCAAAGAGAAGTATTACGGATCTGAAGTGTGGAACAGCTGTGCAGAACGCACAAGCTGTATGAAGAGAAAAAGGAGCAGTAAACAATGGGAATGACAATGACACAGAAGATACTTGCCCGTGCAGCGGGTCTTGAGCAGGTACAGGCAGGACAGCTGATCGAGGCACAGCTGGATCTGGTGCTGGGCAACGATATCACCAGTCCGGTGGCAATCAAGGAAATGGATAAAATGAAGGTGCAGGGGGTGTTTGATAAGGATAAGATCGCACTGGTACCGGATCATTTTGTTCCCAATAAGGATATTAAATCTGCGGAGCACTGCAAATGTGTCCGTGAGTTCGCAAGACGCAATGAGATCACCAATTATTTCGAAGTAGGAGAGATGGGTATCGAACATGCACTGCTTCCCGAGAAAGGACTTACCGTAGCCGGAGATGTGATCATCGGTGCGGATTCCCATACCTGTACTTATGGCGCTCTGGGTGCATTTTCCACCGGTGTGGGAAGTACCGATATGGCAGCCGGTATGGCTACCGGCAAGGCATGGTTCAAAGTACCTGCGGCGATCAGATTCAATCTGACCGGCAAACCCGCAGAATGGGTCAGCGGTAAGGATGTGATCTTACATATCATCGGCATGATCGGTGTGGACGGTGCACTGTACAAGTCTATGGAATTTGTAGGAGACGGTATCGCCAATCTGTCCATGGATGACCGATTCACCATTGCCAACATGGCTATCGAAGCCGGCGGTAAGAACGGTATTTTCCCTGTGGATGAGAAGGCTATTGCTTACATGGAAGAACACTCCAAGCGTCCCTATAAAGTATTCGAAGCAGACCCGGATGCACAGTATGATGCGGAGTATACCATTGACTTAAGCACTTTACGGCCTACCGTGGCCTTCCCTCATCTGCCGGAGAATACACATACCATCGATGAGATCCACGAGATGGACGCCATTGCCATCGACCAGGTAGTCATCGGTTCCTGCACCAACGGACGTATTGACGATCTGCGCACCGCAGCAAAGGTACTCAAGGGCAGACATGTGGCGAAAGGCATGCGCTGCATCGTAATTCCTGCCACCCAGTCCATCTATATGCAGGCCATGGAAGAGGGACTTCTGAAGACCTTTATTGAAGCGGGAGCAGTCGTAAGCACTCCTACCTGTGGACCCTGCCTTGGTGGATACATGGGTATCCTGGCAGAAGGCGAGAGATGTGTCTCCACGACCAATCGTAACTTTGTCGGACGTATGGGACATGTAAAATCCGAGATCTATCTGGCAAGTCCCGCAGTAGCGGCAGCCAGCGCCATCACCGGCAAGATATCCTGTCCCTGCGAACTGGAGTAAGCTGCAGGAAAAAGCAAGATGCGGGCAGGCAAGTAAGGGATTGTGGAATCCTGTGGCTGCCTGCATGGAAAAGTAAGAGATATATTGGAACAGGAAAAATATTTGAAACATTTGTAATAGAAAGGTAACGGAAAATGAACAACGCAAAAGGAATAGTTTTCAAATTCGGAGATAACGTGGATACTGACGTTATTATTCCCGCAAGATATCTGAATTCCTCCGATCCTGCAGAACTGGCCACTCACTGCATGGAGGATATTGACAAGGACTTTATTAAAAATGTAAAAAAGGGTGACATCATCGTAGCGGAGAAAAACTTCGGCTGCGGCTCATCCAGAGAGCATGCCCCCATCGCCATCAAGGCTGCAGGTGTCAGCTGTGTCATCGCAGAGACCTTCGCCAGAATCTTTTACCGCAATGCCATTAACATCGGACTGCCCATCATTGAGTGTCCCGAGGCATCCAGGAAGATTCAAAACGGCGATGAAGTCGAGATAGATTTCAATAGCGGAGTGATCCAAGATCTTACCACAGGCGAAAGCTTCCAGGGACAGGCGTTCCCCGAGTTCATGCAGAAGATTATCGCCGCAGAGGGACTGATCAACTACATCAACAGTCAGGAATAAATTGAGTGCATGGCTCGTAACGTAGGGTTGCCATAACCCCCACGAACGCACGCAGCAGATGGAACATCCTTCCGGGGTGTCAGGTCTCCCGGAGGGAATTTCCTGACGAAAAGTGACATAGCGGTCCGAAAATATCACCATCGTCCGACAAACATTCCCGGAAGGACATTCCATCCGCTGCAGGGGTTCTACATTTTCTCATAAAATCTGTACGTCATAGGCATTTGGGCCTACAGCCATTTCTATTGTTTTGGTGCAAATCGCATCAAAATAGCAAAATCAGTACAAAAAATTTTCTAAATCAAACATTTTTTGTACTGATTTTATTATTTTTCCCATTTTAGCGAAAATAAGCTCTTATAAAAGGCCAAAATCTCCTGTTTTTGTATTTTTTATGCAAAAAAGGCGTTTTTAATACAAACTTTATTGTACCACTGCCTTATCCACATCAATCACTGCGTAGAAATCCGGGTGGTTCATCTGGATCCGTTTCGTGACGGAGTCAACCACATCCTGATCGGAAACGGGATAATCATAGGGGACTACGATGTCAAAAATGAGGTTCGTGTGGGTCAGTCCCTTGACGATGCGGAAATCATGCATGCTGAGTTTTGGATCGATCTGATCCAGATAAGCTTTTACCTCTGCTTTCAGGGACAGTGTCTCGGGGTCATTGGTGCTGACGGGATCCATGTGGATCACAGCGTTACAGTTTAATTTGCTGCGCAGTTCATGCTCTATGGTATCGATCGTATCGTGCAGGGTCAGAATATTACCGTCGGCAGGAACCTCCGCATGCAGAGAGATCAGAGTCCTTCCGGGGCCGTAATTATGCACGATCAGATCGTGAATCCCGGTGACATCATCATAAGAGAGAACGATGTCGTTAATCTGCTGTACCAGTTCAGGCTCGGGGGGCTGCCCAAGCAGGGGACTGATCGTGTCTTTGGCTGCGACAAATCCGGAGTACAGGATGAACATACCCACCAGCACACCACAGTAACCGTCGATAATGATACCGGAGGCGGCGGAGACGATAGTGCCGATGAGAACCACCGTAGTTGCCACCACATCGCTTAAACTGTCAATGGCAGTAGCTTTCATGGCTACGGAGCTGATCCGGGTACCGATGCGGCGGTTATATAGTGCCATATAGCATTTTACCACAATTGAAAATACCAGTATGCCAATAATGACAGGGGAGTAATCAGGAGCTTCCGGATGGAAGATCTTGATTACAGAGCTTTTCACCAGTTCGAAGCCCATGAGCACGATTAAAATAGAGACTAACAGCCCGGAGATATATTCGATCCGTCCGTGTCCGAAGGGATGGTCAGAGTCCGGCTTCTGTCCCGCCATTTTGAAGCCTGCCAGCGTAATGATGGAGGATGCTGCATCCGACAGGTTGTTGAATGCATCCGCCGTGATGGCGATGGAATGACTGAAAAAGCCTGCCAGAGCCTTGGTAGTGAACAGGATCAGGTTGAAAAAAATCCCGACGATACCGCAGAGCATTCCATATGCCTGGCGAACGCCGGAATCCGTGACGTTTTCATGATCCCTGATAAATAATTTTGCCAATAATGTAACCATAAGATATCCCCTTTTCCCAAATGAGAGTTTAAGGGATATTGTAGCGCATATGCAGGAAAAATACAAGTAAATCCGGATGATTTGCAGAAAAATGATTTGCAGAAAAAACGCCCAAAGATGCAGATCAAGAAATCAGCGGTTACTATTGCGCATCCGTCGTTTTCAGTGTATAATCTCGGTGGACGTAATGTAAGCTTTCAGAACGGATCCGGGACGCAGACCATTTTCCGGAGCCGTACTGGTAATTTATAATAATCAAAAGTAAAAATGGAGGAACGATCGATGAGAAAGAAACCGGTTGTATTAATGATCCTGGATGGTTATGGATTGAATGATAAGGTAGAGGGCAATGCCGTAGCACAGGCCAATACCCCTGTGATGGATTCCCTGATGAAGGAGTATCCTTTTGTACATGGTAATGCCAGTGGTATGGCAGTAGGCCTTCCCGAGGGTCAGATGGGTAACTCTGAGGTAGGTCATATGAATATGGGTGCCGGCCGTATTGTATATCAGGAGCTGACCCGTATCACCAAGGAGATCCAGGACGGCGACTTCTTTAAGAATGAAGCCCTGTTAAAGGCGATTGATAACTGTAAGAAGAACAACAGTGCCCTGCATCTGATGGGACTGTTATCTGACGGTGGTGTACACAGCCATATCACCCATCTGTACGGCCTGCTGGAGCTGGCAAAGCAGCAGGGACTGGAGAAGGTATATGTTCACTGCTTCTTAGATGGACGTGATACCCCTCCCGCAAGCGGTAAGAGCTATGCAGAGCAGTTAAATGAAGAAATGAAGAAAATCGGTGTAGGCAAGATCGCTTCTGTAATGGGACGTTACTATGCTATGGATCGTGATAACAACTATGACCGTGTACAGCTGGCTTACGATGCTATGACCGAAGGCAAAGGTCTGACCGCTGCCTGCGGTATCTGCGGTATCCAGGAGTCTTACGACAGAGAAGAGACCGATGAGTTTGTAAAACCTACTGTTGTTGTAGAAGACGGCAAGGCAGTCGGACTGGTGCAGGATAAGGATTCCGTAATTTTCTTCAACTTCCGTCCCGACCGTGCAAGAGAGATCACCAGAGCCTTCTGTGATGATGACTTCAAGGGATTTGACCGTGTGAGAAAGGATATTACTTTTGTATGCTTCTCCGATTACGATCCTACCATTCCTAATAAAGAAGTGGCATTCCACAAGATCGCCATTACCAATACCTTCGGTGAGTGGCTGGCAGCCCATGACATGAAGCAGGCACGTATCGCCGAGACTGAGAAGTATGCACATGTAACCTTCTTCTTCAACGGCGGCGTAGAGCAGCCCAACGAGGGCGAGGATCGTATCCTGGTAAATTCTCCAAAGGATGTGGCGACCTATGATCTGAAGCCGGAGATGAGTGCTCCTCAGGTTTGCGGGAAACTGCTTGATGCGATCCGCTCTGAAAAATACGATGTGATCGTGATCAACTTCGCGAACCCCGATATGGTAGGTCATACCGGTGTGATCTCCGCAGCCATCAAGGCTATTGAGACCGTAGATGAGTGCGTAGGCAAGGCAGTACAGGCAGTGAAGGATGTAGACGGCGTTCTGTTCATCTGTGCAGACCACGGTAACGCAGAGCAGATGATCGATTACACCACCGGTCAGCCTCATACCGCACATACCACCAATCCGGTTCCGTTCATCCTGGTAAACTACGATCCTGCTTATACGCTGAAAGAGGGCGGATGCCTGGCAGATATTGCCCCGACCCTGCTTCAGATTATGGGATTAGAGCAGCCGAAGGAGATGACCGGAAAGAGTTTGTTAATCGAAAAATAAAAGAATAAGGAGAGCGAAAATGAAGGAATTTAAACCATTCAAAGAAGGAAAAGTAAGAGAAGTCTATGATAACGGAGACAGCCTGATCATTGTAGCTACTGACCGTATTTCCGCATTTGACAACATTTTAAAGAACAGGATTACGGACAAGGGCGCAATTCTGACCCAGATGTCAAAGTTCTGGTTTGATTACACAAAGGATATTGTAAAGAATCATATGGTTTCTGTAGATGTAAAAGATATGCCGGAATTTTTCCGGCAGGAACGTTTTGAGGGAAACAGCATGATGTGCCGGAAGCTTGAGATGCTTCCGATCGAGTGCATAGTGCGCGGATATATTACAGGAAGCGGCTGGGCAAGCTACAAGGAGAATGGTACGGTATGTGGTATCAA
>ENA-UERW01001727-UERW01001727.1-human-gut-metagenome-genome-assembly--contig:-NODE-1727-length-13525-cov-2.301829_pt1 | contig 13525 bp, 16 predicted proteins | sample MGYA00242994_ERZ507995 | MGnify/ENA primary metagenome ERZ507995 (study PRJEB26167, sample SAMN06115492) | human gut metagenome | host: Homo sapiens | place: China:Chongqing | collected 2015-04-26...
CAGAAATATAGGGCATCAGTTCGCCTTCACAATTCTTGAAAGTTCGCGCACAAGATCATGCCCATCCCAGAATACACCAATATCCATGGCCTTTCCTACAGGCACGATACGGTCGATGCCACGCAAGCGTGCCGCTACGACGGCCTCACAAAAAGCCTCTTTATCGACACCGAAGCATGTAACGGTTTGAAATTTTTCTGTGACAACAGAAAAAAGCTCTTCCCAATTCTTAAGGGAATACTCATAGAAAAAGCCTCCATGCCCGCGATGCTCCATAAGATCTGAAGTCAAAGTTTTTAGTTCTACACGATAGATGAGATTAGTTTTGCGAGTGGCAGACTTGAGCGCCGGATTGGAGATAGCCTCTTCACACAGCGCAGTGTACTTATCTACAGCCACGGCGTCCTGAAGGATATATTTTTTCCTAGCATAAGAATCCACGGCATTCCAGAAACGTTCACGCCCTGCTTCATCATCGTGCTGCCAAAGCAACACTTGAGGAGAAGAGCAGGCGTTTTGATCCATGAGAAAGGTGTCATTGTAAAAATTCTCCACCAGTCTTTGAAGCTGAGTATCTTTAGCTTTCAGCACGGCCTTGCCATCCAGCAAAGCCAGTGAATACCTGTCGGCAAAGGCCACGTCCACGCACCGAGGAGACGCGGGCAGAGCCTTTACCATGGCAATGGTATTATCACCGCCCCAGATCATGCGAACATCAGCTCGGGCACAGAAAGCTGCCGTGATTTCATTATTGCGGGGATAGCGTACGAATGCCGTACGCTTTTCCACCTCAGGATATTTCCTTATGACACGACCAATGATAGTACACAAAGCATCTATCTGCGGAAAGTCTTTGCTGGGCAGCCGCACAATATTTGCATTACCCGCCAGTAGAGCAAAAAGATAGGAAAAAGCAAAATTTATCGGAATGTTGGAGGGAGCAATATGAAAACAGACTCCTCGTCCGAGTCGATTAGAAATCTTGTCGAACTCATGCGCCATCTTTTGAAGGCTGGCCCTGCGTCCCCAGAAGGCCAAAGCCGCAAGATCGGGCATGGCACGCGACGCCGGGGATTTCAGCAGCTCCGAAGACAATTCCGCAATAAAGGCACAAACGTCGGTATCAAATACGCGCAGCGGCGTATCGACTACGTTTTCACTGCCAAGGGGATAATCAACGCCGTTCATAAGTATCACTGCATCCTCTCAGCTCCGCACTCCTGATGCGGCCATGGATCTTGAAATATTTTCCGAGCCTGCCGCAGGGGCAGTCATCAACACCAAGCACTTCTCCCTCATCCTCAGTGAGCAACACATGTCCCGGATAACTCGTAGGCAAAACGGAAAGCAGCTCAATAAGCCCCCGTTCTCCTTGTCCAGCTACGGAAAAATCAGAAGAGCGGCGGATAATAACATCAGAGTAGTTGGAACAGTGCATATGTCCATGCTCACATTCCACAAACACCGACCCGAGCTGTTCCGCCATACCGTAGTAATTATAAACTCTCACATTACCGAGCACGCCCTGCACGCGGCGGTTGAACTCCGGAGCGCCCACGGCCTGATCCTTAAGTTTTTTCCAGCCTCCTATATGAAAAAGAATCGCATTTTTCATATGGAACTTACGACCGCTATTCTCTAGGGCACGTACCACGAACTGCCATATCATATAGGTATAGCCAAACATGAGAATGGTATCAGCGGCATGTTTCTCACAAAATTCCGTGACTTTCTCGATGTCGATATCCATATCGGCGTTAAGAGCGTAGGTAATGTTACGTCCAAAAAGAGAAAAACCGATGATGCCTGCACCACGCGCCGAATACATAGAACGATCCTTCTTGATCATTTCCGTATCCAGTAAAAGTAAGGGCAAACGCTGCTTACCTATAAAGGAAGAAATTATCTCATTCAACGTTTTGCTCTGACTGCGTACGTTATCGGCATCAAGAAAAATTTTGGACACAGCCTGACCGGATGTACCAGAAGATGTGAGGGTCTTCGTCACTTTTTCTTTGGAGACAGAATGCAGTTCATATTTTTTAAAAAGACGAACAGGAAGAAACGGTTGTTGCTCACAGCTGTGCCGTACCGATACATCAAAACCGAGTATTGGGGGGGGGAGGGGAACTCTGTGAGGTTTATTTTCAATAGTTCATTCCTTCTGAAGTCTGCATAGTTGTATAATCTTATGATATTCCGGGCAGTGTTCGTAGTGGTGCCGAGTCAGTTTTGAAAGAATCTCAGCAAGAGCTGCTTCCTTGTCCTCAGCGGCGAGCCCGTATGGAGGAATTTGAAAAAGTTCATTAAGCGTCATGGCTCACCTCTTTTAAAAAAATATCAATGGGTTCAGAAAATATAGCTCCGAATGCCGCATACAGATTCATCACAGCTGTATTTTGTGAACTGATTCGCCCCTCCAGTCGTCTGAACCCACGTTCTGCTGTTACCTGGCAGGCTCTGGCGTACAATGACATGGCGGCCCCAGCCATGCGGTACTTCTCCTCCACTGCTGCCAGATGGACAAACAGCGATTCCTCAGAATTTCTGACAAGAGCAAGAAAACCTACAATTTTTTCACGGAAAAAACAGGCCAGAACATCGTCCAGAGAATCCACCCATTCCTTCAAAACCATGGAAGCAACGGCGTCATCACACGTAGGAAGTACATGAAATCTGCGATCGTAAGGAAAAGATGCACAGGCAATACGCAGCAAATCCTTTTTGTGACTGTCTATTTTCTCCACCGGAAGGCGTACGGCTTTTGTAAGATCCACCGGACAGCGGGCCAGGCTTATGGAAACCTTCAGAGTACGGTCTGCCCAGAAAAAGCCTCTCTCCTGCATGTTCAGTTCGCTTGCTGACGAAGCCGGAAGCATGACACGAACATGCGTCGCCCCAGAAATATTCCACTCGGCAGGTTGTGAGGCCTCAATATCGGCGAGACGGACAGCTCCGTAAACTTTAATCATAGAACGGTTCCAGTGCTGCATACTGTGTTTTTCCGGCCTCATTCTTGGGGATCTCCTCCAAGTAATTAACATGAAAAGCCGTAGGATTAAGACGGGTCTTCTCAACAAGAAAACGCTTCACTTCAGCAACAGCCGACGCCTCGGTAATAAAGACCTGCATAGCATCGTCCTTGCCTGCACAGGCACATTCAAAGTCGAAATGACTCTTGAGCAAACGTTCGGTCTCATCAAGACCGACACGATTGCCGAAAATTTTAAGAAAGCGTTTTTTTCGTCCAACAATATAAAAGAATCCGTCTTTATCGAATTTTGCCATGTCTCCCGTGAGAAGAATACCGCCGCGTTCATCACCTTTGGTAAGATCCTCACAGCACTCGGCATAGCCCATAGTGACATTACGACCTTCATAAAGCAGTTCTCCAACGATATTGGGGGTCGTGATATCCTGTCCTTTCTCATCCAGAAGACGGAATTTGCCCCCGGGAATGGCAATCCCCATGGCTCCACATTTTTCCAGAGCCTTATCCGCAGGTAGCCATGCCATACGGGCCGTTGCTTCCGACTGACCGTACATCACGATAAAACGCTTGCGCTCACGCTGGGCATACTCTGCAAACTTTTTGTGCAGCTCCGGCAGAAGTTTGCCTCCAGCCTGTGTCATGGTACGCAAAGAAGGAAGTTTACGCATGAAAAAACGTAGTTTGTCCAACATCTCATAGGTGTAGGGAACGCCTCCAAAAGAGGTGGCCTTCTGCTCGTTGAATAACGTCCAAAACTCGCGCTGAATCACGGTAAACGGCGACAAAATGATCGTCGCCCCCACACGCAGATGCGTATTAATGATAGACAACCCATAAGTATAATTCATTGGTAAAGTAGTAATAGACCGTTCTGTTTCATTCAGCTCCAGATACTCCACAATAGATGTCGTATTGGCTTCAATATTATCATAGCTCTGTCGTACAAGCTTCGGCGAACCGGTTGACCCTGAAGTCGTAAGCAAGAGTGCAAGGTCATCATGTAGAGTAAACGCATGTGTATTATTCCGCTTAATAAGCACATATTCACGAGCTTCGTAGATAATACGTCCTTCAAATGAGTCAGCCTGTACACGAGGAAGCCATAAGTAGTTGGGATGATAGGTATCAAGAAAACCGTTCAGCAAGGAGCGATCGATATGTTCATCCAGCATGAGAGGAACAATCCTGTGATTCAGGAAGGTCACATACCCAAGAACCGACCCCATACTGTTCGAACAAAGCGAAAAAACCAGGCAACGTCCGTCGATATGCTCCGCCAATCCCTCGGACTCCCTATAGAGCTGGGCATAAGTACAGATCTCGTCCTTTTCATTAACGAGTGCCGTATGACTATCAAACTCCAACAAATTCCACATGTACAGCTCCATGATAAACGTCGGCCATACGGAACTCTGGACCGTGACCGGGCAAAACGAACATGTCTCTGGGCAGAGACTTCAAAAAAGGTAGCGTAATATTTTTGTACTGCTTGGTACTGCCGCCGGGCAGCCGCGTGATAGTTGGCGTATTCAGAAGAAGAGAATCCCCGGTGAACACCGTTGTATCGTTCCAAATTATGCAGCAGCTGCCAGCAGTATGCCCCGGCGTACTCACGAAAAAAAATCGTTCCTGTCCCCATTTCAGCTCAAATTTGGTACTGAAAGTTACATCAGGAATATAGACATGCGCTTCATAATACTGACGAAAATGCTCTGCAGTATTCGTCCCGTTTCGCATGTCCTGCACTGCCAGCATAGCCACTATGAGAGCCGGATGATTATTGTTCAGATCGGCTATAGCACAACCACATGCCTCTTGGCATATTAGCTCCGTTTTCCATTCACGTTGAAGACTGTAAATGCCGCAGGTATGATCGGGATGCTCATGCGTAAGCAGTACTGTGCATTCCGAAACCCCTGCTTTCCGCAGGAAAGCATATTCGTACGCACATCTTCCGAGACAAAGCGGAGAAGAAAGCGTGAACCTATCGTCAACCTTTCCATCCCGCAATGCCTCAAAACGTGATACCGTACTTACCAAGTAGTTCCTTGCCTTTGGCAAAAGAACTCAGATCCACAATATCATCAGGTTCGAGCATGATGTCGAAGGTTTCTTCCAGAGCGGCAACAAGTCCCATATGCCCCACGGAGTCCCAGGCAGGGATAGCCTGAAATTCAAGACCACGGGCAGTTTCCGCGTCAATATCAAAAGCCTGCATAAAGGCTTCCGTGTATTTCTCTTCGTTAGTCATCAAAACAACTCCTTATAAGTTTCTAAAATCTTTCCGGCGACTTTATCCGGAGTAAGACCACATGAATCAAGCAGGCTTACATAGTCTCCAGCATGGGGATAAACATCGGGCGCACCTATGATGAGGTGCGGAGGATGTATGGTCTTCAGGGCCAGTTTTTCAGCAACAGCACTGCCCAGACCGCCGATGATAGAGTGCTCTTCCACCGTCACCAGCAATTTTCTTTTGCAGGCTGCTTCCACCGCCGTTATATCCAGCGGCTTGATGGTATGCATATCGAGAACCGAAGCCGAAATGCCCATAGCTTCAAGGTGTTCGGCTGCCTTTAAGGCACAATGAACCATGCTGCCCGTGGCAATGATGGCGACATCGTCACCTTGACGAAGCTCTATGGCCTTACCGATCTCGAAGTCGAAATCTTCCTTATAAACAATGGGATTGTTCATGCTACCCGTGAGACGAAGGTAAACCGGAGCGTCAATTCCGGCTGCCGCAATTGTAGCCTTCACCGTAGCCGTGCAGTCCGCCGGGGAAAGAATAACCACGTTGGGCAGAGCGCGCATGATAGCAAGATCTTCCAGACTCATATGGGTTGGACCGAGTACCCCAACAGAAAAGCCTGCTGTAAGCCCCACGAGTTTTATAGGCAGGCCCATATACCCCATATTTACCTTCACCTGATCGGCACTGCGCATGGAAGCAAACGTCGCATAGGTCGTAGCAAAGGGAACGAATCCCTCCCTGGCGAAACCAGCCGCAATGCCGACCATGTTCTGTTCAGCAATACCTACGTTGTATAGTCTGTCAGGATACTGCCCCTTAAAACGTTCCAGACCGGAAAACGAACAGAGATCAGCGGTAAGAATAACCGTGCGGGGCTCCACTTCAGGTAGTACCAGCGCAGCCTGTCCAAACGCGCCGCAGGAACCGAGACGAGACCAAATTCTGATGTTCATCGAAGTAAAATCGATCATTCGACCGCCTCCACTTCTGCCATTCCCTGCTCATACAACCGCTGTGTGACAATTCCGTTGTGCCACTGAGGCATGTTCTCCATAAAAGAAAAGCCCTTACCTTTTACCGTCTCAGCGATCACAGCCAAAGGTTTTTCCGTATGCATACGGAATGCCTCCTTCAGGGCTTGCACATCATGTCCGTCAACGGTAACAACATCCCATCCGAACGCCGTCCATTTGGCCGAAAAATCAGTCAGAGCTAGCACTTCCTCTGTATTTCCGTCATACTGAAGGCGATTTCTGTCGATAACGGCAACAATATTGGCAAGTCTATAGTGAGAGGCTGTCATGGCAGCTTCCCAAACCGAACCTTCGTCACACTCACCATCGCCGAGAATAACGAAGACACGTGAACTTTCATTACCTTTTTTATACAGAGCCAGCGCAACGCCGACCCCTTGGGAAAGCCCCTGCCCCAGACTGCCACTCGCAAAGTCGATTCCCAGACCAGGGTTCACGGAGGGATGAGCACTGACGTAAGAGCCGTTGGCCTTATAGGTAAGAAGCTCATCTTCCGAGAGCAGACCTACCTGCTTCAAGGCCGCATACTGTGCCATCACTCCATGCCCCTTGCTTAGAATAAGGCGGTCACGATATTCAGCCTGAGGGGCATCAGGAGCAAAAGACATGGTACCCCCATAGAGTGCCGCCATAATCTCAACCAGAGAAAGCGAACCGCCCATATGAGCACCCTGAGATTTAGCCGCAAGGGCCATCTTCAGGAGATCTTTACGCATTTCCTTCGTATCCATCGATTTCCCCTCAGACTTTGCCGCCGTCTATGCGTATGATCTGACCGTTCACAAAGGAAGACTCCTCGGAAGCAAGAAAGACCACCATCTTCGCTATTTCTTCCGGTTTTGCACGCCGTTTCATGGCACACTGAGCTATCATGGCTTCTTCTGCCTTGGATTCCATCTGATCTGCCATTTCTGTATCCACAAGCCCTGGAGCGACGGCGTTGACACGTATTCTCAAATGACCGCATTCTGCAGCAAGCGTTCGGGTAAAGGCCATGACTGCAGCCTTGGAAAGACCATATGCACAGCTTCCCACCGGCATATCGAGACCGAGTACGGATCCCAAATTGATGATGGAAGCATGACGTCGACGCATCATGTACCGCAAAAGAAGTTGCGTCAGTTCCATCATAGAAAACAGATTGCTATCGAAAACTTCACGAACCTTAGACATTCCGGTCATCTGAAACAGGCCACCGTGGGCCACGCCGGCGTTGTTCACAAGGATATCCACAGGGATTCTGGAGGAAATAAGTCCGCGAACTGCTGTCTTCATCGCCTCGCTGTTCGTCATATCAAAAAACAACGGAGAGACCTTGACACTATATTTTGAGGCAATTTCTTCCAGCATGGAAAGGAACTCCGGCGTCTTACGGCGGGCATGAGCAATAACATCAGCCCCGTTGCGAGCGAATTCTGCCACAAGAGCCTTGCCTATCCCCCTGTTGGTGCCGGTGATGAAGGCAGTTCTTCCCTTAAGCATTATTCCCTTCCTTAAAGTAGGATATCCAGTAGTCAATCTTTTGCTGACGATTCATGTTACCGGCAGGAGTATGATGGAGATGTACAGGAGAGATGTATGCTCCTTCCATATCAACAAGACAGAACCCCCACGAAAGTCCTACTCCAAATGTAGCCAGACAGACATTCTTTGCAGGTTTCTGACTGAGCTGACGACATATATCAACAGTCACTGCTGCAGAACCACAGTTTCCATATTGTGAAAAGGTCTCTGCAGAATACTTGTCCCCAGGAACTCCGGCATACATGGCCACAGTACGTACAATCTGCTTATTGGCTTGGTGAAAGGCAAAATAATCTATGTATTCCATGCTCTTGCCAGAAAATTCAAGAATATCTTTGATACCTTTTGGCCCCACATCCGTCGTGAACTTAAACACGTCAAGTCCCTTCATGATGTCATCGCAGAGCCGCCACACATTACCCGTAGCGTCTGTAATTTCCAATCCGGCAATATCCGAGAACATGGGCAGACTGTAACCGCCAGCCGGAGCAATGAGTTTATTCCAACATGTGCCGCGAGTACCCGTGATAAAAAACGAGGGACGAAGTTCGTCCGTATACTCAAGAAGCGTGGCCGTTCCTGCATCGCCGAACAACATATTGGAATTACGGTTACGTCTGTCGGAATGGCGACTCGTAATATCGCCAGCAAGCACAAGGCACTTCTTTGCTCCCCCACCGGAAATAAGGGAATGGGCCGTCAGCAATCCGTGAACATAGGCAGAACATGCAAGACCAGAAATATCAAAACACGTACAATTCTCACTGAGAGCGAGACGTCCTTGAATAACGCAGGCAGAGGCGGGATAGTGGTAATCGTGCGATGTGGACACTACAATAAGAGCATCTATGCTGTCCTTGTCGACATTCAGGGCAGAAAGAAGTTCTCGGGCTGCCGCTTCGCAAAGATCGGAATTGGTAGTACGTTCATCCGCCACATGGCGTTTGCCGAGACCGAGGATTTTCTTATTCCGCTCCAGAAGTTTCACATCGTTATTAAAGAACGCCAGCTCATCATCAATGCGAATGAAATCCTCCGGAACAACGCAGGTTATGCCGCTGATTTTGACATGTTCAAACCTTGTTCTGGACATGGGTTATATTGCTCCACAATCAATAATGTAGTTCTGATTCGTTATCCATTTGGACTGTTCAGAAAGAAGAAAAACTACGACATTGGCGACATCGGAAACCTTGCCAAAACCAAAAGGGTACTTTCCCTCTGAATAAGAACGCGTAATATCGTTTACCATTTCTGTTTCTATCACCGTAGGAGATACACAGTTGACCCTAAGTCCAGCAGGTGCAAGCTCACGAGCAACAGATTGCATTGTAGCAATAAGCGCCCCTTTTGATCCTGCATAGGAGGTCATGCCGGGATCGCAATGGACTCCTCCAGCCGAGGCAATAAAGACCATCGCACTCCTGTTGCCGTTATTATTCCGCTTGTCGGCACATCCCTTTGCCATGAACACAGGGGCAAAGTAATTGACATCAAAAAGACTGTGAATGGCAGGCAGATCTACGGCCCTGAGAGGCTGAAGTTCCCCCACACCGGCGCAATATGCCATGCCCTGAAACTTGCCGTATTTTTCGCGGAGCTGCTTTACATAGGAAGGCAATCCGGCGATATCTTCAACAAGATCTTTCTGTTCAAGAAAAACATTCTCCGGGAAACGGGCTTTTTCCTTCATGGCCTGCAAACGCTCTTCATTGCGTCCGATACCGATAACCGTTGCGCCAAGCTCATTGAGCAACAGGGCAACGCCCCTGCCTATGCCCGAAGATGCCCCCGTCACGATGAAGCGCTGCTCTGCTGCAAAGGAAATCATGTTACAGACCTGCCTTGACTGCGATGTCTTCCAAGGTTTTTATATCCAAATAGTCGGAAATACTCGTCTTCACGCCGAAATTCTTGTCCAGAAAGGCCATGGTGGCCATCACGGCAAGCGAGTCCCATTCATCCAGTTCTTCAAGCACCGTTTCAAAGCTGAGGGTTTCTTCAGTCTGAAGGACATCCTGCATTTCCGTAAGAAATTCATCACGCGTCATGGTTATTCTCCTTTAAAGTGTTTAATCCAGTGTTCAATCTGTTGCTCTCTGTTCATTCTGTTCACCGGGGGAACATAGGTAGAGATACCGCCATTATACAGCCCTGTAAGATCCACGGCTGTAGCTCCCCATGAAAGGCCGATGCCGAATGCGCAGAAAATCGTTTTTTTCAGCTCCGCATTTTCGGGCTGATCGCAAAGCACCATTACTACAGAATTGGTGGAGTTATTCGCATACTTGGAAAAAACATCAGTAGGCGCTTTTTCCGCGGGAATTTCCGCTTTTTCTATGACATTCTCCACTATCTGCTTATTGGCCTGATGAATGGCAAAAAGATCCACATCCTCTTTTTTCCATCCCGCTGCGGCAATAATTTCTGCCAGAAGAGACGGGGCGACTTCCATGGTGAAATTAAAGACATCTTCACCCTTCATCATTCCCTGCTGGGCAGTCCACCTGTTTCCCGCGGCATCTTCTACAGATAAGTCAATTGATGCAGCATCATATGGAAGACGCATGCCGCCAAACGGGTGAATGATTTTATCCCAGCCGCTGCCGTCACATCCCATAACGAAAGTCGCGGTCCGTTCTTCTTCCGTCCTTTTCAGGAACGTGGCAGACGCAGCGTCTCCAAAAACTTGCGCAGCCTTTCTGTTCGTCTGATCCGTGGCTCTGGCACAGAGATCACCGACAAGCAAAAGACAATTGCTTACAGCTCCGCTTGCTATCATGGCATGGGCGATCCATAAGCCATGTACATAGCCCGAACAGCCGAGATTTATATCCAAAGAAGGACAAGACTTCCTCAAACCAAGTTCTCCGTGAGCTATACAGGCATCACACGGCTCTGGGAAGTCAGGTTTTTGGTTGACAAAGATAAGAAGCTCTATGTCCCCTGCTGCGAGAGACATCTCACTCATCAACTTTCTTGCAGCATCTACGGCAAGATCCGTCACAGTTGTATTTTCATCAGCTATATAGCGACGCCCATAGCCCATCATCTTTTTTGCCCGGGCAAGTTTTTTAGAAGAGCCTCCAAAGAATTCGAGCTCATCATCAATATCAATAAAGTGTTGAGGCAGAACACTTTTTACACCCGCTATGCGAACATGAGAAAAGTGAGACTCACTCATTTTTATTTATCCTCCTTACTGTACACCTTTCTCAGCACATAAAGCTCCTTATAAATAATTCTTCCATAATTCTGATAAATACGCAGCATAGAATAATTATTAGATGATACAACAGTCTTTGTTCCTTCTACAGAACGAACGGTATCTAAGATCTGAAAGACACCATACCCTTCTCCTTGATGTTCTGAAAAAACACCCCCTAATATACCATCTTCTACACCAGTTTTTTCATCACGAACATTGATGCCGAAAGAAATTTCCTTATCGTTTACCTTTAAAAGCCACATCCAAGAGTTCGGCTTTTCAAAAAGATCCCAGCACCAATTTTTGTAGCGTATGCAGGCAACATCCATACCGAGTAAAGGATCAAGACTTACCCTGTCCGTTGAAAACATACCGGGAGTGATCTTGTCTATGACTCTGCCCCATGCCGCACACGTTTTTTCCACGGTGACCCGCTCTGCTCCGTTCATCCACTCTTTAATCTGATCCGGCGTTTCTAATGGTGCAAAATGATCTTTCAAATAAAGTTGCGTTTCCATAAAACGAAAACCGACATCTTCCAGCGCGTGGAGAACATTCAAGTTTCCTACGGGCATCTTAATAGTAACGTATGCATGATAAAAATTTTGTGCACGCAAATCTTCTAAAATACTTTCAGCCCCCTTTTTAAGATCCCTTTTGTCCAAAACAATTTCATAAGCATCATAACCCAAATTGCGCTTTTCCCAAACGGCTTTCACTATTTTCACTACGATATTCCTTTAAACTGATAGACAATTTCTGAATTCAACTGTGTATAGTATAATTCAAGCATATCGGAATTATCTATAAGCTCATAAAGATGGAGTTTGCACGATTCCCCCTCGTATCTATCCAAGTAAAACTGATAATTTTCGTCCATTTCTATTTTACGCAATATTTTACTAGAAAGTAACTTTTCTATTCCTCTTAAAAAATCTTTATTATTGTCATACATATAAGGGAAATTAGGTCGTTGATATTCATGAAAAGACCACAGAGCATTCTCTCTATTTATCTTAACAACAGCAGGAACTTTCAGTCGCATAAGATCAATCATGGTTAATGCTGCAGAAACTGGAAAACTGTCAATAAAAACATCAGCACAGCAGAATATTAGCTCATACTCTGGAGTCAAAGGATGAATAATGAGTCTATTGCGACTTTTAGAGCCTTCAAAAATTTTTTCAATAATTACCTTTTCAGTTTCTGAAAAATTCGAAATAATTATATGTTTAACATTCTGATTTCTATCTAATAGATGCTTTATTACCTTGAAATATTCCGATGTATCTGAGCTATCAAAAAATTTATAGGAAGAACCACCAGAGATGGTACAAAGTTCAACATCGCTCACACCAAGACTTCGCCTGCATGCTAAAATTTCTTCTGCGGTAAATGTTGGGAACTGCTTTAACCTTTTACTTAAGATACCAACCACATGGGTTTTTAAACATTTTCGCAGTTTCTGCGTCACATATGCAGTGACAGGCATCCCCTCCAAAATAATATCCGCAAAACTTATTCCAAGATTTGGATAATGTGACGCATGTGGGCAATAATATACTTTTATTTTTGTATATTTTTTAATCATTGAAAGTAATAAAGTACCATATATATCATCAGGATGAATAAAAACAAAAATAACTTTTGGGGAAAAGTTACATATATCATAAAATAAATTTATAGTATCTTTCTTCCATCGTATATTCCCTATATCTTTTCCTGATATTAAAGCAAACTTTTTAATATAAGACATTATTTGTGGGGCATATTTCCAAGACGAAGAATAACTTGTAAGAAATATAGATTGTGTATATTTATCATTTAGAATATCCATTAAATCCTGAATACACTTACTATGTCCTCCATTGTCATATAATTCTGTAGCTAGAACGGAGACCCTAGTTGTGTATGGGCTACTATCCATACTTTTTACAGGAGGAATAATGCGCTCTAATTCTTTATCAAAATTTCGAGTATCGAAGTTTTTATTTTTTTGAAATTCATATATGATGCGACTTATAGGTGTAGTTCTACTCCATACAGGAATGCCCAAAAAATAATATATAAACATCCCTTGGAAAGATTTAACTTTAAAAAAAGTTATCTTTCCAATCTTTAGTTTGTCCTTTTTCCACTGCAAAAAGGACATCATCCTCTCCAAAATTTGAAAACCTGTTCGATAATATAATCCTGTTGTTCATCTTTGAGACCATAAAACAATGGTAGCCGTACTAATGTATCACTGACATGCTTAGTTACATTTAACTCGCCGCACGCTCTGCCATACTTTTTACCTGCAGGTGATGAATGCAAGGGAATGTAGTGGAAAACACACAAAATTTCCTTTTCTTTCATCCTGGAAATAAATCTTGTACGAGTTTCCAGATCAGGACACCGCAGGTAAAACATATGAGCATTCTGCTCACAGTTTTCAGGGCAGTATGGCAAACAGACGCCATATTCGGATAGGCATTTAAAGGCGTCATAATAACGCTGCCATAAGTGCTTAC
>ENA-UERW01001730-UERW01001730.1-human-gut-metagenome-genome-assembly--contig:-NODE-1730-length-13507-cov-9.208712_pt1 | contig 13507 bp, 9 predicted proteins | sample MGYA00242994_ERZ507995 | MGnify/ENA primary metagenome ERZ507995 (study PRJEB26167, sample SAMN06115492) | human gut metagenome | host: Homo sapiens | place: China:Chongqing | collected 2015-04-26...
CAATATGTCTGATTGGCCTTCGCTAGTTCGATAATCTCCGGGCGGATACGTTTCAGGAGTTTCGCGTATTCTTCTTTATCGGTCCTTGCCGAATCGATCTTTTGATTCTGATAATTGTAAAGACTGATGTTGCAGTTCGGAATCGCTTCAGCGGTACTGAGATCGGAAACGCATACGACATACTGATTGTCGGCTCCTTGTTTGGCCATAATTCCCAGTGAAGTATTGATGATATTGCGGGCTGCAAACCGATCACCGGTGTAGTAGGAGATATGACAAGGATTTTCGCGCTGTTCCCAGTCGAAACCGGATGGATAATAATATTCGCTGTAGTAGGAACCCGGGTTGTCCCAGTCCGTATCCCCATAATCCGAGTCGGGACTTTCATCGGCACAGGAAAGAATGGTATATGATTTCTTGAATTTCAGTCTGAAACGATAAATATTACCTTTCTCCAGATTGACCAGATCGCTTAAGTCGATGGTAAAGTCATTCCATTTATCGAGGTCGATATGGGGATGATCTTTTTTCAGATCGATTTTTTTCATAAATACCGGTCGGGCTGTACGGGTCAGTTCGCTGCGGTCGTCATAAGAATTTTCTTGCAGGAAAAAGTTCATGTTTTGGTCGAGCACCTGAATGATTTCAAGGTCGACGGCTTGCAGTCCGATAGCAGAAAAAGGAATGAGTACCTGATTGTTGCCCGGGACGATGATCCCCTTGCCGATGAGTTGTACTTGTGGTTTGGTGCTGGAGAGACGTACCGACCGGATATATTCGGTATGCAACGTATTACCGTTGGCACTGCGTATCCCGGCATGGATAGTCAGATTCGGTTGACTATTCTCGATAGCGTTACCCGGATAAAGGTAAATGATGTTATCCGATATTTTGTAATTCAGGGTAGAGGCTCCTTCCAGGCTGAACAAACCTTTTAAATCCTGGTTCGGATCGATATTCTCCGACATATAGATACGGATTACCGGTGGTTCACTGTCACTGGCTTTGACATTCAACACCGTGAAATCATTCAGACCGGGGATGGAGATCTCGGTGCCGTCGGTTGCTTTAATGTCTTTACTGAATTTTAAATTCAGTGTTTTACTTTCTTTTTCTTTTAACAGATGGCGGATAGCGAAATAATGCCGGTTACCCTGATGATTCCATTCCGGTGTGACGGATTGACCGTTATAGGTGGCCGTCAGTTTTTGTTCCATTTCTGTCGGATCGGTTTCATCCGAACTTTGCAACATCCCCTGATATTGTAATTCATTTTCATGATCGGGTTCGCTGATCAGAACACCGGGTTCGAAAATCGTAACCAGCGGGACAATATCGAATTCAAAGTTGAATTTCTCATAAGGCTTGGGGACGTTACAAAGTGCTCCCAGATTGAACGTGACTTTGTATGTCGTACCGTTTTTGAAACGTTCTGCCGGAATGAATTCTATACTATGGTTATCTTTTAGAATCAATTCCCCTTTTATAGCCGGAGATATCCTGAATAAATCGGCCGGGAGGGTACTACCGGCCTGGAAACCTTTATCGGACGGTTGACCCAGATAGACCGAAAGGGAAGAAGAGGACTTGATGACTCCACTCGTATAACCGGTGATGTATTTACTGAAATCGGTTTTTTCTTTGTTTGTACAGCCTGTCAGCAATAGAACAGCCATAAAAAATAGTGCCGCTAGGTTCATCCTGTGTATCATGGCGCAAGGGTATTTGTTTATAACAGATTATTTTATACCTGAATATTACGTTTCCAGCCTGTTCTGGATACGTTTTTCAATTTATTGTCTAACAAAATTAGAGAATTATCTTACAAAGATACTGGGTGAAGGGGTTTATTTTTATATTTTTGTCAAAATAAATCAAAGTGCTCAGAGTATATAGATCATTGTAACCTTTAGGGGCAGGAGTCGTTAAAAATAGGAATTGATCTGAGCAAACTTTCGTAACGACGAGGTTGCGGCCGCCGTCGACCAGGCCTTGGCCTCGGCGCTGGGCGACTATCTGGAGGAGAACCCCAAGGACGCCAAGGCCATCGTGCAGAAGGTGATCCTCGCGGCTACGGCCCGCCACGCGGCGCGCCACGCCCGCGAACTGGTGCAGCGCAAAACCGTGCTGTCGGGCGCCGGGCTTCCCGGAAAACTCGCCGACTGTTCGAGCCGCGACCGTTCGATCGCCGAGATCTTCTTCGTCGAGGGTGACTCGGCAGGCGGTACGGCCAAATCGGGCCGCGACCGGAATTTCCAGGCCATCATGCCGCTGCGCGGTAAGATCCTGAACATCGAGAAGGCCCAGGAGCACCGCATGTGGGAGAACGAGGAGATCAAGAACATGTTCACGGCCCTCGGCGTCACGATCGGAACCGAGGAGGACTCCAAGGCCCTGAACCTCGAAAAACTGCGCTACGACAAGATCATCATTATGACCGATGCCGACGTCGACGGAAGCCACATCGCCACGCTGATGCTGACGTTCTTCTTCCGCAAGATGAAGGAACTGATCGAAAACGGCCACGTCTATATCGCCACCCCGCCCCTCTACCTCGTGAAGAAGGGCAAGCAGGAGCGTTACTGCTGGACCGAGAAGGAGCGCGACGAGATCTCAGCCGAGTTCGGCAAGGGCGTGCACATCCAGCGTTACAAAGGTCTCGGCGAGATGAACGCCCACCAGCTGTGGGAGACGACGATGAACCCCGACACGCGCATCCTGCGCCAGGTGAACATCGAGAACGCCGCCGAAGCCGACCGCATCTTCTCGATGCTGATGGGCGACGAGGTTCCGCCCCGCCGCGAGTTCATCGAGCGAAATGCGCATTACGCGAATATCGACGCATAAAACGACAGTCAGAAAAAGGATTGCCCTCTTCAGGAGGGTGATCCTTTTTTTAATAACCACCGCAAATCGCATTGTTGAGAATAATCCGGACGACGGATGCCATAAAGTCCCCTCCGAGGAGGGGATTTAGGGGAGGGTCGGATTTGCAAACGACGCCGGAGGCGGCGAATAAAGACGGTCAGATGCGATGAAACGGTCTATAATATCAAAAACTTACTGATCTTATGAACGTAACGGTAATCGGAGTCGCCGGGGGAACCGGCTCGGGAAAATCGACGCTCGTCAAGCGTTTGCAGGAAGCGTTCGTCGGCGACGACGTGGTGACGCTCTGCCACGACTACTACTACAAGGCGCATCCCGAACTCACCTACGAGGAGCGTACGAAACTCAACTACGACCATCCGCAGGCCTTCGACACGGAGATGCTCGTGGAGCATATCAAGGCGCTGAAGAACAACGTGCCCATCGAACACCCGGTCTACTCGTTCGTCGACCACGACCGCACGTCGGAGAGCGTGAGCGTGAAACCTTCGAAGGTGATCATCGTCGACGGCATCCTGATCTTCGAGAACAAGGAGCTGCGCGACCTGATGGACATCAAGGTTTACGTCGACACCGACGCCGACATCCGGCTGGCGCGGCGTATCCTGCGCGACGTCTGCGAGCGCGGGCGCACGATGCAGTCGGTCATCACGCAGTACACCTCGACGGTGAAGCCGATGCACGAGGAGTTCGTCGAGCCGTCGAAGAAATACGCCGACGTGATCATTCCCGAAGGCGGCTTCAACTCGGTGGCCGTAGCGATGCTGATCCAGAACATCCGTTCGCTGATCCAGAGCAGCAAATAGGGAATCTAAATAGTAGCCTTAAAATGCTGAAACCATGAAAAAACTTATTGTTCTTTTAATTTTCTCGCTTTCATTTGGTTGGTTTGTCTTTGCTCAAAACAACAACGATGAAACTGAAAAAGCATCACCAATGCAAAATGCGGAATTAATTCGTAAAGTTTGTTTTCTTGATATAGAAGGTGAAGTATATACCGATGTAGTAGTTGCAATCAAATCCATTAGCCCAGATGGCTTTTTTAGCGACAAATACAGGGTTAAAGTAAAAGTAACAGACTCTAACGGCAAAACAGTATGGAATAAGACTATGAAGAACGCCTATCTATATGTTTTTTCAGATGGACAAATTCAGATTGGAAGGCCCAAATTCAGTCAACTTGTAATTTATTCAGGTAAGCGTGCCAACAAATATGAGAAAGGCATAATAAGAGAAAAAGAAGGCGTGTATAATTAGAATAACACTAATCAAATAATAACACAAGCCCCGGACTTCTCGAAAAGAGGTTCGGGGCTTTGGTATATTCGACTTCCAGTATCGCTTTATCAGATACCAGTTATCTTCTTGATTTCGTTGAGCTTGTTCAACGCCTCGATCGGGGTCAGCGAGTTGATGTCGAGGCCCTTGATCTGGTCGCGGATCTGCACCAGCACGGGATCGTCGAGCTGGAACATCGACAGCTGCATGTTCTGCGGCCCGGCGCTCTCGGCGGCCTCCTTCACGGCCTGCGCCGCGGATTTGCGGCCCCGCTCCTTGAGGCTGCGGCTCGGCACGATCTCGTTGTTGCCGTAGACCAGTTCGAGGTTACGCAGAATCTCGTCCGCCCGCGAGACGATCGACACCGGCATGCCGGCCATGCGGGCCACGTGGATACCGAACGAATGCTCCGTGCCGCCGCGCTCGAGCTTGCGCAGGAAGACGATCTGGTTGCCCATCTCCTTGACCGAGACGTGGTAGTTCTTCACCCGGGAGCACATCTGCTCCATCTCGTTCAGCTCGTGGTAATGCGTGGCGAAAAGCGTCTTGGCGCGGGCCGAGGGGTGGTTGTGAAGGTATTCGACCATCGCCCAGGCGATCGAAATGCCGTCGTAGGTCGACGTGCCGCGGCCGATTTCGTCGAGCAGCACGATGCTGCGGTCCGAAATGTTATTGAGGATGCTGGCCGATTCGAGCATCTCGACCATGAAGGTCGACTCGCCCTGCGAAATGTTGTCCGAAGCCCCGACGCGCGTGAAAATCTTGTCCACATAGCCGATATGGGCCGACTTCGCGGGTACGTACGAACCCATCTGGGCCATCAGGATGATCAGCGCGGTTTGGCGCAGCAGCGCCGACTTACCCGACATGTTGGGTCCGGTGATCATCATAATCTGCTGCTGCTTGTCATCGAGCATCACGTCGTTGGGGATGTACTCCTCCCCCACGGGCATCAGCGTCTCGATCACCGGATGGCGGCCCTGACGGATGTCGATGCGCTTGCCGTCGTCCAGCACGGGACGCACGTAGCGGCGTTCGCAGGCGATGCGTGCGAAGGACTGGAGGCAGTCGATGCGTGCCACCGCGGCGGCGTCGCGCAGCATCGGCGCCAGCGAACCGCAGATATAGGCCATGATCCCGGCGTAGATGCGCTGCTCCAGGATGAGCATCTTCTCCTCGGCGCCGAGAATCTTCTCCTCGTACTCTTTCAGTTCGCCCGTAATGTAACGCTCGGCGTTGGCGAGGGTCTGCTTGCGTATCCACGTCTCGGGGACCTTGTCCTTGTGGGCGTTGCGGACCTCGATATAGTAGCCGAAAACGTTGTTGTAGCTGATCTTGAGCGACGGGATGCCCGTGGCCTCGCTCTCGCGCTGCTGGATGCGCGCGAGGTAGTCCTTGCCGTGGAGCGCGATGCGGCGCAGGTCGTCCAGTTCGGGATCGACGCCGTCGGCGATCACGCCGCCCTTCTGTATCTGGTTGTTCTGCGGGTCGGGGTAAATTTCGCGGGCGATACGCTCGCGGACCTCCGCCAGAGGGTCGATCTGCTCTGCCAGCGCATGCAGGCGGTCGTCGTCGGTGGACTCCAGCGCAGCCTTGAGCGTCTCGATGGCTCCGAGCGAGTTCTTGAGCTGCACCAGTTCGCGGGGCGTGACCCTCTGGGCGGCGATACGCCCCGCGATACGCTCCAGATCGCCCACCAGCGACACCTGCTCGCGGATGACATCCGCCAGATCGGCGTCTTTGATCAGCCGTTCCACCACATCGAGGCGCTCGTTGATCTTCGCGGGGTCCTTGATCGGCATGGCGATCCAGCGTTTCAGCAGACGGCCGCCCATCGGCGTCAGCGTGCGGTCGATCACGTCGGCGAAACTGCACTTCTCGCGCGCGCCGTTCGACGAAAAGAGTTCGAGGTTGCGGATCGTGAACTTGTCGACCCACACGTAGTCGTCCTGGTCGATACGCGCAATGGAGGCGATATGGCCCGTCTCGCGGTGCTCGGTGAATTCGAGGTAGTAGAGAATGGCCCCGGCGGCCGAAATGCCGCTGGTGAAGTGGTCCACGCCGAAGCCCTTGAGGGATTTGGTCCCGAACTGCTTGCAGAGTTTCTCGCGGTTGACGTCCTCCGAAAAGACCCACTCGTCGAGACGGTAGGTGTAGAGTTTCGACCCGAACGAACCGGAAAAACGGTCCTCGTAGCCGCGCTGGTAGACGACCTCCTTGGGCTGGAGGTTCGAGATCAGCTTGTCGACATAGCTGTCCGCTCCCTCGGCCACATAGAACTCGCCCGTGGAGATGTCCAGAAAAGCCACGCCCGTCGTCTGCCGGCCGAAATAGACCGACGCGATGAAGTTGTTCTCCTTGTTGGCCAGGATGTTGTCGCCCAGCACGATGCCCGGAGTCACCAGTTCGATCACGCCGCGCTTGACGAGTCCCTTCACCAGCTTGGGGTCCTCCAGCTGCTCGCAGATGGCCACGCGCTCGCCCGCCCGCACCAGCTTCGGCAGGTAGGTGTCGATGGCATGGTAGGGAAATCCCGCCAGTTCGACGTACGTCGCCGATCCGTTGGCGCGGCGCGTGAGCGTGATGCCCAGAATGCCGCTGGCCTTGATCGCGTCGTCGCCGAAGGTCTCGTAGAAATCGCCCACGCGGAACAGCAGAATGGCGTCGGGATGTACTGCCTTGATGGAGTAATATTGCTTCATCAGGGGCGTCTCGACATATTTTTTGTCGATTTTCTTTTCGGAAGTCAAAATAGAATATTGTATAATTTATACAACAAAGATAGGCCTTTTTTGAATGCCGTGCAAAGCCGACATCCAATTTTTTTCGTCTGTCCGGCCGGTTCTTTCCGCCCAAGCGTCAGAGAATCCCGTTCTCGGAGAACACTTTGCGGTAAAACTCCGCCTTCCACTCCACGGGACGCGGGAAGGCCCGCGACGAGGAGGGCATGCGCCACAGCGTCAGGTCGCGCCCCGCAAAGGGCATCGGCACGCACTCCCCCACGGCCGGTTCGCCGCAGCCCGTGATGGCGCGCAGCGTGTCGGTGGCCTTCTGTCCCGTCGTAACGACGGCCCGGCAGGCGGGAATGCGGGCCAGCAGGGTTTCGAGATCGACTTCGCGCACGACTTGAAGTGACGCGTCCGACGCATTGTCCTTCAGCCGGATGACCTCCACAGCCGTATCGTAGAGCGCAATCCCCCGCTCACGGCAGAAGGCCTCGATTCGCTCCCGGTCGAACCGCCGTCCGCCCGGTTCCAGGAAGTGCATCTTGTCGCCCGTAGCAAGGTAGCCCACGATCCGCCACATGTCGTTTTGCAGGTTGGGATAGAAGAACTCCATCGACCAGCGGATGCGTTTGGGCGGAAAGCTGCCCAGCATCAGCAGGCGGGCGTTTTCGGGCAGGAAAGGTTCAAGGGGATGCCGTTCGCTATTCATAGAATTTTTCATCGAAATTTACAAGATATAATTTATCGGTGGCGCGCGTCAGGGCCGTATAGAGCCAGCGGAGCATGTCGCGCGACATCGGCTCGTCGCCGAACAGGCAGCGGTCGACGAAGACCGCCCGCCACTGGCCGCCCTGCGCCTTGTGGCACGTGACGGCGTAGGAAAACTTCACCTGAACGGCGTTAAAATGCGGATTCTCACGAATTTCCTTAAAGCGTTTCAACTTGCTTTTGATGTCCGTGTAGTCCTTCTCCACCTCGTAGAAAAGGCGCGTCGACTCCTCCCGGGTGAGCGACGGCGACTCCGAGGCGATCGTATCCAACAGAATCTTGCACTCGATCTCCGCATCGTTGTAGTCGGGAAATTCGAGCACGGCGTCGGCGAAGCGGAAACCATAGAAATCCTCGAACCGCCTGAGGCGTTTCAGCCGCGCGATGTCGCCGTTGGCGATGAAGTTCATCGGGCAGTCTTCGGTATGCTCGGGGAAGTAGTAGTTGTTCTTGACGACCATCAGCATGTCGCCGCTCTCGATCTCCTCCTCGGCATAGAGCACGTTGCGGCGGATGCCCTCGTTGTAGCGGTTGGCCCGCTTGTTCGAGCGCGTGATGACGATCGTCTCGTCGCGGCCGTATCTGGCATAGCAATCCTGAAGTTTTTCGAGGAACTCGCCGCCCACGACCGCCTCGATGTCGGGAAAATCCATCTCGAAGCGGGGAATCTCGTAAAGGCCGTTTTCGAGCATGCAGCGCACCAGCGTGGCGTTGAAGAGGATGCCCGACTGCGCCTCCTGCCGCACCACCTCGTCCATCGTGCCGTAGACGATGCCGCCGTAGGCATCCATCGACACCGGGTCGAGCGCCGGGCTGAAATCGGCCCCGACGGGCGGCAGCTGCGCGCTGTCGCCGACCAGCACCAGACGGCATCCGCGGCCGCTGCGGACATACTCCACGAGGTCCGAAAGCAGCGATCCGCTGCCGAAAACGGCTCCGCCCTGCGTGTTGTCCGAAAGCATCGAAGCCTCGTCGACGATGAACACCGCCCCGCGTTCGGGGTTGATGTTGAGCGAGAATTTCGATTCGTAATCGGCATTCGTGCGCTGGCGGTAAATGCGTTTGTGGATGGTAAGTGCCTTCTCTTGAGCGTATTGGGCCAGCACTTTGGCGGCACGTCCCGTGGGAGCCAGCAGCACGGGTTTGATTCCCAGGTCTTTAAGCGCGCCGACAAGTCCGGCGATAAGCGTCGTTTTTCCGGTTCCGGCATAACCGTTCAGCACGAAAATCCTCGAAAAATCGTCGTCTGCAAGGTATTCGGACAACTTTTCTATAATTTTTTTTTGTCCGGGAGTTGTTTCGAAACAAATTTTAGCGTAAATTTGGGTCGCGATACGTGTGCTGAACATGCGTCGGTTTTTAATTGATGCAAAATTAATAACAAATATTTATTTAAAATGAAAAAACTCTTTCAAATCATTCTTGCCGTAGCAATCGTGGGTTTGGTCTACGTCATCTACGTCCAGATCTCAACTCCGATCCGGTTCGACAAAGAAACGAAGGCGAAGAAAGCCCAGGTTATCGATCGCATCAAGGATATCCGTACGGCACAGCGCGCCTTCAAATCCAAGTACCAGCATTTCACGGCCAGCTTCGACTCGCTGTCGGCTTTCGTGCTGACCGACACGCTCGAACTGGAGCGCAAGATCGTCGACGAAGACGACTCGGCGGCCATGGCCATGCTGAAGAAGTCGGGCAAAAAGAATATTGAAAAGTTCAAAATCGCTGTGATCGACACCATTTTCGCCCCCAAGAAAGTGACGCGTCAGGATGTCGAGAACTTCCGTTTCATCCCTGGAACCGGCAACAAGGCCCAGTTCATCATGGAGGCCGGCATCATCACCACCGAGTCGAAGGTCGTGATTCCCGTCGTGGAGTGCCGCGCACCCTACAAGGCGTTCCTCGACACGGTGGCTTACCGTCAGGAGGTGATCAACCTGATCGACGAAGAGCAGAACAACTTCAACCGCTATCCCGGCGTCAAGTTCGGATCAATGGATTCCGGTAACAATGAGGCAGGCAACTGGGAGTAACACGCCGCAGTTAGGCAATAAGGTGTCCATTCAGCTCTCGTTGGATGGACACTCTTTTTCGGTCCCTGCACTCTCGGAACTGCCTGCCGGAGAGGCCCCGGTGACGGTCGAGCTGCTGCTGCCCCGCACGATGCTCGTGCCGGGCGAACTCTTCGACGCGGAGCGGGGCGCCGAGATGCTCGCGGCCAACGGCATGCCGCCGACGGCGGAGGAGAGCGTCGTCGCCAGCGACCCGGAAGCGGAATTCGTCGCCGTCACTGCGATAAACCGCGAGGCGCTGCGGCAGGTGGAGGAGAAGCTGGGCGACAGTGCGCGGTTCACCACCCCGCTGCTGCACACCCCCGCGAATACGGCCAAAACCGTGTGGATGAGCCGCCGGGCGGGACTTCTATATATTAAGGTATACGACGGCGGCGAATTGCAGCTGGCCGAAGCGATTCCCGCGGCGACGGACACCGATGCCGCCTACTTTTTCGAACGGCTCGACGGCTGTTTCCCGTTAAAGGAATACGAACTCCGCATTGCGGGCGACAACCCGAAAGCGGCGCGCAAACTGCTCGGCAAACGATTCAGACAGACGACATGCGAATAGTCAGCGGAAAATACCGGGGCCGGGCGATCAACCCGCCCAAAAACCTGCGTGCGCGGCCCACGACCGACTTCGCCAAGGAGAACCTCTTCAACGTGCTGGGCAACCTGCTCGATTTCGAGGAGTGCGACGTGCTCGACCTCTTTGCCGGCACGGGGTCGATCAGCTACGAATTCGCCTCGCGCGGCGCACGGAGCGTCACGGCGGTCGAGATCAACGCCGTGCATCACGATTTCATCCGCCGGACGGCCGCACTGCTGGGGATCGAAAACTTCTACCCTGTCAAGGCCAACGTTTTCCTCTACCTGAAAAGCTGCGCCAAGCAGTTCGACGTGATCTTCTCCGACGCCCCCTACGACCTGGAGGGCAGCGAGCAGGTCGTGAAGCTGGTCCTGGAACGCGGGCTGCTCCGTCCGGGCGGCATCCTGATCTTCGAACATTCGAAAAAAATGGATTTTTCGGATCTCAATGAGTTCTGGCAATTAAGGAGTTACGGAAGCGTGCAATTTTCTTTCTTCAAAAAGCCCTGAAACCATTTGCCGATTAAAAAAATTACACTATCTTTGCACTCGCAATAACCGGAATGGTGCGTTAGTTCAGCTGGTTAGAATACGTGCCTGTCACGCACGGGGTCAGGGGTTCGAGTCCCCTACGCACCGCAGAGTTCGAAGAAACAAACCGAAAAAGCCTTGTAAACGGATCGTTTACAAGGCTTTTTCGTTGTTCGCGGCGGATGCCGGATTCGTCCTCCGCGAAATTCCGGATGCCCGAGGCGAATGCGATCGGCCCCGGCAAACGGACAAAAAGGCGGTTGCGGGCATCAATTCCGGCAAATCGCATCCGGCGCCCTATCCCCCGCCTACTCCACCAGACGGACGAAGCAGGCGTCGCTGACATTGGGACCGTCGCCGGCAGTCCAGTCGCTTATCAGAAACGCATTCGACCCGAAATGGTTGAAATCGTATGTCGAAACATTGATGTCCCACGAGGAGGTTCCGTTCAACTGCCGGTTGCACCAGTAGAGTCCCCCGAAATTGGTGTAGATGGTATGGAAAAGCGGACGATAACGTACATCGGAAGAGGTATAGAGTGCGCTGCGGGCGGCGTAACGCAATACGCCGTACTTTCCATTCTCCTGGGCGCAATGCTTCCGGCGGCCGTATCCGGACACGCCCACCGGGAAGAAGATATTGGCCCCGGCGCCGCCCGAATTGAGACTTCCCGCAGGATTGAAGACGAAACAGCCGCGCATGCCCTTGTTCGTGTTGCTCGCATTGTAACAGGCATAGCCGTTCACGTCCGACAGGTTCAGCGAAGTCTCGGTCGAAGCATCGTCGTAGAGCACGCCGAACGCAAACTGGCAGTTCTTCTGCAACGCCTCGAAATCCGCCAGTTCAGCGACATGGCACAGCCTGCCGCCGATGGTTTGCAGCATGTTGCTGAAGCCCTCCGAACTGCGCGACTTGCTCGTTATCCGGGTCTGCCCGGGGACCGCATTCCAGGTTCCCGTCAGCCCCGAACTCGTGGGAGCCAGCCGGAACGGAGTCGTGGCATGGTCGGCAAACCAGTCGAACTGGTTGTTGACGGCGTCAATGGGCTGGTCGACATTGCCGTAGCGGAAGAGCGAACCCTCCTCGCAGGGCGCGGCAGCCTCGTGATCCTGATATTTCAGGTTGAATGTGTGCCATTTGGCCGATCCGGCCACCCGGATGGGGGCATAGCCCTGACGCACGAAGATGCGGTGGTAGCACGACAGGTTGTGATAGCGGACCAGGATGATGCCGCACCGGCTTTGATCTTCGCCGATCGTGCCGGCGGGCTGATAGGTAAAGCGGATTTCGGACCCGGTCGATCCCTCCACCGTGCCGCCCAACACGCCGTTGAGCTTGATCCACTCCTTGCCGACCTCGACCTCGGCCTTCCAGGGGCCTTCGGATTCGAACACCGTATACCGCGTGGCCGCTTCGTTCAACCGATGTGTCAATGCCACCTGGAATGCCGCATCGTTGTCGTGGCGGCGATAGATGCCCTTGGGGTTGACCACACGGCGCACCTGGTAGATCGTTATGGTGTCCACCGTCGGCTGGGCGTGGCCCGCCAACTGCACCTCGAGCCGCACCTTCGCCGAACGTCGGTAAGCGAAATAGATATTGTTGCCCGTGAAACCGGTTGCGTCGGTCATTTGCATGGCCCGGGTGTAGAACGGAAGCTGCACGACGGTCTGCCCCTCGGCATCGTTGCGCGTGACGATGTAGTCGCCGTCGACCGCATCCGGAACGGTCCCGCTCTGCGACAAGTCGTACTCCCGGTAGCCGCGAGGAGAGAATCCGCCCTCGCTCAGACTATTCAAGAGCGTGGTGCCGTGCGACGTGAGGTCCATGCCTCCCAGTCCCTTTCCGAAATCCTCCGGACGCTGTTTCCAGTAGAAATAGTTGTAGCCCGACCAATACGGTTTGCTACGTCCGATCCAGTTGATATGCGTCTTCACGAGCGACAGGAAGCCGTTCCACGGGCCGTCCTTGATCTGCGGTCTATCGGGATCGGAAGTCGCATAGCTGCCGGCTCCCGGGTTTCCGCTCACGGTGTACACCTCACCCCGGTAATACTCGAACTCGCTGCCGGCCTCGTGGGGCCGCCAGTTGTTCTCGACGATCTCGGCCTTGAGTTTGCCGACGGGGGTGCCCTTGATCTTCAGCGGAAGCATCATTTCATGATCGTAGAGGTAGGAGATATAGTAGGGATTGGGGGCATAAATGCCCTCATCCTCGTCGTACTCGATGTGCCAGTCGACGTCGTTGGCATGGCCGCGGAAGCGGAGCGTGAGTTTGTAGTGGAAATTGCGCTCGGCATTATAGTCGCGCTCCGTATCCTTGCCCAGCATGAAACGGTAGATGATCTTGCCCTTGCCGGGGTTTGCGACCGTATTGGAGATATAGTAGCCCTCCACCTCGATATAGGTTCCGCACGGCTTGCCGTCGCGGTAGCCCTCGTCGCCGGGGTCATTGCCGCCGGGGAAGGTGATCGACGAGTTCATGCCGGTGGTATCCTGCCATTTGAGCTTGCCCTCGCCCTGCATGTTCTCGAAGAAGAAGAGCGAGCGGGCGTCGTTGCGGTGCAGCTGCGCCTTGGTGTCGCCGCCGCCCAGCGGATTGTTGGCCTTGGTCAGACGCGGCCATGCGTTGAAGTCGTCGCCCGAGCCGTAGGCGATCGTATCGCCGGCGAAG
>ENA-UERW01001740-UERW01001740.1-human-gut-metagenome-genome-assembly--contig:-NODE-1740-length-13435-cov-3.082348_pt1 | contig 13435 bp, 14 predicted proteins | sample MGYA00242994_ERZ507995 | MGnify/ENA primary metagenome ERZ507995 (study PRJEB26167, sample SAMN06115492) | human gut metagenome | host: Homo sapiens | place: China:Chongqing | collected 2015-04-26...
GTTCTTTCGCCAGTGGCGAAAGAACAAAATGAAATCATTTTCGGCAGGGCGTGTACCTGCCGAAAATCCCCCGACCCGTGCGTCCCTGGGGCGCACACACCAGTGACCAACGTCACTGGTGAGGGGGAATAGTGGAGGCAGACCGCAGGTCTGCCGGAGCGTAAAGGGGGACGCAGTCCCCTCTTTAAGAGACCTCGATCTTCTCCGCGTCGGCCTTCCGCACACTGAGCTCATAGCCCCGCACATTCAGCTCCATCGGATCGCCCAGAGGCGCAACCTTGCGGACGTGGATCTCCACGCCCTTGGTAATGCCCATATCCATGATCCGGCGCTTGGTAGCGCCCTCTCCGTGGAGTTTGACCACTGTGGCGGTCTCCCCCACCTTGACATCTTTCAGGCTCTTCATATTCTTCCTCCTACTCTGCTCTCAAATCATGATCCGGTTCGCCATGGTCTTGTCCAATGCCACCCGGCTGTCCTTCACCTGCAGGATCAGATTGCCGGCCAGCTGGCTGACCACCGTGACATCACTGTTCACCACGAATCCCAGCTCCGCCAGATGCTGCCGGACCTCATCCCTGCCGGTGATCTTGCGGATCGTAACAGTCTCTCCCGGCCGGGCCATTGTCAGAGGCATCATAAAACCTCCCTCCTCTGCAAGACACTTCTTCCACTTGGATCTGTTCTGTGGTTAGCTTTTGCTAACCTTCTTTCGGTTTTGTAGTTTATCATGGCTAACCATGGCTGTCAAGCCCTTTTTCGGAAAAATTTGAAAGCCGTGAAAAAGGAGTCGGCCCCCGCGCGGCAGGCACACCGCGCGAGGGCCATGTTGAGGGGAAAAAAGGAGATAAGTATCAAAGAAAGATCTTTGATGAGCAAATGTTACCAGGCCGCCAGCTTGCGGCCCAACTCCCGGCAGGCCTCTCGGGCCTCTTCATTGGGAGAATCATTGGCGATCAGGCCCGCTTCGTCATACAGGTTGGCGCCCGCCGCCTCGCAGCGGCTGCACCACTCCCGCATCCATTGGCCGTCGCCCCAGCCGTAGGAGCCGAACAGGGCGATCTTCTTTCCGCCCAGAGAGCCCTCCAATCCGGCGAACATGGGCTCCACTTCGTCCTCCTCCAGCTGCTCGGCGCCCATGGCGGGGCAGCCGAAGGCCACGACACCAAATTCAGAAAACCGGGTGGCAGAGAACTCCCCAGGGGACAGCATGGCGACCTCCGCACCGGACTCCCTGGCGCCGTCTGCGATGCAGTTGGCCATGGTCTCCGTGTTGCCGGTACCGCTCCAGTATACGATGGCTAATTTGTTCATAGCATTGCTTCCTTTCCAGCTTGTGTTGGAGCTCACGCTGCGATCAGCTGCGTGATGGCCGTGCCCTTCCGGAACTGCTCACAGCAGGCGGCAGTGCAGCGGCGGTATTGATCGAAACGCTGTTGTGCCGCCTCCGGGGCGCCGTAGGCCTTCCAGTATCCGCAGCAGGTGTAGTTCCTGCCCCGGTTCCGGATGAAGCCCACCACATCCTCCAGGGGGTAGCCCAGAAAGACGCCGATCTCATGGGGGAATTCCCGCTCCAGGCACAGCCGCCTGGAAAGCTGCCTCAGCAGCTCCTGACAGCTCTGATCCGCCCCATACCCCTGCCCCGCCAGAAAGGCGCGGGTGGATGGCTCCGAGAGGATCGACCGAAGCCATCCGGCCCGGTACAGGTAGATCAGACAAGCACCCGTCTGCGGACAGTATTTCAGGACCCGGATGGTGATGCCGTAAGGGGCCAGCTCTTTGGCCCAGCGGGCCGCGGCCTCCCGGGGCTGCCGCTTGTCAGCGCCCTGATACCGGAACAGGCTGGCCGGCTTCACACCCGCCAGCGTGGTGGCACATTGTTCCACCAGCACCGCTTCAAAGCTCCGTTCCATGACTGCCCTCCGTTCCTGCCGCCGAAGTTAGTTTTAGCAAACCCCGGCGTTGAAAGTATGGGCCGCTCCCGGCCCGCGCCGTTAGTTAGTTTTAACTAACCACAGGTAGAATATACCATAGCCGCTCTGCTCTGTCAAGCCCCTTTTTCAATTTTTTCCGCATCCGGGAAAGCGCGCCGGGGATCCACGCAAAAAATTTGCAAAATCTGCCACCGTCCTCTATACTGAACCAAAAGACCTCTCCGGAAAGGAAATGCCTATGAAGATTCTGGTACTCTCGGATTCCCATGGCGCCGTCAGTCCCATGGAGCAGGCCGTGGAGCAGACCTCCCCGGACCTGATTCTGCATCTGGGGGACTGCTGGCGGGACGGGGAACGGCTCCACGACAGGTTTCCCTCCATCCCCCTGGAACAGGTTCCGGGCAACTGTGACTTCCGTCCCACAGAGCCGGCGGAACGGCTGCTGGAGCTGCGGGGCAAGCGTATTCTCCTGTGCCACGGCCACACCTACGGCGTGAAGCAGTCCCTGGTGACCGCGGGGTTTGCCGCGGAGGAACAACAGCTGGACCTCTTCCTCTTCGGCCACACCCACAGACCCCTGGTGGACCGGCGGGGCCGGACACTGTTCCTGAATCCCGGCAGCATCGGTGCCCCCACCCGCCCCTCCTATGGCGTAGTGACCATCCAGGACGGACAGTTGGACGGCCGGACATGGTGGCTCGCGTGAACACCCCTTGTCAAACCGGCGGTTTTCCTGTATAATGATCGTACTCAGTTGGACATGGGAGGAGAACCCTGCATGGATATCGCCTCAATCGCCCTCCATTTTCTGTGCGCGGCTGTCGCCGGTTTTCTTATCATGAGCATCTTCGGCGTTCAGGCCCTGGTGGCGCTTTGCTCCTCCATCTCCCTGGCCAGACGTCGGAAGCACCAGGTCCCGGCCTTTGATCTGGCGCTGGCGCTCCGCCGGATCGCCTGGCGCACGGTGATCGGCTTTCTGGGCGTGGCCGTGATTTCCGCGCTGATGATCTGGCTCACCGCTGCTCCCGGCACCTTTGGATATCTCTTCGGTATGATTTTGTCCTTCCTGAAGAATTTGAATCGGATGACGCCCAACGACCGGAAGAATCAGCGCCGGTTTGAGAAGATGTTCGCGGACTGCTACCCGTACGAGGACGAGCTAGACGGGGACGATGATTTTTGATTGGGAGAAACAACGCCCCGGAGCATTGCTCCGGGGCGTTTTCTTAATGTCCGCAGGTATCGCAATGTCCTTCGCAAGCCCGCAGTTCCTCTCCGTAGGGGATGCTGTTCCGGTCGTAGTAATCCCGGATAGCAGCCCGCACCGCCTCTTCCGCAAGGACAGAGCAGTGGAGCTTATGGGCCGGAAGGCCGTCCAGAGCCTCCACCACTGCCCGGTTGGTGAGCTGCAGGGCCTCGGAAACAGGCTTGCCCTTGATCATCTCCGTAGCCATAGAGCTGGTGGCGATGGCACTGCCGCAGCCGAAGGTGTTGAACTTTACATCGGTAATCACTTGGGTCTCCGGGTCCACCTGGATATACATCCGCATGATATCCCCGCACTTGGCGTTGCCCACCTCGCCCACGCCGTCGGCGTCGGGCAGCTTCCCCACGTTCCGGGGATGCTGGAAGTGGTCCATCACTTTATCACTATATAAGGCCATAGTCATTGTCTCCTTTCAGATCAGATGCGGCCGCAGGCCGGTCTCCAGCTCGTCCCACACAGGGGACATGCCCCGCAGATAGGACACGATCCCCGGCAGGACCTCCAGGATATAGTCGATCTCCTCCGGCCGGTTCTCATGGCTCAGGCTCAGCCGGAGGGAGCCGTGAGCCACCTCGTGGGGCCGCCCCAGGGCCAGCAGCACGTGGCTGGGGTCCAGGGAGCCGGAGGTACAGGCGCTGCCGGAGGAAGCGGCGATGCCCTTATCATCCAGCAGCAACCGCAGGGACTCCCCTTCGATCCCCTCGAAGCACACGTTCACATTCCCCGGCAGCCGCCGGGCCGAATCGCCGTTCAGCGCGGTGTGGGGGATGGCGGTAAGGCCGGCGATCAGCCTGTCCCGCAGAGGCGTGAGGTAGGCGGCGTTCTGTTCTATGGTGGCACAGGCCTCGTCAAAGGCGGCCGCAGCGCCGCAGATGCCGGGGATGTCCTCCGTGCCGCCCCGCTTCCCCCGCTCCTGGGCACCGCCATGGATCAGCGTAGCCAGAGGAATACTGCGCCGGGCGTACAGCACTCCCACGCCCTTGGGCCCATGGAACTTATGGGCGGAGAGGGACAGCAGGTCCACCTGCATCGCCTCCACATCGATGGGCAGGTGGCCTGCCGCCTGGACCGCGTCCGTGTGAAACAGGACCCCCGCCTGGCGGCAGACGGCGCCGATCTCAGCAATGGGCTGGATGGTGCCGATCTCGTTGTTGGCAAACATGACGCTCACCAGACAAGTGTCCGGCCGGATGGCATCCCGGACCTGCTCCGCCGTCACCACGCCGTCCGGCGGAATGTCCAGCAGGGTTACTTCAAAGCCCTCCCGCTCCAGGGCCTGGAGGGTATGGAGCACGGCATGGTGCTCGAATTTCGTTGAGACGATATGACGTTTGCCCCGCTTCTCCCCCAAGGCCGCCGCGGTACGGAGGGCCTGGTTGTCCGCCTCGCTGCCGCCGGAGGTGAAGGTGATCTCCCGGGGATCCGCATGCAGGTTCCGTGCAAAGATCGCCCGGGCGGCCGCCAGCTTCTCCGCCGCCCGCTGTCCCGGCGTATGAAGGCTGGAAGGATTGCCGTAGATCTCCTGAAAGCAGGGCGTCATGGCCGCCAGCGCCGTGTCGCTCACCCGAGTGGTGGCCGCGTTGTCCGCGTAAATCTTCATCTGGTTCACTCCTTTTCCCAGTTAATTACTATGGTATAGTTATCTCACAAAAAATCCTATTTGTCAAGTAGGAATTCAGGGAAAATATACACGGCGGGTTTCCCCGCCGTGTATGTGGATGCAGTTTCAGATGGCCGCCGCCCCCTGCGGCGCGGTCTCCATAGAGCCGGATGCCGGGGCCGCCTGCCGGATTGTCTGCGCAGGCGCCAGCTCCGCCTCCGGCCCCTCCTGGCTCAGATACTCCTCCAGGCAGACGCCGGTGCGGTAGATGTCCGCTGCCGCCGCCTTGCCCACGTAACGGTAGTGCCAGGGCTCGTACCCGATGCCTGTGATGTCGCTCTTCTCCGAAGGATAACGGAGGATGAAGCCGTACTTCCAGCTGTTCTCCATCAGCCACTTCTGCTCCGCCGTGTCCTCCTGTTCCTCGTCCAGGATCTGATAGCCGGCGGCTACAATGTCCAGAGCCAGGCCGGTCTGGTGCTCGCTGGTGCCGGGCTTGGCCACCCACCGGGCGGCCTCCGCCTCCACCCGGTCCTCCGGCACACCGGAGGCCCGGACCCGCGCCACCTTGTTCCGGTACAGCCGGGTCTGGGTGGCCTCCGTCCGGTAAGCGGAGCAGACGATGGGGTTCAGGCCCGCCTCCCGGCAGTCGGAGAGCATGTCATCCAGATCATCATAGATCCGTTCGTCCACCTGGAGTCCATTGGATAACGTGGCCAGCTTGATCTCATATCCCTCCGGCACCGTGTGCCAAGGGTTCACCAGCAGCAGCTGCCAGTCCTCCTGCCCCCTCTGGTCTGCCGGAGCAAGCTGGGCCGCCGGGACAGTCTGGGGGATGTACGGTATCTCAGCCTCCGCCGCCAGGGCGGTTGGGGCCAGCACCAGAACCGCCGTCAGCAGGGCGCCGCAGCGAGTCAGGATTTTCTTTCGTATGTTCATATCGTTCCTTTCCGGCCGCGGACGGCCGTCTGATCTTCTTTGTTCTGTTTTTATGGTACAGCCTTCCGACCGCGAAAACAAGGGAGATTTTGTGAACGATTGGAAACAAAAAGAAACAAGCCCTCCAACAGAGCAAAACGTGAGGGGTGGAAATCAGAGATACGAAGAGGCAGCTTCTATCCAAACAGCAGCGCTCTTCGTTCTCAACTCTCGACCCTTCACGCTTCCCAGGGGATCCCCGCAAAAAGGCCGCTCGGGAGGGCGGCCTTTTTGCGCTTGATTTTGCAGATTACTTGTACATTTCCGGCTTTTCCATGGTCTCCACCTTCAGGAACTGAGAGGTTCCGCGGGAGGCGTTCAGAGCGTCGCCAGCCACGCAGGCCACGTAGCCGTCCCAGGAGGAGGGGCCGGTGAGCTTGCCGGCGTGGACAGACTCCACCCACTTGCAGAACTCGATATCATAGGCCTCAATGAAGCGCTCCTTCCAGTCGGTCATGATGGGCATGGACTCGGCGGGCTGGACGCTGTCCCAACCGGCGGGACGAGAGCGGCGGACCACAGCGTAGGGATCGGGCAGCTTCACGGTGCCGTTCTCGCAGACGACCTCGCACTGGATGTCATAGCCGTAGCCGTCAGCAACCTGAACTTCCACGTCGATAAAGCAGCCGTTCTTGGTACGCATCAGCATGACCTGAGGGTTGTCATAGCCCTTGTTGGAGTTGGAGCTCTGACGGACCTTGACGCACTGCACGTCCTCATACTCGTCGCCCAGCAGCCAGCGGCAGATGTCCAGCTCGTGGATGGCCACGTTGGTGACGCCGTTCTCGGTCTTGAAGCCCGGGCCCTGAGCAACGTTGCGGTGGCAGCACTTGATCAGCAGGGGCTTTCCGATCTCACCGGAGTCGATGATGCGCTTCATCTCGGCGTAGCCGCGGTCATAGTGACGCATGAAGCCCACCTGCACCAGACGCTTGCCGATCTCCTGCTCGCGCTTGATGATATCCTCACAGTCAGCGGCGTTCTGGCTCAGGGGCTTCTCGCAGAAGCACCACTTCTCCTCAGCCAGAGTCTTCATGACATAGTCATGATGGGTGGGGTCGATGGAGGTGATGACCACGGCCTCAACCTCGGGATCCTTGATCATACCATCGCAGTCATTGCCGTAGGACTTGATGCCGTACTTGGCGGCGGTGTCGTCAGCGGCGGCGGCCACATAGTCGGACACGGCCACAACGGTAGCACCGGGGACGGTCTCAATGATGCGGCGGCAGTGATCCTTGCCGATAGCGCCGCAGCCGATAATGCCGATCTTCAATACCTTTTCCATGTTAATAACCTTCCTTTTTTATAATTTGGATGGGTTTTCGTAAATAAAAATGATCTTAGTACTTCCGGACTTCCTTCAGGTGAGCCTGCAGATCGGCGTAAGCCGCCAGATTCTCCTTGCGTTCGGACACCTCGGTGTCACCCACGCGCCACCAGGAGGAATAGCCGTCGGTCATGGTCTTGGGCAGGACCTTGATGTCGAAGAGGACGGGGACGTTCTTTACCTTCTTGGCATCCTCGAAGGCGGCCACCAGCTCTTCCATGGTGCGGACGGTGTAGCTCTTGCAGCCGTAAGCCTCCGCCACCTTGGCGTAGTCGATGTTCATGAAGTTGCCGAACAGACCGTCCTTATTGCGATAGCGCAGCTCGGTGCACAGCGTAACGTTGCCGTGGCCAACCTGCAGGTTGTTGATGCAGCCGAAGGAGGCGTTGTCGAACAGGCAGATGTTGATCTTCTTGTGCTCCTGGCAGGCGGTGATCAGCTCACCGTGGAGCATATTGAAGCTGCCATCACCGCAGAAGGAATAGACCTCGTGCTTGTCGCCAATGGCCAGCTTCACGCCCAGAGCGCCGGCCACCTCGTAGCCCATGGTGGAATAGCCGTACTCCATGTTGTAGGTGTCAACGCCGGTGGGACGCCACATCCGCTGCATATCGCCGGGCAGAGAGCCGGCGGCGCCAATGGCAACGTCGCCCTCGCTCATCATGGCATTGATGGCGCCCAGAGCGGAGGTCTGGGTCAGCTGGGCATTGACGTCCTGCGCGAAGCGCTTGGCGGAATCGGCGTTGGCGTCATTGATCTCCGGCTTCCAGCTCTTCTTGTCGGAGAAGGTGATGTGATCGAGGCGGTTCAGCTCATCGATCCACTTCTCCTTGGCGACCTTGACCTCATCCTTATAGGCGGTCTGATAGCCCTCCAGCAGCTTTTCCAGACGGGGCAGGGCTTCCTTGGCGTCAGCCACCACGGGGACAGCCTCCATCTTCAGGCTCTGGAATTCAGAGACATTGATGTTGACGAATTTGCAGGTATCCTTGAACAGCCACTTGGAAGCGGTGGTGAAGTCGGTGTAGCGGGTGCCCACACCGATGACCAGATCAGCCTTCCGGGCGATCTCGTTGGCTGCGGAGCAGCCGGTGGTGCCCACGCCGCCCATGTTCAGGGGGTGCAGCCAGTCAGTGGCGGACTTGCCCGCCTGGGTCTCGCCGTAGGGGATGCCGAAGGCCTCGGCAAAGTGCAGAAACTCGGCGTGCGCCTCGGAATAGCGGACGCCGCCGCCGCAGATCATCATGGGACGCTTGGCCTTGCGGATGGCCTCGGCAGCGTCAGCCAGAGCGGCCTCGGTGGCGGGGCGGCGCTCCAGACGCCAGACGCGCTTGGCGAAGAAGCTCACGGGATAATCATAGGCCTCACCCTCAACGTCCTGGGGCATGGCAACGCAGACCGCGCCGGTGTTGGCGGGATCGGTCAGCACCCGGAAGGCGTTGATCATAGCGCTCATCAGCTGCTCAGGACGGACAACGCGGTCCCAGTAGCGGCACACGGCCTTGAAAGCGTCATTGGTGGTGGTGGCCAGGGAGTTGGTGTGTTCCACCTGCTGCAGAACGGGGTCGGGCTGACGGCAGGCATAGGTGTCGCCGGGCAGCACCAGCAGGGGGATGTTGTTGGCGGTGGCGGTGCCGCAGGCGGTGACCATGTTGGCGGCGCCGGGGCCCACGGAGGAGGTGGCAACGCAGATCTGCTTACGCTTCATCTGCTTGGCGAAGGCCACGGCGGCCTGGGCCATGCCCTGCTCGTTCTTGCCCTGATAGACCTCCAGGTGCTTGGCCTCCTGGCTCAGCGCCTGGCCGAGACCCACCACGTTGCCGTGGCCGGGAATGATGAACACGCCGCGGACGAAGCGGTGCTGTGCACCGTCAACCTCCATGTACTGATTTTCCAGAAAACGGACCAAAGCCTGCGCCATGGTCAAACGGACAGTTTTCATGCTTTTGTTACCTCCGATCAATGATTGGGATAGATGTGGTCATTGGCATCGGGCTTCCACAGCCACTCATGCTCCTTGTCGTCGATGCGGGTCTTCAGCCAGGGATCGCCCTCCAGATGCCGGATACCCCAGGCGTAGCACATGGCATAGCCGGGAGCCACCACCTGAGAGTGGAAGCCGTGGTTGATGACGGCGCAGCCGTTCTGCTCGGTCTTGTAAACATCGCCGTTGGCAAAACCGGCGCCGAAGCCGTGAGGATAGTCGAAACGGTAGAAATAGACCTCCGGCTGGGGATGATGATGAGGAGGATAGGAGGACCACTTGCCGGGACGGTTCAGCACCTCACCCAGCACCATGTTGGAGAAGGGGGCGTTGTCATAGTCGAAGAAGGTCTTGATCTCACGCTCCATAGCACCCATCAGCTCGCCCTTGGAACCGGCGTGCTGGGTCTGGACGGTCTCCGGGGTGTACATGACCGGCTCATAATCCTTCTCGTTCAGGGTGTCCTGCATGTAAAGCTCGCTGTGGCTGTGAGCCGTCAGGGTGATCTTGGTGCCCTTGGGAGCCAGCAGGCAGTAGGCTTCGTGATGGAAGCAGTTGGGGCGGTCGGCCTCAACGGTCTTGCCGGCGTATTCATAGGTGACCTTGCCCTCGAAAAGCAGAATGGCAACCTCGCGGTCGGCGCTTTCGTAGGTATAGGTGTCGCCGTCCTCCATCACCAGCAGGCCCACGTTCATCAGGGTACCCATGTAGTTGGTGGATTCGTCGATATAGGCGTTGTAGCCCCGCTTGAGTTCCTTGTTCTTATTGAAATAAGTCATTGGAAACATCTCCTGTTTGATGTCAAAAAGTGGTATGGAAACGCGGTGGGGAGGACCGGGGCCCTCCGATCGCGCGATTTACAGACCGGTGTGCTCCCGGATGTAGGTACGGCCCTTGATGGCGTATTCCAGAGGATTGGCCTTGGCGGGATCCTGCTCAGCCTCCACCAGCAGCCAGCCCTGATAGCCGGCATCGGAGAGCACCTTGAACACGGGATCGAAGTCCACGTTGCCGTCACCGGGGACGGTGAAAGCGCCATTGCGGACGGACTGCAGGAAGGACCAGTTGTTCTTGCGGGCTTCCTCCACCACGGGCAGACGCATATCCTTCAGATGGACATGGCCCACGCGGTCCACATACTTCTTCAGCATGGCCAGGGGGTCCTCGCCGGCGAAGGTGAAGTGGCCGGTATCATAGCAGAGGAACACATACCGGGGATCGGTGTTGGACATCATGCGGTCGGTCTCCTCGCTGGTCTGGACCACGGTGCCCATGTGATGATGGAAGCACAGCTTGAAGCCACGCTCGGAAGCGATCTGGCCCAGACGGTTCAGACCCTTGCAGAAGCGATCCCACTCCTCATCGTTCATGACATGCTTGTGGCCGCCGGTGAGGATGGGCACGTCCACCTTGCCCTGGATGGAGTAGCTCTGCTCGGAGACGTTGATGTGATTTGCGCCGACAGCCTCCAGGAAGTCCAGGTTGGCGATGAAGTCCTTCTCCTCTTCCTCCATGGAACGGGTCAGGATGAAGGAAGAATACCAGCGGCTGGCGATGCGCATACCGCGCAGGTCCAGAGCCTTCTTCAGCTCGGCAGGGTCGGTGGGATACTTGTTGCCGATCTCGCAGCCGGTGAAGCCGGCCAGAGCCATCTCGCTGACGGTCTGCTGGAAGGTGTTCTCGGCACCCAGCTCCGGCATATCGTCATTGCACCAGCCGATGGGAGCAATACCCAGGGAAACAGTTTTCGGATCAAACATAAAACGTCCTCCTTATGAATATTTAGGATCATTATTTGGATAAGCGTACAAATAGAAAATGGTTTGCGGGGAAAAGGTTGGCGAAAGCGCAAACGGATTTTTCTGTGTCCGTTAACAGATATGCGAAAACTACATCCGCAAGAAAACGATTTCGCTTGTTATCAAGATAGCACGGTTCCCAAAAAAAATCAACGCTTTCCCACAGCAAAACCAGATTTTTTCCGAAAGTGCCAAAGGCGGGCTGTTTTTTTTATTGCTTTTAGAGAATGGCGGGGGACCGTGTGCTGTTCCGGCGCATAGAATGGAACGCGCAGACGCGCGAATCTGAGCGATTTTAAGGAGGCTTGTTTTATGCCCACATCCTTTCAGAATATGGCGACCCTCACCTATACCGGCGGCACCGTCAATTCCAACATTGTCACCGGGGAGCTGAGGGAGGTCCTGACCGCCGCAAAAACGGCGGTGCGGGAGAATTACGAACCGGGCGGGACGGTCACGTATGTGGTCAGCCTTACCAACAGCGGCATCACGCCCCTGACGGGCCTGACCATTTCCGACAACCTGGGCGGCTACACCTTTGGCGGAGCGACCCTGTATCCTCTGGCCTATGTGCCGGGCAGCGTTCGGTACTATGTGAACGGCGCGCTGCAAGCCGCTCCGGTCGTCAACGCCGGACCGCCTATGACCGTTACCGGCATCACGGTCCCTGCCGGGGGCAGTGCCCTTGTGATCTACGAGACGGAGGTGACCCGCTACGCGCCGCTGGCAGCGGAGTCCAGTATTGTCAACACCGTCACCGTGACCGGCGGCGGACTGGCCGCACCTGTGACGGCGGAGGAGACAGTTGGCGCGGTGAGCAGCCCGAGACTGTCCATCACCAAGGGGCTGAACCCCACGGTGGTAGCGGAGAACGGCCGGATCACCTACACCTTTACCATCCAGAACACCGGCAATACCCCCGTCACCGCGACGGACGACGTGATCCTCCGGGATACCTTCGATCCGGTTCTCAACGGTCTCACGGTGACCTACAACGGTGCACCCTGGACTGCCGGTACGCAGTACACCTATGACGGGACCACAGGCCTGTTCGCTACAACAGCGGGGCAGATCACCGTTCCCGCAGCAACGTATACGCAGGACCCGGTGACCGGGGCGTGGACTGTGACCCCCGGCGTCAGCGAACTGATCGTCACCGGCACGGTGTAAGCACCGGTCAAGGACAAAAGGGAGGGCGAAGGCCCTCCTTTTTGCACCGTGTTCGACAGAAAAATGATTGACAAGCGCGGACGCACATGGTACGATTTGACCTAATTTGTTGAATCAGGTCTTTTTTGAATACAAAATGAGCAAAGGCGTTCATTTTCAGCGGGAGCATGGCTCCCGTTGGAAGTGGACGCCTTTTTTGTTGCAGAACGGGCTGGCGGTTGGAAAAGAATCGCCGCAGAGCGCAAAACAGGACAGGAGACCAGACCAGCAGCCTCCAATGTGTGAGCATGACGGAGAATAAGTCTCGGAAAACCATGATTTTTTCTGTTTTACATATTGTAAATTCATAAAAAGGTGTGCTATAACAGTTGCATCAAAAAATGAGGGGGCCTGGATCGCCGGGCATGCATACGGAAACCATAACGGAAAGGCGGAGACAATATGCAGTATTCGGTTGAGGAGATCAAGCAGTATGCGGCGGAGGAGGACGTGAAGTTCATCCGCATGGCCTTCTGCGACGCGGCGGGCCGCCAGAAAAATATCGCCATTATGCCGGAGGAACTGGACCGGGCCTTCCAGTACGGTATTGCCATCGACGGCTCCGCCATTCCCGGCTTCGGTGGGGAGGTCCACTCTGATCTGCTGCTGCGCCCGGATCCGTCCACCCTCTGTGTGCTGCCCTGGCGGCCGGAGCATGGACGGGTGGTGCGGATGTTCTGCGCCGTGACCCAGCCAGACGGCACCGTCATCGGCGCGGACGCCCGGAGCCTGTTGAAAAAAACGGTAGAGGACGCCAAAAAGGCCGGATTGACTTTTGCCTTCGGAACGGAGATGGAATTCTATCTGTTCCGGCTGGACGAGGACGGCGAGCCTACCAAAATTCCCTATGACCGTGCCGGTTACATGGACATTGCCCCGGCAGACAAGGGGGAGAATGTCCGCCGGGAGGCCTGCCTGACGCTGGAGCGCATGGGCATCCGGCCGGAAAGCTCTCACCATGAGGAGGGCCCCGGCCAGAACGAAATTGATTTCCGCTATGCGGACCCGGTCACTGCGGCGGATAACGCCGTGACCTTCCGGGCGGCTGTGGATACGGTGGCGGCCCGGAACGGGCTGTATGCCGATTTCGGACCCAAGCCTCTGGCAGACAAGGCGGGCAACGGAATGCACATCAACTTCTCCGCTGTCAGCGAGGATAAGCGGGACGTGATGCCCCAGGTCCTTGCCGGGGTGCTGGCCCATGTGGAGGCCATGACGGCGTTCCTGAACCCCACGGAGGAATCCTACCGCCGCTTTCAACAGCAGAGTAAATCCGGCGCAAACAAATGTAAGTAAATGAAAAAAAGTTTCTTCATGTTCGTGTATAATAATAT
>ENA-UERW01001766-UERW01001766.1-human-gut-metagenome-genome-assembly--contig:-NODE-1766-length-13292-cov-7.777450_pt1 | contig 13292 bp, 18 predicted proteins | sample MGYA00242994_ERZ507995 | MGnify/ENA primary metagenome ERZ507995 (study PRJEB26167, sample SAMN06115492) | human gut metagenome | host: Homo sapiens | place: China:Chongqing | collected 2015-04-26...
AGAACGATAAAATGAATAAACGACATTATGAACATACGTTACCCAATATACGAGGGAGTTTATCGAATACTTACAAACAAGGATAGTATAAACATTAAAAACCAAGTGGATTATGGAGAACCTAAAAAATCAGGAACGGCAACCGGCGAACGCTGCAACGCCTGAAAAGGCGGAAGAGAAAGGACAAACGCCGAAACAGGGGAAGAAAGAGGCCAGACCTCTGACTCCGGAAGAGATGCTCAAGCGGAAGAAGATGCTCGTGTATCCGTTGTTCTTTCTCGTGTTTCTGGGAGCAATGTGGCTGATATTCGCTCCTTCGGACAGCGACGAGCCATTAAGGGAGGGATTCAACGTGGATGTTCCGATGCCGGAGGACAAGGGGCTGCTGTCGGATAAAAAGACCGCCTACGAACAAAGTGCCTTTGAAAAGAAACAAAAGGAGAAAATGAACACGCTTCAGGATCTGGCGGTATCACTGGAACAGGAAGAGCCGGCAGCGGACGAAGTATTCCTGACGGAAGAGGACACGGACAACGGCAGTCCGTCTATCCGTTCCTCGGCCAATGCCTATCAGGACATCAACCGGCAGTTGGGCAGTTTTTATGAAACACGGCCTGCGGAAGACGATCAGAAAACACTGGAACTGGAATGGCGCATTCAGGAGCTGGAGCGTCAGGCGGAGGAAGAGCGCAAGGCCAGAGAAAACAGCGAGGAGCAACTGCGGCTGATGGAGAAGTCCTACGAGATGGCGGCAAGGTACATGCCGGGCGGCGGTGAAACCAAACAGGTCGCCGTGTCCTCCTCTACGGGTAAAACGCCGGTCTGCCCGGTTACGCAGGTAACGGAACGGGTGGTCAGCCTGCTGGCCGCACCCCTGTCCGATGAAGAGTTTGCCAAACAGTACGGCAAACCCAGAAACATGGGTTTCCACACGGTGGGGACAGTCCGGAGCCGTACGGAAAGGAACGGTATCCGTGCCTGCGTGTACAGGACGGTAACGGTTTCGGGAAGCGACGGTCAGGAGGTGGGTCTGCGCCTGCTGGAGCCGGTGCAGGCCGGGGAGTTGTACATACCCGCCAACACGATACTGACCGGCACGGCGAAAATCAGCGGTGAGCGCATGGAAATCACCGTTTCTTCGATTGCCTTTCAGGGAACAATCCTGCCGGTGGAGCTGGACGCTTATGACACGAGGGGCATGAAGGGCATTGAAGTCAGGGGATCGCAGGAGCTTACCGCTGTCAAGGAGATGGCGGCCAACATGGGCTCGGCAATGGGAAGCAGCATCAACATCTCCACCAATGCCGGCGCACAGTTGGCTGCGGACTTGGGCAAAGGGGTGATACAGGGCGCATCGCAATACCTTTCCACAAAGTTCAGGACTGCCAAGGCGACTTTGAAGGCGGATTACGAGCTACTGCTCGTGTCAAGACAATAAACGGTTAAAATCAATTTATCAATCAAGAAAAAACAACAAGCATGAAAAAAGTAATTTTAATGATGGCTTTTGCCATTGGTATGACCGGTGCGTATGCACAAAAGACCGTGAAAGTGGAAAAGACGGGAAATGACACGGAAGAAACGGCGGATTCCGGAGAAACGGAAACCACACCGCTGCCGGATAAGGAGGACGCAAGGCGCAGTCCGTCCACCGGTGATCTGTTTGACGGGCTGACACGCCCGGTGGCATTCGACCGGATGGTTCCTCCATACGCTTTGGAGGTGACATTCAATAAAACGGTACACCTTATCTTCCCGGCTGCTATCAAGTATGTGGATCTGGGATCGGCAGACATTCTTGCCGGTAAAGCGGACGGTTCGGAGAACGTACTTCGGGTGAAAGCGGCGTTGAGGGACTTCTCCCGTGAAACGAATCTGGCGGTGATCACGGATGACGGCAGCTATTATACATTCAATGTGAAGTATGCGGACGAGCCGACCAAGCTGAATATCGAGATGAAAGACTTCATCCATGATGGCGAGGCGGTGAACCGGCCGAACAACTCTCAGGAAATCTACCTTACGGAACTCGGCAGCGAGTCCCCGCTGCTGGTACGGCTGATCATGAAGTCCGTCTATGACAACAACAAACGTCTGGTGAAGCATATCGGCTGCAAGCGCTTCGGCATCCAGTATATCCTGAAGGGGATTTATACGCACAACGGTCTGCTTTATTTCCATACGGAACTGAAAAACGCTTCCAACGTGCCGTTCTCCGTTGATTTCGTTACTTTTAAGGTGGTGGACAAAAAGGTTGCAAAACGTACCGCCATTCAGGAACAGGTTATCGTGCCGCTTCGTGCCTTCAACTATGTAACGGCGGTTGATGGAAAAAGCAAGGAACGGACGGTATTTACCCTGCCCAAATTCACCCTTCCGGATGACAAGCAGCTGGTTGTCGAGATGAACGAGCAGAACGGGGGAAGGCATCAGCGGTTTATTCTGACCAACGCCGAGCTGATCCGTGCCAGAGTCATTAACGAGCTGAAGGTGAAATAGTATGAAAAGGGTATCTGTTATTATATGTATGTTTTTGTGCTTTGTCCTGACGGACAAGGCACATGCCCAACGTTGCCTGCCCGGTACAAAAGGGCTGCGTATTACCGCCGGTATGACGGACGGTTTTCACACTGCGGACAAACGTAACGAATTGGGTTACCATTTCGGACTGGGAACGGACAGATATGTGAACGGCTGCCATAAGTGGGTATTCGGGGGCGAGTATCTCCAGAAGTATTATCCATACAAGGACATACGTGTCCCGGTTTCCCAATTCACTGCGGAAGGCGGCTATTATTATAATTTCCTTTCGGATGCCAACAAGGTGTTTCTCTGCTATGCCGGCGGTTCGGTGCTGGCAGGGTATGAAACCGTGAATTGGGGCACAAGTACGTTGTTCGACGGCTCACGCCTGTGTGCCGGGGATGCGTTTGTCTATGGCGGTGCGGTATCGCTGGAGATAGAAACCTACCTTGCCAACCAGGTGGTATTGCTGTTCCATGCCCGTGAGCGTTGCCTCTGGGGAAATGACAGCGGACACTTTCATTTCCAGTTCGGGGTGGGCGTCAAATTCATAATTGATTAGGGCATGGTTCTTTTGGAATTATTTTCGGGTATTGGCGGCTTTAGTAAAGGATTGCAGGCTGCCGGATACTCGTTTGAGAAAGTATATTTCTCGGAGATAGAAAAAAATGCAATCGCCAACTTCAAATACAATTTTCCTTATGCGGAACATATCGGATCGGTTACAGAAATCGGAACAGCGGAAATCGGACATCCCGACATCATCACTTTCGGAAGCCCTTGCCAGAATTTTAGTTCAGTCGGCGACGGCAGCGGGCTGCGTGGAGAGGCAAGTTCCCTTGTCAGGTATGCTGTCGAAGCCGTCGGGAGATTCAGACCTGACGTTTTTATCTGGGAGAATGTTAAGGGAGTCTTCTTCGCAAAGCATCGATCAGATTTTTGGAGCATTATCAAAGCGTTTGCCGACATTGGCGGTTATCGACTTGAATGGCAACTGTTTAATACGGCATGGTTTCTACCCCAGAACAGAGAGAGAATCTACCTTGTCGGACGTGTTGCAGACCGGTGTACCGGAGATGTATTTCCTTTCCCGGCGCCGGGTGGAGGGAATCATCCGTGCAGGAAAGACACGGTTCATTCCCATACCTGCGGAACGATAACACGTAACTATTACAAACAGCCCAATTTCGGCAATTATCTGATAAACCTGCAACCGGGGGAAACTTTTGACGGACAGCCGAACGAAGAACAGAAATCCCGAATCCGTATGCTGACGGAAGTGGAGTGCGAACGCTTGCAAGGCTTTCCCGATGATTTTACCAGATACGGAATTATCAACGGGGAAGTGAGGGAAATCTCACGAGCCAACCGGTATGCGATGCTCGGCAATGCCGTGAGCGTACCGGTGGTACGTGCCGTAGCGGAACGCATCAGAAATAGTACTGTTTTAAACGATTAAATTTTTAATGTGTATGAAAAAGATGATAGAAACATTGTTTATTGTTACATTCATGCTTGTCGGTATGATATGTGTAACCGCCTGTTCTGACAAATTGGACGTTCAGCAGGTGTATGAGTTTGATCTGGCGACCTTGCCGGTGCAGACGACAATCGTAAAGGGCGAGGAAGCGGAAATCCGTTGTCAGCTTGTAAGAAGCGGCGAGTATCAGGACACCAAATACTTCATCAGGTACTTCCAACCGACAGGCAAAGGGGAACTTCGCATGGAGGACGGTACGGTGCTATTGCCAAACGACCTGTATCCGTTACCGGAAGAAACGTTCAGACTCTATTACAAATCACTTGACACAGACCAGCAGAAAATAGATATTTACATTCTTGATTCCTTCGGTCAGGTTGTACAAAAGTCTTTTGCCTTTAATAATGAAGAGGAAGATGAAAAGGAGGATACCGAATGATTTATGCCGGATATACCCCGAAAAAAAGCAGCGACGAGCAGTATACTCCGGCTTATGCGGTGGCTCCTATAATCAAATATATACCCGGAAATAAAATAGTCTGGTGTCCGTTTGATACAGAACATAGTGAGTACGTGCTTGCGCTGAAAGCCGCCGGTATCAGAGTGGTTCACTCCCATATCCTTACCGGTGAGGACTTCTTCGTTTACGAGCCGGAAGAGTGGGATCTGATTGTTTCCAATCCTCCGTTCAGTATCAAACAGAAGGTTGTGGAACGCTGCCTTGCACTTGGCAAGCCGTTTGCGTTACTGCTTTCCAATCTTTGGCTGAACAGCAGTGCACCGGTTCACTTGTTCCGAGAAAAGGAGATGCAGATGTTGTTGTTCGACAAACGTATCCAGTTTACGGAAAAGAACGCTGCCTATTTCGGATCAAGTTACTTTTGTTGGGAAGTCCTCCCAAGACAGATTGTGTTTGAGAATCTGAACCGTTCCAAATATGAAGAGAGCCGGATGGCTGATGACATGAGGAAATTGATAAAACCTTTAATGAACGGGCATGGATAGGAAACAGGAAGATGCGGATATAAAATCAGTACAGGAAAATCCCGGATATTTTCGGGATCTTCCTCCGGAACGTAAAACTGAGAATGTATGCTGGCACGCTGTCAATGCCGACAGTGCCAATGTGCGTCATGTACCGGAAGAAATGTTCTCCTACGAGATTGTCGGTATGGCTCTGACAAACAAACCCGATTCCATACATGATATGCCTTGTGGGGTACTGAAGTGCTTTTTGCCGTTGATTCTGGAAGATGACCGGTATCTCCGGGAGGCACTGCCGAAAGACGGCATACCTTTGGAGGTATATGAGGAGATGGTCAGACGGAACGGAAAGGCTCTGGAATATGTGCCTGAAGGCATGAGAACACCGGAAATCTGCCGTACCGCATTATCAAAAGTAAAGCACGATCCGGCTGTGCTGTTGCCCTATGTTCCTTATCCCGACATTTGTCTGGAGATTATGAAATTGCTTGAAGGGAAATGGAGATGTTCGGATTTGATGCGTTCTGTCCGGTGGAACATTATAGATGACCGGATGGCGGAATATGCTGTAAGCAGGGACGGCTATGCAATTTCGTCTGTGCCGGTACACCTGCAGACGGAAAAAATGGTCTGTCAGGCTGCCGCCGATACCTATAATTCGGCATTGCAGTTGAAAAGCATAAGGTATGATTTAAAGACTGAAAAAGCATATCTTGCGGGAATGGACAAAAATGTACCGGAAAGTTTTCTGAACATCCCACCCGATAAAAGAAGTGCGGAAATCTGCCTTCAAGCGGAAAAGTGGTATCCGGAACTATTGAAAAAGCAACCGGAACTGATTCCCGATATTGTCAGAAACAGCTGTAACGTATATTCTCTCAATCACAAAATGGAACAATGCACGGGCACAAAGTTCTCTGTCGGGCAGATAAAAAAACTGTATGACGGGAAGGCTTTGCCTGTTAAGGAAATTTGGACTCCGAAGGGGGTAATGAAAGATGTGACGGTTTCCTTTGACAAAAGGCTGAAAGAGTTCAACTTTTCACCGGTCAGACAAATCAAAAGAAAAGGAATAAAACTATGACATGTGAACTCTCCTTGCAGACAACCGGCAAGGAGAGTTCTTTGGTGCAAATGGTTAATAACTCTCTCTCAATCTTATTACATATTATTATATCTTGTTTTTCAGATATTTATTGTTCTGTCATATACTTTCTTTGTTTTTGAATCAACCATTCATCACGTTTCTGCCTGCACTCTTCCAATGTGGGCTTCACACAGGAGAAAAGTTCGTTGTCTGCCGTGTCCCTGTAATCATAATGGTAAAACGTGCGGCTTTTCCGTCTTACGGTCATTTGGAATTTTTCATATTTCTCACCCGTCTTGCAGGTTGAAACTCCGTTCTCGTTCATTTTTGTTGCCATAACTTATGATTTTATAGTTTGTGAATATTAAAACAGGCTTAACTGTCGGGGCTGTGTGTATTTCCGCTTGAGTTCCAACAGTTTTTCTTTCAGACTGCGGATAACTTTCGGGTTGTAATTGCTTCTGTCGGAAACAGACCAACATTCCGCTTTGTTGTATTGTCGTTCCAACAGGCGGATGCCTTGCCGGACAGCTTCCTTATAATCTCTGACAGGCTCATCCCAAACGGACGGGTGGCTGCCGCCTCCGGCTGTGCCGGTACACCAGTCGATGGATACCGCATACGTCCCGTCAACGGATTGCCCGATATGGATCGTGTTGGAAGTATCCAATTTGATTTCTTCAACTATCGGTAACATACCATTAATCCAACCGTGTTCGTTGAACCGCTTGCCGACATAGCCGAAAATCAGCCCTCTTTCATACGTGCGTACATTGAGTATGATATGTCGTACACTCTTGCCGAAACTTTCGAAGTAGGCGATTTGTTCCGTGTCATTGCGGCGTAGTGCCAACAAGTACCGGAGGACTGTGCTGCGTTCCACCCTGCAAGGACTGTATTCTACAATCTCCTGCAATTTCTCTTCTCGTGTCATTTGAAATATTGGCTTCATGTCATTTATGTATTAGAGGATTAAAATGTCGCAATGAATAACCGGCTTTGGATGAACTGCACGCTTCCTTTGGAAATGCGCTGGTTGCACCAGAAATGGTGTGAGCCATAGCCGTAGGTGAAAAATTCGTCCAGTTCGGTCGTTTCCCGAAGTTTGTCAATGGATTGGCGGAGTTCCTCTTCCGTCCGGCAAAAGAGAAGGGTATTTACCAGTCGGATAAGGAGTGCAGGGATTTTCTCATCCCATGCACAAATTACGGTTTCAAATGTTACATTCATATTTTCCTGATTTATTCATTAGACAGTCATCTTTAAAATCTCTCTCCAGTATATCGGCTCTACCTCACTGAGAAGAAAGTCGATAAAATCTTTTCTCGCCTCTTTACACAATTCCCGGTAAAGTTCTCCAAAAGTGGTGATGTTGCCGTTCAGGTAGGTTTCCACCATATACTCGAAAATGTTGTTTACCTCGTAATATCTGCACTGCTGTGCGACAGTCCTGCTATATCGTTTCATAAGGCTTTATTTATAAAGGTTTATAATGTTTCTGTTCATCATCCGTGCTTTTCCTACGGTATAATAAGTACCGCCATAGGGCTGCTTGTCCCAATAGGCCAGGACGATTTCGGAGTTGTCAATCAGGTAGTCGTTCCTGTGATGGAAGCACCCTTTGCAGTAATCTTCCCTGAGAATGACCGTTTCATCGGCAGTTTTCATTATCCGGTCGTATAAGGACTTGTTCTCCGGGCGGTATCTGTCTGACTGCCGGCGGAACGGCACAACGGCAATGAGCCGAATATCCGTGTATTCCATTTTGAGGTCGGCTACCGCTTGGGCTGCAAGCAAATCAAAGCCTTCCGCCATTCCGCTTAGAAAGTAACGATAGCCCAGACTATACAACCTTTTCACTTGCGAAACTATATCCAGATAAAGATACAGCATACGGACTTGGAGGATACGCTCTGAACGGTGTCCGGTGAACGCTACTGATTTTGTAATATCCATTGTCATAACTGTGTGTATTAAAGTATTAATAACCAAATGATAATCCCGACTACGACAGCAAAGGAAAGAATGGAAACCAGACAACCCCATGCGAAGCGGATCATGTCCGTTATCAGTTCTTTTACGAGCCACAGACCGATAAACCACGCCAAAAGACTGCCACCGTACAGACTCCAACAGAAGCCTGAAAGAATGAGCCGAACCGACCAGCCAAACAATTTATGCAGAGGCAGATTGAGTCTGTTCTTATTTCCGTTATGTATTTCTCTTGCTGTTTTCATAATCACGACATTTTTTTTATGCATTGACGAGTTGAGCTGACTTATTTCATGTGCGTCAAAAGGTAGGGTTCAGGAAAAACAAGGTTTTTGGAAAAAATACCTCGTGCCATTTATGGCGCAGGGAAGATTTTTTTCAAAACCGGAACGGCTTGACCTTGTTTTTCCGTTAAGAACCCGAAGTACCTTTGCACTTGAATAAGTTAGTTTAATTCGTTCCTTTGTTTTAAATGTGGAGTGATGGCTACTGAAAACAGTGAGAGAAATACCCCGAAGGAAGTTAGCCTTAAACTTTGCTTAAAATCGTTGTGTTATAAATCCTTTATGCATAAAGCGGTGATTAATACGAAAAAATTTCTACCTTTGTGTTAGCGATGCAAATAGCATCGTGTAATGTGTTCGTTTACCAACGTTCGGAAATCGCCAATTTCAAAAGTGTGAAGGTAAATGAACCGGGTAGGTTATACTTTGACGTAACCTGTCGGTTCACTTTACACTGGGTGTTTGGCGATACCTCGAACGTAGTATCCGGCAGCGTTACGTCAATTTAATATAATAACCTTATTGTTATGGATTTACAATCGACTCCCCTGAAAGGAATAGTCCGGTCTTCAGAAGATGGGCTTTTCTATCTGTTTCCCATTCAGAGTTTATCTACATTGCAAGAGATGAAAGGGCATTTGACCTGTGCGATAGATGTCTTGAGTAATCCGGATGAAAATGATACGGAAAAGCGTTTGGACGCAGTTCGGACATTGAACAGCCTTGTTGCTGCGTTGAGCGTTAATGACGGCGATTATTATGATGCGATAGATATTGCCTTTGAGGAAATCAGAGAGTAAAAATATACAGATAATAATAAAAGCCTTCCTATTTCAAAAACGGAAAAAAGAAAGGTGTTGTACCGGGCAATGTGATTCATCACGCTTGCTTGTACAACACTTTTCTACGATTTTGTATGGATGAAAGATCGCTCCGGTTTCGGAGAAATGGGAACGTTCTTTCTACCGATAATGATGCGGCTTTTATTCCGCTATCGGGGTTGAGGATTAGAATGGAAGAACTTCATCCGTTCCGTTATTCATCTGTTCCTGTTCATGCTCTTTACGCCGTTTTTCTTTTTCCTTCTTTTTTTCTTTATCCTTTATTTCCTGTTCTTTAAGTATTTGTTTCAGGGGCTTGACTATATCAGGACGTTCCTTTTTGAAACGTTTATAGAAGATCTCTTCTATAAATTCCGGTAAGGGGGCTTTCCACGACTCTTGCCGGTGGTTGTCTATCTTGCCGAGTTTGTCGGGGTTGAGTCCAAGTTCACGTGCCATTTGTACATGGGTATCCGATAGCCGGTGTTTCTTTTGGGCGACTATCCATTTTTCGATCTGGGATTTCTTGATTGCCATATTACTATAGATATTTTATTGACAATATAATCAGCGACAAACATCTATGATATAAATAATCATAATAGTTAGGATCGATAATTTCTATCTTTCCGATTTCATGATGTCGTATTCTAAATCTATTTCCTATGTTTGTTAATTCTTGAAACTCTTGATTGAATATCTCTTCATAGTCTACATTGTTATGGCTGATATTACTTATAATCTTTATACAAGATTTTTTCTTATCCAAAGTTGGAGAGTAATATGTTTTTAATCGTTCAAAAGCATCCCATATTTTTTCTACTGCTATATTCTTTTGATTTTTATCAAAATAAGATTGAGATTCTTGCAATAACTCTTTTAGTCCTATCTCATGTATGCTACTGATAATTTTTCCGTCTAATTTTAAATCATACGAACTTACAATGCCTTCTTCTTTGCTTAAATAGAATGGTATTTCATTAAGTGATAATATTGTATTTATTTCAGAGATAAATTTATCTTCATAGTGATGACTAAATGATTCTATAATATCAAAGACCTTAAAAGGTGAGTTCTTGCAAACAAAATCTTTCATGTTAGCCGTTGGAATATATTCTCCTTGATCATTGTAGCATTTCAGTTCATAAAATTGCCTAAGTTCAGAAAAGACACAATCTCCTACAGTCATATTATAATTCCAACCCGTTTCATCGGTTTCCTGATAAGTGAAATTATATTTGTTTAGAACTTGAAAAATTTGTTCCCTTGCTTTTAATTTGATTGATAAAGATATTTTCTTCTGTAATATGTCTTTTTTATGTCTTTCGGAAAAGGGTACAAATATTGGGGATTGTTTATCTGTATAAATTCGCCAGTTATAAATATCTCTATTTGAAATCTGTTGATAAGAATAAAGTTCGTAGCCGTCATTACGTAACAATTCATTCAATTTCTTAAGAAAGGAGAACCAATCTTTTTCTTCATTTCTTACTATGGGGTGGAATATTTCGCATAAAAAACGTAGGAAATCTTCATCATTCCCATTTTTTAAAGGAAATCTGTCATCATCAAATATCCAACAAAAAGGATAATCGTCATTATTGACTGTATGTTGCCAAATATCTCCCTCTGCATTCATAAATCGAGGATCAGAGCTTGGCATTTGCTCTAATGGATATAACCGCTTAAGAAATTCCAGTTCACTTAAACGTCCATAGTAAGGGTATATAATCTTCTGTGTATCCCAAAGAATATCAATATTTAATCCTTTAAAGAACAAATCAAATATATCACGTTTTGTTATTCCTGTTATATTGTTCATATATAAATTTTATTTTACTGTTTTACCTAAAAACAAACCGGTAACGGATTTTGCGCCGAGTTGTATCAGTTTGCGTTTCATTTGCGTGAAATTCTCGCCGGAAGAGATAATGTCATCTATTAAAAATACGTCCCGGTCTTTAAAATAATCGGGATGAAAGATCAAGTTGGATAACTTGTCTTGTCCGTGAGTTCCTTTCATCTGCTCACGGTCTTCTTTTATCCATGTGGCACGAAAACCGTCCACAACTTTAAGCCGATGTGAGAGAAGGCTGCAAAAACGGGCAAAACGGGCGATGTTCCGTTCACGGGTTGCCGCCGTATGGGGATCAGCACGGTGTTGGCGGCTTTCTCTTTAAAGAACGGCATCCGGGCGATACAAAGCGAGAAGATCTTGGCGACAAGGGCTGCTTGTCGGCCTTCCTTAAATCTAAATACCAGATTACTCGTCTTTCTGTCGAATACCGATATGTCCTTGCATCTGGTCGGGTAATAATCGTGAATATAGAAACACAGTGCTCCGTCGATACGCATCTTGCCTTTGAAGTGAGTATTGTACGGGAAGAACCGGCGCACGAAATCGCTCTCGAAAGTAAAGCGGAGTATGTCACGCCAAAGGATGAGCGTGGTTTCATCCTGTACACGATAGAGTTCTCCGTTGATGCTTTCTTTATCCGACAAACCAATGCCGATTATCAGGCGGTCATTAAAAGCGTCTTTTGATACAATATACCAATCAAAGGATTGGCAGATGCCCACGATGTCACAATCATTGGAACAAAGGAAGTAGAAGGTATTGTCGGGTTTCTGGATAATCAGAAACTCGCCGGACATTTCGGAAAGGTGGAAATAGTTGCCGACATGGGCTTCCTCTACTTCGCTGAAGGATATGGATATGGTGAGGTTTTCTATCATGACACTGTTATTTGGTGTAAAGATAGGATTTTCAGGAGAAAAAAAGCCTTGCCCGTCGGATTTTCGGGCAAGGCTCGCTATTTACAGGCTTCTATGCATATCAGTTATAAGAAATGGTTGTCCGGTTGCTGCCGGGATTGAAAACGACAAGGACTTCGGGCTTTTTCTCTTGCAGGCGTTTGTACTCGCACAGGGAGTTGAGTACCCATTCGCGGAACAGTTTCGTGCAATAGGTGTTGATGCGGAAGCTGAGAAATATGATCGCTTCCAGATTATAATAGGTAACGATGCTTTTGTCCTGTTTCTCGGTTGTGGTTACGTCGCCGTCATAAAGCAGGCGGGATTTGAAGATGGAGCGCACATTGGCGTCTATTGTCTGCACGAACACTCCGAACAGACGGGCAAGTTCGTGCTTGGTCATCCATACGTTGCCGTTCTCTATCTTTACACTGACGATGGGTTGTTCATCCTTGTTTTCCAAACCGGTGATGGTGATGTATCCTCTATTTTCCATAAGGCGTTGTTTTTTAAATGGTGTGACAATATAATGATTTGTTTATTCATACAGCGTTTTGCGTCGTACCTTTTTGCATACTTTTAAGTTTTCGATCCAGCATATTCATGTCATGGCTCAACTTTCTATCCACCACACGGGCATAAATCTGTGTGGTCTGAATGTTGGTGTGTCCGAGCATCTTGGACACGCTCTCAATGGGAACGCCTTTGGTAAGGCAGATTTCCGTCGCAAACGAATGCCGGGCAAGATGGTAGGTGATCCGCTTGTTGATCTGGCAAATAGCAGCTATCTCCGCCAAATATTCATTCATCTTCTGGTTACTGATTACCGGAAGCAGTTTTCCGTTTTTCAACTTGCCCTCATATTTGGCGAGAATATCCAACGGTATTTGCAGTAGGGGAATGAATGATTCCACTCCGGTTTTACCCCTGTCTTTCATAATCCACTTCTTGCCGTCCACACCGATCTTTATGTCCTCACTTGAAAGCGTATAGATGTCACAGTAAGGCAAACCGGTATAACAGCTGAAGATGAAAGCATCACGCACGTGTTCCAACCGCTTTGACTTGAACTCCTTGTAATAGATCGTGTCGATTTCCTCCTGCGTGAGATACCCTCTGTCGGTCTTGTCAAAATTGAACTTGAAATTCCCGAATGGATCGATAAAGCTCAATCCGCTTTTCTGGGCGAACAACAGTATCGTATGGAAACGTTGTACAAATTTCATGGCGGTGTTGTTGCTTACCTCACATTCCTGACGCAAATAAAGGTAGAAGTTCTCGATGTGGGTAACGGTGATTTCCTTCACGGGAATGTCCGACAACTTGTATTCCTTCTGCAAGAACTCTATCATCCGCTGCTTGGTCAG
>ENA-UERW01001773-UERW01001773.1-human-gut-metagenome-genome-assembly--contig:-NODE-1773-length-13237-cov-4.627812_pt1 | contig 13237 bp, 8 predicted proteins | sample MGYA00242994_ERZ507995 | MGnify/ENA primary metagenome ERZ507995 (study PRJEB26167, sample SAMN06115492) | human gut metagenome | host: Homo sapiens | place: China:Chongqing | collected 2015-04-26...
AAGGCCTGACGGATATCCATGTCACGGCTCAATACTCCTCTGAACCGATAATTTTTCACTTCCTGCTGTTGAAAGAACACTTCGAAATCATACCAGCGTTGCAATTGACGTAATATAGATTCCAGGTCTAAAGATTGGAACACAAAGCGCCCTTCGATCCAAGCCGAATAAAGAGAGGGATCGACCTCCGAAACAACCGTTTTTCCGGTAGCCACTTCCATATCACTCTGCATACCCGGTTTTAACAGGATCCGTTGTTTATTCTGACGGGAGTAAAAAACGACACGACCTTCTTCGAGCGTGGTATACACATGGGCTTCATCCTCATAAGCACTGACGTTAAAAGCCGTACCCAATACAGTAATCTCGGAATTCTGCAGATGCACGATAAATTGCCGGCAGGAATCTTTACTTACCTGGAAATAACCTTCCCCTTTCAAATATACCTCCCGTTTTCCTCCGACAAACCGAACCGGATATTTCAATTCCGAATCAGCGTTCAACCATACTTTTGTTCCATCCGACAATACCAGCTTATAAAAACCTCCGACCGGAATTTTCAGGGAATTGTATTCCTCCTTTAAAGGTTCATCATGCGTTTCTAGCGTAGTATAATATAATCCATCTACCGAATCGTTGAGAATTGTTACCACCTTACCATCGTCGAGCCGGATATTCCCCTTTCCTAACTCCACTTTCTGTCCATCGGCTAATGTCAGGAAGGCCACCCGCTTTCCCGGTAAGATTTCCGTCTCCGACAGGCTATTTCCTGCTAAAGGTAAATTTTTTTCCTGCTGCAATCCGAACCAAACCCCGATCCCCACTCCCAAAACGACGGTTGCCGCCACAGACATCCATAATCTCAACACCCGTGTTTTGGAGAGATGGAGCTGATTTTTCAAAACTTTCCATTCATTCGCTTTTAAAGCAGAAAAATCCCGTTTATCCAGTTCTTGTCTCGTTCGGGCCAATTGGTCCAAGACAGCCCGGTTTTCCGGATGCTCCAGCCATTCCTGAACTTCCCGATCGTCTAACTGTTCACGATGATTCAAAAGCCGCCCGGCATATTCGATTTGGTCGTCACTAAAATCTGTGTGCATTTTATTTGCTTTTGTAATTACACACGCACCTATTCATAACGGGTGACAACAATTTGTCACTTTTATTACAAATCATTGATTTTTTTTAGAACTTACCCTTAAATTTTCAGCAATGGGAAAGTACCGTCAGTATGGAGAGAATAAAGAAAAGTATTGAAAAACTAGTTATATTTCAGCATAAAAAGCAAGGTCAGCCCGTCGGGTAATTCTTCCCGCAAAAAATGGACAGCACGTTTCAGATGAGTTTTCACCGTATTCAAGGATATATCCATCTCGTCGGCAATCTCCCGGTACTTTTTTCCTTCTACGAAACATTTTATCAATACCTCTCTTTGCTTATCCGGCAAAGCCGCCAGTCCGGCTTGCAGACGTTCTATTTTCTGATCGTAATCCTCCCATTCGTCCTGAATACTTTCCACCTCACGCATCAAAGCCTCCTCGTTCTGTGCCACCACTTTCTGATGGCGGAGATAATTCAATGCATAATTACGTGACAAAGTAAACAGATAAGATTTTAATGACCAGGAGAAATCCAAATGTTCCCGATGATTCCAAAACGTAAGAAACACATCGTGTACAATATCGCGGGCAACTTCCTCATTGCCGACATAACCGTATACGAACCTCATCAAATCCTCGAAATACTGATTAAAAAGATCCTCAAAACTCTTATAACCAAAGATTTCTTTTTTCATTTGCCTCAAAGGAAACTCCCAAATTAGCTTTCCTCACTGACAAAAATAATATATTCCACCAGAAAAACAATCATATATCCGGCTGATAAAAATTTCAACAACCGGATATAATGAATGTTTATTATAACTTTAATTTCCAAATACCTCTTTCAACTTTTCATCGATCGGGGCAGACTCTCCTACCGTCTTCACGATAATTTTTCCTTCCGGATCGATAAGTACCTTTGTCGGGAAAGCGGTAATCCCATAAAGTTTTACCACATCACAAACCTCCCGGTCCTCGTTATTCAAAATCTGGGTCCAGGTCATCTGATCCTCCTCAACAGCCTTCAGCCAAATTTTCCGGGCATCGGCTCCGTTTTCCTGGGCAATATTGATCACTTCAAGCCCTTGCGGCCCATAATGAGCCTGTAACGCTTTCAGATGGGGATGGGAAGCCCTGCAAGGGCCACACCAAGACCCCCAGAAATCCAACAGCACATATTTTCCTCTCAGATTCGCCAAGTCACAACCTGTTCCAGAAAATGGGTTATTTTTATTCTTTAATTACAGAATAGTCGTTTTCGCCGGGTTCATAGGTATTGACAAGCCATTTAAAGCCACCGGCTTCGGTAAAAAACATATTGTTGCGGTTTTTGTCGAACCACTGTCGCCACTGTGTCGGGGTTGAGAAGCGTTTAAGGGTATAGCGTTCGGCCAATATACGCCCTGTCACCGCCTCGTCTCCACCTTTCTCCATCATGGTGATAGCCGTGTCAAGCAAACGGATGTCGTTGTTGGCAATACCGAGTTCACGCGCTTCCTGATCGATCTTCTCTAACCATGGCTTATCACTTGCCGGGTCGCCGTAGAAATAGGGAGCGTTCCGGTCATAGTAGTCCATATAGCTCTGTTCATCGGTTCCGAAAAGCTCGAAGAGTCCCGGTCTGGCATGCTGTTTCAAATGTTCGGCATAAGTGACGTCAACCGGTTCAGTCATATGCGAGAAATATTCAAGATACATCTTGTCCTCTTCGTCGAGCTCCTGTCCGGCAGCCTTCTTGGCTTCAGCTTCAGCCGCCCCCTCTTTCATGCTCTCATACGACGAACGGTTCATCTCGTTATAGTGTTTCCACCCTTTCTGAGAAACCAAGAACTTGCTTTCCGTAATCATCGGGCGTGTGAAACACACTTCGTTTATTTTGCGTGCTATAATCGGCTGTGTACAAGCTTTTGCGGTATAGACAATTGCATTAGCCAGAATTTCACGGGCAGCTGGAAGCATATCAGCAGGAGCGGCGGCAAAACCCCAGTGAAACATGTTACCGTGGCGGCCAATTGCAACGGCATCGATCGACTTGGCCGAAACTCCTCCGGAAATCACTTCAGCCTCAGGCGAATCGAGATACCCCCACGGACGACTCACCATTCCGATGCGGATATTTCTATGTCCGGGGTCTTTGTAACTATATTTCGATACCCGAAACATCTCGAGTTCTTTCGGCGCAACATAGTCATAGAATTCGCCATACTCAACAGCGCTTTCCGGAGTCGGATACATTTCCGTTTCGAGATTCACCTTAAACGGACCGTTGAAAATAGGATGCGATTTATTCCAGTTATAGGCGTAGTTGTCGAGACAGAGACACATCCAATCGTTCTTCGAACCTAAGGCATTGCCGAGCTGTTTGCTGTACGAAGCGATGCACAGAGCAGGGTATTTGAAGTCGGAAGGCAGATATTCCGCTTCTTCATAGCGGGTAACATTCCCCTCGGCATCCCGTTCCATCACCCGTTCCTTGACAACCGGAAGCATTCCGTCGAAAATGGTAACATCAACGGCGGCCGACATGCCGGGACTGTAGTTCTTGCCATCGACAGCGGTTACTTTGGTGAAGTGCTGCCGGAGAAATTTGATGAAATCGGCAGTGCGTTCCTTTGCCGAAGCCGCAACTGCGGCGGGATCAAGATCCCGCGTTCCGAATGTCTCTATATTAGCGGAACCGCCCACATAAAGGACGTTCAGCTTCTCTTGTGCCGACAAACCCGAAATGGTCAGCCCGCCGGCGAAGATCAGTGAAAAAATCTTTTTCATTGCATTTTCTTTTATTATTGAGCTAATCAGACTGATTGGTCTTATTCGTCTGATCGGTCGGTTATAGCGTTACTTTTACGGTTGTCGTTACAGGGAGTTTGCATTCCGAGTGGTCGCATGCCTGATAACGGATTTTCGCGCCAATCTCACCCTTCCCGTTGCCTTTAAGCGGCTGACGGAATTCTACCGTGTCGACGTAATACGACGTTGCGTTCGATGTCGGTTGGAACGGAGGCATGATCATGTCACCGTCGGCTTCGACGCCTGCAGGATATTCCATTTCGATTGTCGTCAAGATATACGGATCTGCCGGATCGAGCCTGGCATAGGTATGATAACCGGGGTGAATCTTCATGGTCAGTACATATTCCTTTTTACCGTCAGCACGGGTGTCGATACGTGCGGTAAGCACAACGGGATTATCCTTATCGGTTGTAAGATTGTCGTTGTTCACTGGAACCGGAGCTACAGCTTGCGCCGAAACAGCTTCAGCAGCGAGAACAGAATAGTCATTGGCGTCTTTTTCGTTCACGAGCCAGAGATAACCACCAGCTTCGGTAAAGAACATTCTCGGGCGATGGATGTTAAGCCAGTTACGCCACTCGGCAGGGGTCGCGAAACGCTTGAGAGTGTAACGTTCAAGGATAGTCTTGCCGTCGGGATTACCTTGTTCCATCAGTTCGATCGCTTTGTCGAGCAAACGGATATCGTTATTGGGAATTCCGAGCGCCTGCACTTCCGGATCTATGACAAGTTCGTAACCGCGCAAGTCGGGGCGCATATATGGAGCGTTTTTCTCGTAATAGTCCGCATAGGCAGCTTCGTCGGTTCCGAATACTTCATAGAGTTTCGGATTACGCTCCTTCAGATATTGTCCGAAAGATTTCTTTACGACCGGAGGCATCTGCGGCATATCAAGATATATGGCTTCAAATCTCGAGAGCTCCTCACCTTTGTTTTTTTTCTCTACGGCAACAGCATGAACACTATCTATCATTTGGCGGAACGTCAGATTTGTTTCGTTGATATAGTCGTTCGCCTTACGTGTACAAGCCCATTTTGTCATCGGCAGATGATCGCGTGTGACAATTCCTTCGTTCATTTTGCGCGCAATGAGTTTCTGTCCGTTGAACTTCGACGCATAAACAATGGAATTGAGCAGAATCGCCCGTCCGGCGGGAGTGAGGCGCTCGGGATCGGCGGCAAAACCGAAGTGAAACAGATTCCCGTGGCGACCGATGGCAACGGCATCGATACTCTTTCCACAAAGACCGCCCGAGATTACTTCCGTGTCGGGAGAGTCGAGATAACCGCCGGGACGGCTTACCATGCCGATGCGGCAGTTGCCTGAAGCATTCTCTTCTTCCGTCCAGTTGGGATGCATGAGCAGCATAGGCATTTCTTTCGGAAGCGATTCGCCCATCATTTCGGCAACTTCAAGAGCAGGAGCGGCTGTAGGGCGCATCTCTGTTGTCATGTCCACTTTGAACGGACCGTTGAAAACCGGGTGCTCGTTCTTCATGCCGAGAGCATAGTTATCGAGACAAAGACAATACCAGTCATTTTTATTTCCGAGACTGCGGCCAAGCTCCTCGCTCATATGACCGATCATGACTGCGGCGCAGTCGAACGATTCGGGCAGATAGCTGTCGCGCTCGCCTCTCATGCGGTCGCCTTTCATGAAGGGAACAGGCCTGCCATCGAAAACCGTAACGTCATAGGCGGCCGACATTTCCGGAGTATAGTCCTTCCCTTCTATCGATTTCACATTAGTGAAGTTCTTTTTAAGGAATTTGGTAAAGTGAGCCATACGCTCTTTGACCGAAGCCGCAAGTGCTACGGAATCGACAGATCCAGGGGACATGAGTATGGGATCCATATTGGCTGTGCCGCCAACGTAAAGAACGCTCAGTTTTACTTTTGCCGACAATCCCGAAACGGCCAGCATGCCGACGAGAATCAGTGAAAAAAGTTTTTTCATTACATTTGATTTTATTGGATTAAAAATTTTTCCGACCGGTCGGAATATTAAATTATTCTGCAAAAATTTCGGCAAGGGTTAAATCAAGCTGCTCGTCGTTCCCGATTTTACCAATGATTGTTCCATCGGCAGCGATCAGATATTTCGTAGGTAAATAGTGGACAGCATACTTGTCACTTTGGTCGTTCGATCTGTCGAAACCAACGAATTCGCCGTTCTCATCCGTGAGCGTTTTAAGTCCGCGCAAAATGTGGTGATAGTTCTGCATGCCTACTTTGCTCCCAGCGATGAAGTTTTTCCATTCGTCTTCAGAAGAATCGTTATCGGCCACACAGAAAACTTCAAATCCTTTGTCATGGTATTTGTTGTAGAGTTCCTGAATGTGGGGAAGCGAGGCAACGCATGGTCCGCACCAGGTGGCCCAGAAATCAACCAGAACAACCTTGCCTTTCAGATCACTCAGCTTTATTTCCTTGCCTTCAGGATTTCTATTTATCAGGTCGGGAGCCGGTTTCCCCGGCAGCACGGTTTCGAGGGCATCGATTTCTTTTTTAGTCCCGGCAGCTTCGGGCTGAACCTCAGGAGCAAGAGCGTCATAGAGTTCTTTCATCGTCGAGTAGTCAAGGTTTCCCTGAATCTGTACAAGAACCCAAGGAGCAACGAACGACTTGCCATTGTTACGAATAAAGTCAATGCTCGTTTGCTGCATACTTTCCCGGAGGGTTTCGAGCGAATCACGCAGGGCAGCATTGTCCGGGTCGACTTTTATCGACTCATGCAGACGAGTTATCTGTTCTGTGAACGGTTGGAGCAAGCTTTCATATGCTTTTTGCTGGTCGGTCGACAGCGAACCGGCTATGGCAGCATGAGAGAAATCCGAGCCCATAAGCCCTGAAACGACGATTTCACCCGGTTCCACAAAAAGCCCCACACGAGTTTTGTTCTTCCCGTTCCGTGGGTCGCCCATCATAAGGGTCGCCCCGATTGGAGTTTCCTGAATGCCTTCGAAAATAAAACGTCCGTTCTCGATCACAGCTGTGTCGACCGTTGCAGCCGAACGGTTGTTTGAAGTTCTGTAAAGATAGATTTCCCGACCGTCGGCATCGGAAATTTTGCCGCTTACGCAGAAATAGCCAACCGGCTTTGTGTTGCAGGCACAGAACATGGCGGTTACACCTGCAAGAAAAATGATTTTTTGTGCTTTCATTTGATTTAATTGATTTTTCGGACAAACCGGATAAGTCCGGCTTGTCCAATATTCTGTTAGACACGATTGTGGGTCCTATAGATCCGAACCGGTCGATCAATCATTAGTTTTGGGTAACCGGATAATTGTGTTCGAAATTACCGTTCTTTTCCATCAGACTCTTCGGAAACGGGAACACCCAGATGGTTGATTCCGGTTTCAACGTGTAAGTCGTACCCGAGAATGTCCAGCTGATATCCTCTTTGTAATCACTGAGCAGTGTCCAGCGTTTAAGAGTAATGAAGTCGTAGATGTTAAATACATTCTCGCCATGGGCAACTTTTCTGAGCATCTCTATGGCATCGTTTTTTGTTGTTACCGAGCCTTTCAGCGCATGATAGTCTTCCGGAAAGAAGCGGCCCACACGGATTTTGTCGAGATAGTCCATTGCGTCGTCGATCAGGTTGTTGTTGATGGCATTCTCGGCGAGAATCAGATACATCTGCGGCACGCTCAGATTTATTCGTCCGACGCGGCCATTTCCTTGTACTCCGTAGCTCATGGAACCTTCGGTAACCCCAAACATACTTTCCAACGCCCCCTTTACCACCTGAGAGGTCGTCTCCCAGCTACCCATCCACATCATGGTGTGATAGGTGGCAAACCAGTCTTTCTGAATGTTCTTCTGTTCATAACGTTCGTAGTAGCGCGGTGTAAGCCACGAGAAAAATTCGACATCGGTATCAGTAAAATAGTCTTGGGCAAGTGCCAGTTGGGGCGTCTCGAATGTTTTTACCAGAATTCCCGCACTGCTCGGTGCCTCGGTGCAGTAGTTGGCATAGTCTGATACCGAGCTGTTAACCGCAAGCGCTTTCTGTGCCTCTTTTGCAGCTTCGCCGGGCTGCTGCATATACATCAGCACATGAGCTTTGATCGCATGCGGACATGCGGCGTTGAAGCGCATTCGGTTTACAGCCGACTGCGGAAGCGCGTTCAGCTCGATCGCAGCATCGAGGTCAGCGAGAATGTATTCGTAGACCTCTTTCTGAGTAAGCTGTTCGGTAGGTTGTTTGATATCCTGTGTTTCCAGAACATATGCGATAGATTTCTCGGAGTCAGCCGTAGCCGGATCATAGGCTTTGGTAAACTTCACGGCAGCGAGCCAGTGGAAATAGGCGCGGATCGTCAGAGCTTCGGCTTTTAGTGCCGTTTTCTTTTCTTCGGAACCTGTCGCGGCATCCACAAGACTCAGAATAGGATTGGCAACTGTTCCGATATAGTTGTAGCAATTTGCATAATAACTGTCGCTCGAAGTCAGGTCTACCTGTTCCAAAGCATGCCCCGCCTCGTCGTATTTCAGAAGGATCTGGGTTGTTGTCTTAACCGGATTGGCAAGAACAGTCCCTACGTTGCCGGGATAATACTGTACCGAACCGCATACACGCTGAATATCGGCAATTCTGATATTATACTCCTGGTTGAGAAGCATCTCGAGCTGGTCAGTGGTGGAGAGAAGGTTCATTCCTTTCTGGTCGATTTCTGTGAAATCGGAACAGGAACTAAGCACCGAAGCTCCCACCAGAAAAAGACCTACGATATATCTTGTTTTCATTGTCATGTCAAAATTAAATATTACTAAATGTTAGAGACTCAGGTTCACGCCGAACATATACGATGCCTGTTTACGGATTCCGAGTGTCTCGGGGTCGATTCCGGCGTTGTTCTTAATCCAGAGGGCTTTCGGGTCGTTGATCTGAAAACGGAGTGAAATCTTACTGATACCGACTTTTTCCGTTAGGTGCTCAGGAAGATCATAACCGATAGTTATATTACGGATTTTCAGGAAATCAGCGTCATAGAGACAGTTTGTCGCCGTACGACATTCACTGCCCAGTGACGTAGAGGCATATTCGCCGATACCCGGAACATCGGAATGGTTTTCGGGAGTCCAGGAATTGAGATAGACAATGTTCAGCGGACTGTCCCATGACGATTCGAACACTTCCGATTTGGGCTGGGCGAACATTTTGTGGCCACCGTAGTAGACAAGGAGAAATCCGAGACTCAAGCCATTCCAGCGCAGCTGATTATCCATTCCGACGATCGCTTTCGGATCGGACTGACCACCGAATTCAAGAACGTCGACGCTAGCACTACTTGCGTTGTGCGATGTGTTACCATTCTCAACGTAATACATCGACTGGCCCACCAGACCCGGCCGGTCATCGATCCCAGCGAAACGATAAGCCCATAGCGCATTTACGGGATAACCGGTCTTATAAGGTAAGCTGACGAGATCATAGGCGCGAGTGGCAGGATTCTCCACTTCGAGAACCTTGTTCTTATTGTAGGTTACGGTGAGGTTGGTTGTCCAGCTGAATCCACGGCGGTTTCCGGGAACAAACCAGTCATAGCCGATGGCAAGCTCAATACCATTGTTCCGGATTGAGGCCACGTTGGCAACCATCGATGAGAAACCGGTTGTCGGGTCAAGAGTGATCGGGGCAAAAATATCCTTACCGGTCTTCACGTAATAGTCGAGCGATCCACGCAAACGATAGCTCATAAAACCGTAGTCGAGACCGACGTTGGTCGTCCGGTTCTGCTCCCAGCGCAAGTCAGGATTGGCGGGCGATGAAATGGAGGCGACAGGCAGATTGGTCGTTGAATTTATGTCGCCCGACGATGCCGTCATGTGAGAGGTAGCACCTTGATAGATATTACCGGTAACACCGTAGGAGAAACGGAGTTTCAGGAAATCCATCCAGGACAGGTCGCGGAGGAAACTCTCGTTGTGGGCGTTCCAGCCTATACCTACCGACCACAGGGGTCTGCCACGGAACTTGGCGTCGAGACCGTAGATGTCGGCATAGTCTTTTCGAAACGAACCGAAAATGTTATATTTGTTATCATAGGTGTAGGTTGCGTTGAAATAACCCGAACCATAGCGATGGCGAACTTCTTTCACGATTCCCATTCCGTTTTCAAGATAGGGTGTGAACGCGAACTGGTTGCACGGGAAAGGAGAGCCGTTCATTTGAAAGTAAGGCGAATTGCTCATCTGCGATAAAGTTCCGAAATCAACAGTATGGGTAGCACTGCTTTGAAGCTGTTCGTCATATCCGAGAACAAGCGATTTGTCACCACTGGTTTTCGTCTCCCGGAATTCCAGACCAGCGATAGCCGAAATCTCGTGCTTGCCGAAAGTGTTGGTGTAGTTCAGCTGGCCACGGGCAGTCCAAAAGTTTCCGCTGGTATGAGTAGTCTGAAGAAATCCACCGGTTTCGGGAGTCATATAAACGAGCTTGTGGCTCTCTGTATCCATTTTGGCGTACGCATTCTTGATTGTGCGTGCGGCGTGACTCTCCTGTGTCGCATGTTGCTGGACGTTCTGAGAGTTGACTTCATATACGAACTGGGTCTGAGCCGTAAGTCCGGGGATAATCTTAAAGAGAAGATCGCCATGGTAGCGCATTTCCTGACGGCGCGTCTTTGTCTGGTTATCCCTAAGCTCGTCAACGAGGTTGAATCCGAGATCTTCCATGCCTTCCTGAAGGGGCATGTATTCATTGCCGCAGTACCATGAATAGAGTTTCTTAACGGAGCCGTCGGCATTATAGAACGACTGATACTGGGCATAGGAGAACGGGTCGAGATTAACGTTGTAATCGTTGCCATACTGCTTTATATTGGCGTATACGCCGTTTACCGAGAATGTGGCCACGAGCCATTTTGCAAGGTCGCAACTACCTTTGTAGTAAACGTTGAGCCAGTTGCTCTTATGCTCTATGATGCCCATGTTGTCAGTGCGATAGTTTATCACTAAGTTGTTGCGGAACTTGTCGGAACTACCACGGAGCGAGAGGTTATACTGCTGCATGACCTGGCGACGATAGATGTTGTCGGCGAAATCCTGTGCGAAGTTGTTTTTCGACAAATCAGCGAGAATGTTGTCGAGTTCGGAGCGACCGATATTGCCCGCCGCGTGCTGATACCAGGCATAGGCCACGGGGTTTATCTGAGCGCCGTCGGTAATGTTCTTTCCGAAATTCTCTATGACTTTGTCCCGGGTCATACTCGGATCGTCGGCATACTTGCGGTTGAAATAATAGTCATAGTATTCGCTGGCGCGTTCCACCTGTTCTTCGGCGTTCATCAGGAAGTTATCATGATAATCGACATTCTTGTTTTCATACAAGGTTATGTTTGCCTGGAAGTCAATGTCGATCTTGCCTTTGTTACGGGCATTCTTGGTTGTTACAACAATGATTCCGTTTGCGGCGCGCGCACCGTAGATAGCCGACGCTGCAGCGTCTTTCAGAACGTTCACCGAAGCGATGTCATAGGGATTGAGGTCTTCGATAGAGCCTTCGACCGGAAGACCGTCCACAACGAGCAACGGAGCCGATTCGCCATAGAGCGTACCCGTTCCGCGGATAATCGGTTTGCCGCCGTAGGTCGACAGACCGGCAACGCGAGCCTCAAGATTCTGGATAAGATTCGGAGTGTAACGGTCACTAAGTTTTTCGGAGGAGATGGTGGTTACCGCCCCGGTCATTTTCTCTTTCTTGACTTCCTGGTAACCGGTAACGATAACTTCTTCCATTTGAGACACATCTTCCAGCATGACAATATGTAACACTTGCTGACCGCTTAAGACTACTTCTTGCGTTTTCATCCCCACAAACGAAAATACAAGCGTCAGTCCCGATTCCTCCGGCACTGTCAGAGTGAAATTTCCATCCACATCACTCACCACTCCCACGGCAGAACCTTTCAGCAGAATGGTTACTCCCGGCAACGGACGTCCCTCTTTGTCTTTTACATTCCCGGTAAGGGTGATTTTTTTCTGAGGAACATCAGGTTGCCTGAATTTCGGAGAAATCACAATGATATTGTCTTCCAACCGATACCATAAACCTGTATTTTTCAGGCATACAGCCATAATCTGTCCAAGATCACAATCTTGCATATCTACACTTACCTTTCCGGTCCGTTGTAACATTTCATTACTGTACACAAAATGATACCCCGTCTGTTCAGTCAGTTTTTCAAACACTTCCTGCAAGGAAACCTCGTTTACCGAAATACTGATTTTTACTTGTGAAAAAGCATTGCCATAGACAGTAGAAAATCCTATCAGAAGGAAACAAAACAGCAATTTCATAGTCAACCACATTTTCCAAACTACACCGGAAGCTTTTCCGACATCGGATTCTTGATTTTTTTTCATAGATTTGTCGTGTTTTAATTAAGTGAATAATGACCCTTCGCCAAAAGGGCGTTATTTATTATCGACAGGAAAGTGTTAGCGCGCTTTCCTGTTTTTCTTGAGTCAATCCCGTCTCACCACAACCGTCCGGCCTTTTACTTCAAATTTCACACAAGCCGCATATTCAATGATTTCCAACACCTTATCCATATTTTCGTATTTCGGTAAATTAGCTGTCAAATGTAAATTCCGGATTTCATCGTGCATGACAAACACTTCGACATCATACCAGCGTTCCAGGTCTTCCAATACCTCCCCTAATAATTTATTTTCATATACAAAACGGTGCTCCTTCCAACCGACATAATTCATGACATTCACAGAAGCCACCCGCAGTCCTTCATCAGTTTCGACGGCCTGTTGGCCGGGCCTGATGACAACCTGCTGCCGATGCCAATTGACAGCCACCTGCCCTTCTATCAAAGTCGTCTGACGCTTAACGCCGGGGTAAGCCGACACATTAAACGAAGTACCCAGCACCTTTACTTCCATATCCCCCAAAACGACTGAAAAAGGTCGCTTCACATCTTTCGTCACTTCGAAGTAAGCTTCCCCCTTTAACACCACTTTCCGCTGATCTGCTGAAAAATGGTCCGGATACATCAATTCCGATGCAGCATTCAACCACACCCGGGTACCGTCGGCCAAAACCAATTTGTATTCTCCTCCACGGGGTACCGACAAAGTATGCCATTGTATCCTTTTACCGTTTTCCTGTTCATGATAAACCAGTTGTTTTCCATCATTTACAAAATTCTCGCCTTTCAATTGCTGGCATCCCCTATCCACTTCTAAATCCACGCAACTGTCTCGTCCGATCGTCACATCACCAATAATTACAGACTGTTTCGCTATTCGTGCGTCTTCTGATATTTTTACATTTTTGTAGTTCACCATATTTTTATACTCATTTCTAATTGTACTGCATA
>ENA-UERW01001791-UERW01001791.1-human-gut-metagenome-genome-assembly--contig:-NODE-1791-length-13121-cov-2.482291_pt1 | contig 13121 bp, 9 predicted proteins | sample MGYA00242994_ERZ507995 | MGnify/ENA primary metagenome ERZ507995 (study PRJEB26167, sample SAMN06115492) | human gut metagenome | host: Homo sapiens | place: China:Chongqing | collected 2015-04-26...
GTGGTATTAAAAGGAATTACGGTAGCAGGAGAAGAATCTATGTCGTGGGATGTACGATCGAGAGCAACCAGATCACACTGTCCCGCCTGCAGCGGACAGAGAACGGCAGCTACCAGGAGATCCTGGATGACCAGATCATGAACAATGTGGAAGAAGAAGCCGGACAGAATAAAGTGGTCACGGCAAATATCGATATTTATGAGCGCTATGTGCAGATTCAGACGAAATCTTCCATTGATGCGAAGACCATCAAGGTGCTGAACCCCAAGGAGGTTGTATTCGAGGGCGGCAGAGAGCTGGAACTGGATGGGGTCAGTGAAGTGCCCCGGTATTATGTTTGCAATGCGTATGGCGTATGCGGTATCTACAGTGCTCCGGGCACGGCGGTGAAGGAAGCCTATGACACGTCCGGCATTGTGACCAATGACCGCGGAGTTACGGTATGGCTCAAAGGAAACCGTGTCAGCAGGAATCAGATCATGGCCATCAAGGAAGAGAGCGTCACGGAGCAGAAGAACAGCTTGGCTGTATGCCTGGATAACATTCTCAGACATGCCGGAATGACCCGTAACACCGAGTACGATCTGGCGCAGGGCAAGACCGCTACTACGATCCTGCCGGAAAATATGACGGGAGTACAGGTACTGGATTTAAGTGGGTGTACGCTGGATGCGGTGCTGTATTATGTGAATCAGGATATCCCGGTATTGGCGATCCTGGAGGACGGGGAAGCAGTGCTGGTGACAGGATTTAATGAATTCAATGTGGTCATTATGGAACCTGCCACCGGCAAGCTGTATAAGAAGGGAATGAATGATGCCACAGCGTGGTTTGCTGAGAATGGCAATCATTTCATCACGTACATGAGAACAGAGAATTAAATTGCTTATTTCTGTACGTCAAAAATGTATTTGCGATATTTCTGCAACACGGTGCGAAGCAGCATGCCCAGGATGCCGCAGGAGATCACTTCCCCGATGCCGACGGTCAGCATGAAATAAGGAATACCACCTTCTAAATGATACACATAAGCCAGCACGAAAGGAACGATGATGATGTTGGCAATGATGGGAGGCAGAGGAGCCAGCCATTTGTTCTTATCACGCAGCAGATAAGTGCCAAAGGCACCGATCAGCGTTGCCAGGCTGCCGAAGATAATGTCAAGCAGCATGCAGCCGGTCATGGTATTGCTGATGATACATCCCAGGAAAAGTCCCGGTATGGCAGCAGGGGTAAATACGGGAAGAATGGTCAGGGCTTCCGAGAAGCGGACCTGAATGGCATAATTTGCCAGTCCCAGAGCGTTGGCTAACATGGTCAGCACAACATAGAGAGCAGCGATCACCGCTCCGTGTACGAGGTACAGTACTTTCTTGTTCATTTGTTTTCTCCTTTAGTTTTTATTTACGTGTGGAAGGTCCCGAACACACGAATGGATTTCCGAAAAGCCTTGATTTCAGGGCGTTTCAGCCTTATCAGTATATCAGTATTCCGGAAAAAGTCAAGCCCGGGTACAAGGATTTTTGTAAATGGTGAATTTTATTGACGAAATCAAAAGAGAGTGTTAAGATAATAATAAAAGAAAAGAGTGTTACCGTACAGCAACGGTTCACCTGGTTTTTAGTTACAGATCAAGAAAGCAACCTATTCCTGGCGAGGGCGGTTGCTTTTTTGATGTTTATGTTTCCGTGCAGTCTGTACGATACTGATAAGCGTTACGATGATACTGATGATCGTAACAACAATACCGACAATGCCTACCATTGTTTCCAGCATCTTATGTACCTTTCAATAGATTTCCCATCTGTATCACCTCCAATAATACTGGAAGCTCTCAAAATGTCATCATTTTGGCGAAAGGTGAACCGCTTACCGTTTTGGTAACACTCCACTATTATTATAAAATACAATGCCGGGAATAGATACTTTAGATTCGGAAAATAAGTAACGAAATATGCCATGCGGAAATTGGCTGTTTTCCCGAAAATAAAATTTGTGCAAAATAACCAATAGTTGCATTTTCTGCGTAAAAATGCGAAAATATAAGTTAACGCATTGATTGCAAGAAAGTAAGGAGAAAGCTATGTATATTATCGCAGGGCTGGGAAATCCAGGCAAAGAATATGAAAATACCAGACATAATATCGGGTTTGATGTCATAGACAGATTAGCAGAGGAAGAAAATATCGCCGTCATGGAGAGTAAGCATAAGGCGCTGATCGGCAAGGGCTATGTGGCCGGACAGAAGGTGATCCTGGCGAAGCCCCAGACTTTCATGAATCTGAGCGGTGAGAGCATCCGGGAGATCGTGGATTATTACAAGGTGGATGACACCGCGGAACTGATCGTGATCTCCGACGATATCAGTCTGGATGTGGGACAGATCCGTATCCGCAAAAAAGGCAGCGCCGGTGGCCATAACGGCCTCAAGAATATCATCAAAATGTTAGGGCATGATACTTTTATCCGCGTGCGTATGGGCGTGGGAGAGAAGCCGAAGAACTTCGATCTGGCAGACTACGTGCTGGGACATTTTCCGGCGGAGGAACGAAACATCATGGACGAAGCGGCGAAGACCGCAGCAGAAGCTATCCGTATGATCATCACTGAGAATGCGGATGCAGCCATGAACCATTTTAACAGTAAGAAAGCGTAACGGTTGTATAGTAAGAGGAAAAAGCGATGCAGGCACTGATTGCGCCACTGAAAGAACTGGCGGAATATGATGAGGTCCGTAAGATCGTCAGACAGGGAAAGGGAACGGTTGCCCTGTCCGGATGCGTGGACTCACAGAAACTTCACATGATCTACGGACTCAGCGATGGCCTGAAATACAAGGTCATCGTTACTTATAATGACTTAAAAGCCAAGGAGATCTACGAGGAATACCGATTTTATGACAGAAATGTCATGCTGTATCCGGCGAAGGACCTGATCTTTTTCCAGGCGGATATCCACGGCAATCAGCTGGTGCAGGAGCGGATCAAGACCCTGCGCAGAGTCGTGGAGGGTAAGCCGGTCACCATTGTTACCACCTATGCGGCACTGATGACACCGCAGGTATTGTGGGAGGAGAAAGACATCATCCGCACCGAGCGGGGCGGCAGTCTGGACGAGAGCAGACTGGCATCCAGACTGGTGGCTATGGGATATGAGAAAGCCTATCAGGTAGAAAGCCCGGGGCAGTTCTCCATCCGTGGCGGCATTGTGGATATCTTTGATCTGACGGAGGAAAACCCCTATCGTATCGAACTGTGGGGAGATGAGGTGGAGTCCATCCGCAGCTTCGACATCCTGAGCCAGCGTTCCATTGAGAAGCTGGAAAGCATCACTGTCTACCCGGCCACAGAGTTTGTACTGTCGGAAGAGCAGATCCGCAAGGGCATCAGTAAGCTTGAAAAAGAAGCAGACAAACAGGAAAAAATCTTCCGGGATGCCCACCAGCCGGAGGAAGCCCACAGGATCGCCACACAGGTCAGCGAATTGAAAGAGCAGCTGCTGGAGTTCCAGAGTAAGATCAATCTGGAAGGCTACATCCGTTATTTTTATGAAAATACGGTAACCATGCCGGAACTGCTGTCAGATATGGCGGGGCGTTCTCTTGTCTTCTACATCGATGAACCGGCGAGAGTGAAGGAACAGGCGGATGCCATCGAACTGGAATTCCGGGAGAGCATGGAACAACGTGCCAGAAAAGGTTATGTGCTGCCGGGACAGATGAACATTCTCTACAGTGGGGAACAGGTAGCGGCTACTTTAGAGAAAAATGCCGTGGTGACCCTGGCTACCATGGAGACCAAGTACGGATATTTCAAGAAAGAAATGCATGTGGATATTGCTGCCCGCAACATCGCCCCTTATAACAACAGCTTTGAAGCCCTGGTCAAGGATCTGAAAAAATATAAAAAGAACGGCTACCGGGTGCTGCTGTTGTCCGGTTCCCGTACCAGAGCCAGACGTCTGGCGGAGGATCTGCGGAACACCGAGGATGCCGGACTGACAGCAGTATACACAGAAGACCCCATGAGGGAAGTACAGCCGGGAGAGATCCTGACCTATTACGGGCATGTGAACAAGGGCTTTGAGTATCCCTGGCTGAAATTCGTGGTGCTGTCCGAGAGTGATATTTTCGGAGCGGAGAAGCGTAAGAAAAAGAAGAAAAAGCTCTATCAGGGGCAGAAGATCAATGATTTCAACGACCTGAAGATCGGGGATTATGTGGTACATGAGACCCACGGACTGGGCATCTATAAGGGCATCGAGAAGGTAGAGGTAGACAAGGTCGTCAAGGATTACCTCAAGATCGAATACCGGGACGGCGGCAATCTGTACATTCTGGCCACCGGACTGGATGTGATTCAGAAGTACGCCTCCGCCGATGCAGCGAAGAAGCCGAAGCTGAACAAACTGGGCGGCAAGGAATGGGAACACACCAAGACGAAGGTACGCAGTGCCGTCAGCGCCGTGGCGAAGGATCTGGTGGAATTATACGCTGTCCGACAGCAGAGCGAGGGCTATGCTTTTGGAAAAGATACGGTGTGGCAGCGGGAGTTCGAGGAAATGTTCCCATTTGAAGAGACAGAGGATCAGCTGAATGCCATCGCGGACACCAAGGCGGATATGGAAAGCCATCGGATCATGGACCGCCTGATCTGCGGAGATGTGGGCTACGGCAAGACTGAGATCGCCATCCGGGCCGCTTTCAAGGCTGTGCAGGAGGGAAAACAGGTGGTCTATCTGGTGCCCACCACCATTCTGGCACAGCAGCATTACAACACCTTTGTGCAGAGAATGAAGGATTTTCCCATCAACATCGCATTGATGAGCCGCTTCCGTACGCCATCGGAGATCAAAAAGACGGTGAAGGATCTGGAAAAGGGCATGGTGGATATCGTGATCGGTACCCACAGAGTATTATCTGCGGATGTGAAGTTCAAGGATCTGGGTCTGCTGATCATTGACGAGGAACAGCGTTTCGGTGTGGCCCATAAGGAGAAGATCAAGAAATTAAAAGAAAACGTGGACGTGCTGACCCTGACGGCAACCCCCATTCCCCGGACACTGCATATGAGCCTGATCGGTATCCGGGATATGAGCGTGCTGGAAGAGGCCCCCAATGACCGACTGCCGATCCAGACTTTTGTCTGCGAATACAATGACGAACTGGTGAGAGAGGCCATTGTCCGGGAAATGGCCCGGGGCGGACAGGTCTACTATGTCTACAACCGGGTGAACAATATTGCGGATATCGCGGCACAGATCGCAAAGCTTGTGCCGGAAGCCAACGTTGCATACGCCCATGGACAGATGAAGGAACACGAACTGGAGCGGATCATGTTTGATTTCATTAACGGAGAGATCGATGTGCTGGTGTCCACCACCATCATAGAGACCGGACTGGATATTTCCAATGTCAACACCATGATCATCCACGATTCGGACAATCTGGGATTGTCCCAGCTGTATCAGCTCAGAGGCCGTGTGGGGCGTTCCAACCGGAATGCCTATGCTTTTCTGATGTACAAGCGGGATAAGATGTTAAAAGAAGTGGCGGAAAAGCGGCTGGCGGCCATCAAGGAATTTACGGATCTGGGCAGCGGCTTCAAGATCGCCATGCGTGATCTGGAGATCCGCGGCGCCGGTAATCTGCTGGGATTAAGTCAGCACGGACATATGGAGGCCGTGGGATATGACCTGTACTGCAAGATGCTGAACGAAGCGGTGCAGAACCTGAAGGGCATTCATACGGCAGTGGATTTCGCTACGGTGATCGATCTGGATGTGGATGCTTACATTCCGGCGGAATACATTGTCAACGAGACACAGAAGCTGGATATTTACAAACGGATCGCCGGCATCGAGACGATAAAAGAGCGGGATGAAATGAAGGATGAACTGTTAGACCGCTTCGGCAATATCCCGAAGGCAGTGGACAATCTGCTGCGGATCGCCCTGATCCGTATGGCGGCCCACGGTCTGGACATGACGGAGATCAAGGGCAAGAACGAACGCATTACCTTCAACTTCCGGCCGGATGCGAAGATCGATCCCCGCAAGATTCCGGATTTCCTGAAAAAGCATAAGGATGAATTAAGCTTTACCGCTTACGGCAATCCGTTTTTTACCTATAAGTATAAAAAGACGGGACTGGTGGAGACCGATGCGGAGCTTTTGATGGGCAGAACCGAGGAATTATTGGAAGAAATGAAAGAATTGGTGCTGGAAACAGAGCCGGTTCAGAATAATTAAGAGAGTTTTATTGGACTTTAAAAATGATACCTTTTTATCAGAACAGGGAACGAAAGGATTCTGATAAGGAGGTATTTTTTATGAAAGGATATGTGACTGCCAGCGGATATATGGGATATGTGGAGAATGAATATATCTTATTTGCCAGCGAGGATGATTATTTTGAATATGTGGATTCGTTAAATTTTTAATTAATGTCCGGTGTCTTTACCGGGGCTGTGTATATGTGATATAGTACAAATGTAAAGAAAAAATGTAAGGGGTTTCAACGCTGCACTGTAAGGAGTAACGGTGAAATTCTGATAAAGCATTTGGCAAAATATGCAGATGGGAGTTTATATTATGGAACTGACTGAGAAAAAGGAATTTGACCTGCTCTCCCTGGGAGAGATCATGCTGAGATTATCACCGCCCGACAATGAGCGTATTACCAGAGGCGACAGCTTCAGCAAGCAGGCAGGAGGCGCAGAACTGAATGCCATTACCGGTGCGGCAATGCTGGGATTGCGTTGCGGTATCATTTCCAAGCTTCCGGCCAATGACCTGGGTGTATATATCAAGAACCGTGTACGTCTCTGCGGTGTCAGCGATGACTATCTGGTATACGATGATGACAAGGATGCCAGACTGGGCGTGTACTACTATGAGAATGGTGCTTACCCCAGAAAGCCCCGTATTGTATATGACCGTAAGAATACCTCCATCAACAAGCTGACCGTTGATGACTATGATGACAAGATCTACAGCGATACCCGCTGTTTCCATACCAGCGGCATCACACTGGCGCTGAGCCCCGAGCTGAGAGCAACCGCTGTTGAGATGATCAAGCGTTTCAAGGCACAGGGAGCCATCATCTCCTTTGATGTGAACTTCCGTGGGAACTTGTGGACCGGTGCTGAGGCGAAGGAATGCATCGAATCCATTCTGCCTTATGTGGACATCTTCTTCTGCTCCGAGGACACGGCGCGTCTGACCTTCCTGAAGGAAGGCGATGCCAAGAGCATTATGAAGAGCTTCACGGAGGAGTATCCGATCTCCATCGTGGCATCCACACAGCGTATTGTACATAGTCCGAAGCGTCATACCTTCGGTTCCATCATCTACAGTGCCAAGGATGACACCTATTATGAGGAAGCACCTTACACCGATATCGAAGTCGTAGACCGTATCGGAAGCGGTGATGCTTATATCTCCGGTGTCCTGTACGGACTGTTGGCACATCCCGGTGAGTATCAGAGAGCACTGGAATATGGCAATGCCATCAGCGCACTTAAGAACACCATCCCCGGTGACCTGCTGTGCACCGACTTAAAGGAGATCCAGGGGATCATCAAGGAGCACAAGTCCACCGGACGTATTGCGGAGATGGACCGCTAAAGCATTTCCCCTTCTTATCTGATCGAACAAATAGAAAACACAAAGCTCTGCCATGTTAATTTAAGTGCATGGCAGGGCTTTTTCTGTTTATTTTTAACAAAATTGAGCCTAAAATATATTAAAAAGTCTGCTGTACAAGATTAAATTAGTTTGATATACTAAAGACTGATATATTACTAAAAGCAGGATGTTATCAGACGGAAGATTCGAGAAACGGAAGGGAGACAGCAATTTGGAAAAGGAAGACCATATCCGGCAGAAAGAACAATGGAAACAACTGTCTCCTTCTGAAAAATGGCAGTATTTTATGGACTATTATCTGTGGGTTACCATAGGTGTGGCAGCGGGGATTGCTATTGTTATTTTCCTGATCGTACATTTTGCCACCAAGACCAGCTTCGCCATGGGAGTCATGGCAGTGAATACGGACGGAGAGCACATCGAAGCCACCGGTCCGGATTATTTTACGGATTTCCTGCGCAAACACGGTGTGATATCCAAACGGGATGTGGTGAACCTGAATTATACGATCTGGATCGATCCGAACTCGGATTCCGATGTGGATTCCACGAATCTCAGCACGATCCAGGTATTGTTCATGACCCGGTCGGTGGATGTGTTTTTTTCTGACGAAGAGTTTTTGAAGCTCATGGGCGGCACGGATTATCTGGCGGATTTAAGGGATTATCTGCCTAAGGAACTATTGGACAGATATGAAGATCAGCAGATCATGGTGTTAAATACCATGACGGGAGAAACGATTGTGGCGGGGATCCGGCTTGAGAACAACGAATGGGTAAGGAAGACCGGATGGTATCAGGAGACCGCAGCCGTGGGGCTGGCGGATGGCATGAAGAATCCGGAGCTGGCAGTGGCACTGTTGGAGGAGATCCTACAGTAGTTCCGTCACGGCTGCCTGCGCCTGCGGCAGATGATGCGCTGTGGGAACGTGGATGACAGAGCACGATGGGAACAGAAAGACATGGAGTATAAATAGGGCATGGAAAACATGGACGCAAAAGGAAATGACAGAATACACTATCGGGGAATCGAGAAACAGACGGATAATCCGTTTTTGAACCTGTATCACATTGATGCCCTGGGACGGGACGGAACGCCGTTTCATTATTATTTTGCGTCCCGAAATGATGAAAACAATATCAAACACAAGACCCACAGTATGCGCCCCGAGGGCATGGCGGTCTACGCAGTGACAGAGGACGGAGAGAAACTGGTGCTGGTGCGTCAGTACCGGTATCCCGTGAATGATTATCTGTATGAATTGCCGGCGGGACTGATCGAGCCGGAGGAGACCGCTTCGGAGGCCGCCTGTCGGGAAATGATCGAGGAGACCGGCTGGAAACTGGAAGTCTACGAAGGCGGAGAACCGGCTTTCCGAAGAGGATTTTTCCTGGCACAGGGGCTGACAGACGAGAGCGGCAGCATGATCTTCGGAACCGTGACAGAGAATGTGGGACAGCAGATGGAAAATACCGAGGATATTCAGGTGATCCTGGCAGACAGACAGGAAGTACTTCGTATCCTGCGGGAAGAACGGGTGTCCATGCGCTGTGGACTGATGCTGATGCAGTTTTTGAAGACAGAACCGGAAGCACCATTTGCTTTTTTATATTTGTGACAGAACCCTTGGGCGATTTATTATTCGGAAATGCCCGGAAGAACCGATATTGTGAAAACGGCTATTGGTTATTAATTTTTATAAAGGAAGAGGTAAATTATGGCAATCAGATACATCGAACAGGACAGAACCTTCTGGTTGGACACGGAATACACCAGCTATCTTCTGGCAATTGTAGATCAGGAGAATTTTGTGGGACACGTATATTACGGTCAGAAATTGCAGTATACCGAGAATACACCGGCACCGGTATATTTGCTGCGTACGGGAGAAGCACCCTTTGTTCCGTCACAGAATAACAGAGAGCGTGTGTCATTTCTGGATTCTTTCCCCATGGAATATCCGGGAAACGGTCTGGGAGATTACAGAGAAAGCGCCATTTCCGTGCGGACAGCACAGGGACATGTAGGAGTGCAGTTACAGTATGTCTCTCATGAGATCGTAAAGGAGAAGCCGGCACTGCCGGGACTTCCTTCCACATTTCCGGGGGATGAGGACTGCGATACCCTGATCCTACATCTGGCGGATCCGGTCATCGGTCTGGCTGCAGACCTGATCTATACTACATTTGAAGAGGAAGATGTGATCACCCGCAGTGTGATCCTGAAAAATACGGCAGGGCAGCCTATTTATGTGACAAAAGTTATGTCTGCCTGCCTGGATCTGGACTGCACGGATGAAAAGTATGACATTCTTACGCTGCACGGATCCTGGGGGAGAGAGCGCCAGATGGAGAGAAGAAGTCTGATGCACGGCAAACAGAGTGTTGGCTCCGTGCGGGGAGAATCTTCCCATCAGGAGCATCCCTTTATAGCACTGCTTTCTGCGGATGCTACGCAGGATGCCGGTGAAGTCTACGGTATGCACTTTGTATACTCCGGCAATTTCCTGGCGCAGGCGGAGCTTTCCCAGTTCGATTCCATCCGTATGACTATGGGCATTCATCCGGAGAACTTTGTCTGGAAACTGGAGCAGGGCGAGAGCTTTGCGGCTCCGGAAGTCGTTATGACCTATTCTGCGGAAGGTCTGGGAGGCATGACCCGCCATTACCACGATATGTACCGCAATCATCTGATCCGCGGAGAATACCGTGATAAGAAGAGACCGATCCTGATTAACAACTGGGAAGCTACCTATTTTGATTTTAACACCGAAAAGTTACTGAAGATCGCAGAGCAGGCATCAAAGCTCGGCATTGAGATGCTGGTCATGGATGACGGCTGGTTCGGACACCGCAATGATGACAGTACCAGCCTGGGTGACTGGAAGGTCAATGAACAGAAGCTTCCGGGTGGCCTGAAGCCTCTGGTGGATCAGGTCAATGCTCTGGGAATGAAGTTTGGTATCTGGTTTGAGCCGGAGATGATCTCCCCGGATTCGGATCTGTACAGAGAGCATCCCGATTGGGCCATCGCCATTCCGGGACGGGCAGGCAGCTTATGCCGGAACCAGTATGTGCTGGATCTGTCCCGGAAGGAAGTCAGAGACCATGCCTTTGAAAGCGTGGCGGCGGTTCTGCACAGCGCCAATATCGAATATGTGAAATGGGACATGAACCGTCAGCTGTCGGATCTCGGAAGCATGGATCTCCCTGCAGACCGTCAGGGAGAGTTGTACCACAGATATGTGTTGGGGGTATACGAACTGCAGGAGAGACTGCTTGCGGAATTCCCTCATCTGCTTCTGGAGAACTGTTCCGGTGGCGGAGCGAGATTCGACCCAGGTATGTTGTATTACAGTCCGCAGATCTGGTGCTCCGATGATATGGATGCCATCGAGCGGTTGAAGATCCAGGAAGGAACAATGTTATTGTATCCGCTGTCCACCATGGGCGCCCATGTGTCGGACTGCCCCAACCACACGGTGGGAAGAGTCACACCCTTCGAGACCAGAGGGCATGTGGCGCTGGCAGGCACCTTTGGCTACGAACTGGATATCACGAAGATCCCGGAGGAGGACAGACAGCAGATTCCCGCACAGACCGCCATGTACCACAAATACAACGATCTGATCCGCAGAGGGGATTATTCCCGGATTGCATCATTTTTGGAAAACGGTAATTATGACTGCTATCAGGTGACATCCAAGGATCAGAAAGAAGCGTTGGTAACCTATGTACAGGTACTTTCCCGACCGAATTTCCACAGCAGGAGAGTACGTCTGAAAGGCCTGGCACTGGAGAAACAGTATCGCATCGAGGAGACCGGGGAAATCTTTGGCGGCGACGTGCTGATGCAGGCAGGACTGCTGGTGACACCTCTGTGGGGAGACTACCGCAGTAAGCTGATCCACTTGACCGAGGTGTAAAATTAAGGCAGTGACATGCCTTGACAAACGATTTTTAGAAATCTAATATGGAAGTATAATTGACGATTTATCGGGAAATGTGTAGAAAAATAGCGATAAGGAGTACAAGATTATGGCAAAAGCAATAAAATTAGCAGATATCGCAGAGAGAGTTGGAGTCAGCACAGTAACAGTGTCCAAGGCACTGTCCGGACAAAAAGGCGTCAGCGAGGAAGTCCGGGAGAAGATCCGCAGCATTGCAGAGGAACTGGGTTATCAGCAGCCGTCAGCGGCAAGAAAAAGTCAGAACCAGAAGAGCTACAATATCGGCATTTTGATCTCTGAGAGATTTTTGGATAAATATGAGTCCTTTTACTGGCAGATGTATCAGTCGGTAGCTACCAGAGCCACAGCAAAGGAATGCTTTACCATGCTGGAGGTCATCGGAATGGCAGAGGAAGAGAATGGCAGATTGCCGAAGCTGGTACAGGAACGCAAGGTGGATGGCATTATCGTTATCGGTAAGATGATGGATACTTACCTGCAGCATCTGAATACAGAAGCCGGGATCCCGGTGATCTATCTGGATTATTATAACGGAAGGGAAGCCAGTGATTCTGTGATCTCCAACAGCTACTACGGAACCTATGAGCTGACCTACTATCTGTATCGGATGGGACATCGCAAAATTGCTTATGTGGGAACTTTACTTGCCACCGAGAGTATCACGGATCGTTATTTCGGTTACCAGAAAGCATTGCTGGAACTGGGGCTGGAACAAAAGAGAGAATGGGTGCTGGATGACCGTCATATTGAGACCGGCAAGATCGATACCGTGAACATGCTGCAGATTCCCAAGGATATGCCCACGGCTTTCGTATGCAACTGCGATCTGACCGCCAGCTTACTCATCAAGAAGCTGAGAGAGAACGGATACCGTGTGCCGGAGGATATATCGGTTGTGGGATATGACAATTATCTTTTCCCGGGACTTTGTGATGTGGCGATCACCACTTACGAGGTGGATATGAAGGAGATGGCGAGACAGACGGTTCACACGCTGATCAGGAAAATGGCGGGCGAACCGTACCGTCAGGGAATCTGTATCGTCGAGGGACATATGGTCACAAAGGACAGCGTAAAAGCCAGAAAAAATATGGGTTAGTGCAGGGAAGACTGCCGGAATTGCAGAGGTGTGATTCCGGCATCTTTTTTGAACAGATTGATAAAATGTGTCGTGTTTTCAATCCCCACGGCGGCGCTGACTTCACGGATGGTGAGGGTTGTCGTGCGCAGCAGCGTGCGTGCGGCTTTCAGCCGGACCCGGTTCAGATACTGGATCGGCGGAATACCGATGCAGTCTGAAAAATCATGGCAGAGCCGGTAGCGGCTGACTCCGAGAGCACTCTCGAGCGCGGCGAGAGAGTGGGAATGTGCGTAATCGGTGTCAAAAATCTCTTTCATGTGTGCCACATGCGCGGGAAGGGAAGGCGTCGATGCGGTGCGGCGGGAAGCAGCGAGGGAGGACAGGATAAGCGAGAGCATGGCGGTCAGATGAAGCGAAGAAACC
>ENA-UERW01001812-UERW01001812.1-human-gut-metagenome-genome-assembly--contig:-NODE-1812-length-12966-cov-3.804329_pt1 | contig 12966 bp, 12 predicted proteins | sample MGYA00242994_ERZ507995 | MGnify/ENA primary metagenome ERZ507995 (study PRJEB26167, sample SAMN06115492) | human gut metagenome | host: Homo sapiens | place: China:Chongqing | collected 2015-04-26...
GTGTGCGAAGGTTTGGCCGGGGGGGGCTGGGTCCCGGAAAACGTGGGCTGCACCGGTGCCGCGGCAGGCGCGGACGGAGATGAAACCGGGGCGGCAGGTACAGGCCGCACGGAGGCCACAGGCGCGGAAGAGACGGGCGACGAGGACGCCGGGGCTGGGCTTGCCGGGGCCGGAGGCGCGGCAGGTGCGGACGGCGCGGGAGCGGCGGGTGTCCCGGAAGCCGGGGCGACCGTGGTGCGGGAGAGGGTTTCCAACGATACGAGGCGCGGCAGCAGGGCGAGGTTCAGGAGCAGCAGTTCCAGCGCGGCGGAAGGCTCAAGGCTGGTGAGCACCTGCCGCTGGCTTTCGAGCACCATTTGCCACGCGGCATGGATATACGCGGGATCGAACTGCGGCGCGAGGTCCAGCAGGCGCTGCTTTTCCGCGTCCGGCATGTCGAGCGCGGCGGTGGCTGCGGCCCCGGCCTGGCGGATGAGGAACAAGTTACGCCACAACGTGGTCAGTTCGCGGAGGAAAAAGCCGAGATCCACGCCACGCTCCAGCAATTCCTGCGTCAGCGCGGCAACGGCGAGGCAGTCCTGAGCCTTGAGTGCGTTGAGAAGGCGCTCATAGAGCTCCTGTCCGGCAAGGCCGAGCACGCTGCGGGTGGAGGCTTCGGTCAGGTGGTCGCCGCCGAGGGCCAGCGTCTGGCCGAGCAGGGACATGCTGTCGCGCACGCTTCCGGCGGCACGGCGCGCAAGGAGGCGGACGGCGTTTTCCTCGAACGGGATGCCTTCCTTGTTGAGCACGCGCGTCAGATGGGCCACCAGTTCGGCTTCGGGGATGGCCTTGAAAATGAAATGCTGGCAGCGGCTGACGATCGTGATCGGAAATTTGTGGGCCTCGGTGGTGGCGAGGATGAACGTTGCGCGTGGCGGCGGCTCTTCCAGCGTCTTGAGCAGGGCGTTGAAGGATTCGCGCGTGAGCATGTGCGCTTCGTCGATGATGAAGACCTTGTAGCGGCCTTCCATCGGCGCGTAGGCGATGGCCTCGCGCAGGCGTCGGGCGTCGTCGATGCCGCGGTTGGACGCGCCGTCGATTTCCACCACGTCCACGTGGTTGCCCATCGTGATGCGGCGGCACTGCTCGCACTGGTTGCAGGGCTCGCCGGTGGGGGCGTGCACGCAATTCAGCGCCTTGGCGAAAATACGGGCGATGGTGGTCTTGCCCACGCCCCGGGTCCCGCTCAGCAGGTAGGCGGGCGCAACCTTGTCTTCCGCGGCGGCGCGGGAAAGGATGGCCTTGACGGTTTCCTGTCCCGTCACTTCAGCGAATGTCTGCGGACGGTAGCGGGCTGCGAGGGATGCGTGACTCATGCGGTATTGGGTTGCGCTGTGTGGCGGAGCCGGAACGGGGGAGGTTGCCCTCCCCCGTGGGCGGCTTTAGAACTTGTAGTTGGTCAGCCAGTGGCCGTAGCGGGGATCCTGCCCCTTGATCGCCTTGAAGTAGGCGGCCTGAAGGGCTTTGGTCACCGGGCCGGCATGGCCTTCGCCGATGGTGCGGTTGTCGAGTTCGCGGATGGGCGTCAATTCGGCGGCGGTGCCGCTGAAGAACGCTTCGTCGGCATAATAGACTTCATCGCGGGTGAACAGCTGTTCTTCCACGGTGTAGCCGAGATCGCGGGCGATCTTGATGATGGAGTCGCGGGTGATGCCGTCGAGGATGGCGGTCAGCGGCGGGGTCTTGATCACGCCGTTGCGGACGATGAAGAAGTTTTCGCCGGTCGCTTCGCAGACGTAGCCGTTGGTGTCGAGCATCAGGGCTTCGTCATAACCGTCCTGTTTGACTTCCATCTTGGCGAGCACGGAATTCACATAGTTGCCGGCGGCCTTGGCCTTGCTCATCAGGGTGTTGACGTGCATACGGGCGAAGGAGCTGGTCTTGATGCGGATGCCCTTTTCGAGGGCTTCGGCTCCGAGGTAGGCGCCCCAGGGCCACACGGCGATGATGACGTGCGTGGGGTTGTTGCCGGGGAACACGCCCATGTCGCCTTCGCCGGCAAAGGCGAGGGGACGGATGTAGCCTTCGGAAAGCTTGTTGGCCACAACGGTTTCGACGATCGCCTTGGAAATTTCGTCGGCGGTATAGGGCATGTCGATGCCAAGGATCTTGGCGGAATTGACGAGGCGCTTGGAATGCTCCGGTAGACGGAAGACGGCGGAAGAACCGTCGGGGCAGGCGTAGGCGCGAATGCCTTCAAAGACGCCGGTGCCGTAATGCAGACCGTGGGCAAGCACATGGACCTGGGCCTGATCCCAAGGGACCAGCTTTCCGTCAAACCAGATGAATTCCGTTTTCTGAAGCATGGGATTACCTCTACAACCCCGCAGGGTGAATTCGTTTGTACGCTCCGGTAGATGAAGCGTTGCGATCCGTTACGCTAAGTGAAAGCGGGGCAGGGGTCAAGAGGTCCGGTCCTCCGTTCCGTGACAATCCTTCCTTTCCTATGGAGAGACTTTCCTTTTGGCGCGAAGCGACGTACTCTGATGTCCCCATTCCGGGGCATATTCGCATAAAAAAGGGATAGCAATGGATCAGCCTCTGCCTTTTGAAATACCCAACGTGACGGTCCTGCTCCAGCCAGAGGAACAGGTTCTCGAAATCCCCCGCCACAAGGTCAAGAATGTGAAACAGCTGCTCAAATACCTCGGCATCCGCGAGTGCACCGCCCTCGTGGCCCGGGGGCGCGAGCTGCTCACGCCCGATCGTGCCGTTCTTCCCCACGACAACCTGCTGGTCAGGAAAGTCACCTCGAGCGGTTGATGCGCGTGGGGAGGGGCGTGGAGATATTGGGGAGGGGAAGGAGAACCTTTCTGGAGACGGGAGTTCGTCCCGCCCGGAGGAAAAGGGGAGACGAAGGCTGTGTGCGGCGTTTTATTGTCTTTTCAGGGGAAAACTGAAGGGACGTTGCGCAGGGTATGAGTACGGAGCTCATCGGGGATTTTCAGCGGCTTTGCCGTGAAGGCCGAGGGTGTCTTACTTGGCGCGCGACGATATCGTTTTTTTTTGCAATCAGAAGCAATCGCAGTCTTTAAAAAGGCGGGGGAGTCTCTTTCCTTGCCTTTTCCTGTATCCTTTTCCGTTTTCTTGCTGCGATTATGAACTCCTGTCGCCGCCTCCCCATCAGTCGAAAAGTTTAGGAGGGTGAGAGGAGGGGGCTTGGGGGAAGGGAGAGGGGCCCCTTTAAAAAGGGGCCCCTCTCCCTTCCCCCAAATGCTCCATTTCCAATCAATACATGGGCATCATCATGCCCTGATGATGGTAGCCGCGCATCATGCCGCGATGCATGGGACAGGGCGTGTAGCCGTCCGAGCAGGTTCCGCGCTGGATGGAAATGCCGAACTCGTTAGCGAGGCGAAAAGCCATCATGTCGTAAACCTTAATGAACTGCGTGTGCAGCGAAGCGACCTCGGCGGCGGCCTTGGCAATGGCTTCCTCGTTCATGTTGGGCATACTCGCCATCGTATCAAGCTGAAGGCGCTTGGCCATCATCTTTTCACGAAGGGGCAACATGGCTTCTTCCGCCGATTTGACGATTTCATTGTATTTGGCCTGTTTTTCAGGCGTCAGAGCCTGGTAGGCCGCGTTGTTGTCGAAGGTGCCGACGGGCGGCATCATGCCGTTCCCGGCGGAGGCGGCAGGAGCCGTTTCAGCGGCCTGAGCGAAATTCGCCCCGGCGCAGGCAATGGAAGCCGTCAGAGCCAGAAAAAGGAACGCTTTCAGGTAAGTACGCATATCCCAAACCTCCGGTTACGTGTCGTTCCCAAGAGCATAGGAGGCGCAACGGGGCGAAACAATGATTGTTTCGATGAGAGGCGTGAGGTGCCTTGCAGGAGGGGGAAGAGAGGCAGATGCGTGCGCGGCGGTGCGGGGGATGGCAATGGGGCCGCAGGGATAGGACGCGGCGGGAAACGGGGCTTGCAGAGATGCGCGGAAGGAGGCCGAAAGCGGCGAAGGGGAGAACGACGGGCAGAAAAAAAGGACTCCGGCTGTGCTGGAATCCTTCTGCGTTATTCTGGTCGGAGCGACTGGATTCGAACCAGCGACCCCCTGGTCCCAAACCAGGTGCGCTACCAAGCTGCGCCACGCTCCGTTACGGCTCACGCCGCCCCGGAAGGCGGCGTGAGTTTTCAGAAAGCAAACTTATTTCGCGATAACGCGGAAGTCGTCGCGGCGGTTCTTCGCCCACACGGCGGGACCGGTGCCTTCAACGGCGGGACGTTCCTTACCGAAGGAGATCATTTCCATCTGGTCGGGGTTCACGCCGAGCATGACGAGGTATTCGTAAGCGGCGCGAGCACGACGTTCGCCGAGGGCGAGGTTGTATTCCTGGGTGCCACGGGCGTCGCAGTTGCCTTCGATGCGCACGCGGATGCTGGGATAGGCCTTCATGAGCTCAGCCTTCTGGCGGAGCATGTCGCGGGATTCGGCCTTGATGTCGGACTTGTCAAAGTCGAAGTACACGATGCCGTCGGTGATCGCCTGAGCGGCGCGTTCGATAGCGGCGTTAGCAGCGCCGTTGTCGTCGGCGGTGGTGGCGGGAGCCACGTCAGCGCCAGTCTGCTTTTTCGCGCAACCAAAGCCAGCACCCATAGCCACAACGAGAGCCACAACGAGAGCCAAACGTTTGAAAGTGTTCATCTCTTTTTCCTCCTGAGCGAGTTTCCCCGCACAGAAAAACGGTTGATAAAATTCCTTCTTCCTTGCGTATACTACCCTGCACACGCAAGGGCTGAAGGTTATTCCGGCAAACCTGTATTGTCAAGCTGGTAGGGGGCTATTTCAGTGATTTCCCGCGAAGATTCACGAGGGAAAAACACGGTTGCGGAGGGCCGCTCCCGCCCATTTCCGCCTATCTAAAAAACGCTCCCTTTTCCGTCAAGCCCGGCTAACGGGGAATCGCGCCCCAGCGGGGGAACGAGGCGTCTCCGCTGCCCGTGGGGACCTTCTTCGCGTCGCCGCCGTGACGGGTCGTCAGGTAAATCTGGTTCGGGCCGCTCCGGTTGGAGGTGAAGGCGATGAAGTAGCTGTCCGGCGCGAAGGAGGGAAGCACGTCATTGCCGGGGCCGAAGCTGATCTGCTGTTCCGTGCCGGTGGTCAGATCCTGCACGAAGATGCGGTTCCCTTCCGATGTGAGGCGCGAGAAGGCGATCAGCGTCCCGTCGGGGCTCATGCTCGGTTCGGTGTTGTAGTTGCCCTGCTTGGTCACGCGGGAGACGGAGCCGGAGGCCAGGTCCTTCATGAAGATCTGCGGCCCGCCCATGCGGTTGGACGTGAAGGCCATCTTGGTGCCGGCGGCGTCGAAGGTCGGCGACACGTTGATGGTTCCGTTGGCTTCAAGCGTACGTTCCTTCTGGAAGGCGTGGTTGAGCATGAAGATGTCGGGGTTCTTGCCGGTGGAGAGGCTCACCGCGACCTTGTTGCCGGGGGTGAAGGTGGGGCCGATGACGGTGTTGCCGGGGAAGCGGATACGCTGGACCCGGTTGGTCAGGCGGTCCCATACCCCGAGGGCGTGGCTCTTGTCGTCCATGTGGCTGAATACGATGAAGCGGCCGTCAAGCGACCACGACGGGGACATGGCGATGCCGGGGATATCGGTGATCTTGCGGAGGTTGCGGCCGGTGGGTTTGGTGATCCACACGTCGCGCTTGTTCTTGCCGCTGTTCTTCACGAAGGCGAGCGTGGAGAGGAAGAAGTCGCCGTGGCCGGTGAGGGCCTTCATGAGGTCGGCGCAGAAGCGGTCGGCCACATCCTGCACTTCTTCTTTGGTTACGCCGCTGTAAGCGTTGCCGAACACGAACTGTCCGGAAAAGGTTTCATAGACGCGCAGCTCCACTGTGGACCCGGACTTGTCGCCCTGAGGCCAGCCGGCGGTGACGAGCAGGTCCGCGCCCGCAAGCTGGAAGCGCTTGAAGTCGACGTTCGGGGGCTGGTAGCCGGGGAGGGTCGTACCGCCGAGGACAGCTTTGGGATCCGTCAGCCGCATGAAGGGCAGGAAGCTCAAGTTGTCATGGATGGCGGCGTCGAGCTCCTTGCCAAGCCCTTGGGCAGGCTGGCCGGTGCTGAGCGGGGCGGCCATGGCCAGATTGACGATGTTCTGACCGGGCCCGTAGATGTCGATCTGCATGGCGGCTTTTGAGGAACCGGCGGCACAGACCATCACAAGGCCGAGCAGAAGCAGCACTTGGGAAAACAGGCGAAATGGTTTCATGATGCCTTTAAAGGGGTTGGGGGTGAACGGGAGGTCCTCCCGCAGGATTTGGCTTACCGCTTTTTCGGTAAAAAGGCCTTCCGTTTTTGCCACGGAAGACCTTTTGCTTACGCGGCGCGAGTCTAGATCAATTGTTTTTGAGGGTAAAGAGGAGACGCATGGTCAGAGGTTCGGAACCCGCCGGGCGCGGGGGGATGACCCCTTCCCGGATGACCCCGGTGAGGACGGCGTTATCCACTTCGGCCTTCCCCGAAGACTTGGAGACGGACATCTGTTCGATCCCGCCGGTTTCGTTGATGCGGAGGGTCAGTTCCACGCTGTATTCCCCGTGGACGCCCTGCGGGATCTGGATGTAGGGCTTGGCCCGGAACATGATTTCCTCGGCGTAGCTGCGTTCCTTGGGAGCGGAAGCCTGTCCCTGAGGCGCTGTCCCCTTGAGGGCGCCCGGATCCGTCATGAACGTCAGATAGACTTCGGTGATGGCCCCGTACGGCGGCGTGGGAAGCGTGCCCGCGCGCACGACGGCCTGGCAGGCGGACTCGTCGAGCGCGGCATTGCCCGACTTGCGGCTTGCCTCGCAGTACAGCGGGCGCCCGTCGCTGCCGATGCGCAGGGAGATGGTGACTATGCCGGAAGCGCCCGCCGGGGGCTGCCATGCGGGTAGCACCTTGACGAGGACATCCCCGGCGTACCCGCCCGCGGTGTCCGCTCCGGCAATGAGGGGCATACCCGTCGGTTCAGCCATGCCCGGCAGGGCTGAACACAGTATGAATCCAAAAGCAGCCAGCAGACGCATTATTGATTTAGGCATCGTTCGCTCCGGAATTTTTCTTGCGTGTTGAAGCGTATACGTCCCTTCTACCGGACACTCCGCCAAAAGGCCAGCCCTCTAGAGGGAGGGAAAACCGGGGGAGGGCGCTTTTTATAAAAAGCGCCCTCCCCCGGACCCCCACCCGCAAAAATTTCGACTGGTGGGGAGGCCGCGCGTAGGGAGTCCGTTCCGGTGGAAGGATAAAGGCATTGGAACGGTTCAGCGCCTTTTTTGCCCTCTTACGCAGGGGGCCTTCACGCTGTTATGAACTGGCTGGAGATACGTTCTTTGCCCCCTTGCACGCGGAGCCCGTCCCGGCGGGGAACGGGACGCTTTTCCATACAATTTACAGGGAAAGCGGATAGGGGGCCTTCGATAAGGCCGAAAGCCTTGGGAAGGGGGAGCGAGCCGCTCTGGTAGCTTGGAGGGGCGGGGAAACCTTTCTCCAGAAAGGTTTCCCCGCCCCCAAATGTATTCTTCCCGCAAGCCGTACAAGCTACCTTCTGCCCATCATTTCCTGGGTATTGAAGGTGAGGAGGAGTTCCTGCTGATCGGGCGTGGGCGGCGCGGGGAGCACTTTGGTCCTGATGACCGCGTTGACCGCCGAGGCGTCGACTTCGGCCCTGCCGGAGCTGCGGGCCACCGTGCAGCTGAGGACCTTGCCGTTCGGATCAAGCTTTACGTTGACCTGCACGGAAAGGTTCGCGCGGGAGTAGGTCGGCATACTCCAGTTCGGCCGCACGGCAAGGATGACCTGCCCCATATACACGTCGTAGATGCCGCCGCCACCGGGGCCGTCGCCTTCGCCGCCGCCACCGCCGCCAGCGCCCCCGGCGCTTTTCTGGAAGTCGGCAAGAGCACCCGCGACGGACGATTTGCCGCCTTTTTCCTTGGTGCCTCGGGACGTTCCGGCCTTCTTTTTGGCGTCGTTCAACGCGTCGGCAAGAGCCTTGCTCGGGTCCACGCCGTCCTTCTTCTTCTCGGATTCCTTGGCGGGTTTGGCCTTGTCGTCCGTTTTCTTGGCGTTCTCCGAAGCTTCCTTCTTGTCCTTCTTGCCGTCGTCCTTAGGCTTTTCCTTCGGTTTTTCCTTGGGCTCTTCCTCTTCCTCGTCCTTGGGCTTCTTAGGTTGTTTTTTCTGCGCCAGCGCGACCTCGTCCGGCTTGGGCTCGGGCTTCGGTTTGGGCTTGGGCTGCGATTCCTTCTTGGGCTCGGCCTTGGGCTGCACCGTATCCTCACGGGCTACGGGGACGGCGCTGGCCGCCTGCGCCGCCGTGGCTGACTGAGGCTCTGCCTCCATCCGCAGAGGCGTGCCCTGCGGCCGACGGACGTGCCAAGCCATCCGGTTGCCGCCCGGAGCGCCCATGTTCACGCTGATCTGCATCATGGGCTGATCGAGCTTCACGGGCGGAGAGCTCGGCCACAGGAAGATCAGCAGCGCCAGAGCGAGGTGCAGGAGGATTGAAAAGAAATAACTGCCAAACATTGGTGGGTCTGCCTTTTTCCCCGGGCTGCGGAAGCCGGGGCCCTTCTATCCGTTGTGCGCGACCGGCGGAAAGCCGGGGCTTTACTTCTTGCCCTTCTTTTCCGGGACGGCGGGCGTATCTTCCCGCAAGGCCACCACGCCGAGCTTGTCGATCCCGGCTTCACGGATGCGCCCCATCACGTCCACGACAAGGCCGTAGGCCACGTCCTTGTCGGCTTGGAGGAACAATTGCTTGTTCTGCTGCTTGACGAGCAGGTTGATTTTGTCCTGCAGCTCGTCCAGCCCCACCTCGTACGAGTCGAGGAAAATGGCGCCGTCCTTGCGGACCGTCAGGATCATGTTGTCCGATTCGGTGGGCAGGGTTTCGACGGCCCGCGTCTGGGGCAGGTCGACGTCGAGCCCTTCCGTCATCATCGGCGCCGTGACCATGAAGATGATGAGCAGAACCAGCATGACGTCGACGAACGGCGTCACGTTGATTTCCGACACGAATCCTTTATTGCCGCCGACAGAAGATCCCATGAGGCACCTCTACTCGGCCTGTCCGCTTCTGGACACGGCTCGGTGGGCGTTCAGCTCGCGCTGGACGCGGTTGAGGAACATGCCGGCGAAGTTGACGAGGCGGGTTTCGAGCACGCCGAGGCTTCCGTGGAACGTGTTGTAGCCGATGGTCGCCGGGATAGCCACGAGAAGGCCCATGGCCGTGGCGATGAGGGCTTCGGAGATGCCGGGCGCGACGGTGGCGAGGGAGGCGGATTTCATGGCGCCGATGGCGTGGAAGGTGTTCATGATGCCCCAGACGGTGCCGAACAGCCCGATGAACGGGGCCGTGTTCGCGGAGGTCGCCAGGAAGGACAGGGAGCTCGTGAGGCGGGTCATTTCCATGTCCACGCCTTGCCGGAGCGCGCGGCGCACGTTGTCGACCACGACGTCTTCGGAGTTCCCGGCCTCTTTCGAGCGGTTGAATTCGGTCACGCCCTCGTGGGCGACGGTATACAGCGGGGAGTCGGGATCGCCGCCGAGGGACTGCACGGCCTCGCGCAGGTCCCGGGCGTGGTTGAAACGGTCCATGCCGTCGGCGGCCTTTTTGAGCGCCGCCCGGATGTTCATCCATTTACGGAACATCAAGGCCCAACTGAATACGCTCATGAAGAGCAGGACCACGAGGACCGCTTTGGCTACCAGCGTGGCTTGGGCAAGGAGGGAAAGAATGCTCAAATCCATAACGTCACACCTTGGTACGTCTGTATTTTTGGGAAAAACGCCGCAACGGCGTTGCCGCCCCGGGCTCCTGCCATAACAAAAGTCCCGACAGCACCGGAGCGCTATCGGAAAAAACGCTTGTTCACTCGCCCGGTAATAAGCGTCTCTGTCCGTGGATGCAACGAGAAAATGGAGCCGTTTCCCCATGTGCGTCCGCAAACGGGTTTTGACGGAAAAATGCGGGCCGTTTGACAGTTCTATTCATTCCGCCGATAATATGCAATCCAAAAACTTGACATTTTTTAAGCATAACAGTAATTGTTCTCAAAGAGGTATGGATATGTCACAGCCACAGACTCGTATGACTAGACAACGTATGGTTATTCTTGAGGAATTAAGAAAGGTCAAGACTCACCCCACGGCTGACGAGCTGTATGCGATGGTTCGTACCCGCATGCCGCGTATCAGTCTTGGGACTGTCTACCGCAACCTTGATTTCCTGACGGAATCCAAAGAAATACTCAAACTGGAGTCAGCCGGCTCCATCCGCCGTTTCGACGGCGATACCCGCCCCCATCAGCATGTGCGCTGCCGGGTTTGCGGCAAAATCGGGGACGTCATTCCTCCCGTGCCGACGCCTTCCGTTGAGGGCGTTTCCGTTGAGGGCTTCACGATCACGGAAGCGCGCGTTGAGTACGAAGGCATTTGCGAAGAGTGCGCCCGTAAGGCTTCCTGAAATCATGGGGGAATCCTGTTGAGTTATAGTGGGGTTCCCTCATGCGCTTTTTAGCGTTATTCGTGTAACGGATTTAATGGGCGCATCCGATGCGCCCAAGCGGTTCAAAGGGGCTTATCCCCCTTCATTTCTTACCAAAAGGAGAGATTGTATGAAATCTTTGAAGGGTACGCAGACTGAAAGGAATATCCTCACCGCCTTTGCCGGTGAATCTCAGGCCCGCAACCGCTATGATTATTTTGCCGGTGCGGCCAAAAAAGACGGCTTTGTGCAGATCGCCGACATCTTCACCGAAACCGCGCTTCAGGAAAAAGAACACGCCAAGCGCCTGTTCAAGTTCCTTGAAGGCGGCGACGTGGAAATCACCGCCGCCTTTCCTGCCGGCATCATCACGGGCACGGAAGCCAACCTGTACGCCGCCGCTGCCGGTGAACATCACGAATATACTGAAATGTATCCCTCTTTTGCGAATATCGCCGACTCTGAAGGTTTTTCCGAAGTCGCCTGCGTGATGCGCAACATCGCCATTGCGGAGCAGTACCACGAAGAGCGTTTCCTCGCGTTCGCCAAGAACATCAAGGAAGGCCGCGTGTTCGTGCGCGAAACCCCCGTCGTGTGGCGCTGCCGCAACTGCGGCTGTCTGGTGACCGGTACGCACGCCCCGGCCCTGTGCCCCGCCTGTGCGCACCCCACCGCTCACTTCGAAGTGCTCCACAACCCGTGGTAAGCCGGTAAAGGGGTACATCATGGCTGATCCGAAAGACATGTATCGGTGTCCGGTGAGCAACTGCGGCTACGTGTACGATCCCGACCGGGGCGACAAGCGCCGCAAGATTCCCGCTGGCACTCGCTTTGAAGACCTTCCCGAAGACTGGACCTGTCCCGTCTGCGGGGCATCCAAGAAAAACTTCAAGCCTCTGAGCGAGGCTTAACCCATGAGGCGGGCGGGAAGGGAGCCCTTCCTTCCCGCCCGCTTCCAAGCCTCTCGTCAAAAGAGGCGTATTCCCATTGAAAAAAGCCCGGATGCTTGTCTGGGCTTTTCTCGTCCCTTGTGCGGGCAGGGGACACGGGATAGGGTGCCGTTGCGGAAGAGGAATTGCGGGTTTTCCCGTATGGGACTGGCAGTCTGGCCGAAAGGAGGCGCTTTATGAAGCGGATCGCGGTATGGAATACGGCTTTTTTGGGGGATGCGGTACTGACGCTGCCGCTGATCCAGACGCTGGCGGACGCGTTTCCCGGTTCGGAGATCGATTTTTACGTGCGCCGGGGGCTTGCCTCCCTGTTCGAGGCCCATCCGGCCCTTCATGCCGTCTATGAGTACGACAAGCGCCGCATCGCCGGGAACAATCGCCTGTCCGCGCTGCTCAAGAGCGGGCGTATCCTTGGCGGGCGGCGTTATGACATCTGGATCGGCGCGCATCCAAGCCCCCGTTCCGCGCTGCTGGCCCGCTTGAGCGGCGCGCCGTTGCGCGTGGGCTATATCGGGGGCCCCGTCGCGGCGCTCTGCTACAACCGGCGCGTATCCCGCCGTTTTTCCGAGCTGCACGAGATCGAACGGCTTCTTGAGCTGCTGAAGCCCATCTTGCCGCCTGAAACCCCGCGTCAGCACTGGCCCGAGCTGACGCTTCCCTCGGAGGCACTGGAGAAGGCCGCCGCCTTCCGCGAGTCGCTCCGGCAAGGCGATCAGGAACCCGTCCTGCTCGGGCTGCATCCCGGCTCGGTCTGGGGCACGAAACGCTGGCTGCCGTCCGGCTTTGCGGAAATCGCCCGCCGGGCCGCCGCCCGGGGTGCCCATGTGCTTGTCTTCGCCGGCCCCGGCGAGGAAGGTGTGGCCCGCGATGTGATCGCCCTTTCGGAACTCAAGGGCAATCCGCTCCTGCACGACTTGTCCTGCGCCCTGACGCTGCCCGAGCTGGCCGCCTATCTGCGCATGTTGAACTGTTACGTTTCCAATGACTCCGGCCCGATGCATCTTGCATGGGCGCAGCATACCCCGGTTACGGCTTTGTTTGGGCCGACGGTGCGTGAGCTCGGCTTTTTCCCGCGCGGCGATTCCGCCAAGGTTTTTGAGGTTTCCCTTGAGTGCCGTCCCTGCGGCCTGCACGGGCCGCATCATTGCCCGAAGAAGCATCATCGCTGCATGGTCGACATCGACGTTGAAGCCGTGTGGCGCGATGTGGCGGGAAAGCTGGGGGTGTAGGAGAACTTGGGGAGGGGGAGGAGAACCGTGGGGGGGCTCCCCCCTTCTCCAGAACGTTTCTCCTCCCCCCTCCCCCACCCCACCCCTTCCTTTTCAAAGGCTTTTGACTTTATCGAATCCCTGCTGTCGGTTTTCCCGGCTGATGGCAAGCGGCCCCGCCTGAATGATTCCTAATTCAGGCGGGGCCGCTTGCTGAAACAGCCTCTCTAAGAAGCGTTCCCCACGTTTCAGTTTCCCGCTGGAACGGACTCCTTTCGCGCGGCCTCCCCACAAGTCAAAGTTT
>ENA-UERW01001817-UERW01001817.1-human-gut-metagenome-genome-assembly--contig:-NODE-1817-length-12936-cov-4.819970_pt1 | contig 12936 bp, 20 predicted proteins | sample MGYA00242994_ERZ507995 | MGnify/ENA primary metagenome ERZ507995 (study PRJEB26167, sample SAMN06115492) | human gut metagenome | host: Homo sapiens | place: China:Chongqing | collected 2015-04-26...
CTAACAAAAATTATCATCTATTTTTTCTATACCATTCGTTGCCAAATCAGTTTTATAACCTGTCAATATCTGGTAATATACTGTTAATTAGCTATATATGTATTGAATGATGAGTAAGTTTTAACCACTTAAAACAATGTAGTTCGTTTTAATCTTTTATAAATCAGCAATTAAAAGTGTTTTTTTAAACTGCAGGCAACGATTCAGTAGTGGAAGTCCAGTTGCACATTGCATTGTTCTACATAATTCCAAATATCTCTGTAGCACAAAGGTAAGCAATGTTTCTGGTGCTTATAGGTTAATCTGAAGATATTTAGAAAGGGGGGGCATTAATTGCCAGCCTCTTTTTACTATATATTCTTCCTCATTTTAACACTTCGGTTGATTTCCTTTTCACTTTATATATGACAAAGGAGAAAAAATATTTTTAAATACCATATTGATATTAAGTGAGTTAGAAAGAAAATATGGGGCTGGCGGTTACCGTCAGCCCTATTTTTTCATGTCCGTTTTTTAAAACTTTGCAGCCGAAGATAAGATAAACAACTCACTCAAACAAAAGAATATCCGTATGGAAGAGAACAGCAATGACATTGAAAAGCTCAAAGCGATGATCAAAGAAAACTTTGAGGAACAACGAAAACTGATAAGCAAGCTGGAAACTGCACTGGAAGCAGTAACCAGTTTCAACGGCAAACAGATGCTGGACAGCCGGGACATGCGCCTGATGTTGAAAGTATGTGACCGGACACTGATCCGTTGGCGCAACTCCGGCAAGCTGCCCTATTTCAAACTCAGCGGCAAGATTTACTTCTGGGCCTCGGACGTACACAAGTTCCTGAGAGAAGAATGCCGGAACGAAGATTTTATGTCTGAATCAATAAACTCATAAATAACAATTCATATGGAAAATCAAAGTAAAGTAATCGTCATTGAACGAAACAAATTTGCGGCACTTGTCAAATCACACCGTAAATGTATCCAGATGCTGGACATCCTGACCTACATCTATACTGTCAAACAAATAAGCCTGACCTTGACTTTACTGGAAATCTGTGAAGTTTTGCAGATGACACCCGAAGAAGTGGAGATACAGCGGCAGAAGGGATATATCCGCTTCACAACGCACAAAGGCATGACTGTCTATGAAATCACCGACCTGCTCCGACTGAAGAACATGTTGGAAATGGGAAATATCTACCGCAAGATAGATGCGAAAGCCATGAATATTGAACCTTTAAATAATGAATAATAATGAAAGAAGAAAAGCAAAGTGCTGAAAAAGAGAAGCGTTTGGTACACGCTTCTCTTTTCAGCGGATTCGGTGCCCCTGATCTGGCAGCCGAATGAATTGGATGGCAGAACGCCTTCCATTGTGAGATAGATGATTTTTGTAACACGGTTTTAAATTACTGGTTTAAAGATGCGAAAAGTTATACAGACATCACAAAAACAGACTTCAGACAGTGAAGAGGAAAGATTAATGTCCTTACAGGAGGTTTTCCTTGTCAACCCTTTTCCGTCGCAGGCCAAAGAAAGGGAACAGACGATAACCGTTACCTCTGGCCTCATATGCTCAGAGCCATACATGAAATCAAACCCGATTGGGTTGTTGGTGAAAATGTTGCTGGCATCCTCACAATGGTACAGCCCGGTCAGGAGACGGAGGTGGGAAGTCAACCCACTTTATTCTCAGAGAGTAACCCTGTATATAAAAGACAACAGGAATATGTCGTTGAAACCATTTGCCGTGATCTTGAACGTGAAGGATATTCCGTCCAGCCGGTACTTATACCGGCTTGCTCCGTCGGTGCGCCCCACAGGAGGGACCGGGTTTGGTTTATTGCCCACCGTGACAGCCCAGGATTACAAGCTGAGGGGACCGAACAGCAGCCAGCAGGGACTCCCGGAGATCATCCGTGCGATGCTTCTTCCTACTCCGCTGGCCACGGAAATACACCATCCGGAGAGAGTCCACAAATGGAAACAGGCCCATGCTCCATCCCTGCACAGCCAGCTCAACGGAAAGAAGAAGCCCAACGGCCTGAGCGACTTTCTGGACTTTTACGGGATGCTGCTGCCCACTCCGGTAGCCAGCGATGCCGGTGTGGGGGCTGTAATGGGGAAAAACGACAGGATTATTGTGACACCGAAAGGGAAGATACGGAAGATCAATCAGAAAGGGCATGTCTGGAGTGTAGGGCTTGGAAGGATGGCCGAACTTCTGCCCACGCCGACGGCGAGGGATTGGAAGGGTGCGGCAAGCCTGGAGAGTCTGGAGAAGAGAGGCCGGATACCGGAAAAGAACAGCCTTCCCGATTTCTTCGCCCGGACTGGAAAGAGTTTCCAACTCAACCCCCTGTTTGTAGCCGAGATGATGGGTTTTCCGCCAAGTTGGACGATATTACCTTTTCTCAGTGAAGAGAAAAATCCATCAAAGGATACGGAAACGCCATCGTCCCCCAGGTAGTCTACGAGATATTCAAAGCAATAGAAGAAACTTATAAGTCAGACAGTCATGAATAAAATATCAGTATTTGAACATCCTGAGTTCGGACGTATCCGAACACTGGATATTGACGGAAAAATATGGTTCTGCGCCTCCGACATTGCCTCCGCACTCGGCTATGCCAATCCGAGGGATGCCGTTGCAAGACACTGTAAACCAATAGGCGTCGCAATCTACGACACCCCTACACGCAGTGCCGTACAGAAGATAAAATACATCAATGAAGGGAATGTGTACCGCCTGATCGCCGGCAGCAAGCTGCCGGCTGCCGAAAAATTCGAAAGCTGGATATTTGATGAACTGGTTCCCGAAACACTAAAAAACGGTGGTTATATCCTGGGAAAGAACGGCGAAACGGACAATGAACTGCTGGCACGCGCCGTGTTGCTTGCGCAGAGCAAAATCAAGGCCCGTGACGAGCATATCAGCCAATTGCAGCAGGCAAACAGCCTTGCCTTTCTGAAGCTAAAATTACAGGCCCCTAAAGTCGCTTATTATGATAAGGTGTTGCAATCCCAAAGCACCTATACGACCACTCAAATAGCCAAAGAACTGGGTATGAGTGCCGGTGCATTGAACAAGCGATTGAAATGGGCGGGCATCCAGTTCCGCCAGTCCGGACAGTGGCTGCTTAAAGTACCCTACCAGAATCAAGGTTATACAGCCACCCGTACCCACCAATGGGAAAACCGGAATGGCGATACAGGCACTGCCATGCTGACCGTCTGGACGGAAAAGGGCCGGTTATTCATACATTATCTGTTTGAGGCTTGTCTGCTCTAAGCAGAAGATTCCAATATAATAAAGAAGAAGGCCGCTGAAATCATGCTTCAGCGGCCTTCTTCTTTATTGCTGGTCTCAAAAAACTATCTCAACCGCGGTCCCGTTTTCTTCTTTTCTTTTGCCGGCGTTATCTCCCGTTTAGTAGATTCTTGCGGTCTTATTCTCTCACCCACAGTTTCACTTTGAAGTATTTTATTCAGATTCTGAAAATCCTTCAGTAGTTTCTGTTTGCATTCCATTTCCAAGGAATGGGCTATGTTCGACATCGGGCTGGTACTTCTTTTAACAAGTTGACCCTGCAGGAGATCATCTTCCATATAAGAAATACATCTTTTCAAAAACTCCCCTATATTTTGGGGAGTTTCGGCGTTATCAAGATTCTCCTGGATGGCCTTGTAGTGTTGATTCATATAATATGCCTTGTACAAATCATCGGCATGCCAGCCAAAGAAATAAAGATAGTTTTTTTCCAGTTGCTGGTTATACTCTTTAATATTGCTTTCCACAACTCCTTTTTGTCTGTCGAGATATTGCTGCAACCGTTCGATTTTTAAATCGCCTTTATTCATAGTCCCTTTTTTACTGTTCGTTTTCCGTTTCTGTTGCGAAAGAAATATCCAAATCCCTTTCCTGTCCGAAGTTATCCACAGCTACGAATTTAATCTCTGCGTTCTTGCTGCTTCGGTTACGATAGAAGAGTGTGAACACTTGACGGCAAGGATCGCCGCCCTCCAATTCCGCAATCGAATCCAGTGGCTGCATCTCCCGGTTCACCAAACGGATGTTCTTCTTATCGTAAACCTCTCCGCTGCCCTCTATTTGTATATAACCGATTTGATAGCGGGCTTCCTCATAGTTTCCACTGCGGTTCAGTGTCAGACGAATCTCCACGGTCTCATCCGGGGAGATGGTTTTCTGGAGATACCACGAGGTAAGGGAGAAATCATAAGCCTGCTGCACTTCCAGTTTATCGTCACAGCTACCCAGCAGGCAAAGTAATGTGAGCATGATACTACTTGCAATTAATTTTATCTTCATGACTTTATATATTACTAAATTGATTATTTACTTGAATCCGGCGGCATGGCTAACGCCTGATACCCCGTTTTATCTTCCTTTCGGGCGGTTCTTCTTTCTTGCCGGTTTTATGTGCCTGCTGCTGATTCTCTTCAGGGGTCGTTACTGAAAGAATATTCGTAAATTCCCGATAATCCTTTATCAGTTGTTGCATACATTCCAGTCTCATGGAATGGGCCATGTTCGCTCCCCGGCTGGAACTTCGATAATCCAATTGGCCGTCCAGCAGTTTCTTCTCACAGCAGGTGGCATTCTCTTTGAGGATATTTCGGATTTCGTCGGTATCTTTTACCCCGTCCAGTGCCTGGCGGAGTTTCTTATAACAGTCTGACATAAAGTGGGATTTATACAGGCTCTCCGCATTCCACTCGAAATAGTACAGGAAATCCCCGTCCATCTGCTTTTTTTGCTTGGCTATGTCCTGGTCTTCCCGTTCTATTTTTATGTCCAGCCAGTGCAGCATCTGGTCTATATTCCAATTACTTTTTTCCATACTATCCCTAATTAAAAATGTACTTGACACCAATGGAGACTATCGTGTGGAAATGTCCCACAGATGAACCGAAGAATATCCTCTGACGAACATTGAAAAGAAGCACCAGCCTGTCCGAAAGGAACGCCTCCATCTCGAAAGCCGGCGCAAAACCGTAAATGAAGCAGCCGTCATTCTTAAGTGTCGCCCCGTCATAGAGCAGCTTGTCATTCCAGTTGGTCGTCTCATAACCGGCCAATCCGGAAAGACCGGCAGAGAAGAACACGTTCTTGCCCCGGTCGGAAAAGAACGGCACGAAATAACCGACTTCCCCGGTAAACTGCGCTTTGGGTATCGCAATCTCTTTATACGAATAGTGTTTCTTCACATAATCCGCCCCGAACAGCCACCGGGAATGGTTCCGATTATAACGGCTCAGAGCCAGACCCACCTGAAAGTTACCGCCCAGATGCTTCACATTGGAACCGAAGTTGTCTACACCGCCTACTGTAAGCTGAAGACCTCTTTGTCCTAACAAATAGCGTTGGGCAAAGGATTTGCCTGCCGCAAAGGGCAGACAAATACATAACATAATAAATAAAACTCTTTTCATGATTACTCCTTGATTAATTCATTCATGATACGGGCGTCCACCAAGTCGCTGTTCTCAATATAGAACCGCTGGTGACGGCCTCCTGCTTTCTCGTAAATTTCCACTTCCAGCAACTTGTCATCGGGAATAATTATCTTCGGGAAAGCATACACGATACGTCCCGTACTTTTCCCTTCGATGCGTGTTAGGGCATTGAGCGTGCGTACCGGCTCGATATAGGTTTCCTGCTGTGCCGTCCGTTTGGCTATCTTTTTATCTACAATCTTGAACCTCACGAAATCCACATCGAAAGGCACATGGGAATTATTCGCCAGGGAAACATGGAAGAAGAGCAAGTCCTTATGCACGTAAATGCCTTTTAGTAGAGCTTGCATCCCGAACTGGCGGCATCCGATATGCTTCACGTCCCTGCGGTCCAGCCGGTGGATGGTGTACATCACGCTGGCGATGACCGTCGGATCTTCCTCCCCCAGCTCCGTGACACGGATAGAACTGCCCCCTTTCTTTCCCCCTTCGTCCGGGTTTATCCATTGGTCCATATTGATATTGAGCGTGGAAGGCTCCTCCTTATAAACCACATTGAAAGAAAAGAAAGAACCGTCGCCTGTAATAACCGAGAAATTCGTCTCCCCCGGAAACTCTTTTACCGCCGCTTTTACACGTACCACATTCTCCACCCCGTCGGCTTTGCCCGCGATGATGTTGTTGCTTCCCAGGTCCACATAGCGCACTTCGGTAGGAAAAAGGATATGCACCGTCTTGCTGAAAGTGACCTCAATTTTATAAGGAGTGATATGCTGGCCCGCCGTCAGAATCCTGACGGGATTTGCCGGTCTTTTTTCCTGTGCGAAGCCGGAGGCTGATGCCAGAACAGCCACCAAAAATGCTATAAATACTTTCATTGCCTTATCTTTATTTATTAAAGTGAATAATCCGTTATTGTTTCTTTGTGACCAGCAGCACCTTATATCCGGCTTTCAGCGTCACCTTGACCGCACGAACCCGTCCGGCGATCAACCGCGTGCCGCCCTGCATGACTCCGCGCGTCAGGTCCATCACCACCTGCTGCCCGGCAGAGCGTGCAAACGATACGCTGTTTCCCATGCTCTCGCTGACTGTCCCTGCCGCATCCTTTGCCGCACTGCGGGCCTCCGAACCGGGAACAAAAATTCCCTTCTGTCCATCTATGTCATAAGTCGCCAGCTGCACGGGAATGATATTCCCGTCATACTCGATGCTGCTGATCAGGATATCCAGCCGTTCTCCCTGGATTACCGCAGCACCCGTAACCAGACTGTTTGCAGGAACGGTGATGTTTCCGGCTTGCAAAGGTTGGAGCAGCCGGAGCTTTACCCTGCCTCCTTGTTCGATGGTCTGGTTTTCCGAAATGCAGGCGGCAATGGTATTCGTTCCCATCCGGTAACTGCTGCCCACAGCCGTATTGAAACCATAATTCCTTTCAACGCCAAGTGAAGCGATAAAGGCGGAATCCGTAACCGGCTGTGAAAGGCCGGAGATGGTCTGATGCTCCGCCCGCTGTACCGGAACAGCTTCCGGCAGTTCTTCTCCGGTTGTCTCCTCTTTTATGGTATCCTTATCCTGATTCAGATACTTAGCCGCCATCTTGTAGGAACGCTCCATCAGTTCCTCACGGGAAGCCGTCCGGTCCTTTTCTTTTTCCGCTTCTTCCAGCTTTTTGTTCAACTCCTCCACTTTTCTCTCCAGGTCGCTGTTCACAGTTTCTCCGTGAGTCTCATAGAAATCATCCAACTGGCTGGAAATTTGCTCGTAGGTCTTGACAGACTGTTGCAGCCTGTCCCCATCCTTTTCTTTTTCATTCGCTCCGGGTGTTACCTTTCCACCATCCAGCAATGTCCCGGCAAGTTGTTCCAGCGATTTCATCCGGCTTTCTTCTTCCACCTCTGCCTGCTGCTTCTCATAAGCGGCGGTCTTTTTATCCACCAGTTTGGCCGTGGTAGGCTCCGGGACATTCACGTTGAACCCGGAGTTGCCGGGGATTTCCGTCCCGTTTTCCTTACCGGATGGAGCAAATATTCAGTACATAACTCCCAGGAACACCAATACAAAGACCGGAATCACAATGAACTTCCTTCTTTTTTCCATCTCTTCCGGTGTGAGCACCTTTTTCTCTTTTTCCGGCTCGTCCCGCATGGCTTTGCCGGTTTCCGGCTGTACCGCCGTCTCTTCTACCGCTTCGGGCATTTCCAAATCTTTATCTTCCATTATTCTTGGGTTTTAGGGTGATACATTATACTGTCCTTGCCGCTTTGGTGGAGTGAATCCACCGGTGTATTCCTGCCAAACGGCAACTCCTTTTGTGTGCCGTGAGAAAGAAAACGTCCGAAAGCACGTGCTACCGTGATACCGCACAGGATCGTACTGATAACCAGCATAGCGACAAGCACTCCCTTACGTTCTTTCTCTGACAGGCTTTCACAAATATTCTTCAGTTTTTCACCAATTTCTGTTTTTATCTTTCTACTTTTCATTATCCTGTTCTTTTTAGCGTTCAACGATCCTTATATCCCTGTTCTCCAGAATCTCGAAACGTTCCGCCATAAAGCCTTGCGGATTATTATCCGACCGGGTTACACTCTGCAGGAAACAACGGGTGACCAGGGAACGCTCGGTAATATTGCTGCTGCGGATAACCATCTGCCGGGCAAACGTGGTGATCCGGTACGGATAGTTATCGAAATCACATTGCATGCTGTCCACCAGGACGGTCTGGTTGATATTGCCGCTGATCAGCCGGTTATAATATCCTTTCTCGTTCCAATCCCGGTAATAACCATACAGGCTCTTGTCCGCCAGATACATGGCGCGGTTGATGTTGGATTCGATGGCAGCCTTGTCGGGAGCCAGGGTAAAGAACAGCTCATGCATGCGGCGTACATGCTCGCGGGCTTCCACCGGACGGTTTAATGCCGCATCCTGGGATAACGCCAGCATCAACGACTTGCCCTGATCCAGCACATAGATTTTCTCCCGCTGCTGGGCAGCAAAGAGGTAGGACTTTCAGATGGCATAGGTGGTGAGCGAGGCGCAAATACCCAGAAAGACCAGTGTGAACAGGCGTATCTGCCTGAACGAGGATTCGATGTTTTTAAAACTCTTGAATTCCATAACTTTTATACTTTTTAAGTTTCTACTTTTTCAATAATACAGCACCGACATTTCCTGTTGAAGCACCTGCCGCAGCACCCGCCACGTTGGTCACTTTGGATGCCGTATTGTTCACATTCCGGTTATAGGCACTCATACCTCCGGCCTGAACGATCCAGTTTGAAACCGTCGGAACACAGAAATATCCAATAATACCAATGAGCATAAAAATCAGATAGATGGCAGAGGAACCGTCCACATCGATGATACTCATCGGATTAGCCATCAGGTTCATCTCCTCTTGCAGGATAAGTGTCTGTATCTTTGCCAGCATCGCCCCGAAGAGATCTGATACCGGCAGCCAGAGATAGACACTGATATAGCGTGCCAGCCACTGGACGAGCGTGTTCTGCAAACCGTCGAATACACTCAAGGCAAAAGCTATCGGTCCAAGAATACTCAACACAATCAAAAAGAAAGTGCGGATCGTGTCGATGACCAGCGATGCGGACTGGAAGAGAATCTCCAACAATTTACGCATGATCATCTGGGTAATCCCCTGCAGGGAGAAAGAATAGGAAACCTCATACATATTCTGCAAAGCCGTATGCTCTTCCTCGCTCCAGCCCATGTTCTCAAGTTCCGCATCCAGCTCCTCGTTGGAGGCAAAGACGTTTCCGGTCATCATGGTTTTTGCCAGCATGTCCGCCCGGAGCTTATCCTTCTCCTGCTGATATTTCTGCAAATCGAAAGTCTGGTCACGGAGCAGCGTGCCGGTTCCCTGGACAATGGGACTGAAGATACCGTTAAGGGTTCCCAGCACCATTATATCGAAGAAGAGGATGCAGATACCCAGTACAAAAGGACGGAGCATTGAAAAAACATCTATCGGCTCGGCACGGGAAAGAGACTGCCAGACACGGTAAGCAATGTAGAATAAAGCTCCCAGCGCAGCCAATGCCATTCCCATATCCATCATCGGCTGGCAGAGCTTGGTCATCGTATCATACAGATTCCGAAGAATCTGGTGCATATTTTCAAATGAAATAGACATTAACAACATACTATTCTGATTTTAATTGAATGATTACCAGTAACGCTCGTCTTTGCCATACAAGTCAAATACCTGCTGCTGTTCATTTTTCTGTTTGGCACGCAGGTAGGACACATGCAGGTTCTTGCGGGTATAATAATTCGCAAGCTTCTTGTAATGCGTCATTTCCCCATATACCCGGTTCACCAGGTCGATACGCTCCTTATCGTTCATGGACATACCGGTGGGATTGATGATATTCTTCAGTTCGGCAATGGAGCGGCTGCTCTTTTTCATGATCGTATTATAACCGGCTGAAATCGCATTCAGCTCCCGCTGGGTGAAATTCTTGTCGGTCAGCATTCTGCCGTAATTCTTCACGTAGATTTCAGAGATGTCGCTGAGCATCAGCACGGACTCTTTGACCTTCTCGCTGCCGCTGATCAGGTCGTTCACCTTGCGCAGCTTCTCGTAATACTCCCGTCCCTGTTCGAATATCTTCGAGGTTTCCTTCCATGTAGAAAGGGCGTTCTGTGCCGTTTGGGAGGTTTCCACCATCTCATTCACACTGTTCACAATGCCCTGTACAAGATTTCCCGGATCGGACACCACCCACTGCGCCTGCACGCTTACCGGCACAATAAAAGCCGACAGGACAAGCAACCTGCTTAAAATTTTCTTTTTCATTACTTCTTAATTTTAACCGTTTATTTTTTCTTTTTCTTCTCACTTGCCAGCATACGGATGGCCTGCTCCAGATTGCCTCCCAGCTTCTCAGTCATCTGTGTGACTTCCAGCTTTTCTGTTTCCTCAGTCGTATAGGTCAGATACTCCTCGACAGATGTTTCTGTGGCATAGACGGCAGACCGGACCCCACCCAGGCCAATTCAAACCTCCTTATATTTCCTTGCCGGGTCATTGGCCTGGTTGATGGACAGAATCTGCCCTTTCTCCTTGTCGGTCAATCCGAGCAGGGATTGCACGGAATCAAACTTGTTGATATACTTCCTCTGGTCCAGCAAAATCTTACAATCGGCATTGTTGACGATGGTATCCTTGATAATGGGACTTGACACGATGTCATCCAGCTCCTGGGTAACAACCACGGCTTCTCCGAAGTATTTACGGACAGTTTTGTACAAAAATTTAATATAATCTGCCATACCTTCACGGGCGATTGCCTTGCCGGGTAGGTCGGGGGCATTACTGCCCCTTTCCCCCCTAAGAACCGTACGTGAAAGTTTCCAATCATACGGCTCAAGCAACTTTAAATTTCTATCTAATAGAAACCAGCTCATTGTTACATCTATTTAAGTTGAATGACTTTTCTTCTGCAACTGTCATGTACCAAGAAATTAACTTTCTTTCCATTGACAATTCTTTCATTAGTTCCCCACGAGTGTTCTTTGTCTATGGGTTCTCCGCATATGGGGCATAAATGATTTTGTTTTTCCCACATATACAGCAATGATTTTCTACCATTAAGCGACTTGAGCATCTTGTAAGTCTTGCGCTTTTCAAAATATTCTTTCCATTCAGGGTCGAGAGGATTGGCTTCACCTTTCACTTTTACGTATCGGGTGATTTTCGTGTCGTACAGTCTTTTGAGGGTAATCTTATCATCCGCTTTACCCCTTTTGAAGTTCGCCACAAAGCACCAGTTACGATTCTTTATTCGTGTAAAGTATCTGCTGGCAATCCAATATTTACCTTTCTTGGGATGTCGTCTCTTGGCCCATTGCCATAGCTTTTCAAATATCAAGTAATCAGCTTTTCTGAATGTGTCCGAAGCCACGCAATTCTTGTAGTAATTCACCCAACCGACTATTACCGGATTCAAAAGTCTTATAAGAGATTCCTGTTTACTACCTTTATTGGAATCAATGATTCCTCTGATTTTCTCCATGAATCCCTTCAGACTCTTTTTGGACGGCTTTATTAGAAGTATTCCATTGTATTTACGGATATTGTACCCGAGAAAATCAAAGCCCTCTTCAATATGGGTTATCTTTGTCTTTTCTTCTGATAGAGTAAGTCCCCGACTTTCAAGGAAGTTCTCCACTAACGGCTTTATTTCCTCCAATGCTTCCCTAGTCCTTCCCGTAATGATAAAATCATCCGCGTATCGAACCATGTGAACCTTTGGATAATATACTTGTCCCTTAACGGATTTCCTATAATACTTTTCTGCGAGCATTGCTTACAGACCGTCCAATGTCATATTGGCAAGAGTTGGCGAGATAATTCCACCCTGTGGAGTTCCTTCTTCCGTAGGGAATAATTCCTTGTTGAAAACGAAACCGCATTTGAGCCATTTTTTCAGCATGACTTTATCCATTGGAATATTTTCCAACAGCCAGTCATGACTGATATGGTCAAAACAACCTTTGATGTCTCCTTCTAAAATCCATTCGGGAGAAGCTGTCTTGGCAAGGACGCAAAAACATTGTTCTCTTGCATCGCCAGCACTTCTCTCTTTACGGAATCCGTAGGAGTTGCTGTCAGCAGTTGTTTCTGACACAGGTTCCAATGCGAGCAGATACAATGCCTGCATTGCCCTGTCTTTCATCGTCGGAATCCCTAATGGACGCAACTTCCCGTTACTCTTTTTAATATGTATCCTTCTTAGAGGTTGAGGGGTATAGCCTCTTCTTCTTAGCTCGCTGATGGCCTTGAATTTACTGTTGGAAGTTGCCCACACAGCTTTATCAACACCCGCAGTTTTACTGCCTCTGTTCGATGTAACACGTTTTACCGCTAAAGCTTTAGCGTAAAACGAATGCGTCAGCATCCACTGCAAAGCTTTCACCCTGCCGTGTTTGCCTGCTTTCTGAGCTTTTACAATACGTGCTTGTAGCTTATTAACCGCTATTTCGCACTTGTTCCAGTCTATGCTTTCCCAAGTGCTCCACTTTTGGTCAGTAGATGCACACGATGTCTTACTTTCGTTCATTTGCTTTTCTCCTTTAAATAAGTTCTAAAAGTTTCTTGTAAAAAGTCACCTTGCGGAAGTCAGCCCACTTTCGTGTGAGGTGATGTTTCAACCTCTATCCGCTCCATTACAGAATGGCATTCGCTTTTTCCACATTCCTCTGCCCGCATTTCATTCGGCTTTCCTTACGGTTTGCTTACCTGCTGTTATACAGGAGAAATACGGGTTTACCATGTTTCTTGTATATGACAAACGAATGGGTTAGAATCCGTCTATCCGCCGGCAGTCATCATGTTCGTGTAACCTTAGCATGAAGAAGGTTATCCGACTGCGTCCCTTTTGGGTTAGAGCCCAGTATCATTAGCAGCTCATTCGAAGTTACGACGTTTAT